>OGRF01000023.1_pt1 | contig 160623 bp, 158 predicted proteins | sample 1553381 | NCBI WGS metagenome assembly OGRF01 (sample SAMEA2580060, study PRJEB22360) | human gut metagenome | biome: human gut; feature: human-associated habitat; material: faeces | place: Denmark | collected 2008/2010
CACCACCACCACCGCCGCCGCCCCAGTTGCCGCCATTGCCACCTTGTGCACCTTTGGCGGATATTGTGCCAGTGTTTGTAACGATAGGTGCGGTTATAACAATACCACCGCCGCCCTTGCCGCCAGTACCGCCATATCGTCCACCACCGCCACCTGCGCCGTAGGCTTGACCGTGCATTACGTCACTGATGATTGTTTCCGTCTGTCCATCATCTAACAGGCGTGTTGTTCCCCAATAATTGCCTGCGCCGCCTGCCGCACCGGGGTCATGTCCATCATGGTTCCCTGCACCACCGTTACCGGGGCAAAGTCCAGTACCGCCGCTTTTAGGGCTTCCGCCGCCAGCACCGCCTGCCGCACCTTTGCCGTCTGCGGTTATTGTACCGTTATTTACAAAACTTTCTGTTGCGCGCAGCCATGTATACTGCCCCAGCGTCAACGTTGCGCCGTCTTGCACCTCTATTGTGGTGTAATTATATATCCCCTGCTCCAGCGTTGTAGCACTTGTTACTACAAGTGCGCCGTTGCTGCCGTCGCCACGCTCGCCGTACCATTCTACGGATTTTACTGGCGCAAGTGCTTCAATAGCCCGTGCTACTCTTAACGGTGTCATAACCTTAGTGTTGTCTGTACCTGCTTCTGCTTCTTCCTGTGTTGCTATGGTTGGCTGTGGTACTTCAATATCAATGTTGCCTGTTTCATCAGGGGGGACACCATTTACAGTAATAGTATTGCCCATATTATCTACGGGAACATGATATGCTTTTACAAGCCAGATACCCACGATGGATTCCGGTTGTACTGTTTCGGCGTTGCCGTAAATGGGGTTAGAATCGGAGGCATCAAAGCTTGCTCGACCGCTCCCTGTGTATTGTTTAGAACCTGCGTTATAGTAACCATATGATTGTGTCGTAGATGCAAAAGCTCCTGCTCCAACGCCAAGGTCTGTACGGTCTGTAACGCCTGACGTGGAGTTTGAAGTTAAAGTACCCGTGATATTCGGTAACCCAGCATCCAGGTTTCCGCCTACGCCATTCGCAGTGCCAGCTTCGCCACCGCCTCTAACCCAGCATCCGAGATTCGGTAATCTAAACGTCGTACTACCGTTGCCCACGCTGTATTTACCTACATTACCGTTATGCGCGGTGCTGAGGCTCTGCCACTCGCTCTCCTCAATCAAGAACCCTACTTGCTGCTGTACCCAGGCCCAAAGATTCGGGTAGTCTTCCCTGTTGACCTCTTGGCCATTCAGTGCTAAATACCCAGGCTCTATGTTCGGATTGATGCTAAAGCGGATTTGGCCAATTTTATCACCGCCTGTAGCGGCAGTACCTGCCGGGATACCATTATCAGCGATGATGGTGCCAAAATAACCGCCATTCCATTTCTTGCTACCACTGCCGAGGTTCCAATCTGTTCCTGGCGGTACAAAATTATGGTTCCCTGTAATGCTCTGTGTATTCAAAGTAATATCACTCATGAATCTTCACCGTTCCTCCTGTTGTCTCTTTTTATAAACCGGCTAGCATCAGCATAGCCGCATTTGCCTTGGGATTCGGCAATAGCCTGCGCATAGATTTCAGCCCATGCGTTAGGATAGGCGTTAGCCCAAGTTCTGGGCCGTACTTCGGCTACTCCGCACTCGCTCCATGCTTCTCCGTATCCGGCTTCTTCATTTACGTACATCATCGTATTATCATACGTTCACTTTCATCTTTAATTCCAAGCACTTTCTTGACTTCGTCTTCGGTAAACCCAAGTTTTAACAGCCTGCAGTTAGGGTTTATCTGCATATAGCTCTGGAAGTATCTTTCTTTGCCCGTAGCATCATCAGTTTCAGTCAGCACCCTTGCCTTGCCTTCAATCTCTTCCCCTATTTCTTTGCTTTCCAGCTCAAATACTGTGAACCAGTCATATGCACTGTCGAGTAACGCCTGCCAGCACGGTTTCCACTGTGATTCTGGGAACGCTCTTCTTATGTATTCATAGTCAGCTTTTGTATTCAAATGTTTCGGAAACCCTTTCATAGAGTAACCTCCCTTACTTATTTTCAGAAATTCCGTTTGAAAGTAATCCGTAACTAGGGTAAAGCGCGTAGTTGCTTCAAAGTTATGAGTATTGGCAAAACTGAGCCAGCCTTTGTAACTCATCATCTTGCCATGATAATTCTGGAGTGTACGGTAGCCTTTCCACGACTTAGTATCGAGAGTTGCCAGTTTTACAATACCCTTACGGATGACCTTTCTAATTTTACGTGCGGTTGATTTCCTAAGTAATATTTTACCTGAATGGAAATGGCGATAGCCCAGGAAATTGATACCCTGAGCTGTAGAAAGGAGTGTATTTTTGCTCATGCGAAGACGGAGCGTATCGTGTAAATATTGGGGTAATGTACGTTGAAGTTTGAGAGGGCGACTCTTATCATTAGAAAATACTACAAAATCGTCACAGTACCGTATGTATTTTGGTAATTTCTGGTCCTCTAACATCCACTTATCAAGCTCGTTTAAGTACAGATTACCAAGCCATTGACTAATGTAGTTACCTATTGGCAAGTTAGACTCACCTTCAATACTATCAATAATGTCGTCGAGTAGCCACAGAAGTTTCTTATCTTTAATTTTATTTCGTACAATCTTCTTTAATACTTCGTGGTTAATACTTGGGTAAAACTTAGAGATATCGCATTTTAGACACCATTTGTACGACTTCGCGTAAGCGATACACAGAGCGCTACCTTTGTGTTGGCCTTTGCCTTTTCTGCAGGCAAAACTATGCTTAATCATTTGTTTCTCCCAAATAGGCTCTAGAATATTCATGATTGCGTGGTGCACAATACGGTCAGGAAAGAATGGTAATACATAAATAAGACGTTCTTTAGGCTCTCTAATGATTTTAGTTTTATACTTAGAGGTCTTAAACGTCCCATCAATTAGCATCTTTTGTAAAAGCGGTAAGTAGTAATCAGCTTTGGCTACGACTTCCCTTGTCTTTTCAAGGCGCATTTTACCATTCTTTGCTTTTTGTAGTGCTAATTTCAAATTGTCCATACCTACCACTTGTTCAAATAAATGACTATATCGTTTCATATTAATATCAGTCCTTTCAGAATAGAAGTTTGTACATATTTAAAAAATGAGTATAAAAAAAAGAGGTATTGTTCTTCGGTTCCGGCTGGCGATTTTATCGCCGGTGAGTTCGTGAACCTACTAGCAATACCCCTCCCCTTGTTGGGTGTTTAAATATCTAGACGTCAGTCTAGGTACCTAGGAGTAGAGAGCCAGGGTCATACCGTAAAGGTTTTGAGTATGTTTTACTTTAGTATATACGAAGCCTCAATCGTGGCAAAATATTAACGCGGGGTAACAACAACCCTGCTGCTTAATATATCATAAACTCGGTTACGTGGCTCTTTGGAGTATCACTGAAAGCTTTGTTTAGCCATTCTGTGGCTCAGAGCTCATTACATGTTGTAACCGTTTTATGCTGTAATTACTAAAATACCCTCAAATGTAATGTGTAGAGAACAGTAACATCCGTAAAAGACGCTGACTGTTCTTTCTTGTACACAGCCTGGCAAAGCCTTACAGTTGATACTCGGGGCCACGCCACGCGCGGAGTTATTGTTGTTCAAATTCACAACCGAGTCATTCCAATTAACAGAACGAGAGCCACAATAAGAACTGTTATTCCAGTTCCCGCCAAAGTGGGCCGGATTGCGCTCTAGACTCCTCCTACTAACCTCCTTGCTAAACCTGACTGTTTACGTCTATGTACTTTGATAACAGTAGCTTGCCAAGGCTACGACTCAGCAGCTGAGGCGGTAACCCGCCGTGCCGGGCTATCATTTCTACAGCAGTTTGTTTAACTAGGGGTTCTGGTTAGCGTATATCTTAAAGATGTTATAGCAGTGACCAAATTAGGAGAAGTCGAGTAATGAATCCACGGTAATCCCGGTTAAGTGTTGTAACCCCTCGGTAGGTGAATACGGCCCATTGGAAACTTACATCTTGGTTGGGTGTTTTACGTGGTACTGGGCCTTCCTAACTAGGTCACTTACATGCTAACACATCTTATAAGTGAAGTTTAAAAAGGAACAAGCTGGGGAGATGTCAGGAGAATCTATACCTCCATTTAAAAAAAGGAGCAAGGATAGGACAGCCGTGATAGCAGGTTTAATAGTAAGAAAGGATAAGAAAGCGTCTACTCAACCTACTTTCCAAACCCGTTATTCCAAGCCCCGTTTAGCCTCCGGGGGCGAGGTTGGAGGTCTTTATCCTCCTGACATTTATTATTATAACAGGTAGTTTGATTAATGTCAACACCTATTTATATTTTTTTTAAAAAATTTTTTAAATTTTGAAATGTGTGTAAAATACGGGCAAATAACCGAAAAATCAGCGCCGTCCCGTCATTCACTCGCTGACGCTCCCTCATTCCGGTCCGGGATATGGACGCGGAACGCGCTTACGCGCGCCCGCTGACGCCCGGGCTTACGCCCGTGCTTAGGTATAAGGTAGCGGGCCTTCGGCTCGTTCGCTGCCTCACGCTTTGCGCTCGGACAGCTCACTCACCTCAGTCCGCCGGTATGAGCCCCGGGGCCACGCCACGCGCGGAGAAATAGTCGCTCAAAGGCACAACCGAGCCATGCCAAGCAACAGAACGAGAGCCACAAGAAGAACCGTTAACCCAGAGCCCGCCAAAGAGGGCGGCGTATGTCGTTGCATAATACTCGCCACCACGGTTCGACTCCGTCGGGACTATGGAACTATTATAGGAGCTCCCAGCCCAGCCATTAGTAGTACCATGGGTAGTTAAGTCACTGCCCCATTGCCACAATACACCAGTACAATCTTCACAACCGTATTTAGATATGATACGTTGAGAGTTAGTTGCAGTATGCCCACCCGTGGTATTGGGGTCTGCAGACCCGGTAATATTTACTGCCTCAGGGCTGCCATCGGCGAGTTCACGGAACTCCCACCTATGGGGCAGACGCTTCTTTAACAAGTTAAATTCCTCTGCCCATCTCCACCAGTGGTAAGAGCGGGAGCTGGCACCATCGGCGATTACTGCCCCGTATTCAGAGACTACTTTTTCACCATCCCAGGAATTCAGGTAGATATCCGCCCAGAGGTCAAGAGGTTCAATGTATACCATGCCTTCCGGGGCAGACACTGGACGATGCCTGAGGTCCCAGAGAGAGGCAGGAAGTACATCACCAGCTACGTACCCAGAAAGCGGATGCCCTGCTATCGTACCAACATCAGCGCAGAGGCAATGTACACCACCAATTTTCCGGGAGTTGGTAGCATTGTAACCAGTAGGGGTAGTAGAGTTCATCGACGCTACGAATACGGGGATACCCGATTCTACATTAGATGGCCAGCAAGCGTAAATGTAGACGTCTTTTCCTGCACGTGCGCTGGCGGAGCCAGCCAATGAGATGTCTACCTGAGAATCGGACTGTGTAACAAAAGCGTAGTTACCAATGTTAACCTCAAGACCTGCAGGGATAATCACTGTCGTATTATTTGCGTCAGATATATAAGGTGAATCATACCAGTAATAATGTTCAGGGTTAGAAAGAGTACGCATAATTTTATAATTATTAAGCGATTCTTCAGCTATACCTGCATTGTTAGTAATATTCGGTAACCCCATGGTCCAGTCGTCATCATCGTCAAGGATAAAACCATTAAGTTCGTCGATTTTATCTACAGCTTCTTTGAGTTCTACGTCGGAGACAAGAGTGCGGTTAACTACAGCGTCCTTAGCTTTGATGAGACAAGCAAGCTTGAGGTGTTTAGGCTGGATTTCAGTAGAGACGTGGGCGGCACCAACGGAAAGAGAGGCGTCAAAAGAAATAGCTCCATTATATTCGCCAACTGTTGCTCCCTGTAATGTACCATCTTCAGCGGTAGTAAAACATCCTGTATCATATGGATGGTCTACTTGTGTGCCTACGAAAGTAGTACCCGTAATATTCCTCATCGTATCCGTCTGATACGTACCAGTGTTAGATGCCGATGTATCGGCTCTAACGAAGTCTACAATGTTAAACACCCTAAACGTCGTACTACCGTCGCCAGTAGAGAAGTAGCCTACCGAACCACCATCATTAGCAGTTTTGGTAGCCTGCCAAGTTTCTTCAGAGACAAGGTAGTTGTTATCCGTTGCCCACTGGTAAAGGTCAGGGTATTCGGAGCGCTGATAGAGGTTACCATCGCATCTCAGCCAGCCGTTAGGTACAACTTTAGCGAAAGAGAACTTAATATCACCAATAGCAAAACCTTCACCAGCCTTTTCAAGCAGGGTCTGGATATTGATATCCGAGATTTCAGTCGTTGAGGAATAAGCCTTAACCACGTAAAGGCCGAGCATGGTTTTGGGACGAACTTCAGTAGCATTGCCGTAAATAGGATTAGAGAGGGAGGCGTCAAACTCAATATTAAACCATCTATGGGCATTACCACCTTGGGCATTTATATGTGCCGTTGTTTCATCAACTGCTTTTATCGCACCTGATACCTGTGGAGTATGTGTTCCACCGTCATAATAAACACCTGTAGCGTAAGTAGCCGTCGCTTCTATATTAGGCAATCCATCATCTTCATACTCGCCAACGCTTTCTTGTACTGCACCTCTAGCATAGTCTAAGAGTTTCGGTACTCTAAACAGGCTATCGCTAGTATTCGCATATTTTAGTACTGACGTCTGGCTTTCGGCCATTTGTTGCCACTCAGTTTCTGTAACGAGCATATCAGGATGAGTCTGTACATAGTTCCAAAGCGGCGCATACGTCTCTTTATCAAAGGTACCACCAAGTAATGGTAAGTCACCGGAGTCTACAGTAGTAGAGAGTTGCCAACTAATAGTACCGATTTTTACACCATCGACACGCTCTGCACCAGCCATGAGCTGTACTTCCCAAATTACAGTACCGTCAGTAATCTGAGTACCGGCAACAGTAGTAGACGCTGTTACGTCGTCCCCACCACCAGTAGTACCGGCAGTGATACATTTAAGAATCTTGCCAGCCTCGAGAATAGTTGAGTACACCATATCATCAACTTCATACGCTGTATTAGCCTGACGATACGGATTTTCTAAGCTTTTCTTAGCGTATGCACCTTTTTCACCGTAGCTGATAGTCTGCCAGTCACTCCAGGCGCTGCCACTATAAAACGATACATAAATACCATGGCCATCATCAGCCTGCCCGTAAACAATCTGCGTCATAGTACCATCACTATTACGCTGTACTTGTAGGTTAAACGGGACACTGCATGGGGCGTTTGTAAGCCCGGTTACAGTACTAGCAGCGCTGTAATTATCTGCGGTTGTTAAACTGTGTACATCCGCATTATCAGTGATAGCCGTTACTTCAAGAGTTGTATGAGTGTGTGCACTCGGAGGGAACGTCTCCGGTTTATTTTGGACACCACTCCAGTCTACCGCTGCAGCAACACCCGCTGGGAAGGGTGTAAAAGCATTAGCTGCGTCATCAGTACCAAGCTTGGACGCGTCGCTTACCCAGTAGACAGAAGAGGTGCTGCCATCGGTATCTACCACTACAACAACGTCATTATTTTGTACATCGTCGGTAGTAAGTGCTAAGCGTGCGTCATCAGAGTCTACCTGTACAATCTTAGCTTGAGCATCTTTAGGAATAGATTCTAGAGGTACTGTCCCGGTAAGCTTTGTTGCATCAATAGAACCAGTAGTGGTATTTATCGTAATATTGCCTGTCAAGTCTGTTGTAACGCTGCCCGTTACGGCACCTGTTAAGGTAATTGTTTTTTGAGTTGCAATGCCGCCAAGACTGTCTGCAACCGTATCAAGCTTTTTTACGACGTCAGACTCTGTTGGCATTACAGAAAATTGTTCTAACTCCATAAACACGTTCCTCTCTTATTAAACTTCGGCAGGTACATATAAAACAACATAACCGTCAAGACCTGCTTCACTGGCTACCTTTAATGTAATACCCGTTTCTGTAGTTGTAAAGAGATAGTCACTTACAGGGGCGTATTCTCCCTCTTCAAGCCCTACACCATACACATTAAGAACTTGAGCGCCCTTGATATTGATGTCGAGAGTTACTGCACCCTCACCTATTTCCCAATTCGCTACTTCAAAGTTTTCAATACGTATATTGTTAGTCTTAGGCCAAGCCTCAATTTCTTCTTTCAGAGCTTCTAATTCTTCAATGAGGGTCTTGGTTTCTGCAATGCTACCACTAAGATATTTGGATACGTCGAGCTCAGCCTGGACGCCAAAAGAGCTAAGCGGAGTTTCTTTCTCATTTACCGTTTTAAACATTAAAATCTTAGCTTCTTTATTGTCTACAGTCGGAGTACCCATAGCAGATACTAAAATTTTACTATCACCTAACATCGGGTACCAAATTTCAATATCCATGAGTTGCTCTGCCGTAGTACCCGGAGGAAGCTCTAAGGTAATAGTGCTTAAAGAAACTCCAACTGGTTCAATACCAACATTAGTGACTATATTATCAGCATAAGTCAAGTCAATTTCAGGACTTGTAATAATCGAAACTGCATACTGCGTTTCAGTAAGCCATTTGCCCGGTACACTGCCTACTTTAAGAGCATAGATTTTCTGTTTAACATAAGCTCCATCTTTGTTAATAATGAGTTTATCAAATAAATCGTTGTCTGCCAGCCATCTCAAAGTAAAACCGCTATAGCTAGCATCGTAACTCGAATTTTCACTAGTTACACGCATTTTAACACCGGTAATTGAGTGCAACCCTGCTAAATCTCCTACAGAACCTGCAGTATCTTCGGGAGGCAGTGCGTTTACAGTGATAGTCGGGTAAGTTCCGGTAGTCATGTAGGAGGCGTCAAATTCGTCTGTAGCGGTTGCGACTAAATCAATTTTTTTAGCGTAGCGTGCGTCGCTCTCGTCTTTAGTATAGCTACCCATAGCGATGCTCTCGGCCTTTTCAGCAGCTACTTCAGCACGGTTAGCCGCGTCTACTACCACCTGGCACCAAGCTGCATAAGCATCGTTATCAGGGTTATTGTCAGCGTCTTCGGGGTAAATGCAAGGCCTCATCGTCTCTGAAGCGTTATGCTCTACAGTAAGGGTAGTCGTAAGCGTTGTAGCTACCTGTTCCCCATTTTTACAGCCAATAAGGCCTACATAGATTACACCTGGGCGCATTAATACGTTTGCCGGAATAGCCTGGTAGGCATCAGGTTTTACGTTTACTAAGTATACAGTCTGATTAGTACGCCTAAATTCAGCTGTAATGCTCATGTCTTCCCAGCCATACCCCGGCTCAAAATGGAAAGCGATGTATACATCGTTAAGACTTCCGGATGGGATACGGTAAGTACCCATATTGGTAAGCATGCGGTCTTTAACGCTAATATCTATTTTCATTAATTACGTGCCTCCTTCTCCAGTTTACGGACGAAACTACGTAAATCGTCTAAAAGTAATGACCCGTTATCAACGTACGCCTGTTCTTCCCAGCCTTTCTTTTTAGCTGCGTTTACAAAAGTTGTACAAGCAGTCTGTACAGTTGCCATATCGGTAGCATTTAACGTTAAGATACTCTTTTCGCCTGCACCATTGACATACCCACGGGCCTGCCATGTTCCTTCAGGGTTAGCAACACTGTCATTAAAATTATTGCTGTAGGTGACTTGAGCTTCAAGGTCACTATCGAATTTTACATACTGACCTTGGATGTAAGCAGTGAAACCTGCCGTAATTGCTTTTTCTGTATTTTGGTTAATAATTTCTTTGGCTCTTGCTTTGAGTTCTTCAAAGGTCATCGTCATAATACGGTCAACATATACAGGTTTCTTTTCATCCCAGTCGTATCGCCAATAGTTACTGGAGTTGTAAAGTTTAAAATCGTTATAGCTAACACTGATAGCTTCAGGCGGTACTTTCTGAAACTCTAAAATGTAACCGCCAAGTTTCTCGCCGGTGTTAGCATCAAAAGTGCAATAATAATGTAATTCTTCAGGATTTTTCATAAGTCTGTCTTCCTTCCTATCCTAGTTGGTGCCATAAGCTTCCCACATAATATAGGCATCTGCAGGCAACACTTTAGTATATTTATAAGATACAGATGCGTTTGTAGGTTCCCCCAAAATAACAGTACCGCTACCGTCGAGCTGGCCCGAAGGGTCGACTACTGTAGTCTTAATGTTATACGGGCTAGTACCTTCTTTAAACGCCAGGGAGAACACAATAACGCCTTCACCTTGGCCTTTATCAGTACGCCCCCAGTTTTTAATAAGGCCCGATTCATACACCTGATAGCCGTTAGTACCAAGCTGCCTCGTTACATTATAGGCAGTAGCTACATCAGACATCGTGCTTACAAGGCTATTGACTGAGGTTGCTAACGCCGCTGTATTAAGCGCGGCAGCTGTAGCCTGATAGTCAGTAGTGTACCGGATACAAAGTGTAAAGCCTACAGTAGCTGGGACAGGGGGTTCCGATGCTCCACCGATATTCATTGATGTAATAATATCACCAGCAGCGTCCGGCGTTGTTCCCGTAGAGAGCCCACCACTACCATTCCAGAAGTACGCTGCAGTACCTTCTGGGTACGTGGCTCCGCTATAACTATAGCGCCCCCAATAGCCATTATTATCAAGCATTTTACCAAGGCCATGGTAGTGAACATCATTAAAGACAGCTTCGTTAAACTTGCCTGCGTCGGCTAGCGCCACAGCTTTTAAAATTGATGTAATCTTAGGAAGTCTAAAAGTAGTAGAACCGTTACCACTGCTGAACTTTGCTACTGTACCGTGGCTCGTGTTTTCACTTTGCCATTCAGATTCACTAATTACGGTAGTGTTACTCTGGGCCCAGCTCCATAAATCTGCATATTCTGTACGGTTAACTTCGGTACCCTCGCCAAGGCTCAAGTATCCTGCAGGTACCACGGAGCCTAAAATGATAATAATGTCACCGACATTACTTAAAATTGGTGCAGCCATTTTTGCTTCAACCTTCCTTCTTAAATATACTCAGTAGAAAGAACGGTGTCTACAAAATCCTCTATTGAAGCACTAGGCGCGTCGAGTGCTGCTTCAACTTCATCCCAGTTATGAAAAATGCAGTCGAAGTCTTCACTCCTTGCTGCCTCTGCACCGTCATCTACACCCCGGAGATATACTTCACGGATAAGTTTCAGTAACGCTTCATTATCTCCTTTTACTAAATCAGCTAATGTATCTTGAAAAGACATAATAAATTCCTCAATTCTGTTTTAACTTTGTTGCCCTTACAGGTCTTCCGGGTGATAGTGGTACCAAATTGCTTTGCCACGAATTACGTCGCCACCCGGTTTCAACACGCCGTCAGAATCTGGCAATAGCAAGAGGTCCCAGCGCATATCTGGGTCAGACCCACCTATGCCGTAGCCGTCGATGTCTGCAATCTCGCTATGGGTGAGTACATCACGAGCAGTAATCTCGAGCCCAAGCTCTTCACACAAAATGCAAACAACTTTACTCATAGCTTCAATCTGAGCCATCGTCGGAGGCTCACTGCCAAAGTCTACATTACTTCTGGAGTAACATACAGCATCAAAGCAACACATCATAGATACAGCTACACTGCCAGTATTACGCTTCCAAGTAGCAGCGAGTACCTTGTCTAATGGGTGCATTACGTTGATATCACCGTCTTTACCAATACTAATATGGTAAGCGTCCTCAATATTAGTATACCTACCTGCAGACCAGTGCAGATAAATTCTATTTAAGCCACAGCCCTTAAACTGCTGTACATAATTTCTAAAATCGTTTAAATTCATAGTGCTCATACTCATTTCCTCCTATATATTAAATACGTGCTGCCAAGATACAGCCGTCAAAAGTTGTTTTGGACAAAACTTCGATACTACTATCAGTAAAGAATACTGTAGCATTGATAGATTCGTATTTGCCACTAGAGTCTCGTCTATATGGAGGCCCTACAGGTACACGTCCTGTTACACTGAGGGTAAGTGTATAGTACCCATCTGAATCCTGGATACTACCCCAATTAGTAGTAGAGAACTCCAAACGCTGCACTTTGCCATACTCTTCTTCAGGGTTTTTAATGTAATTTGGGTAACGGATTTGCAGGTCTAACGCTGCCGACAGACCACCGTTAGTTACAGTAATGAGGTACAAAAGGTAGTTCTCGGCACTGCTAGAGATATGGGCAAGTTCTGCGTCAGTCGGATACGAACTGTATCCGCTGTACCAAATTTTTACTTCGTCCGTAGCAAACGCTACCATGTAGCCTGATTCAGTAACTGTTAAGGTAAAGGTATCGCCCACAGCATAATTAATGTAGTTATCAAAGTAGAATTTAAGGCCCAATACTTCGTTGTTTTCTGCCGAGTCTAAGTTTTCATACAATTTATCATCTGTAGTAACTTCAAAGCTAATTACCGGGTCAGATACGTTGGTAATTTCTACTACATAAGTCGTACCTACTGCCACGGTCGATAAGTCGTTGAAGTCTGTGTACACCCTTGCTTCAGGCACAGTACTAGTTTGAGCAGTTTGCACCAATGCTACACCCCAATATGGAGTAGCCTCAAACGAAACATCACTGAAAACCTGTTTAATACCATTGATGTATGCTTTACCGTTATCAAAGTCACCTGTAGTTAAATCTTCTTGTTCTTCTTCGTCCCAGTTAAAATAAAGACCTTCTACTGTCCAATTATTAAAGATTTCCTGAGAACCTACGGCATCTATAGGCAGTGACGGGTCACCTTGCTCCCCTTTTTCACCCTGAGGTCCTTGTGGGCCCGGGTCGCCTTTATCGCCTTTTTCACCTTGAGGGCCTTGAGGGCCAGTGTCGCCCTTGTCACCCTTCTCACCTTTTTCGCCCTGAGGACCTTGCGGGCCTTGAATAGTAGTGAGGCCGTCGATATCTTCTACGTTATGGCGATGTTGTACATTAGCTTTACCATCTAAACTCGATTGTAAAGCAAGTACATCTTCAATCGTATGTTTATGTGCAAGCGGGGTACGTGCATCTGTCATACGTGGGTCATCGTTAGTAACGTATCTATTGAGGTCACTCGGTGTACCAGTTGTACCTTTCAAAGCTTCCATGTACATTGAGAGGTCCTTAGTTACTGCAGCGATATTAACACGGAACTCTAAGTATTTAGCGCCAGTATCTTCGTCTTCTATAATAACAGGCGTCAAGGTATCTGTTTCAGCAAAAGTAACTGTACCGCCCCATGTAGCAGGTTCAATCGTTAAGTCACCAACAGTAATCGAGCCTATGGGTTTAACCTGAAGTGGGCTCGGAATTAAATCAAGTTTCTGTTTATCTTCTTTAGAAAGCAGGCCGTCACGGACAGCAGATGCGTTTAAAGGCCTATCCTTGATAACATTCCAAGCAACTTTCTCGCCACTATTACTATCTAATAAATCTGCTTTCGTCCAGATATTACCGTCATAGGTGTTACCAAAAGTGATGAGCTCATTTACTACGGATGCGTCAACACGGGATGCCACAGGTACATATCTGCAGTGGAAAGTAGACCCAACGTCACCCTGAGAGAAAATCAGGATGCCTTTAGCTGCTACATAGTCGTACTCAGCCCTGTAGTCAAAAAGTGCTTGGCCTGTCAGCGGCTCACCATCAAAAATCAGGGTAATATCTGTAATATACAGAGTATTAAGTTTCGGTATGTGTTTTAAATAGACTTTTCGTGACTCAGGGACAACTATGTCCTCTTCAAAGACCTCAAGCCTCGACTCGTCTAAATTATATAAAAGAGACAGGTTCATAAGTACCAGTATCCTCCTCTTTGTAGTTTTCCTACTGAATATTATACCTACCTATTTAGCAGAGTTTCTCATAAAATTACTTAGGTATAATATAGGTATGTAGAGATTAGCTTAATTTTACGGAGGTAATTAGATATATGAAACCTGAATTTTTCTCTGAACAGCTCATTGACCTTCACAATGACGCAAACTTTGAAAAGCTCGCTTCGTTTGCTACTGAAGGGTACTTGACCCCGGAAGAGATGAATACGGATATAGCAGCTTTAGTTACTAAACAGGCTTATGCAGAAGATGCGACTTTCGCTGACGAAGCCAACCGCATGTTTTCTGTAGCAACGCCTCTGGAAACTAAGCTGTCTGCCCTGTATGCTACTAAATGTGCTTCCATTTTGGACCCTGAAGTAGTAAGCAGAATTAATGACGCTTGCAAAATCTACGGTATTGAACTTGAAGTACCGCAAACCGAAAAGATTGCGAGTGTACTCGAGGACCCGGCAATTTTAGCCGAGATTGACGTATTTGATAAAGAATGGCAAGACCCGGAAGAATTAGTCGGTGACGTCAACAAGTATGCTCATGCTAACGACTATGGTACAGAACTTGACACTTGCCTTGCAGCTCGTGCCTTCTATGCCACAGAACCTGAAGATATTGAAGCTTTGGAAAGCCTTGCAAAAACGGCATCTTCTATTGCGCCTGAGGACATGGTCAACTTAATCGCTGAAATTGACGAAAAACTTGGCCTGGACAATCCATACATGCAAGCTAAAGTAGGTACCCCGGAGTATGCTGTGTATGAAAAGGTAGCTTCTGAAAATATGGTTAACCTTGGTAAAGTAAGTGCTCCGCTGTCTGTAATCTCGGAGTACGCTGATAACATCAGTGACCTTGGTGTAGACCTTGACTGGGATGGGGAGTCCCCTGACGCACTGCAGTTACAAATCGAGGGATTACCCTCGCAGATTAAAGATGAAATAGGAAGCTGGGTGAAATAATTGTGGCCGTTTACATTGGACCAGAAATTTTCACTGAATATGATAAAGCAAAACAGAAATTTAAGGATTTCGACACTTGGGTAGCAGAGGCTATCAGAGCAGAATTTGGCGATGACTTAGTGGCCCCCTTAATGGCAGCTAAAATTGCTAAGACTTCCAGACTCCCGTGGGAAAACCCAACAGTCTTTGAGAACATTGTGCTGGTTCTGAATGGACGTGATGCACTGCCAGACATTGACCAGGACGTGTCTGTCAAAGAGATTGCGTTTGCTGTTAAGTGCTTAAAAAAAGAGTTCCCTGACGATGACTTCAACGACTACGTCTGCCAATACTGGGCAGCTGAGTCTGGAGAAGAAGGTATCGCCGTATTACCCCCGGAACTCAAGAGTGCACAGCGTTTTATCCCTGCTATCTATCTTAACAAAGAACAGCAGAGTATCCAAAATGCTTACTTAGAAGAAATCCGTGACTACGTTAGTATAATGAGCGAAGCCTCTGGTCTTGAAGAGGGCCAGACAGCCGTACAAGGTGGTGAACAGTAACCCATGGCAGTACCTGTAGATTTTAGCACTATTTCCGGTAGTGGTAATACTACTTTTATGAATAACCCACAATTCCAAATTATGACACAGGATACTCGCTGGAGGCTGCTGTACCCAGCACCGTACTTTGACCCCATCGCCATGCAAACATTGATGGACCCGAAGATTATGATGCACTGGGGACGCTACTTTTACGACTGGCATCCGATTATTCACGCCGCTATTAATAAAATGGTAGCGTACCCTATCACTGATATCATCATTGATACTACGGATGCTGACGCTGAACGTAAGTACAAAGAAATCTTCCAGCGTATCAATATTAGGTCACTCCTTATCAGAATCGGACTTGACTATTATGTATCCGGTAATGCGTACTTCTCGCTCATCATGCCGTTTACGAGAGTCTTTGAATGTCCTGAATGTCATACTGGGCACTCTGCTAAATCTGTAGACTTTAAAGTTGGTACGGAGTATTTAACGATGGTATGCCCGAAATGTGGCAAAACCGTACATCCTGTAATTAAGGATACACCTACTAAAAACGCTCTTGATATCAAGCCTATCCTTTGGGACCCCTTGAATATCAAGTTAGAATATGACGAAATCCTCGGTAATACTACGTATTACTACTCTATTCCTGGGTCTATCGGTACAGACCTTGACAAAGGTGATAAACATCTTTGGGCAACGTACCCAATGTATCTCATTGAGACAGCGAGAAAGAAGAAACTCTTTAAATTCTTCCCAACAAAAATCCTGCATTTACGCAGGGATACTCATTCCTCTGCGTATAACAAAGGGTACGGCCAGCCGCTCATCTCTCCGGTACTGAAGTACCTGTTCCACCTGCTTGTGCTTATTAGAGCTCAAGATGCACTGGCTATTGACCAGATTCTCCCTTGGACTATCATTTCCCCGTCTTCTAATGGCTCGGTAGACCCGAGTGGAGAGCTCGACCTTGGTAGGTTCTCTAGTGCGCTCGAAGATGAGTACAAAGAATGGAAACGAAACCCGATGCGCAAAAGTATCATGCCAATTCCTGTCAATGCCCAAATTGTTGGTGCACAAGGTAAAGCACTGATGCTTACTAATGAAATCCAGGAAATCACGAACCAAATTCTTGCTGGTATGGGAGTACCGAATGAGTTTGTATATGGCGGTCTTCAGTGGTCCGGAGCTAGTGTATCACTCCGTATGCTGGAGAATCAGCTTATCAACTTCCGTACCATGATGCAATCTGTACTCGACTACATCGTCCAAGAGTGCAGGGTTGCTTTTGAACTCCCCGAGGTTAAAGTAAGGATGCAGTCCTTTAAAATGGCAGACGACGTGGCTCAAAAAGACCTACTGCTCCGTATGGCAGAAGCTGGCCACATCTCTAAACATACGCTTCTTAAAGAGCTCATGCCAAACATTGATTACGACCAAGAACAGCGCTTTATTACTGAGGAAACTCAGAAAGACCGTGAACGCGCTATTCAAGAACAAATCCAAGCCCAGAACGCAGCAAACTTCTATGGTATACCTGCTATACCGGGCACAATGCAACCAATGGGTGATGGAAGTGACGGTCAACAGCATGGCGACTTACCCACACAGAATCCCCCACGGGCTGAGGGAGGTAATGCACAAATATGAAAAAAGATGTGATTACTGAACTACAAAAACTGGCTTGGGCTGAGGAGCTTTTCCCAGCCCTTGCCGGATACACTCCAATTGTAGAGAGAGCAGTTAGACGTGGAATGTATGCAGCAGTACAGGCTCCGGCCAAAACAAAACCGGAGAGGCAACCGGATGAAAAGAAGAAGGAAGGTAACAGTTAATGTATCTTAACACTGAACAAAAATGGGCATCAATTTTGCAAAATGTACAGAAAGGTATTAAATCTATCTTTCCTATTGAAGCAAAAACTGGTAAAATTGAATTACTGAGCTTAGAAGTACCGAACAAGACTAATGCCTCGATTGGTAACCAGAAAACAAAGCTTCTCAGCGGTACCAGCCTTAGTGTGCCTATTTATGCGAACTTACGCCTTGTACGTAACAACGGTAAAACAGAAACAGGCCGTGTCAAAATATTAGACCTCCCTGTTTTAACTGACCGTGGTACTTTTATTGTACAAGGCAAAGACTACTCAGTGTTTAACCAGGTACGTTTGAAACCTGGTGTCTTCGTCCGCCATGTCAACGACTCTGATGCTGTATTTGCTGACTTCAACTTAGGGCGTGGTTTAGGCTTTGAGATTCATATGGACAACAATGGTGTGTTCTTTGTAAAATTTGATAAGTCTAAACTTTCCTCGTCCTCTAAGCGTATCCCGCTATACTCTCTTTTATCTGCTTTAGGTACATCTGATATGGAAATGTCTGCAGTGTGGGGCAACAAAATCCTGGAAGTAAACAAAGCAAAAGCCAAACCCTCTGAAGATATCAAACAGATTGTAAATACTGTTATCTACCCAACTAAACGTACCGGTAATGATTCTAGAGACCTGCAGGACTATTTTAAAGAGACTGCCCTTACTCCTGAAACTACGAAAGTAACGCTTGGCACTGGGTATAGTTCTGTAACTCCGAAAACTCTCCTTGACGCATCCGCTAAAATCGTTAAGGTTTATAATAACAAAGAGGAAGAAGATGACCTCGACTCCCTCCTCTTTAAAGAGGTACTTGGTGTTGAAGACCATTTAATGTTGAGAATTGAAAAGAAAGCAAAAGAAGAAGGCTTAATTTATAAAGTTATGAACAAGATAGATGGAGGTTACCCCTTGAAGTCCATCATTCTTCCTAACTTTTTAACTAAGCTTGTTGAGGGCTTCTTTACAAAATCCTCGCTTTCTGCTCCTCAGTCTGAAATCAACCCGATTGAAATTTTAGAGACTAGCCATAAAGTAACGTCAATGGGCGAAGGCGGTATTGGTAGTGACAGGGCAATCCCGATGAATGCCCGTAACCTTCATCCGTCTCACTTTGGATACATTGACCCGGTCCGTACTACTGAGTCTGAACGTGTAGGCGTAGACCTCAGAACAACGAACTCCACTGTTATCAAAGACCGCAATATTTACAGTGAGTTCATTGATAAAAACGGCAAAAAGGTTATGCTCAAACCAATGGACCTCGCCGGGAAAACAGTAGGTTTCCCCAACCAAGACGGGAAAACCCATGTTCGTGCTCTCGTAAACAACCAGATGAAGGAAGTACCCCGCAATCAAGTAGACTACTGGTTACCGAGCTCTTCAGATATGTTTACCATTACAACGAACCTCGTGCCGTTCCTTCACAACGACCAAGGTAACCGTGTTACGATGGCAGGCCGTATGGTTACACAAGCAGTACCGCTTGTTAACCGTGAGGCTCCTCTTGTTAAAATCAAAGACCAGACTGGCCAGTACAAATCTATTCAGGAACGCTATGGGAAAGAGTTTTTTGTGCCGAGGGCTCCTGAAGATGGCACTGTTACTCGTGTAACCGATGATTACATCGAGCTTAACGGTAAGACTAAAATTGAAATCTACAATAACTTCCCGTTAAACCTCAAATGCCCAAGTGGTGATATGACTGTCAACATTCTCCGTGGGTACGACCAGGTATGGCGTGGTAAAATCAAAGATTACGATTGGCAGTTCGGTGATAAAATCCAATCTGTCAACATTTACAGTAAGAAGTCGAAGTGGCAACGCATCCGTGCCTTTAGAAGCCACCAGAACGATAAAAAACTGTACAATATTAAGTTTAAATCTGGCCGTAACGTAGTAGTTACAGAAGACCACAGCTTAATTACTATAGATATGGAAGGCAACCTCGTGCCTATCTTCCCCGACGATTGCGTACCGGGTAAGACTAAGTGTCCGATTGCCATGTTCCCGGAACTCCCACAAGCTGCTTTTACTTACGAGTATGACGACTATGACCATGGAGTACTTGCAGGGCTCTATCTTTCTGAAGGCAGTTTAGACCGCACCTGTATCCAGATTGCAGCTAGTGAGCCTAGTCATCAAAACGATATCCTTGAACTTATGAACCGTATCACTACGAAAAATGAGGCCCATATTTACACTTCTAGTGTAAGGCTCTTCGATGCTAATCTGGCGCATTGGCTTTACAACTCCTTCCGTAAATATGCGCACCTCAAAGTGATACCAAATGTTTTTTTTAATTATTCCTCTGAGTTTCGCAAAGGTTTAATCGCTGGGTACATGGCAGGCGACGGTAGTATTTCGCTTCACGATAAGGAGCCGAAAGACAAATATTCCCACTTTAATATCACAGCAGGTACGGCTTCAGCATCTTTACGTGATGCACTCATAGACATGCTCGCAAGCCTTGGGGTAATGACGTCCAAAGCTTTTAAAGAGATTAGCTCTAAGAGTGATAAGTGGCATGACTGTTATACGTTCACTATCCCTGTGCGTGAACTCCCTGACTGGCCTTTATTTTTCTATAAAAAACGCCAGCAATACTTAGAAGAACTGCGAGCTAACTTGCCGCCCAAAGCAAATTCCCGTTATGCCCTTCCTAAGAAGGCATATAAGTTTATGGATGACGAAACCCGAGAACGCTGGGCTAAATCCGATATCCGCTGGGATACTATCAAAGAGATTACTGAAGCTCCTCACGAAGATTTAGTATATGACTTTGAGGTAGCAAATTCCAACATGTTTGCAGTAGAACATGGACTTGTTATCCATAATACCTTTATTACAATGTACCCGCTTGTAAAAGTAGGCGACAAAGTTAAAAAAGGTGACATCTTAGCAGACTCTAACTTTACAAAAAATGGGGAACTTGCACTTGGAACCAACTTAAACGTAGCATACATCCCTGCTAAAGGCTGGACTCACGAAGACTCTATCGTAATTTCTCAGTCCGCTGCTAAGAAACTCACCAGCCAGCATATGTATACTAAAGAGTTCGAGACCTCACCTGACTCTTACATAGATAAGGCTTCATATATTAAGTGGTTCCCAACTAAAATTACATCTACTAATATCCAGAAACTGGATAATGATGGCGTTGTAAAAAAGGGCGTTATGGTAAACCGTGGTGATGTACTCATTGCCGGGCTCCGCCGTAAAACGATGACTAGCGCCGATAACATGATGAGGCGCTTACGTGGCAGCCTTGTTAATCCTTATAAAGACGCTGCTGAAGTTTGGGACCATGATACACCTGGTAAAGTCATTGACATTATCAAACAAGGCAAACTGACAAGGGTTGTTGTTACTACGGAAGACGAAGCTAAACGTGGTGATAAAATTACGGGGCTTCATGGTAACAAAGGTACTATCGGTTTAATCTTGCCGGACGACGAGATGCCAATGGACGCTCATGGTAACCATGTAGACGCAATGCTTAACCCCGCCTCTGTTCCTTCTCGTGTAAATCCTGGCCAGCTCTATGAAGCTATGGAAGGCAAACGTGCGCTCCGTACTGGTAAAGAAGTAGTTATTGATAACTTTGATAACGCCGATTCCAGTAAAAAGGTGCTCCAGGAAATGAAGAAAGACGGCGTTCCTGTAGAGGAAGACCTATATGACCCGAAGACCGGTAAGTCACTTGGCAAGGTATTTACCGGCACCCCGTATATCATTAAACTCCACAAACAAACTGAAGGTAACTTCTCTGGTTTGTACAGGGGTGCTTATGATATTAACAACCAGCCTGTTAAAGGCGGTGAAGAAGGTGCTAAGGGCATCGGACAGCTTGACGTATACGCCCTTTTAGGTCACAATGCCCGTAACAACCTGGCAGAGATGGCAACGTACAAATCTGACCGCAATGATGACTTCTGGAACAGACTTGAGGCAGGGCTTATGCCTGCTCCAGCTAAAGAGCCTTTTGCCTTTAAAAAGTTCAGGTCTTTAGTAACCGCTTCTGGTATTGGTGTGCAAGCTGACGACCAGAACCTTAGCCTTGCTCCTTTGAATGACAAGATGATTCTTGATATGTCTAAAGGTGCTATTCAGAAAGGCTCCATCTTAGAGAACCATATGGGTAAAGATAGACCTGAGAAGGGTGGTATTTTTGACCCTGTAGTAACTGGTGGTCTCAAAGGTGAAAACTGGTCTCACGTAAATTTAGCTGCGCCTATCGTAAATCCGCTGTTTGAAGGTGTAGTGGCTACGCTGCTTCACAAAGACATTACTGGTATGAACGGTAAAGACATTCAGAAAGAACTGGCTGCTATCAACGTGCCAAAACGTATTGGCGAAGTAAGCGCCGCTCTTAAAGTTGCTACCGGTAGTAACCGTAATAAACTCATTAAAGAACTGAAGTACCTAACTGCGCTCCAGAAAGCTCGTATGAGCCCTGCTGACTATGTACTCACGAAGTTCCCTATTATCCCGCCTCAGTTCCGTCCGATTTATGACTCAAAAACCGGGGGGCTCCCAATGGTTTCTGACGTTAACTACCTTTACAAAGACCTGCTTAACGTCAACGAGAAACTGGAGAAAATGAAGAATTACCCTGATTCTGAAAAGGCAGCTCTCCTTAAAGACTTGAGGCAGTCAGCGCATGCTATTGTAGGCTTAGTGGCACCAATTAATAAACAGAATGAGAAACGTGGCGTAACCGGTTTCTTACCTCAGTTAACGGGCTCTAACTACAATGGGCAAGGTACGTCAAAAGAGTCCTTCTTCCATAGGAAGATTTTGAAGCGCCAACAGACTCTGACAGGCCGTGGTACTATTTTACCAGACCCGAATCTTTCTGTCGATAATGTAAAAATTCCGTGGGACATGGCATGGAAGGTATATCAGCCCTTCGTAATCTCTGAATACCGTAAGCGCGGTGTTAACATCTTAAAAGCTCGTGAGGAGATTAAAAACAAGACGGAAACGGCTAAACAAATCCTCGTGCAGCAGATGCAAAAACGCCCAGTGCTTATCAACCGTGCTCCGACGCTTCATAAATTCAACATCATGGCTCTGAAACCGATACCAACTGAGGGTAAGTCCATACTCATCCCGGAACTGATTATCAAAGGTTTCAACGCCGACTTCGACGGTGACTCTGTTGCAGGAGATACTTTAGTCTGCGTTAAAGACTTAACCGGACGTATCAAACTGAAACAAATTAAAGACGTCGAATAACGTAGGCCCAACTAAAAAAAAATAGGCCCTCGGTATAAATCCGGGGGTCTTCTTTATTGATAGTGAAAAAATTGTGAAAAATGTGGGATAAGAACGGTGTAGAAATATTTAGTCATTTCTACGCTATTTTTAGTTTCACGTAAATCGTAAAAAATGCGAAAAATGTGGGATAAGAATAGTGTAGAAATAAAATTAGTTATGTTTCTACAAAAATTTAATTACGTGAGTACGGACGATATCGTACGGAAGAAAGGAGAAATTTAAAATGATGGAAAACATGAACAACGAAATGATGGCAAATGAGGTTGTAACAAACGAAGTTATGGAAGCGCCCGCAGTAGAAAACGTACAGGCATCTGATAACAAATATGCAACCTATGCAAAACGTGCAGGCTTAGTCGCTCTCGGAGCGCTTGCAGGTTATGCACTCTACAAAGGCGTGTGCAAAGTCATGGAAATGAAAGCCGCACGTGACGCTGCACAAGCTGAAGCAGAAACCATTGAAGCCGACGTTGTAGACAAGGCTTAATGGTCATTCTCGTATTTGGGCTATCCACCATTGTGTGGATAGTCCTATTCATAATTATATGCGGCTTTATTTGGAATTTAATATCTAATGATAAATAATATGTAAAGGAGACTTGCGATATGGAAATGAGAATTTGGAGTGTATTCGATTCGGAATTAACCCCTGAAGAAAGGAAAGAAAAATGGATGTCTTATTATAAAGAGTCCTATACTCATTGGTTTAAAGGCAGTGCCCTTGAACGTATAGTATATAAACGTGCAATCGCACTTGCAGAGAAAGATGACTGGAAAGAATCTTTTGATAACTACTTTAGAGAAGCAAATACCGATGAGGATTCTCCGATTCTCATGGCTATATTGTTTGGTTCTTTTGTAGTATCTCTGTGGCTCATGGCTGCATTAGCATAAATTGTTTTGAAGAAGAAAGGAAGATGTTATTATGTTGTTAGAAATGGCTAAATTCGCGTTTAATTCTACCTGTGCGTCTATTATATCTGAGGCAGTATTAAGAACTGCATTTCCGAATTCTGCACTTGCTAAAACCAAATGGTACACCCCGAAAGAAATTACTACGCGATTAGGTGCAAGTGTAGTATGTACTGTGGCAATCTATGGCGGCACAAAAATTATTGAACATGCACATCGTAAATACAAAGAACATAAAGAACTCAAAGCTAAACGTGCTGCTGAAGAGAAAGAATTCTGGACTATGGTTAATGATGCATTAAATAAGTTTGATGCCTCCGATGCTGTTAGAATTCACGTTAAATCTGATGTTAAAGCTCAGTTATAATGTATTTAATTTAGAAAGGATGAATAAAAATGATGGAAAACATGACCAATGATGTAATGAATGAAGTAGTAGTATCCGAAGCCAAAGGTGTTAATGTAAAAGACGTAGCGGTAAAAGCTGGTACTGCAGCACTTGGCGCATTAGCTGGTTATGCTATTTATAAAGCTGTTCGTTTCTTTATGAATAAAGTTTCCACGAAGGAAGAAGCCGAAGTAGCTCAGGGTCAACCTGGCCCGATGGGACCTCAAGGTCCTAAAGGCGATACTCCTTCTAAAGAGGAAATTAAAGAAGTTGTCAAAGAAGTATTTGAAGAAAGTGTCAACGACGTATTTAGGGAAAATAAAACCAAAGCTAAAGAAAAGACAACGGAAACCAAAGCTGAAACCAAAGCTGAAACTAAAGCTGAAGACAAAGCTGAGGATAAAACCAAACACCAAGACAAATAAAAGAAATGCCCCTTGAGGATTAAGTTCCTCTTGGGGCTTTTTCTATAAATCCCTAAAATTTTTACATAAGCGTATTACGCGTTAGGAGTTGATTATATGTCAAATTTTTATACAGAGTTAGATAATCCCAGCCTCGGTTTAGGGTACGCGGCAGGAATGGTTTTTGGTGCTATTGCAGGAGCTTTATTATATAAGCTCGTATCCCGTAAGGGTAGACAGCTTGAGACCAAGGTTGCCATGGAAGAGAATACCTTCCGGGAAACCACAACGTCTGGTATCTCTCAGGTCCAAGAAGACCTCAAGAGAAATACAGAGCGTCAACAGAAATCTAACCGGCGTGTCGAAGAGGCCGTCGAAGCCATGGCTGCTCGAGTAGACGCATTATCTAAAAAGATAGATAAGATGGATACAAAGGCAGACGCCCGTTATGAAGCGTCCCGTGGCAATAACCCTACAGTTGCGTCATATCCTGGTGATAGCAAAGGTTTCAAAAATGAAATCAAAGTTATCCCCCGTCGGAGAAGGGGTAAGGATATGGACGGCAAAGAATCATAAAGTCCATTCTCCAAACAATTAGGTGAAATGATTCTCCGGTTTAGACCGCTTATAATCACCTAAAATTTATAAAAGAGGGGATAGGTCCCCTCGAAGGAAAATACTATGTTAAAAGAACATGCAGAAAAACTTACGGAAAGGTATGTCATGACGACTCCTAAATTCTTCTGTGGCTTGGAGGGCTTCCGTGAAGCATCCCTTATTATGGGCGATGTATTCCGGCATGTACCGAAACCCAAAGAAGATAAAAGAACGGAGGACAATGACTGGCTGGCAGAAGAAGCACAGTTTGCTCTCTTAGATAGCATTACTGTGCCTTCCCCTGTACAGCTCAAGTACCTGGCCTTTCCTCAGATGATTCTTCATTGGGACAAAGATGAGATGAGTTATCTTAACTCTGATGACATCCAGTTCCATTGGAGAAAAATCGACAGGCAAGACCCAAACTCCAAATGGGTTTTCTGGGTGTTACTCCCAGACAGCTATGTAGAACCCGACGCTGATGGTCCTATGGGGCACAAGCTCGAGGTTCAAGGTTTTATCAGAGAAGTACTCAAAGAGCCCCAGAAGTGGACTACTAAAATGGACTATCTCGACGTGCCTAAGCTGTTTGGCGAGGAAGCATGGTAAGAAAGGAGGCGAGGCTTATGGGCCTCGGGTCTGTTCTTGGCTTCGTAGCAATGGTTACGATGGCATGGCTTACAATTGCTGACTACAACGCTCAGCAAGACGATAAGCACTAAAAAGATTAGAAGCATCTGAGCTCAGCGGGGAGTAATCCCCGCCAGCTCCGCTTCTATTCTTTTTTACCTATCGGTATAATATATCGTAGAAAGATATATAATTGATAGAGGTAATGCCATTTTATGTATACAATCGAAACTACTCCTGCAGATTTCGCCCAACGTATATTATACCTAGATGGTAAACCATTTAGTCTCAACGGGCTTCCATATATGGAAGTAATCCTGAATACACAAACGGATAGACGCCTTTTAATGACGGGACGCCAGGTAGGTAAATCTACCGACGTATCTGCTTTGATTACTACGGAGTCTGCAAGCCATCCATTCTGGAGGGCCCTATACGTTGCACCGCGTAACGACCAGGTTACACAGTTTAACAACGATAAACTGAACCCAATGATAAACAACTCACCCATCCTTAAGGAATATTATACTGATTCTTCTTGCGTACGTCAAGCAGGGGCTAAAGAACTTTTAAATGGTTCTATTATTTACCTGCGTAGCTGCTACCATACAGCAGATGGTATCCGTGGTATTTCTGCTAACTCAGTGTATGTCGATGAGGTCCAGGATATCATTATTGACAACATCCCGGTTATTGAGGAATGTACTGCCCGTAAGAATCCAAAGTGTATGACCTTCTGTGGTACTCCTAAAACCTTTGATAACTGTATTCAAAAACTGTGGGAACAGACATCCCAGCATTACTGGGGTATGAAATGCCCTAGCTGTGGAAAATGGAATGTACCAATAGTTATTGAGAATCTGGCTGAAGAAGGACTCGTTTGTAAACATTGTAAAAACCGTCTCGATATTCAAAACGGTGAGTACATTGCCATGTATCCTGACCGTCAGTTTGTAGGGTTTCACATTTCTCAAGCCATGGTTGCCGGTGTAAAACAGACGGGCATTCCTTGGAGCCGTCTTTGGGAAAAACTTGTAAACCCATTATACAGCGAAGCTAAATTTTACAACGAATGTTTAGGATTTTCCTATGATAATGGTGCAAAACTATTAGTGGAGGCTGATATTCGTGCTTGCTGCGACAACAAAACAGAATCCTGGAGTACACAAAGAAAAAGCGAATGGGGTATGTACACTGTTATCGCCGCTGTGGACTGGGGTGTGCTTGGTGGCAACACTCATACTGTGGTCACTATTGGTGGTCTCGACTCTAATGGGAATATCCGCGTGTTATATTCTAAAAAATACCCAGTTGACCAAGACCCTCTTAACCAAATAGAGGATATTACAAAAGTAATTACAGACTCTGGTGCAGCCATCATCGTTGCTGACCGTGGCGGTGGCTCCCTTGCTAACTCTGTACTTCGCCGTAAATTCCCTAATAAGAAAGTATATGAAATAGAGTACAAAGCTAAAGTACAGGATGGTATGCATTTTAACGTCGGTTCCCGTTCTTGGATTACAGACAGAACCAGAGCTCTTGCTGGTGTAATCCTTGATATCAAAGCGGGTAGAATGATATTCCCAAAATTTTCAGTAATGAAAGATTTTGCACCGGATTTATTGACACTTACCTGTGAGTACAACGACCGTATCCGTGCGTTCCAAATTATTAGGGACTTGAACACTCCCGATGACTTTGCCCATACACTGGTATATTTGAGACTAGGTGCTCGCTTCTTCGGCCCTAGTCCAAGCAAGTATCAACATAAGCTGGAAGCGTTTAACCCACCGGATAAAGACGCTAGCGACCATATTGAAGTAGATATACCGGAAATCGAGTAGTACCTTAAATAAGGTATAAGTAATATGTAGAAGATTCTTTGAGGTGCATGGACAGTGTAACTGCACTTAAAGGTAATACAATGCTGCGCTATGGCACGCACTTGGGGATATACCCAACCGCAGTATTACCTTATGGGTGAACTGTCCATGCACCAATCGCTTCTGGAGTATCTTCTACTAAAGCTTCCCTGGCTAGCTTTAGATTATGTTGAGGTGATACTCCCAACAAAAGTGCGTAAGCGCGACCCAAAACATAATCGAACAAAAGGCCAGAAACCTAAAGCCGTAAACAAAACGAGTGGCTGACTAGCTACTCGTGGAGTAAACGGCTATTTTTTTTAGAGAAAGGAAGGATTGGCATGATTTCAGGTCAAAACAATGAAGAAAGGAAAACAGTTGTACTCAGATGGCAAGGCGACAAACAGGTACCAGGTACATATCTCAAGCTAGCAGATACCGTACTGGTAACTTGTGCATATTTGTCTCCAGAACCAATTCGGTTTTTGCCGAATAAAATTCAGGTCACCGTACCCACACAAATCCTCTCTGAGGCGATTTTAAATGACTTTGGGTATACTTATAAAGACCAAGAATTTAAAGAGCTCATATCAAAAAATTTGAAGCCATTTATTGAAGCATTACCTGATGATTGTAACCGTATATACGTTGCAATTCCACTTTTTTCTAACTTTTGGAGTGGTAAAAAGAAATGTAAGATGCCTCAAAATGTGATACTGGATGTGCTGAAAAGCCTGTATGGTTCACTGTTTATCTTGGGGCCAAGTGACGAAACGTATGATTTTGTAAAGACACATTGCGTTGGACTTGATGCAACTACTATTGAATTTTATATTAACAATATAAAAGTTGATAAACCTTGTTCTATTTGTTGTAACAGAGATGACTACGATGAAGAGCTTAATCTCTGTCTGTATCAAACTCCAGGCTATATATGCTTGCTTAATAATGCCCTTGACGCAGAACTGAAGACCTCTATTGAAATTAATACGAAGCTATCAATGTTTTCTGATACTGATGTAGCGTATATGGACGCTATCTATGAAGCTGTAGATATAAACGATGCTACTAAAGATACAGACACAGTAGAAGAAAACATTTATGATAGTTTACACGAAGGAGGTACAGAAGCATGATAGAACTTATGAAAAACTATAGCTTTAAAACAACTTTAAAGAATTTAGTCAAAGGTTTTGTAGCGGCAGAAACAGCAGCGCCCAAATTGTTCACAAAGAGTCTCGACGATTGGCCCTTCTTTGACATAGCGACGCTTTGTGCATATCTTGGTATAACTCCACTAGAACTACAAGCATTGTGTAACTGTCAGCCAACATTGCTATACCATAGGTTTTATATTGATAAAGCCACAAACAGGATTGTACCGTTTAATAAAACGGCAAACTTGCGTATGATTGAGGCCCCAAGGCCAGAACTTAAAGAATATTTGATGAAACTCATCCCGTTCTTTGAAAAGTTTCCCATTCATAAATGCAACTATGCGTTTATTAGGGGTAAAAAGATTAAGGATGCTGTAGAATCTGTAAAAGAAGGCGAGGTACTCATTCATACAGATTTAAAGGATTTCTTTACGGAGCATACACCTCTTTATATCAAAAGCAAACTGGAGATGCTCATGCTTCAAAATGTACCGGAAATGTATGACCCAGAGTTCTGCAAAGTGCTTACAAGGCTCATAACCGTGTATACACATTTACCACAAGGAAGTCCCTGCTCCCCAATCCTTACAGCTATTGTAAACTATGATATGGATTCTACTATTCAAAGTTTAGCCGATGAGTACAACCTTACGTATATGAGGTATGCAGATGATATCTGCTTCTCCGGCGCAATTGCTAACGACGATATCAGGGTCTTCCTCGACAAATTAGTAGATGCTGTACATCCATTTCGACTGAACAGAAAGAAGGTGGCGATTATGAGAGATGCTGCATATCCGGTATTCTCAGGGTTAAAACTTTATATAGAGAACGACCGTCAGTATATACCGTCATCGCTCTTAGGCAAGCTCATTAAACTCCTACGCCATGAATTTGAGCCGATGGAATTTACTTCTGTACATACAGTTGCTACTCAGGGTAAAATTCATTTCAAACTTGGTAAAATCGTGGAAACACCAGTTGGTAGCCTTAAAGAAAAGTGTGACCGTTTTAGCTGTCACTTAAATAGTAAATACTCTGCGTCTGGATTTAAGTTTAAACTTAAACCGACTTACTTTTATATTAAGTCGTTAAAACAGGTACTCGGGATGCATATTACTGACGGTAAAATCTGTTATCCCCGTAAAATGTATAACCAGCTTAGACTTGAAGCTATGCTCGTAGGCAGACAAATGGCGTTCCAATTTACGCAAAAGTATATTGCAAAGAATACTATCGACCCAATAACTTCTAAACAGCATGTTTACCTTGATTTACAGAATTTCGTGGACAACATTAGTGACAAAGATGACCCTATGTATAGCCGGTTTTTCACAGTAAGATATACTAACGTACCTGTTGGTAACGCTAGGAATGCGTTGTATACCATTAGTAGCCGTAGCTATAAACTGGTGTCTTATGCTGAAATACTCGGTATAACCCCGACTTATCTTAGAGGCAAGAAGCGCACTTCTAAAGGGTATCGCAATATGCTCGACAAGCCGGTCTCTCTTAAAGTATTCTATGGTAAAGTAAATTGGGTCAACACTGTAGACCCAGAGAAGGCAACAAAGTTAAAAGAAATAGTTAAAAAATATAAACTCAAAACTTTAGCAGCTCTTGTTAAAGCCTTCCAAGAAAGTGCTAGCAGAGAGTACGTTAAGTTTAGTGCTGTGTAACTAGGAGATGGGTAAAATGCAAAACGAAAATAAAGGAACCGAAACTACGATGGTAGTCAACGGTAAGGAAGTTAAATTTAAAATTGTACCAACTAAAGAGCCCGAAGAGCTTACTAAGAAGCCTCAGGTAATACCAGACCTTAATACGCCGGATATCAAGATACCTAAAGGGGAAGACATGTCTGCAGTACTAAGGGAACTAGAACTCTCTGGGGTTCCATATGCCTCTGTTGTAAGCCGTGTAGACCCAAAGATTTCCTACATTATGAACGATTCCTGCGAAGTCTATGTCATTCCAACAGATAGGCTCCTATATCTATTAACAGATACAATTAACATTACCTATGAGCTATTAACTCAAGCAAAAATCGACCTTCATAGTATTAACGCGACTGCAGCATCTTATGCTGTAGACTGCATTGACAATATTGATGAGTGTGTCTATGAAGGACTTGCTCTGGAAGCAACAGAAGTGGAAACATGGGAAGACGCTGAGGATAATCCGAAGCCACTTCAAGCCTCAGCACTCCAAGATATGAATAAAGCTGTATATCCATATTATGAAGGCATCTACCCAGATGAATATGATGATTGGCAGAATTCCTTTGGGTATGAAGGAGAAGAGGAAGAGCAACCTTGTTGGTACAGGGGGTGCCTTGACTATATTGGCGCTGACAGTATTATACCACGGCTAGACCATTCCGGTAAAAATACAGCGGAAAAATTTCCATTGTATGATTTCCAGTCCATAAATATAAAAGGGCTCATTGCGAATATTACAGATGAGCTTAATGGGTTATATGCAGATGGTACCCTTAGTATGTATGGGATGGATGCTAAGGACATCAAAGATAGGCACCTGAAACTACCGACATATCTGTACCTTGCAATCTTACGCATCTTTAACACAAAACTGACTAATGACGATGCGGGTATTTCTTTAGAACCGTATCTTCAAACAAGCCAGGCTCCGTGGCTCGATGATGACTGTGATACCTTAGCGTATCAAATCTCTAAATATTTGTTGCCAAAAGCACTTGCTGGCAAGGAAGCAACCGTACATACAAGAGCAGCGTTTTACAAATCTATAGAAACTATCCATCACAGTATTGATGCCGCGATTGTTAAAACGGTCAACGAAGTCAGCTGACAAAGTCAGACAACGAAACCAACTAATGAAGTGGTATAAGTATATTGTAGTAGAGTTTTAGTGGATTTTACTTTACTACTTTTTCATTTTTATAACCTTTGGAGAACTGTAAAAGGACTCCCTCAACTATGTGATAACCTAGCTTGAGAACTGTATTAAAGTGTGAACGTACTGTAAAGGATTTCCTTTACATATTCTTTTGGATATGGCATTCTCCGAATTCCAAATCCAGCGATTCAATTGCATGCCGGGCTGCAGGCGAGAAAATCGGGCTTACACACTTTAGTACAGTTTCCAGGTTAGGTTATTACTATGGTTGAGGTGAGAGACTAAGGGGTATAGTATTTTTCTCCTTTCTAATGCTATGAATATATAATCATTACTTTTTATAATGGCCTCCGCATAACCTTTAGCGCCTATTGTAATGGTTGCTCCTTTAGTCTCTCACCCCAGCTATAGTATACGTCTGTTGAAGGTCTAGTGAGGATTTCCGCACTATATTTTTCTTACCTTTGGCTACGCCATAGGTCATCTTGAGGAGGCGTCCGCCAGGATGCGGGACAGAAAAACGGAAGGAACAGACGTACACATAGCAAAACCTCACAGATTATTTAGACTCAGGTCGAAGGTCTATTTAGGATTTCCTAAATGTATCTTCTCTTTTTACCCTGCGGGTAAAAATGTAATCCGACGTAGTTACGCGCAGCTCTTCAGGATACTGATGAGTTCCCCAGTAATTCTGGGCACGGACCTGGGTCTAAATAATCTGTGAGGTTTATTTTTTTTTAGCTATTTTTTTTTTAATTATCTACTTTTTACGTTATTGAGCATTATAACCGATAGTCCAGTAGATTTCAAAGTACAGGCCAGGGGTTTTACGCCAAAGGCCTACAGTAGTACGAGCAATCATCGTACCATCAGTGGTATACAAGCCAAGCTCTTTAATATCCTGGTTGTCTACTGCGTCGTCCACCATATCATACAGGAAGGAGAACGTGAGTCTCAAACCGTCCTCAGAGATAGTCGGTACAGTAGCAGTGAGCTTACGAGAACCACTCAGTTCCTGTCCCAAAGCTTCATCAGCGATAGTCGCCGGGGTATCACTGAGGCCCAACGCAATCTGGCGTACAAACGGAAGGTCTTCCACGTCAGCACTCCACCCGCCTAAAAGCTTAATAATGGGGATACGGATACCCAATACGATGTTATTCGGAGTGTCAAACATGTGGACAACATTACCGTCCCCGTCTTTCAATACTCCGTGTACCTGGCCATGTAAGGCGTTGTCGGAATCTACAAGGCCGGTTGATGTTACAATATCTTGTACTTTGTTCATAAGTTAGTACACTCCTTTTAAATCATGGATAAGTTTACATAAAGCCTTCTAAAAGTCGGACTTTTCTGTGAAGAAGCATAAAGCGTTATTTTAAAATAGATATTACCTGTAACTGCAGGAATAATCTCCGGGATTGGTAGCCATTCGTCTTTGTCCATTGAATACCGCACATCAACTAACGTTGATTCTGGCGTGTCATATTCGGTACGAATAAAGACATTTTTAGGAATACCACCAAGCGGAAAAGCAGTAGTTACTGCGTACCCACTGTCACCATCAAGAACCTCTAAGCCATTACGGGCAATAGTTAAGTTGTTAAGTTCCCATGTGTCCATCTCAAGTACACCGCAAATAGTTTCACCTTGTACGGCAGTGTAAGTCGGTGCGGTTTCTTCTATATCAAACTCAATCGTGGAGCTGATACCACCCTCGCCCTCACCACTCAGATTGATGCGCACGCCCATATCGGACAACTCTGCTGGTACACCCGAAGTGAGCACATGTTCTTCCATGTGGTCCCAAGGGGCAGTCTCTGAAAGTCTGAGATAAACCTTACTTACAGCAGGTTCAAAGTATGACTGCTGATTCGGTTTAGATTTCCAGAATTCACGCCAGTTGTCAGTTTCAGACTCACTAAATATATGCCAATAACCTTGGTTAAGTACAAGCGCCAATGGGTCCGTTTCAGTATCAGTGAATATTGGACGACCCAAATCAGGAGCATAGATAAACATGTCGCTATCTATGTCTTTTAAACCATACATGGAGCCAGACCCTAAGCGCACACCTAAACTATCCATATCAGGACTTATAATGGTATCGTCAAGGTCATAACTTTCAGCCACATACTGCTGGCCCATAAAGATATCTGTACGGGTGGGTAGTGCATCATAGAAAAGCTGCCTGATATCAGCATTCTGACTGAATACCTCTAGGTCCTGCCACTGCATGTTGAGCCTTACGTATGCTACTACGTCATACAAGAAATTACGCATCAAATAGTCACGTAATTCACTTGTCATCGGCTGGTCAATACAGTATTTAGCAAAGAGGTCTACAGGCCTCGACTCCCACCAATACGGGTGCGTTTCATGAGTTACAAGTTCAACAGCATTAGAGAGAGGCTGAAACTGGTAGAGTACATCGCCTTCTTTAACAGAAATATTAGCGTTACCCATTGGGTACGTATATTTATCTGTTTCAACAACGCCACCATTGATAGACAGTACCGTTTCATTGCCATACTTTGCTACCGGTAAGCCTACCATTAGATTAAGTACAGCAAGTAAGTTGTTGTACGTAGGCCCTAAATAGAAGGCAGCAAGTATTGGGGCAATACTATCACGGTAACTTACGGAGTCAAGGCGTTTATAATCAAGGAGCCTACCAATCTCATTATAGATACGGTAAGACGCATATCTGCCTTTAGAGATATACAGTGTCTGCTCCGGTAATTTATCAACAAAAGAAATGTGGCCCTTTGACAGTACAAAGTCAATATCATGCTGTAGAGGCACTTCTGGGTCAACATGTTTTTCATAGATGGCATCGACATACAGCCAATTTTCATCTATATCATACTGCCACGGGAAATCTTCGTCATCGCCGAGATACGTTGGTTCACCAAAAGTAACTGGGACCCAAATCAAAGTCATACCCACGCTGTGCTCATCAACGTCGTTGATGTCGTAACGCTCCATCAGCTTAGCATCTGTACGCATACTGAGAATGGAGTTGATATGAGCCATTACCCTGAGTATATCTTTCGGTTTAAAACGCTCCCGCCAGAAGTCAGGGGTGACTGTTTGCTCCCACGAGTTAAATCGTTGCATATCTTAAGTCACCTCGTATTACGACCGAACTGTTACGTTAATCAAGTCTTCATTAGTGTACCAGCAGCAGGTACGGAGAGAAATCTGAGACCTGTCTTCGATAATAAAGGTCAAACTATCTGATTCCGTAGGTCTCAAAATAGAGTCTACTGGTTGCCTATATAAGTCAAGGCCAATACGTTCCATACGTAAGTCTTCTGTTAGGTAGTAACACTTAACGTCAATCGGCAAATGTACCTGCATAACACCGGCATCACGAATAAGATGCGCTATTTCAGCAACTTGAGGAGCATCTTCCCCACGAAGCTCGTTGACATACTGAGCAATAGTAGATTTTACCGTGGCTATCGCTTCAGCAGACTCAGTGTCTGATACAGTAATAGACGCCGTGAATACCAGTGGCCACATTTGTTTAACAAGGTTATCAGTATGAAGAAGCTCGTTGGTACTATTTAACACGAAGTCGTCAATAGCTGTAATATCAGAGGTAAGAGACGTCATTGGAGATGCCGGGGTAAGAAGCGGTACAGTTTCTTGTACAGACCCACGCAGAGCGGTATCTCCAGGAGTCAGGTTTGCTGCGTTCCAAGCCTGCATAAGCTGCTCAGGTTCAGATGCTAAGCTATACCCATTGAAGGACATCGGAAAACCCAGCGGTGCTTGATACCCACTTGTAATCTTAAAGGCATTTGTCCTTACATAGATGTCACATTTGCCACCAATATGAACAGTGCCAGTACCACGGATATTAACGAGGTCACGAATCATCTCGTTGTCACGAATACCAATTGGTACTACCTCTTGAATAGTACGGAAGTTATCACGTAAAATAGCCTTAACAGATTTATAGGAATAGAGCCCGCGCTGTGCAAGCTCGTCTTTGCCACGGTTATAAAAGACATAATTCGATTCTACAATGCCACCATCTGACGTATCAGAGAGGAAATAAGCCCTACGCACAGAAGAGGCAGAAGAACCAGTTACAGTCACGGCATCATTTGTTACAGCGTTGTAAGCCTGGCCTGTCGCTGTAGAACGTACAGCAACATCGACATAATAGCCGTTAATATCATCACCCGGAAGTTCCTCTTTTGTTACAAAGTGGTCAGACAGTACCTCATAGGTACGATTATTGCTGGCTTCCCAGATTTCACCAGCACTAATATATACATCAACTTTAGAGCCAAAAACAACACGGACGACACCGGTGACATAAGAGCCGCTACGCCTGGTTAAAAAATAGCGATTCATAAGCCTGTCTAAGTGAGCTTCGTCCATAGTCCTATAGTTCTCAAAGCTTACAGAATCGAGAAGTTCTGTTGCACCAGCAGCCTGCCTTGACCAAAGTAGTGCAATTGGCCTAACCACCATTTCATACACAGGAGTACCAGGTCCGCAGTCTAAATTTGGGTATGTATCTGCTAAGACTTGTAAAATCTTAGTCTCCATGTTTTCTGACACGTCAGTAGAAAAGTCAGGAGTTGTAGACGGCATTTATATAGTCCTCCTTACTTAATTTTCATAGAATAAACAATGGAGGAATACTTAGCCGGTGTAAAACGAAGAGTCAAACTGATATAATTACCAGTATCAATAGTCAAGTCTGTCAATTCGATTGCTGTAATTATATCATCTGCCGTTTGGGCGTTTTGTGAGTATTCTCCACTCTGTAATTTAAAAAACTGTCTGATAGCTTCAGAAACCTGGTCTTGTACGAAGATACGGGTCTCTGCTCTATCTACAATATTCATACGGCAAAGCTGGGGCATCTGGGTCCCAAACCAAGGACGGAGCGGGTCAGTACCTACCGTAGTCATTAAGATTACGACAAATTTTTGCATTGCCCTAATCGGACCTTCGGCTTTGTCATACGGGTCTAATTCGTAGGAGACTAAAACGCGGCCTACGTTGCTTTCAAGCCTGGATGTAAGTATAAGTCCTGAAATCATGATGAACCTAATTTTGCCCCCTTATCTTCTATTCTCTGCTGTGTAGCAGTTGAAATCTCTTCAGCATCAGCGTTAAGTTCTTCTTCTGTCTTAGTCGCTGTATCAACGGTATTTGACATTGTTTTAATATCGTTTACTGCAGCAAGTACTTCAGCCTTCTTTTGTACAGACTGGATAGACGAAATAGAATTCTCAAGCGCTTGATAATCTATATTAATCTTTGACGGGTCAACGATGTTTAATTTGCTAGCATCAAAGTTAGTTAATATATTCATAAGGCCGGACAGTGCATTAGCATAGCCTAAAGTTGTGAACACGAAGCTCATAGCATTACTAACCGAGCTCGAAGAGCTTGACCCACTAGAACTATTGGCTAAAGCCTCTTCGTTAGTAATCTGACTGCCAATGACCGGCTTTGTAGTATCCTGGGCACGCTCTAAGAGTGACTTTGCAGAAGTCAGTGCAATATGAATAGCGTCTGCATTGTTATACGCTGAGGACGTACGGGATACTGAGCGGTAGCCCGGTGGGAAGATAGAATATGTAGCACGTGGGTCGTCGAGTGAACCAAGTGAACCTTTGGGCGCTACCCAAATGCCTGAATAATCTAACCTTCCGCTTCCCTGGACTCCTATATGTACTTTGGCTCCTGGGGTCACTTCGGCTTCAAAGATGACGATTGTGAAAGTAGTATCTGTGATTAACTGAGTATACTCTGTCTCGTCAACCTTGATGTACGCTGTAACCTCGCCGCCTTGGCAGCGAACAGAACCAATGAACAAACAAGTTACAGGAGATGTGTATGTAAGAGGCGTACTCCAACTATAATGCCTCGGTATTAAGACTGGCTCGGTTTCTTCGCCGCCGTCTCCAGAATCCGACGAATTACCCTCACCCTCCGGCGGGTCTGGTACTGGGTAATAACCCGTAGCAGTCGAGTTAAGTGCAAGATATCTAACCGGTAAGCCTGAATAAGTCGTTTCATTAATTGTTCCTGTAGACCCCTCTTCGTTATCTTCGACCTGCCAGGTGTTAATACGATAAAAATAGGGGTCGTCGTTACCTGACGGGTCAGTATCCTCAATCTGTTTAACCGGAGGACCGTACGCGCCTTCCACGATGCGAATGGCCATCATATCAAGGTTATCCTCATCTTGGAGGTATGCCAAGTCTTCACTATTGGTAACATATCCTAAATAAATTGTGATATCAGTGTACTGGCCATATTTAAGAGAGCCCGTCTCTTTGTACCCCAGTTCTGTAATTGGGCGTCTACCGCGCATGTACAGTTCGTAGTTAATGGTACCGAGTAAAGCTGTATATTTATCGCAAAGCAGGTAATAGCCTGATACAGAAGAATCAAAGTCAGCATAACAGTCGACAGTAATAGTTACTGAGGGAGAATAATTAATATGCAGAGATTCCAACGTTACTGCTGGGGCGTCTTCTGAGTATCTCGACATTCTTACTTCGTCGCCTTTGACTTCAATATACTCAACGAGTTTCGAGGCAAAAACCCAGTTAATATGGGTACGGGCAGCGTCAGTATTAGGGTCACGGGTGTCTTTAACCGGGTTAATAATTATCATCCGTTACACCTCGCAATCTTAATACTCTTCTTGGGCTACGTTTAAAGACTCCCTCATGATGTCAATAACTTCGTTTTTCTTTTTATTGTACAGATGAGGAGAGAGTTTCAAGGCTTGCCTGATTTTAGTATCAGACATTTCCTGTTTACCACCATAGCCAGTGGAATGCTCTAAAATGTATTTACCTTGATTGTCAAGACAATTATATGCATAAAAAAATGCTTGGGCCGTAGGGTCTAGTTCATTAACACCAGGGTCAAAGGTTTGCTTTGATTCCACAAGCTCTCTACGAAGCCTAGACTGGGCGTCAATGACCTTGGGAAGGGACCAGCCAGTATACTCCGCAATCTCAGCGTTAGTCGGGTCTCTATTAAGAGCCGAGGTTAAATACTCCGTAGCCTCAGTGATAGGACGGAATTTAAAATGTACATTCTCTGGGATGCGGATAGCGTGCTGGTTACTGATATTTTCACGACTAACTTTTTTATAGGTATTAACCACGTGGGTAGAAAGTTTAGCACCACGGGCAGGGTTAAAGGTATCAAAAGCTTTAAGCGTTAGTTCTTTAAGCTCCGCCTCAACTACAGAGTATGGACGGACATTACTAAGCTTACGGGCATTAGAGGTTATAACGCCGTGGAACCGTTTGAGCAAATCCCACTTAGCTTGCTGATTGCCTTGTTTGTATTTCTTCCATAATTCCAGGTCAGAATCAGAGTATGCGTTGTGAGCCTTGAGGCCGACACGCCCTTCCTGGAATAAACTGAGTTGTGGCTGCATAATTTATTGAACCTCACTGTCGTATCTTATCTATACTAATATTATACCTAACTACTTGGTATAAGTAAAGTGTAGAAAACTCAGCACACCCGCTGATGTTTTTTACGTTTTAAATTGGCCTTTAATTTATACAGAAAGGAGGTGCTTGCGATGGGATAAAATCGTTTGCCAAAAAGGCTAAAATATGGTAAAATATATGTGCACAGTTTTAACTAGTTAAAAGTATGTATTTGAAAGGAGAACCCAGTTATGAAAAACGAAGAAATCTATAATGCTGTATTTGATGAAGTTGTAAGCCGTATGAAGAAAACCTTGAATATGAGATTAATCTCGTATTTTACTTTCTTCAATGATATGGACTTTGAAGAAGACGCACCTGTTGAAAGTCCTTGGTTCGTACAAGCATACATGGGCTCTGGTATTCTTGCGTTGTGCGAATTCTTTAGCGGTAAAGGCGGTGGCCTCCCTGCAGACTTTGACATGCTTAAAGTTACCAGAGAAACCTGGTTTGACCTGCTCGAAAGGCATGGTGCTACAGTGTATGCCGACGCTAAAATTGAAAAAGGCAACATTGTTGGCGTTGTAATGATTGGCAAAAACGGTAAATCTACAGCTCACATTCTGTGTGAAGTACATATCGGTAAAACCACGACTATGGAGCTTGGCGTTGGCCCGGATACGTTCACCCCTGAAGTGCTTAGCCGTATGTATGAAGTAGCGCTTCCTGTAGCCATCTGCAAAATAGTAACGGAACTCGTAGAAGCTCAAATTGGTAAAGCTGAAGAAACTATTGAAACTTTAAGTAAGAAAGCTAATAAAGACATCTTCAGTGCAATGGCTGAAAGTGACGTTTTAAAACGAGCCGCTTCTGCTATTAAATCTGCTACAAATAATCTTGAAGATGAAGTTGCCAAAAGAGAAGCAGAGCTCAACAGAGAACATGAAACTCTTAAAGACTTTAAGGCGAACCGCGATTCTGTAGCAAGGAGAATGAAAGAACTTCCTGGACTTAAAGATGACCCAATTTTCCTTAGAAAGTGGGAAAATCTCAATCGCGATATTGATGAATACGAAATAACTATTAAAGAGAGCGAAAAACTGGTAGCAATGCTGAAAAAGCTGGCAACTGCTAATAAGGAAGTATCTGAAAAAGAAGTCAAAGACGTACTTGACTCTGTAAAGAAATTTAAAATTAGGTTTGGCATTACAAAGGAGTGGTAATAAATGAGTACAGAAAGAACAGTGTACAGCTCGCTTCCTCCGTTTCAGGAGATGATGGGACTCTTGGGTGAAATGGTTGCTGATGCGGCAAAAAGCTATCAGCCAGATTTGACGGTTGACAAATATACGTATTCCTGTATGGAAAAAGAATACTCTGAGGAAGAAATGGACGCTATCAATACTTTTATTAAAGAAAATAACTTTGTGGTAGCTCCATCCAGATTCAGTCTTTTTCATACTTTTGCCCCGGTACACCATCCTCATCCAAGTGACTGGGAGCAGCCACGCCGTGCTACAGAGCTTTCTGCTGGGTACGATTTGCGTATTCCCTGTGATATTGTAGTACCGGTGGAAAAACCAATTCTGGTATTCACTGGTGTAAAATGGTGCCCAAGCATGGGCTTTGTGGATGAAATGCGTACAAAAGGACAAGTGCCTTGGCTTGGCTTACACATCCGCAGTGGGTTATCCAAAAAAATATTCCTTGTTAACAACGTCGGTGTTATTGATGCTGACTATGAAAACAACCCGGATACCAATGGGGATATTGGGCTTCTGCTTCAAGCATACAGTGAGCCTGTAGAGCTTAAACGGGGTGAACGTGTAGCACAGGCAGTTATCTATGGCGCTTACAAAGTAGCTATGGATGTACCAAGGACTAATGTACCCCGCAAAGGCGGCTTTGGTTCTACTGGTAAAAAATAATTAAAAAAAGTAGCGGTCCCAGGGTTTAATCTTGGGGCCGCTTTTTACTAAGAAAGGATGTCTTTTTTAATGAGTATCCTACACAACGCAAGTGGTATTGTTATCACAGCATTAAATCTGTGGACCATCATTGGTACTACAGTGCTGCTCGCCTATAACATCATAACATTTGAATCATTAAAAGAACTACAACAAATCTTCGGGAGCTTAATACCATTTTCTATGGCATTATACTCGATGGTGAATACCTGGTTCCTATTGAACTGGTTTCACACTGGTTTTAAAGGTCGAAATATACACCAGTATTTAATATTCTACACTATTATAGCAGTAATCGGGCTGCTGACCCTTGGAGTAATCCTTGAGCTCAACAACCCGACCCTGCTATGACAAAGGAGTGAGAATGTATATGAATAAGCAAAAATTACAAAACTTTGAAGACAAATTCATGCTCATTTGTGGTGTGATTGTCTTGGCTTATATGGGCGTTATTGCTGAACTTCAAGCAATAGCCTCCGACGGCCGATATATCGTAGGTCCTATAGCTTTTGGTCTTGCGATAATCGTAGCCTATATAAATTTCCAGTTAACCTGGGCCAATAACAAGAAGGAGGTGCATAAAGATGTTAACAATAGTTAATATAATTTTACTTATCATACTAATAGTACTGATGAAGTGGTATGCAGACTTCTGGAATAGACCAAAATTCTAGGTAACTTCATCTACCTACTATTATACCTGATTTATGGAGGAATTGGCATGTTCAATAGTTTATTTGGGAACTCTAGTCTTAAAGAAAAAATCAAAAAACTTGAAACGCAGTTACAAGAGGCTACTGCTGAAGCTTCATTCTGGAAAGAACGCTATAACCAGTATAAAGATGAACAGGAAAATTTAGATACTATTAAAACAATTAAAGACAAGGAGCAAATCATTGCTGACTTAGAAGCAGAAAATGCTGAACTTACTAATGCTGCTAAATACTGGAAAGATGAAAGTGACTACTGGCAGCGTAATCATAATACTATACGAGATGCTTACATAAAGGAGAATCACCATATGTCATATGATGTACGACTTATAGACCACACTACCCACAAAGTATTAGAAGCAGAGAACCCCCATTTTATGCAAGGTGGCACGTTCTGCCCAGGTGGGACTAAAGAGCTTTGGCTCAATATAACGTATAATTATGCAGCAATGTTATGCAAAGTATTACAACGGGATGTCATTGACCAGGATACTGGTAACCGTACCACTCTTGTAGGGCTCGACGCTATAAATGGAATCTACGCTGCAGAGACAATTAGTATGCTGCGTAAAGCTATTAACTCGCTGTCTGACGAAGGTGCTAATGAAAGTTACTGGCACCCAACAGAAGGCAACGTGAAAAAGGCCCTCATCCAGCTTAAAGCTTTAGCTGATATGAGGCCCGACGGTGTATGGGAGGTTGTGTAAATGAAAATAAATATGCGAATTGGGGCTTCTAAGAATAAATCTGTTAGACAGGGAGTTAAGGCAATGGCTTCTGAAACTCCAGAAGTATGCAAGATGTGTACACTATGGATAGATGACATGTTCGTCTGCTTTCATTGTGAACACAATCTCCGAAACCGAACAATTAGGGCTAAAAAATAGTAAGAGCGGGGCTTAGTCCCCGCTCAGTTTAGCTATATACCTTTTTTTTAACTAGCAAATTCCAGCCATACACGCCATCTCGCAGTTTCTCACCGCTAGAGTCTTGCTGTACGTGGTTCCCACTAGCCTTTAAATTTGCTGCCAAAGAGTCAGACGCTGCTTTAGCTTCGTCTAACGTAGCTCCAAAACTGCTATACACCCTGTCTTTAGGGTTATGCGTCACCATTACAGTCATCTTACTTAGCTCCTTCTTAGACTACATCATCGACACTCATTGCCAACTTATTATTAATGATGTCGTTAGTGTAGGTTTTAATGCGTTCCTGCAGAGTTGTATTGAAAAACGTCGAACCAGATGGGTTTTGAATCCACCAAAAGTTGTTGTCTTCAACAAGCGTTGCCCCGTCAGCGACATTCGTAAGGTAGTCTTCGAGAGAAGGTGTTTCACGCCAGATTTTCTTGTACGCTGTAGAGAGGTACACCTTATCATTACCATAAGTATTAATAAGTTCGGGTACTGTGTCATTGGTAATTGGTACGATGTTGTCTCCAAGCATATCTTTGTAAGTGTCAGGAAGCTTACTTGCGTACTCAGACTCAATAATCGGATACGCTTCGGGCGTCTGTTCGTAGTCCATGTGTGCACAGTTAAAATTCACAGTAGTAGACCAGCTTCTATCCGTAAAACTATGCACTACAGAGGTTACATACCCGTAAATATTAAGGCCATTTTCAGTAGTTTCGATGCTTACAAAAGGGAATCCCGGCACAATATACGGGTTAAAATACATCTCAATGCTGCCTGTACGAGTCACATAGCGCTGGCGAAGCAGCTCATAGCGCGCAAGTTTAGCGAGGGTGTTCCCAACGCCGCTCATATCCGATGTGTCACTTGCTAAACTAATCACATACTGTTCATCATCCGCACCTTGGGCTGACGCTGCTAAATCACTTTTCAAAAAGAGATACAAATCCGCTCCTTTGTTAGACGTGGAGCACCTAATCCCATTAGCTTTTTCATATTCTGTAAGGTTTGTCATTGGGTGAACCTTGTCAGTCAGGTTAGAATGTTCGCCAAGCGACATTACATACTGTTTATACATCGGAAGCCCGTTCCTTGTAGTACCAGAATCTTCCTGCTCTGTGAACATCATGCACAAAAGCTGGGTAGGCGTAGGATTTGCAGCACCTTGAAGTGCTGCCACAGGGTCCGAAATCTGTATTAAACGGGTAGGCTCCTGTTTAAAAGAGCGAGTATATGAAATTTGGCTCTTAATTACAGGAAAAATAAGGTTACACGACGGTGCATTGACAAACAGAGTCTCTGGCTTTGCCACTATTGTATAATTATTCCTTAAATTTGGAATATAATACAACTGATGGTAAAATTTAGTCATAAATTGGACAATAAACTCATGTAAAGTGAGTTCACCGCCACGTTGAAACCCCTGTTGCAACTGCTGCTTAAATGCCAAGCTCTGGGCAAATGCTGCAAAACTAATAATACCACCACTTTCAATAGTGGAAGAATTGGCTCCCGCGCCGGTTACTATAGGGTTATTAACGATGGAATTAGCCCCTGAAGAGCCAGACTGTTGTACTGCACTGTTAGATTTAAGCCCAAAGGGGTCATTAAGTGATGTATCGAGAGTTGTATCCTGGTTATTTCGCTGAGTATTAGAGAGAGTCTCAGAACGATTTAACCACGAATCAGACCACATTTTGCCCGTTTCAATATCGTTGGCTGCTTTGAGCTCTTCTACCGCCCAATCAGTATTTTCCGTTCCAGGCGGGTACACAATAATGCTATGAGTTTGAGTGCCGTACTGCTTAGCTTCTGTAGTACTCCACGCTGGCATGTCAAGGTGTACAATGCCCTTGTCACCGTCGCTCATCAGAGCCCCACCGGTATCATTTGCAAGGTACTTAACACCATCTATTTCAACAAGCGACCCATAAGGAATTATATTGGGGTCTACAGCAATAGTCTTACCCGGTACAACAGGTTGATTGCATGCACCGACACCGTCATCTTTACCATTTTCAGCAGACCCATTGTAAGTGTAAGAGGTAACTTTGACGTTATCAAGCCTTGTTACTGTTGTAATCTTTGCCATTTCTTACACCTTCCCTTACACTTTAGAACGCAATAAACTATTTGCTGAAATATAACCAATAACTTGGTTATTATATTGAGATGCAGTATGGTCAAAATGATACGTTTGCTTCTGACTCCAGCTTGCAGCGTAGTTACCACCTTTACCATCAGACATTACAATATGAGCCATATCGTTACCAACAACGATAGCGTCGCCAGCTTGAGGCACATAGCCATCATTTGCTTCATGCCATACGCCTTTTTCTTTAGCTTCCTGTACCATATTAGGCACATATCTGCTATCCCATTCAAGACCTGCATCGTTCCAGCAGTCTTTGATATACTGGCCACAATCTGTACCACTTACTCTAGAACCGTCACCGCCTAAAACGTAAGCAGTGCCTAGCCTATTTTCAGCATTGTTAATAATAGCATCACTATTTACGCCATTACCACCAGTGCCAACTTCACCGTCAACGCGGTACATGTTGTAAGGCTCACCTGTAGAAGACTCACGGTGAGTATACCCGTCAGGAATAGCTTGAGATGCTGGGCTTTGGGTCCCATAGCTCAAATTACTGCTGCTCGTGCCTCCACCCTCTACAGTCCAGGAACCAACATTAGCATTTTTGGCCGTGTCTGACACTCCATAAATACGCTGCAAAATCTTGTAACCACCTACTACATCGCCGAGTTTCGAGTAATACCAGCGACTTACAGAGGACGAATCTTTATAACCGACGATAATATACTTAATAATAAGGTACACTAAATCAGCCATACTGCTATATTGTTTGCCATCAATAATCTTCGGAATAAGGTCGGAGTCAACTTTGTTAAACCCGCCAACAGTCGCCATAGTCATATTGCCTAACATCGAAGCCTGTGGAGTATACAAATACTGTTGAGCGTCGAGCGTCATCAGCTGCATCAAGCTTAAGTAAGCTGTAGTATGGATAGCATGAAGAGTAATAGAGGCACCATTGGGATTAATTGCGTACCCTAGGCCCGACAGTTCTCCATCAAAGATTACACGCCATTGGTAAACACCACTACTATCTGCAACCAAGTCCTTAAAGATAACTAAAACTTTAGTCGTCTCTGGTAACTCGCGTAAAAAAGAAGCAGCAGGTATAGTTAGCGTACAGCTAGGTGGGGAATCGATGCCATAGGAAATAGCTGCAGAAGCATGAGGTACTTGCACTCCCTCTAAAAAGACTTTTACATCTAAATAATAAACGCTACTATCTACACCCTGAATCATGTCTAAAGGCACGCCATGAGCAGACGTCGTAGCCTGCTCAGTTGTAGTAGCGCTACCCTCGCCATTCTGTACCCCATCAGCGTTATACGTGGCAGCCTCTTGTTGCATATTATACAAACTACCAGAATCGTTAGCTGCTTGCTGTACATTAGCTACTGCTTCAGAAGGGGCACCGGTAGAATCTGTGGTCCCATCGGCAGCATCCCTTGCTAGGCTGAAAAGCATGGGCTCAGCAGTTGACCGCTCTAAACCATACGTACTTCTTGTCCTATCCATTATTCGTAGGACCCCCTTCCTATCTTACCAGAGTAATACCTTTCACCATAAGGCTTGCCACTGACGGCATCAATAGCGCCAATGACCTGATTGGTAACTGCCAGCGTTTTATTAATAGTTTGCATCGTTTTGCTACTATCAACAGAGTGTACCCAGTCAGATACAGATTCTACCCAAGACTTCTTCGATTCTTGCTCCCCTACTTCACTGGGACTCTTAGTTACTTCCTGTTCAATATCAGATTGCTGTTTAGAAGCACGCTCAGCCTGCTGTACCTCTTCAACAGTCGAAGTTGGACTTGTAATACTCGAAGAATACCCATAAGCCTTGTTAATAGGATTAGATACTACAACAGCAGTCATGCTAAATGGTATAAATGTATCCTGGTCTGATACCATGCTGGTACTGATACTTACAGGATAGCAGGTATACGATGCAAAATCAGGAAATACAAGGCGCAAACTACATCTGTACTTTGCAAGCTGACTAGCACGGATAAAATACTTATAGGCGTTGACAAACGAGATAAACCAGGAGGAGTTATCTGTTGCAGCGTCAAACGGTAAATATCCACTGATAACCATGACTTGCGGTTCAAGCCCAGAAAACGTCGTTGCAAAAGAATCACCTACAGTGGGCATAATGCTCTGGCGTTCCTGTAGATTTTCTTGCATCTGCGTGATAACTATAGCAGTATACCCGTTTACCAAATGGTTGTACACGGTCTGGAGTAAGTTTTTGTCTTCGCCTTCTATAATAGCAGACATTGCACTAACGTTTCCCTGAAGCTGCATATAAGCACGCCTGCTATTATCGTCTGACCCATCAGCGTATGTAAAGGAGACCAAACGTCCAGTCCCCTTCATATACTTAGTACCTAAACTGATAGATGCATTTTGAGCAAGGATATTCGACGTACTAATAGCGTCTTCTGCTTCTGACGAGATACCAGCCAAAGTTTCCTTGGTGATAGTCGTTGTACCTGTACTGAGGTCACCCAGAGTAACGGTGTCAGTTACGTTCTGCCTGGAGGACATACCAATAGAATCTGAGGTTATTAAGTTTGATACGTTAGAGTTGACTTTTGCTAACTCTTCTGCAGATAAACTTGGCATCTATTCGTTACCTCCTATTGTAACCAACGTGCAATTATACTCGATAACGTACTGTTATCTTCCCCCGGAGTAAAATTTGTCGTTCCTGGGACCTTACTGGGGTCTTTAGTGCCTGTCGGTTTAGTAAATGGTGTATCTTTACCTAAATCGCCACGTGCAGCTTTTGCACTATCTGTTACCATCTTTACGCGTACATATGGTTCACCGTTATCATTTGCAACAGCAGAGTCAATTGCTGACTTCTTCTTCATAAAGGCTCTGTTAACCGTTTCTGCCTGCTGAGAAGCAGCGAGGTTACCTTGGTCACCAATGAGGAAGTCGATAGCTCTACTCTTAGTTAAACCATCTTTACCGATTGTTAAACCATAAGCCTTATTGAGTTCTTCTTGGCTCATGCCATGGAGTCTATTTGCAAAATCACGAAGTTCTTGCTTCTGCTTCGTGTTAGCGTCCATATCCTGAGTTACATACTCATATAAGCCGCCTTCTCTGCTTAAAATAGAGCCCATCTCATCTTCAGAAAGATTGAGGCCTAAATTATTCAAGCTTTCACGAATCTTGCCCGAAGACAGGTTTTTAAACATTGCAGCGCCTGCACCTAAAAACTCACGACCAGTAAAACGTCTATCTGTGAGTTTTAAGCCGTACATATTGGAGTCGATGCTTCGCATACCCTTACCAGACTCTTTCCACTGGTCAAGTAAGCGCCTGCCTGTTTTAGACTTAACAGCATCTATACCTGCTGCTTTAAGAGCTGCGCCATCTGGGTCTGTACCTTTATTGTATAGGTCAATAATGTTACCCAGAGCTTCCATCTCTTTCCAGCCACCAGAATTATAGATGTCACTGAGCATCTCTTGGCTAATACCAGCAGTCTGGAAAAAATCTGCTGCGGCACTTACAGAATAGTTAGTACCACCGACACCCTCTTGACCTATCCACTGACCTGCATTTCTATCAGATGAAAAGCCTACAGCAATGTTTTCCAGGGCTTCACTGGAACCAGCCAAGTACGTCGCTGCTACCCTATTACCAGCATCGCCTGCTGCAGCGCCTCTACCTGCCAGTCTCTGAGCTACAAAGCCCGTCATTTGTTCCGTTGTAATCTTGTTGCCGTTATTACGGGCATTGTACTCATCCGTTAGGCGTTTAATACGCTCTTGAGCAGAGCCTTCTTGGAGATATGTATTAAGCACCTCATCAGCTGTCATATCGGAGAACTGGCCATTTGCAAAACCTTTACCATTACGTACAGCGTCATTAAGTACAGAGCTTGCAATATCAATACCAGCCATATTTCTCGAAATTGCAAGGCTAGACGATGCATAATTATCACGAAGCGCATCACTTCCAAGACCCCACAAAGCATTAGCCGCTCTATCACGGGGGTCGCCTGCATACGAGTTAGACTGCCCTTCAAAGTATTTAGCAACGTCTGCCTCAGTAGTACCAGCCCTGAATAAATATGCGGAGCCTGCAAGTGCCTGAAGGCTCGATATTCTATCACCGGAAGCAATCCTGTTCCAAATACGTGCATTAGCGAGCCTATCGTTAGTGGCAATTACATCTTCAAGTGCATTGAGGTCACGACGTCTAAACGGAGTTTCAACCATGTTTACAACCCTGTTAATATCATGGAATAGACCAGAAGTTAAGGGGTTCCCCTCAATATCAAGTGTTGATGCACGGTATGCTGCTTGGACATCATTAGCTGAATACATAGAAGTCTGGTTTGTGTTAGAAGACCTCAAGTATGCGCCAACTGCTCTATATGTATCGAAGTCTTGCATGGAAAGGCCAGTATTCTGCAAGGACATATTATTAGCATAACTAAAGTCTGCTACGTTGGTTAGTGCATCAGCGATAGACCTTGCTGGGCGCTGAATAGCATTACGCCAGATGCTACTAGTAAAGCGTTCAAAATTTTCACCCATGCGTTCAAAAGTACGTCCAGGGCTTCTGTAAGCACGCTGTTCTTCCATGAGTCCAGTACGATATGCATTGTTAGCTGCTGTATCTACCATGTCTCCATACTGGGGCATATCGATGCGCATGGCCATTGCTTTTGCAGTACCCATATCAATATCAGCACCGTTATTACGCATCCAATTCTGAATATACATAGCACGGAGCTGCATACGTTCTTTAGCGGTTCTACCACGTTCGTTCATGCCTGGCATTATATTAGTACCAGCACCAACGACGCCAAGCAAAGCATCGTTCATGTAATCCTGGCGAGCAAGAGCATCGATGACGTTAGTCTGATTAGCCATGATATTGGACATAGACCAGATACCATCTTTAAAGAGGTTCTGAGCTGCTGCACCAATAGTACCAAAGTAACCGCCACGACCCATTGCATTCTGGAACTGACCAATGTTAAAACCGCCATTAGCAGTAGCACCAGCGTATAACATGGGTAATCCGATGTTACCACTGTTCAGCATCGCTGCCTGTGCAGAGAGCATCCTGGTAGCCATTGTTTGTACACCGCCACCGGCAGCTATTTCAGCGGGAGTCAGTGCACCACGTTTTTCAAGTTCCTGCATGTATGCCAGATTACGCATAGCAGGCTGCATACCAACATAGGCAGGGTTGCCGTACTGGCCGAAAGCTACGGTACTCATATTAGCTGCCATGTTCATCATATCATTAGGATTGATGCCCATTGCGCGGCCATACTTAAAGGCGTCCGTACCGAGACCCATTGCAAAATTATTCGCGTGGAACAGGTTTACACCCATGTCCTTCATTTGCTTAACGAGCTGCATCGTTTCTTGGACGTCTTTGTTGCCCATAACGCCCGTCAAGAATTTAACTACGTTAGCTGCTGCGCTTACTTGTTTTACAAGTTCATCAGGGTTTGTACCATGGAATAAACCGCCTTGCAAGCCCATGTTAGTGAGTTCACGGAAGCCAGACATGTTAAGGCGAGGCTGCAAGCTGTTAGTGTTGAATATTTCGTTGTAAGCGAGGTCTTCAATGCCTGTTATGGCCTGCTGGGCCTGTCTGGTACTAAAACCACCTGTACTAAAGCGAGCACTCATGCGTTGTAAGGCCGCTACATCGCGGTTATGTTCCTGGGCGACGCGAATCATTGGGTCTGCAACTGCTCCTACAACAGTACCCGCAAGCATACCAACGGGGCCACCAAGCATAAGCCCAGCCATACGAGAGCTCCCAAAGCCTATTGCTCTTGCAAGCGCAGGACCGCCAAGTAAAGTACCAGCTAAACCAGCACCAACTTCAGCTCCCGTACCAATAGCGTTGATGCCTGCAGAGCTAAAACGATAACCCATCTCCTGGGCTCTGTTCTGCCAGAACTCCATAGGAGATACGTTATACGGTACATTAGCAGTCAGCATACCTACGAGAGACTGATTACCTGCAAACTGAGCATATGCCGGATTCATTGCACCCAGCCATACACCCGGAGGGCTAGTACGTAAATATTGGCTCTGGTTGTATAAATGGATGTCCGTTGCACCGAGCTTCGTTCCTACGGTGCGGACACTATTATTTAACGAATTTAAAGTTAAGTTGAGAGTTTGGAAACTAAACGCTAAAGAATCACGGAAAGAACGGAGGGTCGTAGATAAATCAGCAGACGCGTTCCCCATACCTGCCGGACGTAAACTCTCGGAGCTTAACTGTCGTGCCTGAGTTGTGAAATTTTGTGTAGTAAAGTCATTACCGACGCCCGGTATTGGGTAATCTGCCATATTCTAGGCACTCCTCCTTTCTCTCAAAGTATAGAGAGTTGGTTTATTTAGCGTTCTGGGTTAAAATATTTTTTACGGAGGTCCTTGAGTACAAAGCTGTACCCTTCGCCTTCCTTGTGCAGCTTTTTAAAAACAGAGACCGGAACTTTAAGTCTTTCGTCTCTATAAAGGTCGATGAGTTCCAGTGTTTTTACGTCGTCAGGCAGGGTAAACTCCTTAATCGTAATTACCCCGTCACTACCCATACGGGAGCTATTGAACCAAAGCTGCAAATGCTTTTTTATCACGTTGTATTGCCCTAAGTCACTTTGAAAAGTCAGGGCGGAATTTGTAGGTTTAACTGAAATCAACATAACTGATTGCTCCAATCTGTATAGAATTTCTTATAAGTATATTATACCTAAGAGAAGTCATAAAGAAACAGGGGCTCCAGAGCAACTTCTGCAATGCTCAGAACCCCTGCCAAGAAAGAAAGGAGAGAGTATGTATAACTTAGTCCTTTATATGTGGTGCGATGTATTTATCATAATCGGCTTTGGAAACCACAGGACTAGGTTTGTGAAATTTATTGTACCAACCCCGGAATCTTTCTGCATAAGGCGATGGGCGGAACACCGGATAACGAGTAAGGAAGTCTTTTTTCGCTCGAATTCTGTTAATTTCTTTCGCTTTCTCCACTTCACTCGCTCCAGACGTGCCTAGCGCCCTGAGTTTCGCCTCATCTGCTGCTGCTTGCAGTTGATGTGCAGTGTAGACTCCGGAGGTAGTAGCCAAAAGTACGCCGGTACTAGCAAGGCCAAGTTGAGCCCTAATCTCAGGGGGTACATCTTGCATACCACTGAACCCAGCTTGTTGCCTGAATTCATCCTGGTGCTGTATTGCACCGGCAAGTACACCTGCGCCTAGACCTTGACGGCCGGGCCTATCAGTGTTACGATATATATAATACAGAGCTGCAGGGATTGCCATACCAGCAGCCATGTAAGCTTTCGATTTAGGGTCGGTGCCTTGTGGGGTAGTAACCGTTTCTGCTGCTTCTCTCATAGCCTTAGCGTTGGCGGCGAGCGCGATAGCAGCACCTGCACCTACGCCAGCCATGCCCACCAGTGCTTTCTTCTTGTGATTACCGGGGTCATCATCGAGAGTCTTGAGGTTATCATAGGTCTCGAGGATTGGATTATGGGGCCCATTGAGCTCTACTTTAAGACCCTGGCCACCACCGTAAGTCACGTCAAAAGCCTGTTGCCCATACTCAGGGAAATACTTACTAAGTAACTTATTTTTTACATAGTTCTTAACTTTTTGGGTAAGCTCACTGGTGTCAACAGCACTGGTTTTAGAAAGTGCCTTGTTATAATTGTTGTACATCAGGCCAGTACTTGTACCGACAACGCCACCCAAGGCTAATGTACGTGTACCATCAGGAGGATTATGTATACCGCGTTTAATTAAATCACTTAAAGTAATCCGGGACATAATTTCTAACACCTTCTGATACACGCCCAGCAGCGTAACCACCAGTCCCCGCGCCAGTAGCTAAGATAGCAGTACCAAGTAATCTAGAGCCCGGTACTTTCTTAGATGCTTTGGAAGCTACACCGGTAGCTTTGCCTAACGCAGATGTCACACCGCTAGGTACAGCAAATGCAAGTTTATACATCTCAATACGAGTATCGAGGTCTACACCAAGCGCGTCGCAGATATCTTCAGCACTGGTCTTTTCAATTACAGATGGGTGATTTTCCCTGTCGGGATAATTACGGTCACTTGTTGCCCATTCCTGCCAATCATAGTAATCAGCATAGTCTTCTGGACGGTTCACAGCCGGGGCCATTGTAGTCGTGGGGATGTTAGGTGGGTCATTGACTTGTTCTGATGCGACTTTGAGCTCTGCAGAGGCAAGTTTAGGTTCATTATAGAATCCATACTGCTGCATCTGAGCTTGACGGCCATCGTCTAAGCCCTTACTTAACCCATACATACCAGCACCCAAAACTGCTGCGTTAGTACCAATAGTAGCGGCGCGTTCACGTTTAAGTGCTGCGTCATATTTATTCATACGGCTATGATAGCTGTTCATACGGTCGAGCATCTGCTCCGGCGTTTTACCAACAGTAGAACGGTTAGCCATCCTTGTGGCCATTTCCTGTTGATTGCGTGCTACACGGCGTACGTTATCGCCTTTCATTGTGTCCCACGCACGGGCGATGCGGCCCTTGGGAGCTTTTGCAGATACTGCACCGGGAGACTTTCTGAGCATGGTTAAAACGCTCTTTAAACTTGGCATATATATAAACCCTCCCTAGGTATAAAGATTCAATACTTTCGTACTTATATTATACCTAGGGAAGTTACCAAAGGAAAATCTAAGGTTAAATTAGAGGTATCAGTTCTTAACTTCCGTTTCGTCTTTTAAATAGATACCACTAATACTATCGACGTTAATCAGGGCAATCATAGAGCCATTTTTAAAAATAGTAACTACCTTGCCGTCATAGTTAAATTCGTCGTAGTCTGTTTTGGGGATGTTGTCACTTAAACCATTTTTATAAACAATGTACAACATAGGCTAAATCCCTCTTTCTTTCACTGCTTAGTTTTTGTCGTCTACAGGGCCGTGTACAATGTGTACAGCGAATTCACAATTCTTGCAATCGCCGTCACAGTCTTCGTCATCTTCACACTCTTCATCGTCGTCTTCGTCCCAATCGTCATCGTCATCATCGTCCCAATCGGTTACGTCAAGACATACGGTGTAGGGAACTTCACCGCCGAGTTTATCATACAGCTCATCCATTTTACGCTCTGCAGTAATAAGCTTAGCGTACTGGCTAATGGCTTCACCATGAGCTTTGTGATACTCAGCTACTGCATTCAAGTACTCAACAGTATCGTCGAAGCTATCTTCAGTGCGGATAGCATCCTGAGTAGACGAATTTATGCGCAGTTTATGCGGGTATGCTGCTTTGATGACGTCCTCGAGCTGCTTGGCCATGGCCAATACTTTAGCCGTTGCTTCAGCACCGAATTTGTCAGTCTTTGCGCGCAATGCATCAATATCAAGTTTTTTACCAGTCATATTTTCATCCATCTTTTTCATACTCTTGTACTCCTTTTCATAATCCTTTAATAGGCCTTTTTGTAGGCATTTTATTACCAGGATGTTTAGATAAAAGCTCAGCAACGTCTGCTAATGCATTAGCTGTTTTTGCAATGAACGCCTCATCACTACGTTTACGAACTTCTTTAGCACCCGGAATTACGAGGTCAATATACTCATCTGTCAGCCTCTCTATGCGTTTAGAGAGCTGTGGGTCTAATGACAGCCCACTGGCTAAAATGTTAATCATAGTCTCGAAGATTCTAAATTGTTCCCTCCGTATCCACACTGCCTGACAGAGAGACTCTTGGAAACTACCAAGTGGCGGAAGTGGGATACCAGAGAGAAACATAGAAGCACGGGCTAAATACAGTGGGCTATTTAAAAAGCCTTTACAAGTCTGTCAAAGTTCTTCTCGATAAACCCAAGCTTATTGTAGAACTCTACTCTGTGGTTCCAGAGCACTGCAATGAGAAGCGTCGGGAGACCGTTTAAGAACTCTGCTCTATCAATGAGACTCTTTTCAAGGTCTTTGGGGTCTCCTTTAGTAATCGGTGGGAAGTAGTTACCACCAAAGCGCTCTAAGTTGGATGCCAGTACATAGCGGCTATATACCGACGATACCACATCTTTGAGGGGAGCATACCCAATCTGGGACTCAGTGAGTCTAAGAGCAAGGTTGTCTTCCCAATAGAATTGAGACCTCAGGGTTACTTCTGCACCACGTACAAAGAAAGACTCCGATGCATACCCACGAGTTAAAATAGAGTCGAGGATAGGCAGTACCTCATCATCAGTATATGTAGGTTCAGCAGGAGCCTCACCGTTATTCACTGATGCATCCTCTGCCTTGTCCTGGGGAGCTTTGTTATCCTCAGGGTTTGCTGGTGCAAAAGTATGAGTAAACTTAGCACCTTCAGTTACCTTTGCATTCTTGGATGCCTCTTTAGTATCCATGCTGGCAAAGATAGATTTGTGGTCGGTAGTAGTAGCTAAGTGCTCTTTAGCACGCTCTTCCTGTTGGGCTTTGTCTTTAGCCTCAACTTCTTTAATTTGTTCTTCAGAGTACCCGAGAATACCAAGCATCTTTTTGAAGCCGTCATCAGTCGAAGGCTGAGCTGCCGGAGTAGGAATCATGCCTTCGATTTTTTTATTGTCTGCTTCACTGGTGTCCGGTACTTCTGATACAGCTCCAAGATTTCCAGCCCTAGCGAAAGGACTCTGGCTCCCGAGGTTAGAAGAAACTTGATTGTTTGGGGCGAAACGGTCATTATGCATTACCATCCTTGTCATTCTCCTCTAAAATGTCTTTAATATTAAGTTCACAAGTAGTGATTACTTCGGGATACTTGCTCCCAAGGTGAAACGTAACCTTACTATCGTTAATTTCTACAGCTAAGATAGCATACTTAGAACTGAGCTTTTCAAGAGTCTCAACGATAGCTGCTGCTACACGTGGGTTACGCTTATAAAATCTATGGACTTTTTCACGGCTGTCATCAATCATACTCATTATCTCCTTTACTAATTAAATTTAAAGATATGTTGTAAACTATCTCTTATTATATTATACCAGACTTTTATGTTTATGTCAATACCACTATGTAAAAAAAGATAGACCTTGGCACCACGAGTAGAAAGGATAAAGAGCTCGTAGTCTGAGAACGCCAAGGTCTCATGCAGAAAGGATTTGTGAATGTTTACTAAGTCTAACAAAACTTAGCAATAGCTGAAACGATATAACCATTCATTCACTGTATTTATTATAACATAGAACATCATTGTGTGTCAAGGTGTCTCAATGAAAAAGTTGATGAAAAATTATACGGAGGCTGATGTATACATATACAAGTTTTTGTGTATAAAGATACAACATCAAAGATACAAAGAGACCCAAGGCCTGGTAGAGAGAAAAAACAATAGATTTAAAAGGAGATGGTCACTATTGTTTAGGCCTTGGGTCTCAATGTTAGCTCCGTGCCTACTGAACTGAAGTAGGCGGCAGGAACTAGAACAACAGTTCTTGATATTATTATAACAAAGCCCCAACTATTTGTCAACACCTTTTTACTAAAATTTTTAAAAATTTTTTAAAGCAAATTTTCTGAGTCAATTTTGTGCAAATTTGTAATTTTAATTAGTGTATACTATTTATTGTAAATTGCATCATTTAGTGTATACTCTTTAGTATGTTAAAATATTTATAAAAGTTTAAAAATATTGATAGTGTACATTTGTCCAAAGTCTCGCAAGGTGCATGGTTGCTGGCTTTGAGGCACATTGACATGATAGTGGGAACAAATTTGTCCCAGTTCGACCTGTATATTTTTTATCGTGAGGAACTCGGCTCGTATGAATTTACATTGTATATTTATACAGAAAGTTGCATAAATATACAATAGCATATTTACAAAATAGTTAAAATTGATATACAAATTGTAATATATTACACTTTAGAACTGCATTTTTACAATAGTGTAACATTAAAAATTTGAATTTTCTGACAATTTCTAGAAATGGCTGTGCGTCGGCATTTTTACAGATTTTACAAAACTTCCCGCCGGTAACAGAATGTGGGAGCAATTTTGTCCCACTATTTTTACAGGGCAAAATCGTCGTTTTATACCGACAGGCTCAGCAAAAATAAAAGTGTAACCGCAGAATGCCGAGTACATCGGGGTTTAGCAAGGGTGGTTACACTTTGTCTACACTTTTTTAAAAAAAGTGTAACCGTGAAAACCCGCATCAGTACTGGGGTTAGAGGTGGTTGTCTACAAAAACTACACTTTTTTTGAATGAGTAGATATATATACGTAAAATCGTACGTGTTATTTTTATACATATACAAAACAGGGGGACCCCCTAAACGCGCGTATATGTACTATATATATATAAAAAGTGTAGTATTTGTAGTATATATATATAAACCCTAGTAACCATGCGGGTTTCGGCGGTTACACTTTTTTTTTAAAAGTGTAGACAAAGTGTAACCACAATGCTTTTAACCCGACAGGCTCGGCAAAAAGCTTACCACACCCCTATATCTACCCGAAAAACTCAGGGAATTTTTAGATTGGTATAAGTAAAATAAGGATGGATGTGTTGTTTAGTGCGACAGGCTAAGCGCATCTGATTCAACACTGTATCCTAATTTTTAGCAAAGGGGCTGATTTGTATGTCTCATAAATTTTTGAAGTATGAATTTTCTTGGCCTAGTCTTTACAGTTTCTACCGTCGTCGTTATAATGGTGACCGTCTGGTACAAACTCCGTGGGGGACAGTAACTCCCAGTTATTACAGGTATTCGTTTTTAACTACTCCAAGAAATGAATCGGAGGTTTTCGCTTTTGGTAAGAGTATTAAAGATGACGCTGCACTCAACAATATTTTCCAGGCATCTCGTATCCGTAACAAACTTATCTTTGTGGAAAAAGGTTCAGGCAGGTTCACATCACCCGACCTCGTGGCTCAAAGCTTAAAAACAGTATCTGCCAGCATCCAGCCAGAATTTTTCTTTCGTAAATACGAGGGGGAGTATTCTCTTCGGTTTTGCAGCGCTTTAAACGAAGATAGAGTGTCAAATTCGCTAAACGGTGCAGTTATCAAATCGATGGGTAAGGCTAACCGATGCAACATTTCACAGTGGTTCGACCATGATTTGCATATTTTTACAGAATTCTTTTTGGGTCCAACCTGTAAAATACCTGTATCTTTAGTTAACTCCTACATACGGAATTTAGCGCCTAAGTACCTCATAGACACTCATCCGAGATACAGTGAATATAAATTTCATGCAGTACTACCATACGCCATCTGGGAGGTATGTGAGCTTATCAGGGAGCTTGAGCGTAATGTATCTATCTTTTATGCGGAACCTCTCTTCGGGCGTCCCAGTGGTACAGTTCGTCTCATGATGTACTGGAATGTTATTAGGTGTATGTACTACACTATACAGAGGTGGACAGAAGAAGTAGGCCGAGGTAGGGGCGCTAGTTATATCTCCAGCCATAATTTTTGGAATGGGTATACTGATTTAAAACAGCCATGCTCTTTTGTCACCGACCCCATAAGTTATATCTATGCTATACCTATACTTTACGTCCGTTTAAAACACCGCATGGAAGCACTTAAAAAGCTCATAACGATATACCCTGTAACGCCTGAGTGGCTACGTGATTTTGCTGTATTTGAAGAAATGGCCGGGAGCTGCATTGAAGTAGCCCGGCAGATAAGTGAGCGTCTCTTTTTAGGCAGTGAGGTACAAGATTATTTTTCTGATGGTGACGACTACACTCTGCTGTTCAGTCCAAACGCTGACCGCAATATGAGTGAGTATCTTTCTAAAAAGCTATACGGTGCTATCCCTAGTAATTTTGATGTGCTGTATACTTTATGGCGCCGTTCCCAACTCCGTGCTTACAACGCAACCAAGACAAGCGTTACGTATTCTTTAGATGGCGGGCCAGCCTTTGACTTTACAAAGGAACCCAAAGATGATACAATGTTATGGGCAGCAATACCGTTTAGCAATGCATCTTGGTACGGTTTAGAATTTGATGCTAATGATAGAGAGTGGTATCACCAGTGTTTATCACAGGGGTCTAATCTGTACTATTTGCTCATTGCTCAACTAGGGGCTCCAGTGTTAAACACATTAGCATCATGGCCTTTACTTAAGCTTGCTAAAATATTTTCGTATATGTATTCCTGGTCCCACAGGCAGGAGACTAGCACCAAAGATTATATCGTGTGTTTAGCACCAAACGCTAGTAACTACGAATACATTGATAAAGTATTTGGTAAAATCAGTAGGACACCAGAAAACCCCTGGTCCCGTAATAATTATTCGGTTCCCCTTCCACTTCTTGATATCGGCATGGGTCCTGATTTTAACGTAGAAGTGAAAAAGATACCTATAGAGCAGCAGAAATTAAATAGTTTAAACTAAAAGAAGGTGATTAGACATGCATAAAAAAGTAGGGCCAGATTCTGTATTAGTGTATACGAAGCTTGGCAAGGCCAGACCTAATCAGGTCACAGAACCGGCGCTTTATATCCGTGATTTACCACATGCTGAAAGTTCAGAGGCTGTAACTGTTTGTTATGCTTACAATATGGGTCCATGTCATGATATAGAGTTTGAAAGCCATTATGGGTTCTCCGGTAACTACCTTGAGTCCATCTTAATAGACCCCAAGCTTCCCTTTGAGCCAAAAGACTTTTATCCAAGGGCACAGAGTGAGTCCCTTAAAGCATATACTCACGTAAATCTTAAGCCATACCTTAAGTATCTTCGTACAGCATCGTGGTTATTCAGGCAAATGTCTGAAACTTTATTATCACTGTATCATGACCATAAAATTAACCCCAATCTTTACTACAAACATACCCCTGAGACGCATGAGAATCCTCTGTACGCTTTTTTATTTTGGGGCGAGATAAATTATATGGACCGGTTATCAAATCTCGTCAGAACGAATTCCAGAGCATATAAAACTAATCTAAGCACGTTAGGTGCACTGCCAGCATACTGTGAAAAGATACATTTTATAGACGATGGACGTTTTTCAAAAGAGTATAAAACCGGCGAATATTATCAGTATTCGTACCACAATTATCTGATAGGCAAGGATTTAGGCAATAATTTATCTCCGCTTACTATGAGTATCATTCATAACATAATTAGGCGTGAGGCCCCCTTTGATAGGGGTTACAAGTACACATACAATTTGCTTACGCAGTATCTCGATAATCCCACCGGTACACGGAGGCCAGGTCCTTGGACTAAACCAGCAGACCGGGAAAGGAACAAGATTACAGAGATACTCAATGGTGGTCACACGCTTACCCACGCAGCCTTAGTATCAAACCTTAAGTACGTTGATATCTGGCAGCGTCCCTTCGTTAACTGCCATGATTATAGTGCATTAGCATTCCGTATGCCCATACTCCATTCTAAGATTTTAAAGAGATTTGGGCATGCTTTGGCCCTGTACAATAAGGATACTCCGTTCTTAAAGTCTTTGTACACTAATCAAAAGCGTTTAGCTTCTAAACGCGCAGCGGAACATATCCTTACGGAGCATGCAGGTTTGTTCTTCCCGTTTTTCAAAAACGCTGTATGCATTCCTATAAACCAGAAGGAATGGCTTGACACCCCAAAGTTTAAGTTCTTTGGGTTTCAAATGAGTGGTATTAACTCTTGGCAGGAATTTGGAGACTGGCCCGCAGTAAACAATAGCTATAGGCTTTCTGACTTATCAAAAGATGTATTCACTCGGGCTTATGACGAAGGTAGCGGAAGTAAGCTGCAATTACATCTAGAAATAAAGCAGCCACTCCGTCATGCTCTTAGCAAGGCGGGAGTATACTACAAAGCATCCACAGCTAACTCAGCCCGTGACGTTAACATTACATCAGTTTCCCAATATGATAAAATGACTGCAGAGTTACACTTTATAAACTGCTTAGCGCAAGATACGCTTCTTTTGCCTTCCCGTAATAATTTTGATGAGCTTTCAAAGCCGTACATGGGTGCCATAGCATATAACACTGCTCGTACCGTACTATCTCAGGTAGCAAGTTCTCGTGTAGTCAGGAACAATGATAACATAGTTTCTGTATTTACCCGTATACCGGACATCGTGCCTGAGGGTCTACGCATGGAGAATACGAATGCTTATGACCTTACAACCTTAGAGACAGGTGCTTTACAGGGTAATAGCTTGACTCCTCCATATTCCCTAGATACTGGGCGCTTAGTACCAATACGTACTTATGATGAGCGTAATATTGTAAGGGGTCCTCGGTTTTCTACTACAAACCTTGAAATGACAGAGAATGGTGACACCTTCACAGTACAAAACCAGCGGCATCGTGCAACAGACTTTAGGCCATATGAGACAAATGGTGTACCTTCACTTTTTAACACCTATAGTCAGCTTGATATAGCAGGTTATAAGTCTATAGATTCAACTCTTAGCACCTTTTCTAACGGTAACATCTGGCCGGTAGGTAATCGAGCTTTTATAGATAGAGCGCAGCCGACTTTAATGTTCGACAGGGCACCATCTTATATTGGCAGTGAGGACCGAGACCCATCCGTAACAATCTATGCATATACAAATTTTGAAAATAGCAGCATCGCTAACTTAATGCCGGATTTAGCTCCATTCTTCCCAAATCTCAGTTATAACGATGAACTGCCCATGAATTATGTGTATTGTAAAGATTATAGCCTGTGGCATACGGCAACTTCTAAGCATTTATTAAGTGCTACAAACAGGTTCTGGGAAGCTGTGCTCTGTAACCCATATGGTAGCAGCAACAATCCCCTAACCTCTTTTGACTTGAACCCGTGCACTACGGAAAATGGTGATGTGGTCTATGGTATGGACACTGATTTCATGGTTAAAAACGCACCTGATATTATTAAAGAAACTATTAACATGCTGAACTTAGGATACTCCATTTTATGCGATTATTTTAACTGGCTCGAACTTAACAATCTCACAGCTGGAAGATATGAACGTATCTTGCATAAAATTGCAGGTCTTATGCATAAGTATACAAAAAATGTGAATATTTATGCAATTCTAGGCCAGATGCAGTTGGGTAATACAGTAGATGCATCCCGTATTGTATAAATATACAGAAAGGAGTGAATAATTATACATTATGAGTAAGAGAACTATTTTAACGAAGATGACCCCTTTTTTGGGTAATATTGGTAGTATCGGGGCAGCACGTTATTATTATGTCAGGGGGGAGCAAAAATGGTTACTGAGTATTAATTCACCAAGTTATAATCCGTGCACCTGGGATAATCATGGCCCCAATCAGTTGAATACCATGCATTTAATGAGCAGAAAAGATTGGGACCATTTAAATAGGGCTGAACCTTTGATTCCTATTTGTATTAAATCTGAGGCATCTGTTGCACCAAGTGTTGGTCAAAGTTTTAGAATACATAACCATAGTTATTTAGCAGAGTTACCTCCCAGTGCTATTAACCGTCGGCGTGGTAACTATACTGCTCATGATGACAACTTGAGCTTCTCCGAAACGCTAAGTGATTACAATAACTTGCCTGAGTATACAAAGAGACTCCAGATGCCTCTTCATGCTCAGGTAGTGGCACAGACAAGTGAACTGATGGAAAAGGGGGCATATACGTCTGTACTAGATGAGCTTAATTCTAGAATTGACACATCATCTAAATCTAATTTAATCCCGGGTGCGTGTGGCTGGACTTCTAATATTGACATGTTAATAGAACTGAAGTCAAAGCCATGGGCAGAACTCAATTCATATGAGAAGATGCTCTTAGGGGTAGCAACGTATGTCAATGAAAAGCATGGCAACGGCCAGTATTCTCTTACAGAGCTCATAAGTAAGATAGAGTCTGTAATTGACAAAATGGCTACTACTATGCTTAAAATAACAAAGAACATTGACTACTACAGTGAAGGTACCAGCATTACTCAGGTATTAAACTATTTAGAGAAAAAATCAGGTTCTGTTACTGAAGCTGTCGATACTTATTTTTATTGGGGCTTTGAGGACGACGATGACGACGACTCTAGGTGGGCTAATTCTGGTAAGCCTGTCGAATTTTGTGCTTATAAAGATACAGAAGGCAGTATGGACTATACATTTTTGGGGGAGAATTATGAAGGCGATATGGAGCTGGGCGTATTAGACTGTACAGATAATTGCACTTCTCAAGAAAGCAGGAAGCTGTTACTACTATTTGCTGACATGGAAAAAAGTAGGGCAAAATTCTTAGCAGATAAAGTAGCATCTGGAGAAGCTGGGAGTGAAGTTGAGTATTTAGCTAGAGGAATTCAAGGCTGCTTTGAACGCACACTTGCGCCATACAAAGATAAGCTTACCCGGTTTTGTCAATTACTCAGCACTTGCACTCATCTCGTATGTAACCCACTTCATGTGACTCCTGAGGGTACAGATAATTTATATGCAGCACCATCTGGGCAAAGCTTAAGTGAAAACGAAGAGATTTATAAAATAAATGGGCATTGCCCGGCAGCGTCTCTCCTTTATTCTCTACATCAGGAGCTGTATAAATTCTGGTACAGTATTTGTCCTAAATTTGCAGGAGGTAGGCAGTTTAGAGGACTTGTCCTTTTTGCATCGCCTAATGACCCAAACCCTCTCCTTAGTTACTCCATACCTACAAACTCTTACAATGCTTGCATGTTCCAGGCACTTGTCCTGGCGTCTTTATGGGAGTTAAAGAAATTATTCAGGGAACAAAAAGATTTCTTAGCTGAGACCTTTAATAGCCCAGAGATAGCAAAAAGCTCTGTAGGTAAAATTATTATTGGACAATTACTAGCCGATGAAGACATACTTCAGATTACAAGACACTGCGACACCATAAACCCAATTCTGTCTATGTGGTTGCATTATAATCCTCGTAATACTACTCATTTAAGCGAGCAGGTTACAGCTGAATCAGGTGATACATTAAAGCTTTTTATGGGGTATTATGAGTTATACTATCTATTGCATAATTATTCAAAGTTTGTGAATATTTATACAGATTGTTCAAGAGCCGGTGCCACGCCGGAATCTGAAGTATCCGAAGATGACCTGTATAGTTTCTACGAATTAACAAGGGGTCACAAACATCAGGACCTGCTAGATTTTTATTTAGCACCGTATTATTCGTCTAAATATTATTATAAGGCAGCTAAGTAGAGATTGACATTACTTTAAATTTATGCTATAATAATAAAAGATTGGAGGGATTTTTAATGGCAGTTTTATTTCCTGAAGCCCAGATAAAAATGAGCAGGCGCTCAGAGTCCGAAAGACATCAATTTTTATTCTTGGGTGATTTTACTTTATTCCCAAGGTTATTAAACAGTGTAGCCACAGTCTCAGCAGATATTACTAAAAGGTATATCAACAAAGGGTATGGGCTAGGGGGCGATAAGGGTAGCTCTGCAGTAGATACGGTGGGTCCCGCACCAGGTACTATTGAATATATTGCTATCATGGCTGCAGATAATAGCACTCTTCACCAACCCTATTATATACAGGGTATTACATTTACAGATAATGAACTTGGTAAATATACACCCAATAGTGATAGTGCTTACTATCCGCATACTTCATATTTGCTGGATATATTAAACCTGGGCTTTACCAGTACATCAAAGCCTATCGCCGGAGCTCTTGCTAAGTTTTTGTGCACGTCACCTTTATACAGTATCAATAATGGTTTTATCTGGCGATACTTTGATTTAAACCAAGGCAAATACATTGAATACAAGCTCCCAGCGTTAATCTGGAAAGCAATGGTGGTCCCGTTTAAAGAACCGAGTCTTATAAGTGCGGATACAGTAGCAGTAATTCGTGAATTGAATTCATTGCTTACAGCCCTTCAGCTTACGCTCGACGAGACATTATGGTTTACGAAGGCTTACGATAAGTATGAAGGCAGTACCCAGAATATGCTCGTGACAAGGAAAGCTGATACTAAGATTAGTATTGCGAGCCCGAATATTGACTCTGATAAGGGTGCGCTAGAACTACCGGGTGTAGCGGTGTATAGTTTGGCACTTAGTTATACTATTTGTCTACTGGGGTATCTATATTACGTAATGATTACAGCAGCGAAACTCCAGGTGCAGGCAGCGAATGACCAGGAGAAATTTCAGGACAACCCAGAAGGCACTGTCTATAAAAATTATACTTTTGTAATTGGTATGGCATCGGCCCTGTTAACAATGGCTAAAAATGCGTACGGTGAGCTTTTAAACGTAATTAAGTTCCTGGCTGTACCATCACCGCTTAGTTTGCCGGAATTCCGCAAATGTCATCGGTTCTCGATGCTTGAACAGGATATGGCAGCGATTATAGCGGCGAATGCCGATATTAACTTAAGCAGTCTTGTAGCTGCTCTCTCCCAGCTTGATACGGAAGGAGGAAGCCTTAATGACAACAATGAACCTTCTGAGGCCGGAGAAAACTAAAGACCTTCGTAAATATGGCGAATACCGGTACATTAAAAAGTATGATATGTTAGCTATCACGATGCCAGGAGTTGGGTCAGGGTCTGTGATTAGTGTACCCTATGATATGGACCAGGATGTCTTAGTGCAGTTTAGTGCAAGCACCGTATCCGCTGATATGTTAAATAAGCTCGACGAATTCCCAGTATATCAGGTGTACATCCGTAATTACATGAAAAAGCATGGCGAGGAGATACTGAAAAAGTATGACTTAATGCCTGAGTTTACGACTCTTGATAACGAAGTTACACTTGATAACGAAGTTACACTTGATAACGAAGTTACACTTGATGTAAGTAGTGATGAAAATTTAGCTGAGCTTAAATTTAAAGAGCAGCTAAATCTAAATGCTATTTTAGGGATTGGTTTAGGTGAAAAAGAGGAGGCTAAAGCATGAAGGTATTTATCTCTCAGCCGATGAATGGTAGAGACGAAAAAACAATTTTAGACGAAAGAGCTAAAATGTTTCAAAAACTGCAGGCGAAGTATCCTACTGAATCTATAGAGCTCATTGATTCCTACATACCAGAAGCCTGTCCAGCAAACCGTAAACATAGGGGTTCTTGGTATTTAGGTAAATCTCTTGAGTTTTTATCAGAAGCTGATTTAGCTGTATTCGCACCAGGCTTTGAGAAAGCTAAGGGCTGCTTGGTAGAGTATATTACTGCAAAGTTCTATGAAATTCCTACTTATTGTGAGGCAGACCCCAACGATATAATCTCTGGCATTATTGGTAATTTAATGAATGCAGCAGAAATAACTTTCAAAGACGATAACTCTGAGTATAACCAAGCTTCAGCAGCCAGAATAACGGATTCTTCGTCATCCTTTAAAAAGGAACGGTGTACCGTGCTGCCAGACATAACATTTGCCAAAGAGTATGTTACTATGATGGTGGACGGTGTACCGTATAGAGACCCCTTTAGGACATCAACGCCTGAATATACTAATTCAACCAGGTAGTTTGTTTGGTATTAATATGGAGGGAGGTGACGCAGCTTGTATGCTTAGGATAAAAAATGTAGCTTTGTTTCAAAATAGGCACCGGGTGCCGAGCTATGTTAAAGACTGGTTTTTCGATGAACGTAAGAATGGGTATAACCCGCTTGATATTAAGCAGCTTCAGGATTTGGCAAAAGAAAAGTGCTTGAAGTGGAAAGCCGAGGGTATTCAGCGGGTACATATTTACTTAAGTGGGCTGACGTCAGCAACAGTAGCTGCGCTTAACGCTGTATGGGATACTGGCATGAGTGCTAAACTTTACCACTACAGCTTTCTGCTTGATAAATGGCTTCCTCAAACCTTGGCGTTTTTTAAAGATAGGGACACAACAAGCAGCTTAATGTCTTCATCTGAACTCCAAGCGTGGAATGAGGAACAAGAAGCGCGTAAGGAGCTGACACTTACAGAATATTTACTTTTTGTAGGCTACGCCAGGATTTTTCAGGATGTGATGCAGGAAGCAGACTCAGGGTTTATCGACTTCACTAAGGTCAAACAGGATATTCATGATAAATACGTACATGTTAATGATACCTACATTGACCTTATGAAGCCTTATTTTGATACAAGAAAGAAACAGGAGGTGCCGTATAATGTCAAACTTAGAGAAGCAATTAAGCACAACAGAAACAACCGAAACAAAGCCAAAGTCAACCAGCTCATTAGAGCTGTCCTTAAAGGTGGAACGTACCGAAGGAAAAGGAGCTAAGGCAGAAGTTAGCGATGACTTTATAGCTCTTATCGGTACAGGTATTCAGTGGTTAAAACAGATTTGGGGGAGTACAAATGGAAAATAATATCGTGCGACCTAAAGTCACGCTTTTAAATCCAGAAGCGGTAAAAACTGCGTTTCGTGATATCGGGCGCTTCGCTAGCATCTGTAAATCGACGGACGTTGAAGCAGAATTGCCCGATAAAAAAGCACAAATAATTGGGTTTAGCTGTGTAAAAGCGGGACACTTCAGTGCTAGCCGAGGTATTATGTGGCTTTTTAAAATCGAAAACATGAGTAGAGTAGCGTCACATCAACTTGTACGTCATCATGTGGGCGTAGCAATTAATCAAGCATCGGGTGTCTTTGCTGGAGCTACGGAAGATATAGTAGTACCAGATTCTGTACTTGTACATATGAGTAATCATGAGGAACTTACAGATGATATTGAAAAACTGAATGCGCTCGCCGATAAAATCTATAAACGCTTAACAGATTTAGGTACATCTAAGTCTGATGCCAGGTACTTCATGCCTCTTGCTCGTGTTACACACATGAACATCGGGCTTACGCCTGAAGCATTAATGCACATTGCAAACGAGCGTTTATGTACTAAGGCTCAGTGGGAAATCAGGTCCATCGTTCAGCAGATGTGCGAACTGGTAAAAGCAGAAGACCCAGAGTGGGGGTACTTCTTAAAACCGAAATGTTACAGATTGCACGGTTGTAACGAGGCAGTATCTTGTGGCCTCTGGGCTAAGTATGTAGCGGCTATGGGTCTCAGTAATGCACCTTGTGCAGACCCGTTAGAACGGCAGCCTAAATAAGGGAGAAATTAAGATGAGTAAAGACGAAACATATACACTGGGAGAGGTATCGGATACAGGTGAAGCTAGAGTAGATGGTAATATGGAAGTAGGCGAAACCGACTCCGATATCGAGTCTTTACTCGAAGATATGGAAACGGAAGATAGAGAGCATATTGCAAGTACAAAGAGTAGCAACGACGATATCGACATCGCAGATGTTGACCCGGATTTTAAAGAACGGGAAGCCATCTCAGTCTCGATTCGTGCTTGCAAGACTTGTCATCGTCAAATCACAGAAGCCTTACTTGTTGATGGAGAGTGTCCGATATGTGCAGGCAAGAGGTTGCGTGAGATTGAATCTAAATTAGTACAGCTTGGTGCTATGCCACAGGTTAGGAAGTATTGTGCTCTGGATGGTCACAGGTCGGTAACTCCTAACATTTTCTTGCCGGATTATAACGGTACGATTACGATTAATGGCATCGAACTGTATCCTATTTTCCCACTTTGTAATCATTGCTTGGATACGTTAAGTGCATATCTTATCTACTTCTTAGAGCAACGTGGTTTCTCTAGGAAAGGAAGTGCTCATATTGGTAATCAGTGGGCAGATTCGCCTGGACGTAAGTTAAGCAAAGCTCAACAGTTACAAGCACGTAATGATTTACAAAAATTTATCCAGTCTATCGAGTTATATGTGTATCAAAAAGGTTCTCCAGTAAACGAAGTATACAGGGAACTTATGAAGACTAAAAAGTATCTGATGCTAAAGGCAAAAGATAAAAAAGTAAGGGACATGAAAGTAGCTAAGAATTCAAGTACATTAACGAGCGAGGATTGGCTGCTTGATGAGTTCGAGAAGCTCATAGAAGAAAGGAGGCGTAAATTAAATGCCTCGAAAGAAGAAAGAAGTGGCAGTGGCGACGGAGTCGAAGAGCGTGCCATTGAAGAGTACAGTAGAAAAACAACCGGAAACTGATATTAACGATGGAGTTCAGGTGTGTCGTATCTGCGGCAGGGAGTTTCCTAAGCGCTCTAAGAGTGTTGTACAGTCAGCTATTAAAATTACGATTGGTGAAAGGGTTATAGAGCTTAAAGAAGGGGCAATTTGCAAAGAGTGCGTTACTCAGATTCCTAATTTCTTAGCGGGTGCTATCCATTTAGCATTTAATGTACCTAAAGAATCATTTAATCGTAAGTTCTTGTATCCACCTTTTAATTTCAGCTTAGAAAAACCTACACCCACTAAAAAGAGGGCTTCACGTAAATCTAAAGCAGTTCAAACACAAGATATAGTAGTAGAATCAGAAACAACTATATCTAGTGTAGACAAAAATAATTTTTCTGAAGATAAAATTGTAACACAACCGCCAAAACGCAGACGAGCTCGACAAACTATTGATGAGCGTGTAGAACAATACATGGTAGCGAAAAAGGAGGCAAGGCGAGCAGCTCGCAAAAATAAGCAAAATACAGCTACTTGACAAATAAGAGTTACTAAGGTATAATTTATAGTGCAGACAGTGAGAGACAGTATTACAAGATATTGTGGTACTGTCCCGCGTTTCTGCACTGTATTTTTTTTTAGTTAATAAAAGGAGGTAGTTGTATGGACACAGTAAAAGTTCTCAACAAGTATGGTAAGGTCGTTGACTTTAACATCATGAAAATCGTGCGCGCAGCATGGGCAGCACTACGTAGTGCAGGTTATAGCCGTGATGACGCTGATGCAGAAGCAAAGGTTATTGCTGATAAGGTTAAAGACCGCATTGACGAGTTTGGCCAGAAAAACTCGCTTATTTCGTATGAGGTTATCCACAAATATGTAGAAGATGAGCTCATGGAAGTAAGCAAGGATGCTGCAAGGAGTTACATTGAGTACCGTAATACCCGTAAGCAGTCCAAGAACCAGTTAGGTGACATCTTAGGTCAGATTCGCGAAATATCTAAGGAAACTAATAAGGACAATGCAAACACGCTGCTTTCTCCGGCATCTAAGATGGCCCAGATTGCAGAAGCCGTAAATAAGTTTTATGTGCTTAATCAAATTGTCCCGCCGGATATTGCTGACGCTCACCGTTCTGGTAAAATCTATATCCACGACTTAGGATTCTACCAGATTACCTATAACTGTTTAAACTTTGCAGTTAGTGAACTTTTAAACGACATGAAGATGCCTCATGGGTATCTACGTCGTCCGAAACGTATTGGCACTGCGTTTGCGTTGGCTGCAATCGCACTTCAGAGTGCTGCTAATAGCCAGTTCGGTGGCATCGGGATAAATGATGTTGACCATGAGATGGCAGAATTCATCTCTGATGATACAACAGACGACGAAATTTATCAAGCCTGTGAAGGCTTTATTGGAAACCTGAATACACTCCACGCAAGGTCGACCCTGGCCCGTTAATAGGGAAACTTATTAACTGCACCCAGCAAAATCGGTGGAGAAACTTATGAAAGGGCGAATATAGTATGAGAAGAGTAGATGACGTAACTGAACAGAATGTAATTAGGGACTACTTAGATGGCGGAAGTTGCAGGATTGTTGGTGAACGATATGGTATAGATGCAGTTACTGTATTTAATATCCTAAAACGTAACAATGTTCCTCGTCGTTCTAAAGGTGGTTTATGGCCTCTCCCAGAGCAGGAAATAGTTGCTGATTATACTAAGAATGTGTCAGCTACTTCGTTAACTAAGAAATATGGAGTGACTACTCATACTATATTAGCAGTGCTTAAACGACATGGTATTGATGCTAACACATACTACCACAACCCAACTTTAAATCGTGACTACTTTTCGGTGATTGACACACCTGATAAAGCCTACTTTTTAGGGTTCTTAATTACAGACGGTAATATAGGTCCTGATAATAATGTACGCTTAGAGTTACAAAATCGAGATGCCTATATTCTTGAAAAGTTTAATCAGTGTATTGGCAATAGCAATCCGCTGAGGGATGATAGGGGCCGGTTTAAAGTTGCTGGATTCAAGAGTCCAGAAGTAGCACAAAGTTTAGCTCAGTATGGCGTAGTTCCAAGAAAGTTAACTAAAACGTTTTTACCGTCTATATCAATGGAACTTCAACCTCATTTATTACGGGGATTGTTTGACGGAGACGGTACCATTAGTGCAAATGGTAGAATGATTGGTTATTGTGGCCAGGAACGTATAGTTACCGACGTTTATAATTTTTTAGTTACAACTTTGAATGTAACTGCTGTAAAAATTAGTAAACGTGAGCCAGCTAAAGAGAACCACTCACCGGTATGGCATGTTTCTTGGGGCAAGAAAGAAGACGTAAAAGCTATAGCTAAGTATTTATATGCTGATAAAGGCGACTTCTATTTACGTCGCAAATTTGAAAGAGTAGCACACCTTTTATAAGACAATACCGAGGTAAGGGCAGAGATTGCGAAAGGCTCTGCCCCACTGTAACGCATAGTAGGTGAATAAATATAATCCTACCACGAGTGCTGGGCACGTTAGCTAAAGGCTAACCCTTGTTTGGTAGCGCTTACAAGGCGTAACGTATAAACGACGGTGAAAATCTATGCTGAACTTATAGGTGACTATAAGAAGTTAAGATAAAAAGCTTAACGATAACATAATTGCGGGCAATCAGGTTCCTTTTACTTCTATTACTCTTGGTATGGACACGTCTGAAAAAGCGCGTAGAATTACACAAGGAATTTTAACAGCATATAAAGCAGGCTTAGGACATGGTGAACAACCCCTGGATTAACGGGGCTCTCTGTAGGGATGCAGAGATGCAGAACAGTGTGAACTCGTAAATACGAGGTGTCAGCGTTCATAGAGAACGCCGGGCTAACGGTCGAAGTTGAATAAGGTGAAAACGCGAAGACGCTTCTTAAGAGACGCTACGGTCCAGAAATGGATAGCAGATGATACCGTGCCCCGACTATCGTCGAGGTGTAACGACTATCCCGCGAGGGAGTAGCTCTAAGGTGAAAGTCCGTAGGGCGAAGCGCACTGTACGTAGAACACGTAATGAGATAGTCTAATCCGTTAAAAATAGAGTGAAAGCTCCGGTGTAAATGGTTCCCCAATATCTTGTTCAAAGTTAAAACAGGTGTCAACAGATATCCTGGTGACCCTAACTACGATTTATTTCAGTTAGCATTAAAAGTGCTCTCTGTTCGCATGTTTCCTACGATAGTAAACATGGATAGCTCTTTCAATGCACCTTACGGAAAAGAAGTGTCTTACATGGGTTGACTTGCAGCCCACTAGAAGTAAGGCCGTATGAAGCTTCTAGGAAAATAGTGCGGAATTAAGCTGGAATGGCTACTGGCCTAATCAGAACCGAAGGGGGTACACCCCAGGGGCAACGCGTAGGTCTTGAAATAATAGACCCAAGAGGCCGCACCATGTTACGGCAATAATCACATGAAAAGTTACGCTAAACTGGGTTGGAATTGACCAACCGATGAAAATCGAGGTAACTCGCAGAGGTAAAGATAAAAAACTTTACGGTAATAACAATTTGTGCAGGACACGCATTGCATCTAATGTTAATGGTCCGGAAGTAGCAAATGGCCGTGGTAACATTGCCTTTGTTACTATCAATCTTCCGTATTTAGCATTAGAGGCACAGGGTAACGTGGATACCTTCTTTGATAAACTCCACGAAACAATGCAGCTTTGTGAACGTCAGCTTATTCACAGATATAACATCTTGAGAAACTTACGCCGCAAAGATGTACCCATGAATATGCAGGGCTTATGGCTTAATTCTAAGTATCGTCCTGACGACGAAACCATCGAAGAATCCCTCAAAAATGGCACTTTAGCCTTTGGCTACATTGGTATTTATGAAACCTTGATGGAACTTATGGGTAAAGGCCAGCACGAGGACCCTGCAGCCCAGGAACTCGGTCTTAAAATTGCTAAGTTCATGGCAGACTATGCTAAAGAGTGTACTGAAAAGTATCATCTCAACTTTAGCGTAATTGCAACTCCGGCAGAGAGCGCTTGCCATACTCTTCTCAAAGCAACTCGCCGTGCATTCGGTGTTGTACCTCACGTAACTGATAAAGATTACTTTGTAAACTCTTGTCATGTTGCACCGTTTGCTAGAGTTACTGCAGAAGAGAAAATTAAACTCGAAGGTCCATACCATAAGTACGCGTTAGGCGGTCACATTCTCTACTTAGAATTGGGAGCATCCCCTATTGGTAACATTGAATCAATAGAGACGCTGGTTAATGAAGCTTGTGACGCTGATGCAGGGTATATCGCATTTAACTTCCCGATTGACTTCTGTAACAACTGTGGACACTTAGGCATCATACCTTTAGAGGGGTGTCAAAATTGTGGTTCTAAAGATATTCGCCGAGTACGCCGCATCACAGGCTACTTTTCGGAAGTGAATAATTTTAACCTCGGTAAACTGTCTGAGCTCCATGACCGTACTACCCATCTCGGGATTCCTATTGGACTCGATGACTTGTGCGAATATGGAGTAATAGACCTCCCTGCCGCCACTGAATAAACAACTAAATAAAAAGGGCTAGCCCCGAGTACGCCTCAGCGTCCATCACGGATACTGGGGCGTTTTCTTTATGTGGTATAAGTATTATGTAGAGAAATATTAAACTCTACAGACCAAATTTTTTAGTTTTTAGAAAGGAGAATTGGTTATGAAAATTACAGTTCCACAAAAATGTTATGATGATTTAAAGGAGGCACATAAGAGGGCTCACGTTATTCTCACGGTAGGACCAGAGCATGAAAGATTAAGCCTATATAAGCTTACGGCTACTATTAACGAGGACAATGAAATTCAGCGATATGTTTCTGACCTCCGTGTAGGAACTCCAGATGACATGTTTAAAGACTTAGAAACTTTTGGTAAAGACTGGTGTACTCCACAAGACGGCGATGACTATGAGATTGAGTCTATTTCAGTTGATGTTATAATTTCAAACATTTTTAACATGGGCCTTGCCTATATTGGTCCCAACGATAAAGGGTATGGGGAACCGGGTGAAAATAAATATAACCGTATTTGTGATGAACCTGGCAGTGGTATTCACTTAACAGTATCGAAAGTATAAGAAAGGAGGACTAAGAGTGGACCAATTATTAAATATGACTAAGAAAATAATTAACACTGTAATATGTCTTACCGGCGTCGCTACAGTATGTATAGGTGCCTTCTGTAGTTTAGTTATTATGGCTAAGGCGTTGTCTACTACAGATATAGGTCGTAGTTCAGAGAAAGAAGTCCTAGTACTTCAAACATACTCAGAGCACTTAAGGTTGAATACAGTTGTCTTAAAGTTAAAAGAGGAGTACAAAGACCCTCGTCCAGTTGAGGTTATTATTGACGATACACTAAAGTTAAATGGGGTAGTAGATACATCAGGTGGAATAACTTTAGTAGTAGAGCCATTACGTGAAGGTCAAGCGTACTATATTCGTATGATAGATAATAGAGAGGAGAAATAGCTATGCGTATATTAACAAGTGATTTAGCGTACAGACGTATTGAACAAGATTTAGAACATGACCATCCAAAGAAAACACCACCAGCTGTTGAAGTAGTCGCAGCTCACGAACCGTTACACTTGGTGGAGTATAAGCTTACGATGGAGATGTTGTCGTCTGTCTCTGAGGTAATGTCTGTTCGTAGGGTAGTCAGAGAGTCTCAGATAGAGCGGGAATTAGCTCGCGTAAAAGAAACTTACGAACAGCTGTATTTATTTAGCAAGGTTGTAAGTGCTGAGACAATTTATATCCTTAAGGACCTTGGTGCTTATAATTTGGCGGTCGTTACTCCATATGCTGTTGAGGGTGCAGACCGTATTCCCTTAACTAAAAAAGAAATTAAATAGTTATCACATAGCCCTCCCAGACTAGGCCGGGAGAGCCTCTAATTTATATCTTTATTTTCACAAAGGAGTGGTATATAATGTTTATGAATCCGAATTACACATCTGCAGGAGACTTTGTATTAGTCAGAGCATATATGGCTGCGCATGGAGGTGAAGGTGACAAACCTCAGTTTAAAGATACTGTTTTTGTTGTACCTAAATCAGAGTACAAGAAAGTAGTGGCAGAGTACAACCATATCTACAAAAAGACTACTGCTTGTGTAAAATTTGAAATCTTAGAAGGCAGTTTAAACAAGTTAAAAATTTTATCCTTAAATGGTAAAGGCGAAGTTGAACAGGGTCCGTTTTTTGCACTATATTCTAACTTGCATGTTAATCACGACAAGTATTATCTTCCTGTAGATGCTAAGCCCAGATTTGAGTATGACAAGGAAAATGATGTTATGCATATTATTATAAGTGGTAGCGAACCTTATGTCTATGATAATTATGGATTTGGCAGTGGTGGCATCTTGTTTGCTATAAAGTTGGATGGTGCTATTGAGAAAATACTTGTATTTGATTGGAGTGCTAATTCAGAAAAAGTTTTAAATAGGTTCCCAGAACTGAGAAATGCAGCTAGAAAAGGAGACGATGAAAATGTATCAAAATGGTGAGATTTGGCATGAAAACTATAATAATGAACGAGAACTGGAAAAGGCTAAAGCTATTACGTCTGATTGTGCTAAAGTTACACTTTATGTGTATGGTGGGACAATGCCTGAGGGTATCGAATCCGATTCTAATAGGGTAATTGAATCCTATATTGAGTTTGCTAAGATTTACTGTGCAGACCGCAAAACTCGCTATGTTCCGTGTGATAACATAGACGACTTCCATACTTATAATTTGTACTTCTTAAATTTTGATTATTTAGATATATTTAACATCTTTTTTGTAAATAGACATGGGCGGCCTGTACAGGTAGATAGGCTTTTGCGCAATAATGATAAGCGGTTTAAAAAGCATTTTTCCATACCTCATAATATTGGCAAAATGGCTAAAGCTGGCTTTTTTGATACACTGGAAGACCCAGAACCAGAAGAGGAGTTGCCACCAGATTATTTAGGATATTGTGACCCAATAACTGGTGCAGTAACTCGGAATCCTAAATTTGAAAAACAAGAGGATACTGAGTCGGCTTTATCTGAGAAAATAACTCCAAATCCTAAGTTTGTAGGTCAGAGCAGGGATGATTCTGAAGAGAGGATGGACCAGTATGGTGGTGGTATACAAGTTATCGAAGTAGGACCTTGACGGTCACTTCACTTAGAGGTATAATATTAAGTACCACATTGGTTCGGGAGGTAGTATTATGAGTAAAGAAGTTACGGCAAGGTTAAACACAGTTTTATTGGATAGCATCACGGATGGGCCAGGGGTCAACCTGGTATTAGTATTCCAAGGCTGTAAGTTTAACTGTAAGAATTGTCATAACCCTGGGACACACGATTTAAACGGTGGGAGGGAGTGTCGTCTTGAGCCGCTCCTGAAGATGCGTACAGCGTCTACTACCGGTATTACTTTAAGTGGTGGGGAGCCGACGTTACAACTTGATGCAGTAAAATGGGTCGCAAGACGTGCCCACGAATTAGGGCTCACGGTGACTCTCTATACAGGTAATACCTTAGATAGATTTAAAGAGATAGTACCGGATTATGCAGTTTATTTCGATTACGTTAAGGTTGGTCCGTATATTGAAGAACTGCGTAGCTCGGTTATCCCTTATTATGGAAGCTCTAATCAAGAATTATACGAAGTTAAAAAAGATGGAAGCCTCGTGCCTTGGCGTGACAATGGGCTTCTGGATGTATAGAAAGGTTGATGTGTAATGATTTTTGTGTGTGGTGATATTCATAGAGCATACGATTACTACAAAGTACCGCTCTTGGTGCGCCAGCTTAATGAAGATGGCACTATTGACAGGTGCCTTAAAGATAATGAACCGATTTACATTATTTGTACCGGTGACTTCGGTTTTATTTGGAATAATGCCAAGGGGTACAAGAAAAAGGACGGTTTTGGTGTAGCTAAAGAGGATTCGTCAGAACTTCAAGACTGTTTTAATAGTTTAGCTGAGAATACTACCATTACTTTCCTGTTCTTAGATGGTAATCACGAGAACTTTGATATGCTTAACGCTGTCAAGAAATCTGTTAAGTGGGGTGGCTATGTACAGCAAGTGGCAGCGCATGTGTATCATTTAATGCGTGGTGAAATTTATACGCTAGATGGGCTTACGTTTTTAACGATTGGTGGTGGGCTTTCGGTCGATAAAAAATATCGCACTAAGGGTAAGACCTGGTGGCCTCAAGAAGAATTAAGTCAGGATGAAGCGAACTACGCTATGAAAAACTTTGAGGCTCACAACCTAAAAGTTGACTATATCTTGAGCCATACTTGCCCTCAACCAGTTGTAAATAGGCTCGAGGCAGAGTGCTTACCGGTATACGATACAGCTACTTGGGGTCAGAAAACAGATGACCCGACTGCTATCAGACTTACACCATTTGCACTCGTAGGGGACTTCAAAGCTTGGATATTTGGTCATTTTCATATTGACCATCAGACGACTTGGCACCATAAACCGTATTATTGTCAGATAGACAATTTTATTAAAATACCGACCAAAGCTGGGGAGGAGCTTGAAATTATTGACGTATATAATAAAAGGAGGGTTTAAATGAAGCAGAAAATTAAAAATTATATTTATGCATCTCTACTCGGTGTATCTCTGGGAATCATCGTGTACTCAGCAAATGGCATTTTGAGTACAGAACCTGTACCAGAGCATCCCACAATTACATCTGAGACTCTAATAGCAAAATACGGGTCTCCAGTATCAAATACAGCAATTAAGCTTACAACAATGCCTCAGGAAAGTGTAATTCCTGAAGTAGCAGAGCCAGAGCCAGCACCTGAACCAGTTACTCCGTTGCCGGAACCTCGCTCGATTCCGGGGCAGCCAACTCCTCAGCGTGGGTATAATGCAGCCAATGATTACAAAATGGTTGTAGAGGCTACGGCATACTGGACTCATGACCCGATTGATGCATCTGATACTGGTATTGCTGCAGATGGGAACCCTGCAATAGCATATCGTACTATTGCAGTAGACCCGAATATTATCCCATGGCAAAGTGAAGTATACGTACCAGGCATTGGTTGGTGCATTGCTCACGATACTGGCAGTGCTATCAATGAAAACATTATTGATATTGCGATGCCTTCTCGTGAAGACGCCTTTAACTGGGGAAGGCGCACAATAGAGGTAATCGTAAGGCCACCTAGCCATTAATATGGGAGTCTGTTTATGAAGACTTGGCAATTAGTCTTAATAGGCGTCATCCTTTTAGCCTTTACCTGGTTTTGGGACGCCTTATTTGTTGGGGATTTATTTAGATATATCGAAGAGTGTATCTTAGGGTTTCTGGGATTAAATTAAGAGAAAGAAAGGGTATGAGAGTATGAGTAATCGCTCTGTTGTATTAAAGCAAGCTTCGGTTCAAATTGAAGCAGCTATTAGGAGGCTCAAAAAGGCGGAGGACATCCTCGCTGTTGAAAATCCAGGTATTTCAGCTTATGTAGCATCTGCTATTAAAATGGCAAAGGAATGTAATAAACTTTGTAAAATTCGGGCTGCAGAAGGAGTTGGTACAGATGGAAGAGATTAGACAAGAGGAGTATACGGTTGTGGTTGACGAGTCTAAAGCTAGTAGTCTTAAAAGGCTTACGCCTGAGCGTTTCCTTTTAGGATTACTTGCATTTTATCAGGTAATAACTGACCAAGATTACCCAGATATTAAGCTTATTCTTAAAAATCGTATCCCATCAGAACTTGAGGAGTATAAACCTGTTTTACCTAAGAGTTTCAAAGAGATACTCGATAGTCTAACTATAGGCAAGAAGGTAGTAAAGGTTTTGGAAGTACCCAATAAACCGAGGTCTAACTACATCGTTAGCTTTGCAAAACGGTACCAGTTAAACAAAGAAGAACGGTGGACTGAGTGTATGGAGGGGCTTACAGGTGGTCAAAGGGATATCATTTATAGGGTAGTGTGCCGCTTATGAATAAGCAAACCGTACTCCTAATAATCCTCGCTCTTCTTTTCTTACTATTTCAGCTCCTTGTAAGCTATGAAGACGCTTGGTTAGACAAAGTATTAAATTTTTATTTTGCAGTTAAGGAGTGACATTATGCAGTTTTACAAACGCGGTGAGTACCTTGTATTTAACGGGGGTGCCGCTGAGATTCAACAAGCTAAAAAAGTGTTACATAAAACACAATACTATCCCTCTAAAAACTATTGGACGGTCCCAGCGACTATGGCCACGTTTGTCGATGTATGGCATAATTATAAAGATTATTTAGCTATGCAGGATACAGAAACTGCTACCTGGGTAAGTCACATGTCAGTAGTAGCAAGAAGACTCCTAGAGCTTCAACAAGGCATCAAAGATGGGAAACGCGATGTTACGTTGCCTGCTACTATTGATTACGTATGGGAGCCGTTTCAGCATCAGAAAGAGGCTCTCGCTTTTGCGCTTAATTTACCAAAGTGCGCTTTATGGCTCGATATGGGCTTGGGAAAAACGTACACTTCTATTACACTTGCGAAACTACGACATGCAGACGCAAAGCTCGGCGGTATTCACAAGGTTTTAGTAGTAGCCCCAAGGTCTCTTTTGTATCAATGGTCAGCGGAAATTAAAACACTGGCACCAGATGCTGAGGTCTATCTTATCAGCGGTACACCTAGTCAGAAAAGAATGCAGATAGCGTCTGTACCGCACGATAAGTTTTCGTTTGCACTGATTACATATGAAGGGCTGCATTCCCTCTATGGAGATTTAGAGGACGCAGCCTTTGATATGTTTATCTTAGACGAAGCTACTAAAATTAAAAACCCTAAAGCGCAACGTACACAAGCTACAGCAGGCCTCTGCCAGTCGATACCGTACGGTGTTGCCCTCACGGGCATGGCGTATGTTGGTAATCCGTTAGACCTGTACTCTCAGTTCTTAGCTATAGACCCAACACTGTTTGGTACAAATCAATATGTGTTTGCAAACCAGTATATTGACTATGGTGTCGCACCTTTTGGTAAATATATAAAAGGTTATAAACATATAGATGAGCTTAAACAAAGGGCGTATTTTTATGCGTTTTCCCGCACCAAATGGCAGTGTTTAGACCTTCCACCCAAGGTGTACCAGACTAGAAAACTGCCTCTTTATGAGGCTCAATATATGTGGTATGATAACTTACTAGGGCAGATGTCTAAAACCCTCTCAGAAACGAATCTCGTAAGCGAGAGCGGTATGTATGACATTGATGGGAACCAGAAAGTTACAGTGGATTACGTAGTGACGATGTTAGAGAAGTTTCAGCAAGTCACAGCCGGGTTTATTAGAACTGATGATGGTGAGTATATCTGGCTAAACAGTCCAAAATATGAAGAAATGTGGGATATTCTTAAAGGGTCTAATGAGTCCTTCCTCATTTGGGCAAAACATACATACGTACTTAAAAAGATTAAAGAATATTTATACCAGAAGGGCATTGAGGCCACAGTTCTTGACAGACGTGTAGACGATGCTCGTAGAGCAATGATTAAGCGCGAGTTTAAAGAGGGTAAGCGTAAAATCATCATTTGTCAAATTTCATCAGAGTGTAGAGGAAATGACTTTACTTGTGAAGTAGGCCCAGTAAACTCTATCTTTTTTGAGAATACACCAAGTATCGAAGAACGTATACAGGCCGAAGACCGTCAACATCGAATCGGTATGAACGGCACAGCTCTTTATATTGACCTCGTATGTGAAGATACGTACGACGAAGGCATACAGTTATTGCAGCGGGAAAAAGGTAAAATTTCTACTTACATCAGGGAGCAGAACCTTAACATCTTGTTAGGCAAAGGCGGGTCCGTAGTTGTACACAAAACTAAAAGCAAAAAGAAACCTAAAACTCCGGCAGAAGTTGAGGCACGACAAACAGCTCAAGCAGCGGAAGAGGCTGATTACCTCGACTTTATTGACGGTATGGAAACATTATAAGGAGTGAATAAGAATGTTATATACATATAATCGCAAAATGCCAAAAGCATACACAGTAAAACCCTTTATGCAGGTCTTGTTATGGATTTTGTTTATGCTGTATGTATCGGCGTCCGCCATGTTTGTCGGTGATAAATTCTTTGGAATTATTGCTGAAGAAGACGTAGTTGTAGCGCAGATTGTAGCTTTGTTTTTCTATGTAATTACAGCGAGTGCTGCATTTCATACTTTAAGTGAGTTTTATTGTTCACTGTTTAAGGGCTATAAAACTATTTTCGGGGTGCAAGCACTATCTACTATTATCCTATTCGCAGGGTTGTTTAAGGTATTTGATATTACCTGGGTATTATACTATTATTTCTTTCTTACCAGCTATATGCTCATTGCTTTAGCATCGGGTTATACCGATGCTGGTACTTATAAAATTAAAGGATGGGAGGACTAGAATATGTGTGAGGAAGTTAAGCAGCCTCAGCAAATTTGGCTCACCACAGATACTCACTTTGGCCATGCAAACATGGTTAAACTTTGTCACCGACCTGAAGATTTTGAAAAGAGGATTATTGATAATTGGTATCAAGTAGTACAACCAGAGGATATCGTTATCCATTTAGGAGATGTAACTTGGCATGTCAAAGATTATCTTGATAATGTTGTAGCTAAACTTCCCGGTAAAAAGATTCTCGTCCGTGGTAATCACGATGAGAAATCTTTAATGTACTACATGAAGCATGGGTTCGACCTTGCGGTCGACAGCCTGTCGATGAAATACAGAGGGCTTGATATTCTCTTCACTCATGAGCCGAAAATTTTTCATGAACATGACATTAATATTCATGGACATTTACATACTAATACCTTGGAGCTTTCAGAGCCCTACAGTTTGTACTACTTGATAAGCCTTGAAAATAATGGGTATACAATGACAAACTTAGATGCACTTGTACGCCATAAACTTCAAAAAATGGTGTACGATTTTAAAAACGAAAAAGAAAAATATCTTGAAGGCGATACAGAGTCAAAAGAGGTATAAGTATATTATAGGAGAGTTAGCGTAGTAAACTACTGCGTGAGCTCTCCTATTTTCTTTATTTTTGATTTTTAGTAATTACAGCTAATTACAGAAAATTACTAATAAATTATGCTTGACAAATTGAACTAAATATGGTATAATATCTACCAAGAAATGGAAATATAACCAAATTGGCAGGTAATCATGAAGTTCAATTTCAAGAATAAAGAGGTACTTCCTAAGGCTCTTAGGGACTCCCTTAAAAACGATGACGTAGCAGAGACAGACGAAGTAGGTGCCTCTAATCCTCCAGGGGCAGCACGTAGGTCTCGCCGTACTGATGTGATTCCAAAAGACGTGGACATCTCGCACACACCGTTTAACGTATCCAAATTTTTGGTTAAAAACCATAAGGATTTTGATGTTCTTGATACAGGAGAGGCTAAACGCCGAGGTCTGGGATTTTGTAGCCCTCTTGCTCAAGAGCTTCGTAAATTCAAGGTACCTGACATTTCGGATGAAGAAATTATCCGTATGATAAGGTCTGGTGACCGTACCGGCAACTTTTTGCTTTTGTGTAAACACTATAAATATATTTTAAAAAAAATTGGTGATATTACGCAGGGGAACTGGTACTCGGACGATATCTTACAAGCAGGTGCAGTGGGGCTCTATGAAGCGGCTATCCGTTTTGATGAGACTCGTAAGGTTAAGTTTTTGACATACGCCCATTCTTGGATAGTCAAAATGGTGTATATTGAAATCCGTAATGAACTTTTACCGATGGCAGGCATGGGAATTGGTAGGGACGCTAAAGAGCGACTCTTCAATTACATTAAATACTCTATGTTTGGTTTGACGGACGAAGAGATTATGGAGAAGTTACATATCAGCCACAAAGTGTTGGTAGAACTACAAATACTTAACAGAGCAGTGTCACGTATTAAAAGTTTGAATCAGACCCCAAATGATGACGAAGACGACCTGGAACCGTACAACGAAAAAGGCGTACCGACTAAACCTAGTGCGGAAGCTGAGTTCTTGACCCAGGAGTTTTTTGAATATTTGGAGAACTGTATTAAAACGCTAGGTGAGACTGATGCCGGTCTCGCTGAGTTTCTTAATATGGAACTTGGTTTAAACGGAAGCCACCAGATGGAAAAAGCAGAAATCTGTAACAAAATGCAACTTACGTCAAAAGAGTACGAACAGCTTAAACAGACAGGAAACCGGTATTTAAGGACACAGATGATTGAGGACGGCTGGTACGACCGTAATGCTTCAGACTTAGCGGAGGCTGTGGATAGATGCGCAAAAAAAATCGAAACGCAACACCCGAATACTTAACTGAAGAAAGTGAAATCAATGTAGAGAATTACACGTACTTTGTCGGTATTGACCCATCGTATTCTTCAACTGGTCTCGTTGTATTAAGAGACGACTCTGACGAACCGCTTGTCGCTATCTCCATTAAAGCTGGAGCGCCACACGAATTTTTTTATAAAAGATTAAAAAAATTGCTTGACAAGTTGGATGAAGTTGTGTTATCATATCCTATAGATGATATCTATGTTGTTATGGAAGGTGCAGCTTTTGCATCTGAGTTTGCAGCTTTTAAGCTAGGAAAGCTCAGTGGCGTCATTGAATACCACTTGGGTACGCTCGGCATTGACTATAGTTTAGTTGCACCGACGTACGTTAAGAAAGTGGCAACAGGCAGCGGTGCTGCAGATAAGAAGAAAGTAATGGAAGGTGTAAAACAAAGATGGGGATTCACCCACATCTGTAATGACATTACTGACGCTTATGCTATGGCACAGATTGCCAAGGGAGCCAAACCTATCAGCAAGAAAGTACCGAAGAAATCACGAGAAAGGGCAAAGAGGTAATATGGGAGAACAAACTACATCAGTAGACCAAGGCTTATCCTGGGAGCCTTACCCATTTGTCATTACAAAGCCTCCATTTTGTAAAAAGATGGTGGAATCCTCTGAAAATCTCTTAACTCTCGATGAGGCAGGTATAATGTATGATAGAGTCTTTGGACAGCTGAGCGAACTGCTTAGACTCTCTCCAGACAATAGGGTGTACCTACCACAAGTAGGTGTCATCTTTACTCACACAGTACCGGCCAATCCTAAACGAGAGTTACCGGAGCGGTATCGGTACAGATTAAGTTGCAAGCCGTTTCCCATTACTGGGCCGAGACTTGCAGTAAATACCGAGGAGGAACCTAATAATGGCAAATATGTTAACTAAGAAGGAATTCGTATCTAAAGTAGCTGAAGAACTGGGCGTAAAACGCTATGAAGCTGAAGCTGTAATCAACGTAGTATTCGCTGCTGTTGCTGAAGCTGTTAAAGAAGGCAAAAGCGTACGCATCCCGGATATCGGTACTTTGAAAATGGTAGAACGTGAAGAACGTGAATTCCGCGTTCCGAACGACACCCGCACCGTAACTGTACCGCGCAGCAAAAAAGTTGCTCTGGTATCTCGTTACACCCCGGTTGAAGACGCAGAATAATCTGTGACTTCTGAGATTGACCTCTAGGTTTTGTAGCAGTCGGGAGCCGTACCTGACTGCTACTGGCCTCCCCTAATCAGTGACTTAAGTAATCAGAACATCAAGAAATGAAAGGTTGTGCATAGTATGGCAATGATATCTGTAGCAAGAGCTTTGACAAAACTTAAAACCCTGGAAGGCCGCATTAACAAGGCGATTACACACATTGAAACCTATGGTGGGACTCATACTAAAACGCTGTCTCCTTTAAGCAACAGTAAAGACCTCACCACCAACCAAAAAGATGCAGCTAAAGTCATTGCAAGTGACGTACAGGCAATTAGTGATTTAATTAAATATTATCGGCAGGTTAAACAAGCTGTTAATAAATCTAATACGGAAACTTACATCGACACTGGTGATTACTTTGGGAAAATCACTGTAGCCGACGCTTTGGTACTTTCCCGTGACATTAACACCATTTTCGTAAACTACGATTCCGCATTAACACGTGTTATCGCCGCTGCAAATAAAGCGGCCACGAATTATAACAGCAAAAACTTGACTGCTAATATCACAAACTCTACTCCTCCAGAAGATTTGCAGAAACTTCAAGCACAACCGCTCTTCTTGGTTGATGCTTCCGTACCTGAGAGGATAAGCAACATTAGCCTCTTTTTAATGACGGAGCTTAACCCGCTGATTAATGAGAGCAATGCTATTACAATGGTTGAGGTAGATGACGGCTTCGTAAACCTCGATAAAATTATCTAATAGCTTATAATGGCCTGCAAGGCGTAGTAACCCTAAATTAAGTCCGGTAAAACTAATAATATTGAATTTGTAGGTATAATCCGTCTCTGATAGATGAACAAGAGATTGGCATTATGCTAAAAAGATTAGCGCGTGAGTAGATAAGTTTCTAGTCTCTCAGTTTATTAGCAAATCTCAGATTCTAAGTTTCTAGTCCCTAATGTTAGTTACGAAATCCTAACTCTGACTTATCGATTTAAGAAATTAAACCGAGCGGGGCTCAACCGGAATTACCGCAGGGGTTGAGGATTAGGCTGCATTGTAGGCCTTATACATAGATTCAGCGTGTCTCTTAGTGGGCACGCTGATTTTTTATCTTAAAAAGTAGTTGACACTAAGTAACGGTTTGTGATATACTATAAATAAATAAGCAGTATTAATACTGCAGAGTGTTAAAGTGAGGTTAAGAAAAATGGCAAAAGAAAAAGAAGTTTTGAAAAGTGTTGACGCACCCGCCGCTACCCCGGTTACTGAATTCTTGGATAGCAGCTTTGATGACTCTGAGCTTGATTTTGGTCTTGAAAATGAAAGACGCAGTTTAAGCCAGTATCCGTTACTGAAATTAATGCAGTCCCTGAGTCCCGAAGTCCAGGACCGTAGTTTCCCTGATATTTATGCAGGCACTCTGGTAAACGATGTAACAAAAGCTTGTCTTGGCGAAAAAGTTGAAATCCGCATTATGCGTACCTGGCGTTCCCGCGTAAAATTCCCGCCTCGTGAAGAAGGTGGCAGCAACATTGAATGCTCCTGCCCAACCTATAATGAACCGGGCGAATGCGGTACAAATTACGGTAGATGTGATAGCTGTGAATTTAATAATTTTGATGTACCAAATCGTTGCATGCCTCAGTATCAAATTGTAGCCGCTATTGGAAACAATCCGTATGACCTTGTACGTATCATCCTTTCTAAAACCAGTTACCGTGCAGGTTCTAAACTTGACCGTGCGTTGAGAGCATTGGGTAGCAAATATCGTGGCAAACCGGTATACATGTTTAAAGTTATGCTTTCTGCCGAGGAAGTAACTAACCCAAGAATTGGAGTAAAATACTTCGTGTATAAATTAGATGTGATTCCGCCGGTAGAGGGCGAGCCTCTGCTTCCTCCTGAACTGGAGCAGGAATTCAAAGACGTATTCCTTGAGGTACGTGACCTTCGTCGTGAAACTATGGAATACCACAAAGCTCAGGTAGCAAGTAAGGCTTCTCAGGTTTCCCCTGTAGCTGGTGCCCTGGGGTCTTCAATGGCATCTATGAGCTCGGATATTATGGAAAGCTTCGGTTCAAGCTCTGATTTAGCACCGGAAGAAGTACCGTTCTAATTTCAGTTTAATTAGCCCGTATAGTTGCTGTACAAATAAATATAGCCTATACGGGCTTTTTATTAAATTACTAAATTTTTAGCTAGAGAGGAGTAAAATCTTATGGAACGAGCTACAAAAAATCTTGTAGGACTAGCTGAACACCCCTTAGTTACTTGGATGAAAGAATTTATGGACTCTAAAGTATACCCGATGTTCACTTACAAAAATGAGGCTTACGGGGATAGCGATACTTGGGACTACAATATTATGCAAATTGCAAGACGCCAGTTTCCAGACTTATATAAAACTAATCCTTATAAAGCAGCAGCTAAAGTATGCATGACTTTAAAAGATAAGCACGAAATAGCCCTTTCTAAAGACTTTTTGTGCAATGAGTCTGATTCTCGTGTAGTAGATTGCCTTGTGTACTCTTTGTTTATTGCAAAGTTTCAAGACGACGCTATTCGTTATGAGATGCAAAAACAGAGCACTCAGGGTACGGATGTTAAAGGGGGTACTGTATGAGCAGAGAGGAAGTAGTCGACCCTGCCATGGTCGAACAAAATGAAGATTGGGTAAGCTACCTGAAATTCATTGAAAAGATACGGAATCCTTTGATTAAAAGCTTTGTAGAGGGCTTCGTAAAAACAAAAGTGCCGGATTATTTTGCAAGGATTCCAGCAAGTGCTTCTGGCAAGTATCATCCCGAATTTTCTCAAGGATATGGAGGCCTTCTCCGTCATACTATGGCAGTGGCAACGTTAGTCCATGATATCAGTGAGCTTGAGTATTTACAACTCAAGAGTACAGAAAAAGACTTGTTATTTGCAGCAGCGCTTTTACACGACACTTTTAAACAGGGCGTAGAAGAAGCAGGCACAACACTCCGTACACATCCGAACATAGCTGCTCAAGAGATTGCTAAGTTTGGTAAAGAGATTGGTCAGGAAAAGATGGGTAATATTATTGCTCGTCTTGTTATTAGTCATATGGGCCAATGGGGGAACCAGAAGCCAGGCAACAGAGAACAGTTCCTGGTACATGTGGCTGATTTTATTGCCAGCCGTAAATACTTGGATATCGAGTATGATAAACTGGTAAAACCGGATGTAGAAAAGCAATGAGTACGGATAAAACAATCCATACCGTTGATACAGGGCTTGACAGCACACTAGGGGAGGATAAGTACCTCCCCTGGTCTTGTTCTCGTGTTGAGACAGCTCTAACTTGTTTGCATAAATTTAAGATTGTGTACTTAGAGGGTGAGAAAGAGTCCACTAATTCTTTGGTACTCGGAAGCCTTACCCATCTGATTATGGCAGACCTCCTGCATTTACCAGAGCCCGACTTTCCTACCTTTGAGGACCTTGTAAACAAGTATTATCCGAAATTTTCAGCTAAAGACCCAAAAGGTATAATAAAGGATGAACTCTTGAGCTTCGGTTATTACATGTTAGACTTTGCCTATAAGTGGCAAAACTTCTTAGCTGACCATGGAATTACGAAGTTTAGAACAGAGAAACAATATGGAGTAACGAGGCTTTTTGGGCGTTCTTCTTTTACCCCGATTGGCACCCGTGAAACATTCTTACGCTCAGCGATTGACCTTTGGGCCTACGATAAAAATACACAGACTTTATATGTGATTGACCATAAGACTAATAAGTCTGCATCTTCTTCTCATAAAGTAAAAGAGAATATTCAGCTAAACCTTTATGCTGTAATGCTCCAAGCTATATATAAGATGCCGGTTAAGCAAACATATATAGCTCTTAATTTTATTAGGCGTAAAAAAATCGTCTGGGCAAAATTAACGCCGTATGAGGTATGGCATTTTATGATGCTTTACAATAATACTCTGCGGTATCTTGAAAATAAGCTTTACGAATGCGACAGCTCTTTAGTATGGCCAGCAACTCCTTCTTACAAATGTCAGTGGTGCACATTTAAAGACTCTTGCCCTGCAAGATAATTTGTGGTATACTTAAAGAGCTTAGTAAAATAAGTAAAATTTAAGTAACACATATTATCCTAATAGCTGGGGAGTTGACAAACAATGCAGCTAAATCTGATGAGAAAGGATAAATGACTATGCTCTTAGAAGCTTTTGAAGCCGTATTTCCTAACCATACATTTGACTGGCGTATAAGCGGAGCTGGTGCAGTAGGGTTTTGCCCATTTCATCAAGACAGACACCAGAAATCTTTAGGTATTTACTTAGATGCTAAAGGACGTGAACGCTGGTATTGCTTTGCCGAAGGTATTGGTGGGGGCCTTGTAGAACTTGTAATGAACTCTGGGCTTCCGAATACCCATACTCGTACCGAAGCTAATTATTGGTTAGTACAAAAAGGCTTTTTACAAGAAACAGAACAACAAGTTAAAGACAGAAATAAAAATGAAGCTATCACTAAATTTTATCAGTGGACCAATAAACTCTTAGAAGAGTCACCAGATGCAGCAGGGCTTCGTACTTATTTGGCGTCGAGACATATTGATGTACGCACTATTTCGACTGCACCTATCGGATACTATCCAACGATTAAAGAAGTTGAAAACTGGCTCATGGATAATAATTACTATGAACAATACGCTGACGACTTCTTACCAAATAGACGCTCTGAACCTCTTGCAGTAGGGGCTATCATCTTCTTTTATCGTTCCAGTTACTCTGAGTTCACAAGGCTTAAACTCCGTAATATCAGCCGCGAACGTAATGGTGAAAAATGCACTATGTTTCTCGGTAAAAAACTGAGTAAAAATGATAGACTTGGGTACTTTAGCTGGAATATGGAAGGAGCTATGAATGATGTAGCTATCCTTGTTGAAGGAGAGTTTGACGTTGGGGCGCTGTCAAGCCTTTGTTTTAAAGCCGATGAGACTGCTCGGACGCCCATTTACTGCTTTAGTGGCGGTACAAACTTAGGCTCTGGTGTAAGTGTATTGCTTGACATGGGTAAAACAGATGTCTACCTCTTCCCTGACAATGATGATAGAGGTATTGACTACTCATACAAGATTGCTGAAGAGCACCCACAAACCTTCATCATTATGCCGTCTGATTACAAAGTAGGTGCAGACCCGGCAGATTGGGCAGCAGACCATAACGCTGCTGACCTCAATGAAGTTTTTAACTCTCGTCGTCCTGCTTTCTCCTGGATTGGGCAGATGTTGGCAAACCAAGCAGCAGATGCTACTATTGAAGAACAGGCAGCGCTTAAGATTAAACTCATTGAGTACGCTAAGAAGCTTCCTGCTACTGACAGGGAGATGTTCTTAAAGAGCTACGGTGCTATTGCAGGCGTATCATTTGAGGCCTTGCTTGAAGAAGTTGAAGACAAGTCTCAAATTAAGTACAGGAAAGTAGTAAGCCCGACTTCTAATTTCGGTATTCAGATGAAAGTAGAAGCCAAGGGGTACTCCGAGTGGGAACCAATTTCAGACGTTATTCTCGAAATTGAGCGTGACCTTCTCATAGATGACTATGGTGGAGATGTTGAAAGACATATCCTACTCCGCGCTTCTACAGCGTACAGGTCAGCTATGATTGAGATGAAAACAGATGAGTTTAGGGATGATAAAAAGCTTGGTATTGCTATTACCAACGCCTTAGGTTCTGGTATCTGGATTAAAAATAAATGTGAATCGTATCTTCGTGAAGCGTGTATTTTACTTAGCTCTAAATATCGGAGTGGCAGAACTGTCGAGGAACACATTTATGCACATACCGGTTGGAGGGATGAGAAGTTTTATTCCCCTACTGGATATATTGATGCAGAGGGATTCCATGAACTCGAAGATGTAAAAGTAGAGCTTCCAGCAAATCCAGCATATATGCAGAATTATCACTTGGACGCACCCCCTTCTGATTTAACTTTTATTAAAGAGATTATCAGAAACGAGATGCTTCAGGTATTTCCGTATGAGATTACTCTACCGTTCCTTGCTCACGTATTTTGGACACCACTTGCTCACTTCATTCCTATGGCAAAACCTGTATGTCTTTGGGTAGTCGGTTTAACCGGTTCGTTTAAGACAAGTTACACCGGCCTTATGGCAAGTTTCTTCGGTGATTTTGAAACGGGCGACTTTGAAACCTGGCGTTCTACTACAAATGCGATTGAGAAAAATGGGTACTATTTAAAAGACATGATATACGTAGTAGATGACTACAAGGGTATTGACGTTAATCCTAAAGCTCTTACCAGTTGTATACAGAATTACGGTGATAGACACGGTCGTGGCCGCATGGGAGCAGATTTAAACGCACGTAAGACTTGGTACATCCGAGGTAATATGATTGCAACTGCTGAAGACGTACCCCAAGGTGAAGCTTCCGTAATTTCTCGTATCATGTTGCTTAAAATTCCGGGGCGTGGCGACTCAGCACATCTCACTGTAGCTCAAAGTTATGCTAAGCATCTGCCTGGCGTAATGAGTAAGTTCATTCAGTTTTTAGCACAGAAGAAAATACGGCGTCATGAATATGACCAGTTACTTGCTGAAAGGCGCATGAAATTCAATGCTGCACATGGGCGTGTGTGTGAGTCCCTTGCAGCTAACTCTATTGCCTGGGATTTAGTAGCCGAGTTCTTAGGGCTCGAGGATTTAACACCGAAATACTATCAAGGTATTGATAATATCTTGACTACTATGAACCTTACTACCAAGCAGGAACAAGCCGGGTACATCTTTATTGAAACTGTTGCCGACCTCTTAGCTTCTCGTAATTTTTACTTAGAAGGTGTAAGCGGTTGTATGTCTACGGAACATTCTGAGACAGCTAAACGTATTGGCTGGATAACTCCAAAAAGGGTTTACTTGCTTGGCACTCAGGCGCTAGCTGAAGTTAACCGTATGCGTACACAGATTACTGGTCAAGGTATTAAGTATACAGCTAATACCATTTATGAACAGTTAATTGCTTGTGGAGCTGTTGTTCCTGACGGGAAAGGCAAGGCAACAAAGGTCGTTAAAATAGAGCGGCAAAGTGTCCGCATTTTAGAATTTAGGAGAGGAGTATTAGAGCAATACGATGAAACACCTGGAAATAGCTTCAAACCTACATCGTGTGTCGTTCGGGATAGCAAAGAGTGTCCTGGCATTGAACAGTAGCGGTCAGCAAGTACCTCTTCCCGGTATGGGTACTCCGGCGTTACCTCCTGTTGACCCTAACCAGCCTATGGGTACGCTTGCTAAAAAAAGGCGGACTACCGGTAAAAAAGCGGCTGAATTTAATTGTAGTAAGTGTAAATTAAGAGACGAGTGCAGTCCCCATTTTACTGAGGAAAAATTGGAAATCGGCAATAAACGTAGAGAGACAGCTACAGAGCGCATCATTATGATATTGGTTCCTAGTCCGTACTCTACAACAGAGCTGATGGACCCAGAAGCTCGGAGACTACTTACCGAATGGTGCAATAAATACGTTACTGCAAATAAGATTTATATTACGCCTGTTGCAAAATGTGTAAGTAAATCTGACCCTACTAAACATACTGTGCAGTGCTGTGAAATGTTCTTGCAAGCAGAGATTTCACGCATTGAGCCAGATGTAATTCTTTGTTTAGGCAAAGCGGCATCTGTACCGTTTGGGCTTAAAGGTACAGCTACAGAGATTTTTAATAGGGTCTACGAGGTCGACCCAATTGCAAAACGAGACCCTGATACCGGTAGTCTTACTGGTGAGCATACAAGGGCGTCTAAACTTATTGTAACCTATGCTCCATCAAAATATGTTGAAGATATTAAAGTGCGTAGCTCTGTAGAAGCAGCAATACGCCAAGCAGAACGCTTTTCTAAAGGTGGTAATATTGAGCCTCCTGGACGTTATTATATGTGTGAATCTCCTGCCGAGTTTAAAAAGTGGGTAGACAACCACCTAACCGACCCACGGCTTAATAAACTTGTACACGCATTTGATATTGAGACCAATGGTCGTGAGATACATCCAAAAACAGAGTTTTCTCTTAAACACCCACCGAAATTGCGCTGTGTAAGCTTTGCCTGGGCTAAGGGTACTGCACTTTGTGTACCGTTTGAAGAAGACCCTGAAGGCTATTACGATGACCTAAAACGATTCTTAGAATCGAAGGTAATTAAGTTTACAGGTCATAATGTAGCATTTGATATTTACTTCTTAAAACTTGTTAATAATATCTTTTGCACAAACCTTGCAGGGGATACGATGCTCATGGCAGGAATGCAAAATCCTGGGAAAGGCGCTTACGGCTACGGCTTAAAACCATTGGCTGCTGAGTATACTGACTTAGGTGGCTACGAGACTGACATGAAGTCCACACCAGATGTTATTGACGAATATGGTAATATCATTCAGTCTAAATGGGAAGTAACGAGCTTAGATGTTATGGCTCCGTACAACTGTGCTGACGCCGACGCCACGCTGCAAATCTTTAAAATCTTCTTACAGAAGTTTACTGAAGAAAATATGCTGATAGCTCACTGGATTATGACAAATGCACTGTACCCCCTTGCTGAAATGGAGCACAACGGGTTCCTCGTAAATGTAAACTGGGTCAATGAATCCCGTAAGAAGATTGAATCCATTTTAAAGAAGTATGAAGACGAACTCGTACAGCTTTGTGGTGGTAAGTCTTATGATTGGGAATCGCCTAAACAGATTGAATATTTGTTGTACCAGGAGTTTAAGTATCCGAAACCTAATATTATGGGCTTTCAGATAGGGGGTAAAGATGACGGGGATGAAGAAGCAACGACAGGCGACGCTGCTCTTTCTATTATCAATACTCCCTTTACACAAACTCTCCGTAAATACAGAAAGGCATCTATACTTATTAAAACCTTTTTTGGTCGTACAGAAGATTATCTTGAGCAAAAGAGACGTGGTAAGTACGACCCTGAAGCTAAAGGCTTTGAAGGTAAGCGTACTAAAGAGATGACTAAAAAATTTAGCGGTTACTTCTTAAATACCGCTATGGATAATCATCTCCGTGCTAACTTTAACTTAACGGGTACATCAACGGGCCGCCTATCTTCTTCAGGAGATGCTAATATGCAAAATATTCCTGCAGGTATGCCTCATACAGCTCCGGGGTACGAAGACCTTCACGAGTTTAAGGTTAAAAAAGCGTTTATCGCACGGCCCGGTTGGGTTATCTGTAACGCTGACCAATCACAGTTGGAACTCCGTATTGCTGGGGGTATCTCTGGTGAGCCTGGGTTTATCAATTCTTACAAGAATCTCATTGATATGCATAGCCGTAACGCGTACGTATCCTTTGGTATGAACCTTGATAAATCAGAATGGGAAGCTGAAGCGTTAAGTAAGGGGTTACAAAGAGGCACCGAAGAGTTTAACGTCTATGTAGAACGGTTGATGACAAAGTTCATTAAAAAGAATTATCCTGATGAACGCCAAGCTGCAAAGACTGTCTCGTTTGGTATCCTTTATGGCATGAGTAAATGGGGTCTTGCACAGAATCTCAATGAAAAAAGCCGTGATTCTGGAAGTAATAAGATTTGGTACCCTGAAGAATGCGACAGTTTGATTCAGAAGTTTAAAAGTGGGTACCCAGTACTTGCAGAATGGCAAAGAGATATGGTAAAATTTGCTAAGAAGCATGGCTATATCACAACCTACTTTGGCCGCAAAAGGTATCTACCTGCAATTAATGATAAAAACGATTTTAAGAATCGTAACCGTGCAGAACGTCAGGCTATCAATACCCCTGTACAATCAGCCGGTTCTGACTTCATGATGCTAGGTGTTATCAATATGTACAAAAGGCTAGACCTTACTAAAGTTAAGTTTTTAGCTACTGTACATGACTCCGTAGTATGTGAGGTCAGGGAGGATTACATAGATGAATTTGCTAAGATTTCGAGTGAGTGCTTGTCTCATCCGTATCTTGGCAACAAAGAAGTACCCCTTACAAACATCATTCCGTTTGTAGCTGAATTTGAGTTTGGCCCATCTTATGGTGAGACTCAAGGGTACACAATGCCAAATTAAAGAAAGTGAGGAAGAGACAAATGACAACTATCAAAACAGCAGACACTAAGTTTTTGTACAGTTATAAGTACGATTTGACAGATACTATAGTGTACATGACAAGCCCTGATTACAAAAACAGATTCATTGGTGAGTTTTTGCAACTTGCTATCAGGCTTGAAAAGTTGCTCAATATGCTTGAAAAGTGGGATAAAGGGTTACTTGACTTTGAACCTACTTGCAGTAAGCATATCTTGGTACAGCAAGCTAAAGCAATGTCTGACTATGTGCAGATACTTATGGACCGTGCAAAAATCGAAGGTATTACACTTCCGGTGCCTGTAGCAAACCCTGAAATACAAAGTGAAAGGACGAAATAATTATGGACAATAAAAACGAATTACAAATCCAGGATGCTGAAATCGTTGCAGAGAAAACTAACCCTGCGGAAATTAATGGCAATAATAAACCCTATATTCTTTGTGCTTTGGTGAAACCGAATCAGCCTGCTATTGCAGATATCAAAGACGTACAGGGTTTGAAACTCAATATGATGCCTAATGGAAACTTAGACCCTGAGTGCATCCGTGATTTCATCATGGAGGCTAACATGACACTCCTTGATGATAGACGTACCCATGTTATGACTGCAAGGCTTCGTAACAACTTTATCATTGCAGAAACTGTTACGGCGTCTGACCCTCATGTAGTAGACGAGAAGGTTGCTAAAGATATTCTTATTCAGCGCATCTTCAACAAAGTACACGACTACATGATGTTCTTGTGGATGACTGCAACAGTATCTGACAACAAGATTTTAGCAGAGTTTGCTGAAGCTGGAAAGGTACCAGTTGATGTTGAAGAAGCTATTAATACTGGCACTGTTAACGAAGCTCCAGCAGAGGATAAACCTGCCGAGTAAAAAACGGTATAAGTAAAGTATAGAGGTGTTGTAGGTCCGGACTACAATACCTCTTTTTTATTATTGTAAAGAAGGTGATATTATGATATAATAACAATGCCAATTATTATTTTATTTAAAGGAGCGAATATTAACCATGGTTACTGATGTAATTAGCAAATTGGCCAATAGGGGTGTCTTCTTTTTGGTAACATCCCGTAATTCTAAGTTTATGACTGAAGACCAACTTCCAGCCTCAGCTATTGGTAAAATTTTATTAGTTCACGCTATTTTAAAAAGTTATGGTAATAGTATTACCATTAGTCGTGAAGAGTGTGCAGCAATGTGTAACATGGGGTTATCCACAGCGGTTACGAATTATGCGCGAATACTCGTAGAGAATAACCTACTTGATGTTACTCACGAGGGTCGCAGCGTGTATTACAATTTTATTACAGACGCACGCGACACTATTAAACCCCCTGTGTATATTCCTTTAGGAGCATTAAGTAGCAAAGCTTACCTCTTAACAAGTCCTTGTAATATGCAGCGTCTTAATGCACATTTGCAAGAAATTAAAAACCTTGGAATTTTGCCAGATACTGGGAGCTTAGAGTCAGCTTATTTAATGCTTGGGTATAAATATGATAAATACATTGCACAAGCTGATTGGTCCTGGGATACAGATGTAATGGCTTATTTTTCTACTAATAGAGACCATTATAAATTGAAAGCTGTATACTTGGCAATGAATGACGTAAAACGACTTCCCAATAAGTTTGAAGTATTAAAGACCGATTTTTGGGAAACTTGTACACCTGGATTTATTGCTCAATGTAATGCTATTGCTTATGAAGGGACAAAGACTCCTAAATGGGAAGAATTTCCACCTGATTTTTATGACCCCGAAACTACAGATGAAGATAGGTTTGCTATATATTCTTCTGTAAAATTTGGAAGTCCGCTTCGTGCTTCTATAAGCGCTCCATTAGCTACTCCTCTCGCTAGTTTAGCAAAGTTAAAAGGAGTAACCACTGCTAATAAGGACGTTGTATCTACCGTAAAAGCGATTAAAGAAGAATCTGACGCGCAGTTTAAAGAAGAAGTTAATACACCTGCCTTCAGCACTCCAACTCCTGAACTGCGAGTAACTAAAGAAGAGAATCGAATTGTTAGTGGCCTCATGAAAGTTCGGAGCGCATTTGAACATGTATCGTCACAATTAGCCTCTGAGGAGAGTAAAGATAAAGGGCATGTAATTAGTCCTGAAGATGATAAAAACACCTCTGAGGAGAATCTCATAGACGAGAATGGCATGTCTGAGATTAATGAAAAGCCAAAACTGAATGTGAAAGACGTTTGGCCTACATGTGACTTTGTACCCCCAGAAGTGGAACCTGATTATGGGAGGGGGCAACGCTCGAAGACATTAGTCGAACTGAAGCACCTGGAAGTACGAGAGCAACTCATGGAGAAACTCCGTAGTAACAATGTCAACCGCGCTCCCTACGTAAATCCGGTTGGCACTAAGGCTGAGAATGGTGGTATTGCCGAATTGCAAGACGACGTCGTAGATATCTTAACAGATATCAGATTAATCCTTGATTGCAACCTTCCTGATAGACTCAAAAGAGTCGTACTTAAAAATTTATTAACTAAATAAAAAAGCGCCCAGCTAAGAGTAACAAAGCTCTTAACTGGGCGTTATACATCTCTATTCTTTTTTTTTTTTAGCCAACAAACGTACGATTGTGAGTTGCATTAACTGATGCTCCACAGCTTACTGGAGCTCCGTTACCTGCAACTGCCTGGCCACCTACTGTTGTTCGACCTGTTGCCGCATGGCCAGTAATTGATTTGCCGGAGTGACCTGGAATTGGGTCAGGAGATACTGACGAACCTACATGAGCTACTGGAATTCCTGCTACCGTTGTACGGCTAGAGCCTGACGTAACAGCCCCGCCGTGAGAGTCCGGGTCACCTACTACACAAACTGCTCCCATTAGTTGCACCGCCTTTCTATATTACGGTAACTCAACTTGACCAACATTTAGACAGTTGAAGTTATCTGCGTTGTACACAATATTTCTAGCATTTAGTGTAACATTCGCAGCAGTAATAGTCGTATTTCTATCTGCGTCTATGTGAAGAAACTCATTTCCATTGATATTGAGGGTAATAATACCCGCAGACTGTCCCATCTCTAAATTAATGACATTCGTCCCTTGGCGTTCACTAACAGTACGACGGACATTGATTGTAGTATTTGTGTTATTGTTTTCATCAACTTCACAAAAGACGTCCACACCGCCAGCTCTGAGCCTGAAGATGCTGCAGACATTCTCCCAGACACAGTTTAATAAGTTCCAAATAGAAGACAACTTACCGGGGCTCATGATAATCTTTTTTACCATGTCTGTAAATGTTTCTTCTGACCCCATAGCATTCGTAGCAGAGGGGTTTCCCGGGAGCGTATTGTTATTACGCATACCGGTTGGAGTTCTATTAACTGTGGCATTGAGTGGACTCTTTACGTTCTGGTTGTCCATACCGTTAATATTCGGGGGCGGAAACATACTCAAGATATATGCTTCATTATCACCAACTTCCACAAATACACATGGAGCCCCAATATTAGGAGGAGTAATACTGAAAGCACCACTCATGGGGTCATAGCGTGTAACAGGACAGGCGGCGTTAGAAATGGTTCCGGAATTGTTATAGGGGGTAATAGTAGCTGTTAAAGTTGTGGGGTCATAACTTGTAATAATACCCCTATTAAGTTTGGCTGTAGTTCCTAACATATAAACTAATTACCCTCTTTCTTAACACCATATGGAGTCTCTGCAATATAAACCGAACCGGTATAGTTGATATTAACAGATTCATCTTTACCCTCAGGAACGTTCTGACTAGCATCTTCGGTCCTCGTTGTTTCACCGGAGTTGCTAATTGTAGTTAATTCACCTACACCTAAGCATCTACCAAAGATAATATTGACGTTATCCAAGAGTTGGAAGGAGCCCGCAGTTACCCCAATGTTACAACTCTGTATTGCACATCTTTCAAAATATAAAGTGGAGATAGAATTTTGACGGCTCGGAGTAAGATACATAGCCATTAGTCCAAATAGCTCCTTAAAGGTGCTGGACTGAGTGCTATAGTTCCAACCCGGTAAGATATGAAGCCTATTAGACAGGCTGGAGTAGGCCCCACACAACCTGCTAATATTTATTGTACCTGGCTGGGATTTACCAGGTATAATGAGATTTTCCTCACATCTTAATTCACGCACTGGGAGTACATTGAGTCCAACAGAAAAGGAGAACTGCTGGCATAGGCCGATAGGAACGAGCTCTGCTCCTAACTGCATGTTTGAATATAGTGCGTCTCCAGCAAAGAGTAACATTGAGTCCGCTGTTGCAAATGAGTCTGGGGTAGTTTCCATCTCAACCCATTTAAAAGACCCACTGTTAACGTTTGCACTGGAAGTTTGTGTATTTGAAGCTACCCCAACTACACCAGTATTGGTAAGGCCCAGAATATTCAGAATATTATTTACGTTATTGCCGAGTCTAAAAATATTATTCAGTGAACTTGGGACCTGTGGTAGTTGTACAAGGCCTAAGGTAGCGGAGCGAATAGAGTTACGTAAATATTGATAACTGTCTTTTAAAGAATCAGCATCGGAGGTAACTTGCGATACACCCGATAAAAACGTATTTACCTGTGATACAAAAGACATTTACGTTACCTCCTGAATTGCTTAGATATTGCCGTATCTGTGACGTAATTTCTTATGCAAGCTAGAGTCCATGTTGCGGATACCACTTGCATCCATCATAGCTTTATAGTTGGTTGCGGTAGGCGCAACCTTAGAAGCTCGCTGGGCAGCTTCGCCTGCACGGATACCACCAATAATGTCATGGATGTTATTGCGTGCTACCTGTTTTTCCCAACCTGCCGTAGCCATACGTTTATAGTCAAGCATATCTCGGAGCACACCCTTATGTATTTTACGAATAGGTGCTAAAGCTGCTGCAGTTTTATTACGTCCCAAAGCAGCTTTAAATGCATAAAGCGGACTAGAGGTTTCTTTTACACGAGCTTGAAGTCCGGCTTGTTCCGAGCGCAATTTATTAAGTTCTGCAGCATTAGAATATGTACGATTAGCTAAGGTATCTATATTTTTCTTAGCGTACATATCATACCCCGCACCGAGATTACGGCGCATAGCGGGGTTTTTCAAAGCTTCTAAATCAGCATAGTCACGTTTAATGCTTTTAGACAGCATGTTTTGACGGCTTAAATTAGCTTCTAAATTATTTTTAGCAACAGATTTCACTGCTTTAGCAGCATTATAACGAGACCTCATGCCTCGTACAAAGTTCATTAAGTTGCTACCAATACCAGCAGTTTTTTCATAGTATTCTTTTGATATCATAGAGGGTATTACTCCTTCATATCCAATTTGAGTATAGTCATAGGGTGCAGCAGTTTTAGTAAATCTACTTAAAATGCTACCCAATGCAACTATAGGACCTACACGTTTAGGCACACCGGCATAAAGAGTTCTGTATATTTTTCGGTACACTTTACGCCTGGCTTGGCGAATGCCAGCAGCAGTTGCTACGGTAGCACCGGTGTCAACCATATCATCTCTATCCATTATAGCACCTCACTATCTAGTAGCAGAATACTGAATGGTAGTTTTATTAGCAAACGGTGCAGCGTAGGCTTGGTAATAGCGTTCAAGTTGGGTACGCGGATTAGTAATATCCGATACCGCTCTACGCAAGGGGTTACTGTTTTTGTATTCAGGGTCCATTTTTTTAGCTCTCAAGTGCATCGCCAAGGAACCAATACCTGCACCAATAGCCCCGTAACGAGCAAGGCGGCCAAAGCGTTTTACTTGCTTTATAGTCTTAGGGTTTACAACATCCCCAGCGCCCTGGTTAAGACCTGCAATATTTTTTACTGCTTCAGGGGTTACTCTGTTCATTACGAAACGGCCAGGAGTGCCACCCATTGCTAAGTTAATAACATCAGCATTTTGTACAAAAGCACGAGACCCCATAGACGCTGCTGTTAGACCAAGAGCACCTTTTTTAAGAGCATTAGCACGATATCTTAGAGTGTCATAATCTTGAAATTCAGAGTCCGAAATCCCCGAATCTACGTGTTTAGCTGCCTCAGCAGCAAGTTTCATCATGGTTGTCATTCTTTAGTCCTCCTATCTAACTGGGTCAGTACGTCGAGTAACCGATTTAAACGCTTTAGTTACACCCCAAGCAGCAGCAGGGGCAGCAGCCATAAGTGCATAAGTAGGAAGTCCTTTAAACGCTCGAAGTTTACCGGCAGTAGACCGGAACGCTTTAGCTCCTCGACGCGATGCATCAAACTCATTAGCTAAGCGAGGAAGCGACCCTATAGTTGCCAAGGCATAACCTTCACCGCCGTTGCTTTCGTCACTTAACGCGGCTTGTGCTGCGCCTAATCCTATACCGTATAAAGGCCATTTAGCTGTACGCCCGGCTAAGCGTAAGAACCTTTTAGATTGTTGGCCGTGACCTAACTCATGAGCAATAGTTGCTCTATCGGTAAATTGAGGCTTGGACCCTAATGTTAAATTACGTCCAGTTTGTTTACTACTAGATATAAAGTCTTTAATGCCCTTCTTATAAACTTCGCTTTTATTGGGTGCTTTAAGGTCAGCTTTTGCTGTTGACATCGTCTCCTCAATATCATTTATCCAAGCATTATCTTTAACCGTTTTTACTGGGTTGAAATGTACAGTTTTTCCGCTTTTGCTTGTAAACGTATAGGCATCGTCTACTGACTGTTTATACCCCATACGTTTCGCTACGGATGACACTCTACGTCCAACTTTTTTATCATGTAGTTGACCTTCGTTAAAGTTTTTTAAAGTATCTTTATTAGGAGGCGCAAAACTACGTGCTGAATGACCACCGGACATATCAGTATCGTTTGTATTTACACCCAAGGCTTTACGGGCATAAAGGCTAGCGAGGCCACTGCCAATAGCTAAACCACCAGATGCCCCACCGATAGCAGCATTAATACGTTCGTCAACATTAAGAGGTCTTGGGTTTTCTGCACTTGTCTTTACATATACTCGATTATCAGGATTAATATGGTTGCCATAAGCTAATAATCCTAACCCAGCAGCAGTGATAGCTAAATTACGTTTTCTGTGTTTAGCTAAAGCTTGTTTAGCACTTTGAACAGCAAGGGTACCATCCTTTGCATAAACAACAGGGTTACTTGGGATACCGGTGCGTGCTGCTTCAACTGCTGCGTCTCCAACAATTTTGGTGTTGACTAGCTTCTCTCTAAGACGTGCAGCTTCTAATGTTTGGCGAGCCTTGGCTAAAGCATTCATTCCATATACCGATGCACCCATTCCAGCTACACTGTAAGTTAATGCTTGGTTACGGGCGTCTGTTTGTTTACTGGCAGTTTTTTCTTTTCGTTTAGCATACCAAGCCTGACGTTGTTCATAGCCTTTCTGTTTAGCACGCTGAACTGCATTATATAACCCCATACCGGCAGCAGCTGCAGCAGTTGCTCCTAAAATGCGTTTAGGTATTTTACGTTGATTTTGATAAGCCTTGGATAACTTAGATTCTAACAATGCTTTTTCTTTGCTAAGTGAACTATGCTCAAGTTTAGACAGTGCCCGTCCTAAAGAACTGGCATTACGACTTTTTTGATTCCAAGCTGTCTGAAACTGAAGTTGGTCCTCAACATTAGCTAAATTTTTTGTAAAAGTCTTAGCTTTGTTAACATAATGATTACGAACAGCAAATGCAGCACCAATACCGCTGCCTACAGGTAAGCCCATTTGAGTATTAGAGAGTTCTTCATATTTCTTTTCTGCTGCTGCAGATTTAGAAAGGGCGTTAGCTCCTAAAATGGCACCAGCCCCCAATGCAGCTACTCCTAACCCAATGTTCCGCCTTTTAAGGAGATATTTTAAATCGTCCTTATATCTGCGTAAAAACGGGCGTGACATACGTAAATCATTACGTGCCCACTGCAACTCGTCTTTGTACATCCATGCATTAGGGTTGTCAACACCATTTTTTCGTAACCAGGCAATAGAATCCTTTGCACGTGTTTTAGCGTTAGCAACTTGTGGAGCGTAGTCCTTTATAAGAGAACGACGGCTTGCAATCATATCTAAAGGCTTTGTAGCTTCATGAACTCCAGCTGCTAAGCCTGCCATTCCAGCTAAAGTTAACGGGGTTTTACGTTTTTGTAAAAAGTCAGAATCTGCTGCTGTTTTGCTTAGCAATTTTCCACCCACTCCAATCAACCCAAGGCCACCAAGCATTGCTCCAATAGACTTAGCTTCACCTAGACCATTAAAAGTGTCTACTCCTTTTAAATAAGCTTGGTGATTTTCGTCTTTAAGCTTTTGGTACTTATCCTTAATAGCAGTTAAGCCCTGAGGTCCATATTTGTCCTCTGCATTCCAATATTTTACTTCAAGGTCACGTACTTTATCATACGCCTTCTCGTATTTAGGCCAAAGAGGGTGACCTTCATCTATATAATCCATATCTAAATATGTATATTTTTCAGCTCTAGCATCATCCAGTTGCTGACCCAGGCGATAATACTTCGGGAATTTTTGTTTTATCTCCAAGTCACGCTGGGCGTCTAGGGCTTTATTCTTATCCTCGTATTCCTTACGGAAATCTTGCCAACGTTTTGGGTTTTTTGGTTTACCCGGTCCTGCAAACGCACCATATGCTGCTAATCCAGTCCCTAATACTCCCAGTCCAAGACCAAGATTCTCTCGAAAGGCAGGCGTCATAGCTGAATCCTCCTTTCTTACATACCAACAGTAGTATCGTCACTAAGAGAGAAAGGACCAATAGCCTTGAGCGGACGCATACGTTCAAACTGGAAACTAAAAGAATCTACTACTTGGAACTGACCAGAAGAAAGACCGTCTTGATTGCCTGCAAGAATGCACTGCTCCAAGAAGTTAATAGAAGTTGCACGCTGACGCGGGTCACGTTTAACAATTACAAGGCCAAACGGTACTTTATAGAGCAGTGCGTTCATACCGCCAGCAGCGATAACGCGGTCCACGTAAGCATCCATGTCAGCCGAGTACAAATCAAGACTCTGAGCATTTAATGCCTGAATCCACTGTTTATCAGTACCAACAATACGGTCAGCAATGTCGTTCAAAGAATCAGTAGACTGGATAAATGCCAATACCGGACGATACAAGGCAGCTACAAGAGAGTTGCCATGAAACGCCAGACGACTAATCATACCATTGCCACTAGCTGTGCCAGATGCAATAATACGACGGGAGGAGCCGACTTCCGGTACGGGCTGTGCAGGCAGGCCCTCATTGTAGGAAAACTGCTGAGCAATACCAACAGCGTACAAAGGCATTTCACTAAAAGAGTCGCCTACCGGATAGAAAGGTACAGTAGAGAGAATAAGAGTAGTATCCCCAGTGACAAAGTCAGTAGCATGAGTACCAACTTCAACAAATTGTTTTCTGTAATCGGTAGCATCCAATTGCTCAGGGGACAAGATGTAATTAGTAGGTTGTGCCATTTATACTCATCTCCTTATTAATATCCAGTAACATGGGAATTGAGGATGCTATCGTCTTCCCAAATCGGAACAATCTGTTCGTAAATGAGATTAAAGTTGTCAACTACAAGGAAGCTACCTGCCTGATACCCACGGGAAATACCCTGGCACAAGCACTGTTCAAACATGTGACAGGAGAAGGTACGTCCAGCAGGGTCACCTTCTACAACTACAATACCCATAGGAGTACGAAGTTTATCAAGGTTGAGTCCCACAGCAGCGCCCCATTCTTTTTCCGTCCAGTAGTTTTTATCAATACCAAGTGTACTGCCATATTTAGACAGTAAGTGAATCGGGCTATTGCCACGTACTAACATCTTAGAAATATTGATGCTACCACCCATCGAAGAGCCTACCATCGAACGGGCACGACGGGAACCAATTTCACGGGCAAGAGCTACCGGTAAAGTTTCATTATAGTTAAAGCTCTGAGTTAAACCAAGCGGCGTTACGGTCGTTACTTGGTCTGCAAGCCAGTGGTCGGCAATGCAAATCAGAGTATTATCAGGAGTAATAAAGTCAACGGCGAGTCTAAGCTGTTCAATCCAGTTATAATGAGGTGCACCCTCATTACTCAGAATCTCATTGAGACTCTGTTCCTGAACAACGCCGCCCATTGCTTTAATAGGAGAATAACTGTAATCGCTAGAAGGCACGGAATTCACCATCCTATTCTAAAATAGTCATTTAGACGTTAATAGTTTGTTCATTTCATCAACAATACCCTGTTTCTTCGCCGATAAGTCAGCGAGATACGGGTCAATAGACGTATTTGCTTTTAGGCCCCAGAATTTCTGCCAACGAGTTTTAGGTAACGTAGATTGATAGTTCTCAACAACTACATTACGTTCAGCCTTCGGCAGGTCCTCATGAGATTTAAAGCGAATTGCACGGCCTTCAGCTTGTTTAATCTTAGATGCATTGAAATGTGGCTCTAAGACTTGCATAAGCCTGGTCCGTTTTAAGTTAATGCCTTCACTACCACTACTACTAAGTAGTAATACTTTAGGTTTAGAACTTTTTGAATTATACTCATCAATCAGTGCTGCTTTTTCTTTAGCATTAAGTTTGCCCGTAAATACGAGAGGTTTTATGCCATGGTCTTCAAGTGCCTTAGCATATGGTACAAGTCCGGCGTCAATATAGTTAGAGTACGCTACCCCACGGAACCCAGGAGTATTTTTTGCTGCACTAATCATATGCTGGGCTGCTACCTGCATTTTTGGACTTGAAGTATAGTCCGCAGAAATATCATGATGAGCCATAGAATCTGACACCTGGCGTACACCTTGAGAAAAGACGTTAAGCCTTGAAGCTTCTTGTAAACTCATAGATGCATTATCTTTCAGCTTACGGCGAAGGTCTGCGGGGATATCTTTCTCAACCGATTTATACATTGAGGCTTGCTCAGGACTCATTTCAACTTTGATAGTCTTACGAGTCACAGAGGGAAAATCTGATGTATTACTCGGGGTATCATACTTATCTATGTATCTATTAAGAAGCTTAGCCAGCCTATCTTTGTTTTTAAGCTTCCAAGCTTCACTATCTACATAAAGGCCCTCAAACTCACTACGAGTTTTCGGTACACGTTCTTTCGGGTTTATAATGGAGATAAGGCTCATTACATCTACTGGATGGTTGTACCCAGCAGTACCAGTAAGAAGTAAGAGCTTACCAGATTTGTCAGCTACATTTTTAAGCTCTGTTACACGTTTCGTATCTTTATTACGAAGGCGGTGTGCTTCGTCAAACACTGTAAGAGCATAATGACGTTTTGCAAGCTCAGGAGCAATATTAGCTGCTCTTTCGTAGCTCATTACATCAATTTTATTTTTCAGTTTATTAAGCCGATGCTTTTTAAGTTCGTCATACACATTCGTTTTAAGCGATGCCGGTACGACAAATAGTGCTTTCTTTCTAGGGTTATCTCTAAGGATAGCATCAGCCGCACCTAGGGCTGTGAAAGTTTTACCAGACCCTAAGGAGTGGTAAGCGATAACACCATGCTCGGGAGTCTTTATTAACTTGTCGATAACCCGCTGTTGATGCGGCTGAAATTTATCCATTATTTAATCACCTAACAGGTTATACTTGTAAAGTTACGTCTACACCGTTAACCGGGTACGGGATTTCAATATGTACAGTCGGTTTAATCTTATCGCCTTCGGTTTCTACACTGAGAAGTTCCGCCCCTGTCAAGATAGGCCCAATGTACTGATAAGAGGTGCTAGTCATATCATCCAGAACGCTGTTAATAACAGTTTTAACGTAGTTTACAGAAATTGTATTAACATTGTAACGGCCAAGAACATTCTTGAGGTTAATTTTGAGGTATCTCGATGCATAGTCAACTACTGCTACACAGCTATCTTCTGCAGTTTCAAGCTGAGTATTATCAGTAGTGGTCTGGTACAACACGTACGGCAGTTCTTCCGGCGTATCTTGCACTACCCAGAATACACCATTGCCTGCCATGTCTGCCAACTGGTCGTCAGAGAACATATTGTTAGCTCTGAGTACACGGCTAATACCACTCAGGCCAATCGTAGAGAAACCCTGATGAGGCGGATAACCAGCTCTCATAGCGCCAAGGGTTACACAGAGATAATAACTCGGTACCATTTCGCTTACAGAGTTAATGTTAAGCATAATAGTGTCAGGATATACCAAACGCAGACGTTTATTTTTAAAGGAATCTGCAATACCCGAAATGGCGTCAGCCACCCCTTGAGTATCCAGTACACGCACTACTTCATATTTCACTGCTTCCTGAGAGGCTACAGTTACTTTGTCTTCAAGTTCAGAGTAACCTTCAGAAGTACGCATCCATTTTGTAGTAGAGCAAGTTACTACGCTTTCGTTGAGTACTTCAATAATCTGCAGAGAATACTGATAAGAGTTAGATGCATTATAAATATCTACAAAGTCAGTTACACGAGCATTATTTGTGACAAACATGCCGTTAGCCGTATCTTTGATGTAGCATTCGGTATCGGTAGAGCCTTTAACAAGCTGACCATCATTGATTTCTACCATTACTTTGGTAGACGGCATTTCCTGACTTGCATACATAATGCGCCACTTACTCTTTTCAGGCTCACTCAAAGTCGTGCAATGACTAGCGTAAGCACTAATAACATCTTTATCGTTAGTAAGCGGTACAATAACGTAGATGTCTTCATTGGTCGATAAAATATCGAGAGCCTGGCGATATCCATTAGCATCATCGGTTTCAATCGGCAAAATACGGTAGCTCATATCACTTACAGCGCTGGCAATAAGGCTTGCAGCTACAGACATCGGGTTATTGATATTAACTTTGCCAATCTTAGCTTCAGCGTTAGACTGACTAGTAATAGTCAAGAAGTCATTTGCAATGTCACGACGTAAAGCACGATAGCTCAGATATACAGTAGCAGATACTACTTGAGCAGCCGTATCAGTTACAGCAGTAGATACTTTAACATCTTTCTTAATCGTTACTGCATCTTCATTTGCGGTAATAAACTGAGATTCGATAATCGCATCTTCCTTAGTTGGGCGTTTAACCACAGCAGTAACTGTAGCACTGCCTTCAGGTGAGGGAAGATTGCGTTTCAAAGTCAAAGTTTTACCGTCAGAGCTTACTTCCTGAATAGCAGAACTGTAAGTCAAAACAGTATCGCCGTCAGTATACGTGAGGTCAATGTAGTCATCAACTTGAATAGTAGCAGTAGCGAAATCGCCTTCCTGGTCGCCGGTTACTTTAGTAATCGGGCCATCGTTGTTTACTGTTGCAGAACGGTGATTAACACCATCATTTGCAGGCCATACTTTTACATATACGTCAGACATTTTAATGTTTACGGAGCTGGTATCTACGACAGAGCCCAAAGTCTGATTCAGATATGCAGTAGTGTAATCTTCGTCAGACAGTGCAAAGTCAGCTACCGGTACATCCGTTTCTACCTGGTATACAGGACCTACAACACAAAGTTGCATAAACGGCGTAGTCGGGTTGACAGTCGTTGTTACAAGCTCCTGGTATACACGGACAGAAGGTACTCTAAAAGGCATTTAGGATACACCACCTTGTTTTATTTCAAAAGCTAGTTGTGTTATACATTAGCTATCTTTTTGCTACTCTATATTATACCTAAGCCTTAGGAGGGCAAGGGCACGTCGCCTCTTCTCCTTCTAAGCGCCCAGTGCTAAATCTAAGCTCTACAGTATTATCATCTATACCATCTGAGGTTGGGTCCTTGGGATTACCACCCTCAACATTTTTCATTTCAGTTGCAATACAACGAAGAAGAACACCCTGGTCACTCGGTTCCCAACGCCGTACAACCGTGAAAGTATAGGGTATTACAATATCAGACCTGTATTTACCAGTCCATCCACTTTGACTTATAAGTTGAGCTGGTGATTGCTGGGCATTATCGAGGTTTTGTATTTGGATAATATCAGCAACTTTAGGTTTTAACATCATGAGAAACATAGCAATCTCAAATCCAAGTTCGTCAGCATCGTCTTTACTTACAGTAAAGATAGAAATTTGGGTTGAGCTTTGTACCATAAGCTGGTACTCAGTATCCCAGAGACCCTCTTTGGTCAGCATCTCCCCCTTTTCATAAATCTTACGAGGAAATGTGTGTACGTAGCCAGTACCTATGCCTGCCGGGATGTAAGACACAGGGCCATTTTGGACAATAATTTGAGGCAAGCCTTTTTGCATATTATCGTCTTCAACAAAGTCAGGCGTAATATCAATTTGAGTTTTATTGTCTCTTGGGTCCCATTTATACTCACCGTGCAGCATGAAATACTGTTGCAAAGCAATTACAAAAAACGTATTTACAATACGCGGTGTGAGTTTAGAATAAGATTTCCCCATGCCGTAAGTCCTTCCTTTCTGGTGTAATTGGTATACGCTGTAGTAACTGAAAGATTGCCAAGTCTTCGTCCTGATGTTGCAATACAACTTCTTGTTTAGTAATAACACGTTTATGAGTAGTCATACTAATTTGGGCTACATTCCAAATCTCTCTAGTATTTGCGTCTACCAAGCAGTCACCCATGCTAATACGGGGGTAACCCGCCGTCCAACCCTGAAGATTGCCCTGGATTTCAGTACCTTCAAATGCTTGACGTACAGCTGCATTTTCTGCTGAGAGCGACATATAAAGAGCAATCGGGTTGTAGTACCCTTGGATGTACCCAGTGTTTAAACAGGTTGGGCAATTAGCCTTAGACCTTTGGCCTCTAAGCGTATCCCAGCAATCAGGGCAACGCTCTTTAAGCCTTCTGCGTATAAACAGGTACATCAAGTTCCCTGCATGTCCTTCTCGGAGTTGAATAAGATGCCGCCTGATAATCTCAGCAGCATAGAAGTTAGGCTCCTTTTCAGAGGAAAATACGCGGCTTTCCTTATTAACATCCGGAAAAACTAGTTTATAATAAATTACAGGAGAACGATAATACGTACTCATAAAGTTGTCATCTATGTAAAATGGGGGATGACGCTGAGTAATCTCATGCACGGTTTCAAACTCTGACGTAGGCGAATCTGAAATCTGAAGATAACCAACTGATTCTGGAGTATTAAAATAATTATTCGGAATCGGAGTCCAGTTTATCTCAGCACTACGTACCGTTAACCTGTGCACATCTATTCTAATATGAGGGTCAAGGGGCTCCTCACGAGTATAAATAGTATTGTCTAAAGAACTCATAAGTTACCTCCTTTATAATACGTCCTCATCTGAATTGTTGAGATACAGAGGAAGCGCTGGGCCATCAAAGGCACCCATTGCCATGTATCTCGATGTATAATAAGACTGAACGTCCTCTATTGTGGCTTCAGTGCCATCATAACGAGCGTTAATCGTAAATGTTGCATGAATGTAGGTATAGGCAAGGCCTGCAATCGGTAATTTACCATTAATAGCAGTAACTTTATGGATGAAACCTTCTTGGCCATATAATGGTTCCCCATACGGTCCGTACCCATAAGGACGGCCTGCCGGACTACCATCTGGTATTTCATCCCCACTATACTGAAGTTTAGCCTCTGGTAATGTATACTCAGTATACTCATCTTCATGTCCTGGACTGGGTAGGGTATAGTAGATAATAGAGTAGTTGATAATCCCTGTTAAATAAGAGCTATGTCTCGGGATAATACTGTGAATAGTAATTTCTTTAACTTCACCAGGGGATATATCACCTACTGCAATATTTACTTCGCCATACGTTACAAGCGGCGTAGTAACCTTAAAGTAATTATTAAGGTCACCAACTTCTTGAATACGGGTATTCTGGGCTGTAACATCACCCACATTTTTTAGATAAATTGTTTGGTCTGTAATTTCGCCAGTATCACCGTTTAAGCCTGTACGAGGACCAAGGGAAATAGAGTAGGAGGTTGTTTCCTGGAAGAGCTCATCAGTACAGGCTTCATCCCAGTAACATCTGATATCAGCACTCATTCTACTACCTCCCTCGGGTCAGTATACGGGTTATAGAAGGTTTCATCAATTTCAGGCAATGTGTAATAGTCAAACGCAATTACAGGCAGATATAACTGCGCCTGGGTCCAACGAGGTACGATAATACGGATAGTCATGCTCCGTTTTTCACGTTCCTTCATATCCCCAACAAAAGCATCGGTTTGACTTTCTGTACCATCGTCTAAAATGATATTTACAAAGCTCAGCCTGTCGTTTGATACGAGCACTCTGACATTTAAAGCGGCACGAGTACCAACGTTCTGAAACCAAACTTTTGTATCATACGTTTCACCGGTATCACCATTCAGACCAACAATAGGAGCAAGATTTAGTGTATAGGAAGAGTCGTCCTCAAACACTAATTCTTGTGTACAATTTTCATCAACAAAACATTTAATATTTGCAGACATTTTAACTCTCCTAACTAGCCTTGTTATTTACTGCTTGCACCCTGAGTATAAAAGTTCTGGTCCCGTTTTTGGCGTTCCTTAAATTTGCCGACGCCTTCCATCCCAGCCATAACAGGCTCGAAGGCCTTCCCTGCTACAGAGCCAGCAGTAGAAAGTACACCTGCTAGTTTCTCTTTTTTAGCATCAGCTACTACATTTGCGGCAACCATTTTCATAGCAATCTTATTAAAACCGGGAGCAGCTACTTTATACAGTTCATAAGCAGTGCTTGCTTTATTTTCTTTCGGTAACATAGAGTACAGAGTGAGTGCATCATGGGCAATTTTAGTAGGGATACTATAAACTACTGGTCCCATCGAATCTGCTGCAGTTTTTACAAAGTCCATCAGCTCGGTACCGTGGAACCAGTTATTAGATGCGGATTTAGTCATTTGAGAACGCTCCCTTTTCTCTAATTTAGTACGGTAAGCTCTATTGAGCTTATTATTTATCATGGATAAAACTCCGTATGTACCAAGCCCTACAGCACCAGCTCGGCCAAAACGCTTCCAACGAGGTAACTCTTTGTTAAACTGATTATCTAATAAGAGTGTACCCAGTGCAGTCGTTCCACCAGCACGGGCAGCTATATTGGAGTTTTCATCATATGGGTCGTAAATTAAACTCATGGTGAGCCTCCTTATTAGCAAAGAGCCCCATAGCAATCATTGATATTCAGTGACCGCTTGGTTGCTGTAGTTTCTTGAGCTACTTTTTGTTCAAGTTCCTGACGGAGTGCATTATACTGTGGAAATTTGTAGTTAATAGAAGACTGTACACCACCATCACTGTATTGCATTTCACCACGCAATTCTTTTAGTGCTGTGAGTCTTAACGCCTCTACAACTGCACCATCGAGTAACAGTTTCTTTTTAGGGAAATCTGCGGCTGTATACTTTTTATAGATTACAGGTGGAGTTTCGTTAAAGTTAGAAACCGACCACTCAATACATTTCCAAAGCATTTCATCCGTGAGAAACTCTTGGTACAAAGGAATATTTATGTCAGCATAATCCATGAGTGCAAGCCTAACATCTAAGGGAGTTACTACTGAATGTTTCTGCATAGCTGTATCTAATTCTTGTACAGTTGCCATAAATTACCTCTCTTATTTATTAGTCATATTCATAGATGGGAATTTCATTAACTTAGTTGGGCCTGTAGTCGGAGGAATGCTACTCTTAACACCAGTAGAAATGCCAGTAGTACCATTTTGTACAGACTTAGGCTCAGTAAAATTCTTTGCCATATCTTTTTTATACTTGTTGACGGCAGCCCCAATAGGCCATTTTCTGAAAGTCGAAACTTGAGCCATAAGTATCAGTCCTTTTCGTTAATAAAAAAGACCGCCGCCGAAAATAGCGACGGCCTTGTAGGCCATTACTTATTACTAGTATAGCCAATATTTATTTAAAGATTGGAGTAAACTTAGATTAACCTGTTGGCGTTAACCCATCAGCTATTAGCCCATCAGCTATTAGCCCATAAGAGCTGCTTTGAAGTGCTGAAGAGCACCCGGTGCAACAGCGCCAGCTACGTTACCACCAAGGGCACCAGTAGCAGCACCGAGAGCAGCGCCTACCATGCCTGCACGGGGACCACCAAAGCGGCTACCAAGAGCCAGACCTGCGGTAGTACCAGCAGCAGCACCCATAGCAGAACCTGCAAGAGGAGCATACTCAGAAGCGCGTTTTTCTTTCAGTTTATTATAGCCATAAACACCTGCACCGCCGAGAGCAGCCAGACCAGCAATACCAGCGCCTACACGACCCTTATGGGTTTTTGCATAACGACCTGCATTTACTACAGCATCTTTAGCATCACGGCTAGCTTTGATGGCTCTATTTTTTGTGCCTTTACCCATCGGCAAAAGCAGAGGTTCTTCAGCTGCTTCTTTTTCCAGCTCATCACAAGCTACAATGAATTCAGCGGCTTCACCATAAAGGTCTTCAGCAAACGCTAATTTTTCCATAGCATCAGCATACATGGATTCAGCAGCGTCCATAGCCAAAACTGCATCATCTACAGTCAGGTAGTCTTCAGCAGCTGCTAATTTTTCTGCATAAGCCATTTCATCATCGTAGCCATAATCTGTGTAGCCAACAATGTCATCCATGCCATATACATAGTCGTAAGCAGCAGCACGTTTTTCTTTCAATTTGTTGTATGCATAAGCACCTGCAGCACCAGCAGCAGCCAAACCAGCTACGCCAGCACCTACACGGCCTTTATGGGTTTTTGCATAGTTAGCAGCGTCAACTACGTCTTTAGCGCGGTTTTTACCGAACTGTTTTACATAGTTAATGGCGCTATCGCGTTGACCCGGAGCTACCGGATTGCCAGTGTATTTATCAATATCAACGATACCTGCGGTTTTTGCACCACAAGCAGCGATTTCTTTTGCTTTAGCCAGAGCTTCCTGTGCTACCATTTCATCATAAACGGTGTTCGTAGTCATACCCGGAACAACATCGGAGCCAGGAGCAGGAGCCGGTTTCTTTTCAAGGGGAACAGTCATGTCAGCAGCAAGTTTCGCCAGTTCACATGCTTTCAGTAAATCTTGATTCATTGTATAGTCAATCTCCTTTACGTTTGCCTTTTTTGTTATACTATTGCCTGTTAAGGCTCCAAGAAGAAGTCCGTAAGCGGCTGAAGCAGGATAAGACTTCAATGCACTTACTTTAGGAGGTTTCTTGGATAAGACGCGCTTGACTATATTGGCTCCAGTAAATCCAAGAGCCCCAAGCCCCGCGCCTGTACCTATATAAGTAGGCTGTGCCTCAGAGTATGGCATAAGCTATCACTCCTGAGTTTCAGAAGTTTCCGTTTCTACCTTAGCTTTCTCTGGAGTAGCAGCAGTACTACGTTTAGTAGACTTAGCCGTGGTCTTCGCAGCTACAGCTTTGGTCTCTACTGCTTTAGTCTTTGCTACTGCTTTCGGAGCTTCTTTAATTTCTGCTACACCAGCAGTGCGAGGAGCAGTGGATGCTCCACCTTTATCAAAGCCCACGGTTTTAACTACTTTACCGGTAATACCGGTTTTTGTTAAGCCGTTTTCACGAACAACAGATACTAAACGAGCAGCTTCTAAACGTAATACACGGGCAACAAGGTCAGTGTCTTCGTTGTCAATAAAGCGGTTAACTTCATTAGCAGCAAGGTTAATACGACCATTAATGCCTAACTTTTTACCAGTTAAGTTCGTTACAAACATTGTGTAATTACGTCCTCTCTATAGTTAGAATAAAACGGTGGCGATGTCTGTGTCAGCGAGTATTTTTTGTTCTTTAGCTCTACGTAGCTTCCTCGCCACCGTATCTTAGTTTAAATTGTCCCCGTCAAGGAAGTAAATCGGGCTAACCTAAAAATCTCAGAGTAGCCCCTAGTGCTCCTCTGTCTGGCTACGCGCCTACACCAGGGTTAGTGTCAGAGTCCTGACCAGGAGTGGTCGTAGTTGTATCACTTTCACCTTGTTCAGCACCCTGGCCTTCAGTACCGCCACCTTCTTGGTCAGTACCACCGCCGGTTTGAGAACCATCGCCGCCAGCGTCACCGCTTTCAGTGTCGTCCTCACTGCCTTCACCAGAGCCCGGTTCACCCGGTTCAGTTCAGGTTAAAGAGATTTTTGCAATACCGCTCGTATTACCAATAGCGATACCAATAGTTTCGTACAGATAGAAGCGGAATTTGTTTGCTTCAGTTTCCATGAAGGCTTTAACATCGTTCAGTACATCGAATACACCAAGATATTCCGGAGTGGTAAACAGATAAATACTACCAGGTTTTACAATGTCATTCTTAATGGTACGAATGAAGTTGTAACCCAACAATTTGGTGTAGCTGTAACCGTTAACGATGATATCCTGCATAACAGCAGAACCAGCAGCCGGTTGCTGCAACTGCAGTAAGCTCATCCAGTCCTGTTCATTAATCAAGATAGTACCAATAGGTACTTCCTGAGCAACCAACAGTTTCAAACCTTCAGCCAAAATAGCCGGAGTAAAGGGACCTGCAACTTCATACTGTGCACTACCCTCCTCGTCGGTTTCGCGCTGGGCAATAATTGCATCAACAGTTTTAATGAACTGTTCATCTTCTGCAATCTGAATATCTTTAAGATAGTTTTCCTGAATAATCTGTTTAATAGGAATACGGTAAGTCTGCAGTTCTTCAATAGGTTTAAAGAATTCTTCAGACATGATAGTGCTGTAGAATACCTGGAATTTGTTACCGATATAGTATCTCTGCTGAGACTGTTCGGTGAAGGTTACAGGATAAGCCTTGCTGAGTTTATCCTTGTGGATAATACGCATCGGGGAATCCGAATCTACTGCCTGGTCCAGGTCTGCAGAAGTAATCTGTTTCGGAGGAAGAATTTTACGAGTAAAACCTTCTTCACGAATTTTAATACGGCAGAAGTCAGTTGCCAAGCCAGCCATCTTTTCCAGGCCGTCTTTGGTAGAAATCTGCTGTACGAAGGAAGTATTGTAAAGCATGGCTCTATTGCCGTCTTGAATAATGTGTTCCATTCTAGTCGTACACCGTCCTCACAAAATTATGCCAATACAAACTGGAGTACGCCATTAGCAGGTTCTGCAACAGCGTAAGCAACGATATCGCCGTCACCATCGATAGCTACCAGGTCAAGCACGCCAGTAGCATTGAGACCCAGTGCGGAACCAGCTTTAATAGCGGTAGCAGCAAATTTATCGGTTTCAAGTACGCCGCTATTTGCAGTTACTACGTCTACGCGGCCCAGAGATTTTGTATCGTAGAAAATTTTATTGCCACGGAATACCGGAGCGGCCATGCCATGAGTTTTAGCTACATACGCAGCAGTCGGTTTTTTAACGTTTCCGGTAGTAGTATCGAAAACAACCCAATCGCCTTCCTCCAGCAATACATCTGCGGCTACAGGAAAAGATTTAATGTTGGCGGTCTTATAACCACTCAAAATGTTAAGCATTAGGGATTTCCCTCCTTGAATTATGTATGTTACATTCCAAGGCAAGCACGGTCAAAAGCGTCCAGAGATGCCGGACTCAGTACACCGCCACTAGCTTCACCTAATGCTTCGGTGTGGTCGTGCCTTGGTAAATCGTTAAAAACGGATTTCATAGAAGCGATTTTTTCCGGGTTCTCTACAAGATACTCGGTATAATTCTGCTGCTGGTCTTGAGCAAGCATGCCACGTGCTACCATTTCAGCGGCGGTGGAAGACGCTTCTTTACGCAAAGAGTCGCCATACTCAAGACAACTAGCTGCTTTTTCAAGCAAAGATGCTGCCTGCAGCAGAGCTTCCTGTGTGTTAATATTGCTCATTCTGCTTGAGCACCTCCCTATTTGACGTATTTTGAACCCCTTGCAACAACTCACCCGCTTTGGTAATAGCGAGACCCGTTGCAACAGGACCAGATATAGCTTTGATAGGTGCTGAGATACTTGCTCTATCAAGTTGTCTAGTGACACCCGTTTTTTTCTTAAACTCAGGAACAAGTTTTCCGCTCTTACTTACACGGACCGGAATGTCACTGTCCTTGATATTAGTGAACATGGAGTATCTAATTGACCCAGGTTTAGCGTGGCCTCTTGCAAGCGCTCCCAGAGCAGTATCAAGTTTACTGATGTTGTACTGGGCTTTGCCAATAGCTTTTCTGGTAGCGTTTGCACCGAAAGCACCACTTTCTGCAAGAGTATCAAGTAACATTCTATGGATTGAGTACCCGGAATCTTTCCCCGCCAGTATATGATGAGGCCGAGTACGTTTTAGTTCGTCACTGACTAGTTTCCTTTGCCCTCTGACAAACCTTCCAAGACCGTCGATAATTCCTGCAACTTTATCTGTTGACGCCAGGTTGGTCATTCAAGCCCAAGCCCTTCCATTACACCCATCATATAATCGGTGCGTGCACTGGAAGCAGGGTGAACGTCAGCACTGGCGGTTTTCTCCATAGCAAGAGATTCATCATTAGCCAACTTAGTTAACAGGGAAGCGCAGTCACGCATTGCAGTGATTAATTCTTGATTATCATTCATAACTGCCTATCTCCTATTCTCTGTATTAGCCCTGAGATTGAATAGAAGCTGCTGCTTGAGCTACAATCTGGCTAGCTTCAGCAACCTGGCTGGACAGCTCCGGGTCATCTACAACGGAGGTAGCCTGCTGAGCAAGGGTAATGTTCTGCGCTGCGGTATTCATGGACTGAATAGCAGTATTCGGGTCACCCTGAGCTACAGAAGCGAGGGCATCTTGTGCAGCCTGTACAGCAATAGTGGCATGGCCTTTACCAGCTTCACGAACCTGGTCTGCAGCAGCCTGCTGGGTAGACACGAGGTTAGCGCCGCCAGTTTGCGGAGAGTAATTTTCAGCAATTTTTTCCAGACAGTCAGCCATGCAAACGGTGAGCATGTCCTGGATAGAAGCTTCTTTAACTACTTCGTCCTCCGGGTCAAAACCAAGAGATGCAGCAAAACGACCATGGAAGATGTCGTATGCCTGATTGCCTAAAATATCCCCCGTATAGGCGGCAATCTTGGTAAGTCTTTCGGAATCTTCGATTCCCTGTGCATGTGCAGTTTTCATCAGTTCTTCAGAAGAAGCGATGCCACCTGCAACTTTTGCTTTTGCCTCTTTTACAAGGTCAGCAATCGTTTTGTTCTCCATGTTGGTGTACACCATCCTTATCTAAAATCGTAATATTGCCTAAAATAAGTTAGAACTCTACTTGCTTATTATATATTATACCTAAGTTGCTTTCATCAACCAGGTAATAATTTATTCATAAGTTTAGAGTCAATGGTTTGGTCAATGACGTTAGAAAGTATTGACCTTCTTTTGCTAGGTAATATTATACCTAACATTGCATTATTTGCGAATTCAGCGAGGCTATCGGAGACTTCAGCAAATTTTTGCATGAACTCTGAATTCTCTATATCACAACTTGCAGTCTTAACGTTAGCATGGCCTTTAAGAGCGGCGTTTACAACGATAGGAGCTGCGATAGACAAGATGTCAGGATTCTCTGCTATATATCGTTCAACAGAGTTTAGAGGAACCCCGTTGTTATAAAGATTTCTAAAATGCGCTGACGCAAAGTGGGCACCTACAAACGGTATTGCCACCTTGGCAGCGGCAGTACCCCAGCTTGCAGTTTTAACTTGCTGCATATCTGTGGGAGTAGGAGCACCCATTTTCTTATGAATAAGTGCCGCTAATGCCATTAAGATGGCCATATTTTTAGGACTATCAAGTACAGCACGTACAGCAGAGCTACTGCGGTATGCAGCATATAAACCACCAAGTATAGCACCAACAGTCAAGGGACTCATCGGCTCCCGCAGTTTCGGACGACGGCGTTCCATTTCAAGCTCTTGTGGGCTACGTACAACTGGAAGTGTTGAGTAGTCGTAACGTTGAATAACGTGAGCACCAGGCGCAACAGCGCTTTCAATGTTAGTATATGCAGGCGGATTTTTGGCATGACCAAAAGTAAGTGCTGGATTAAGTTCCCAATAATTAGTAGGTACATCAAGTTTAAGCGTAGCAGCAGTCTTAGAGAGTGCGTCCCGGTTTCTGAGTGCACCAGCAAGTCTGCTAATGACAGCGGGTAAGAACGAAGACCTAGCAATTAAGTACGCCTGAAGTGTCTTACCGATATCATCTTTGTACTCACCCATTTTCAGGTCTCGGTCAGCTACAGCAGATTTTACGCCCTTTAACACATCCGCAAAAGTATCTAGAGGCATACCACGTTTAACAATAATAATCCTCGTAAACTCTTCTGGTTTCATAGGGATGGCATTGACAGTAAACGTAGTCATAATATCTTCAAGACGATGCTTCTTAGCCATAGCGTCAAGCAGTGCAGGGGGAAGGTCCGGTTCTGTAGCTTCAAGGAGAGGCATCGTTTCTTCGAGACCCGTATTGAGAACTTTAACAGCTTCGCTCTGAATGCGTTTAATCATAGCGAGCTTATCAAGGTCAGATGCTTTCTTTTCTACGTTTGCAGTTTTTTCAAAGTCCTCTTCAATGTCAAAAACCTGAGGAGGCTCTGCAACTGGAATTAAACTATCAAGCTCATCAAAAGCTTGGGCATTTAAAGATGATACTGTGGTGTCTTGACTTGCTACTTTTTCGAGTACATAGGCTATCTTATCAGCCCTACGTCTTACGACACTGATATCGAAGAAGGTCGGGTTGTAGTTAATCATGTACGGCTGGCGACCATCAGGGTATATCTTACGTTTATCACGTAATATGTGCTCACAATAGTCGGAACGCTTACGAGCCTTATTGCCACAGATACTGCATACGTCAAAGGCTACCTTACAATTGTGCGCGTAAACACTATTAGCAACATAAGATTCGTCATCTTCTACAGAAAAGTTATAAACCTTGACGCCATCCACATGAGCATGATAAACTTGAGCTATACTGAGTTTAGACATGGGATTATGGTCGCTATCATGCTGCCATACTGTGTCTCCTGCTTTTAAAGAAATAGCAGGTTCCCAGGTTGTAGTATCAGTCTCAGGATGCCAAGTGTACAATGGATGGTTACCAGTACATACAAGGTGCCTACCGTCTCCTAAAATAAGAATAACCATAGTACCTGTAAACGGATAAGTTAAAAGAGCAGTAACTTTTTTAGGACGCATTTCATGGGTGATAACCATATCGCCAACACGTACATCCTCGATAGGTTTCTGTCCGCCACCTTCCATCAAAATCGGAGTGCCAGCAGGGAAACAACCCATCGACACTTCAAGTTGTTCACCACGAGCTTGGCGGTCAATAAACTCTTTACCCTTTACTTTATCAATCGCTAAGATAAGTTCGACCCTATGCATCTTAGGATTGTACCAAGAGAAGACAACGTGACCATACGACGGACTCGTAGGCTTATTGTCATGTTCTTTAAAAACTTTAGCGTTAGTTACAAAAGTATGATGGCGTTCAATAAGGTCTTTTTCGGGGAAATAATCACCATTAATATTACAACCATAATACTCGCCAGCACCCATAGCAATTACGTGTAAGTACACATAACCGGGGTCGGGCTTAAAGGTACTGATGAAGGAGGCAATGTCTGACCCCTGCTCACGCAGTTCATCAAAGTTAGCAAGCTTAATACGGGCTTCACCAGTCTCTTCAACGACACTGCCTAAAGAAAACTTTTTACCAAGCATTTAGGCTCTGCCTCCTTAAAGTTATTTATTCAGCATCATTCGGGTTACGAAATCAGCCATTACTTCACGGCCCGCAAGGTCGCAGGCAACTTTCGAGTGTTCAGATTCAGTAACACCCAAATTATCCTGGACAGCAGCCAAATATGCATCGAGATACAGAGGGCTACCTGCTTTTTCCGAAGCAGTTTTAGTAGCGGCATCAGCAATCATGTATCCAATGCACTGAAAATCAGACGTATCTGGAATATACTCTTTGCTCATTCTTTGTATCTCCTATCTTAGTTACCGTTGTTAGCGGTAGGATTTGCACTGTTTCTCGTGTATGCACGAGACAGGTCATTTGCAACAGCTTTGCCAACACCTTCAGTAATCCCTTTGATGCCAGAATTGAGAATCGTATTAGCTACGCTGTTACGCATATCTTTATTACGGAGCACATTGCCTTCAAGGGCACTAAGCTCTGCAAAGGTAGTTAAGTTCATATGACCTTCAGCGTCGAGCATGGACTCTAAATAGTTAGCCAAAAGGCGCGGCTCTTCTGCTACCGTTGGCGATGCTTTAATAATCATCGGCATATAACCTTTGAGTACATCATAGCCATGGCGCTGCAAAGTCGGCGACATTTGAATTGCAGTACGGAGTGCAGCGTCATACTTGGAGTCAGCCATGAGACCCTTTGCAGACTCAATACCCCAACCAATGCCATGAGCAATAGCACCAGCAGCTACAGTACCAAGAGTACCATAGAACGCGTTTCTAGCGGAGTTCGGGATACGGCTAGCAATACCACCTAAGAAGTTGGCTGCAGTCTTCTCTACGCCTTCATCTTTTTTAGGGGCAAATTCAATAGGGCCATTATATTCGGACGCTGCCTTGGTAATAGGTCTTATCGGTTTCAATGGAGCGACCCTCCCTGTTAATTTAACATTAAATCCTGGATACGGATTTCTTGGAAATCTTACTTGTGCGATACCCATAGCATTACATCTCCAGTGCAGTTAAAATACGGTTAAATTTAATCGTAAGCGGAGATGCACTAGCATATTTAGTAAAGGCAGGAGATGCAGCGCGTCTTACAGACTCTACACCAATAGCTGCAGAAGCAAATTTCTCACTGATATCATCGTATACACTACGAATAATACCTTCAGCCTGCGGGTACATATTGAGTACCTCAGCCTCCGATTCGTGAAGTTGCTGGGTACCAGAGAGTGCTGCCTGTTTAACGAAATCTTCAAAGTCCTCGATAGCATCGTTGACTGCAAGGTTTCTAGCCATTTCTTCCTGATTAATTTCAGAAGCAAGCTTCGTGGACTCATGGATAGTACGGAGCATCATAGCCGATTCTCGGTCAATCGCCGGTTCATAAGTACACATAGCTGCAGTTTTCTGAAATTCTTCGGTATCCATACCAAAGATTTCTTCAGGAGAAATCGAAGCAAGTTTCTCGCGCATACGTTCTTTAGCTGGGTCTATACTAGCTTTCTTTTCTACAGACGCTGCTTTAAAGAGACCGTCGTCTTCAGAAGCTGCCGGTACATTTATTTTTGGGGTAATTGACGCGGTTTTAATACCGAGTACAACTTCCGGGCTAGCAACCTCAAACTCCGTATCACCTGGATAAATACGTAAGAACGCTTCAGTATTGGTGCGTTCAATCAGCCTCGAAGTTTGGTCGGAGTTAAGACCCAGCTCACTTGCTTTTTTAATAACTCCGTCATTCAAGGAGGCTTTCTTATCTAAAAAATTAGATACAATCTCATGTGCAGCGCTCAAAAGTGAGCTATCAGTTACTACTGCCACGTTATTGTCAACTCCTTATTATTACAAATCGTCATCTTCCAAATCATCCATTGACTTAGAAGGTGCAGGGTTTGTCTGAAGAGCAATGGTAAGTTCACGAATACCACCCTCAGCCCTACTTGCGCTCTTAAGTTCACGGTACAGATTAACGAGCTGTTTAGTCCAATCCTGTGCAACCTTCTGGTCTTCACCAGCATCAGAGTCCATAAAGTCAATCGTCTTCTGATATGCCTTACCAAACACAGTACCAAGAGATTTCTCTAAGTGTATCTTAGCAGGCATGTTGAATTTACGGACCTTCATATAATCAATGCCTTTATCCAGCGCCATATTCTTGTAGGTAGAGTCGTCCCCTACTGTACCACGGCGGATGTAATAAAGCTTATCAGCATCATTACGCCATACCGAGATATCAAAGAATATGGTTTTGTACGACTGAACTACTGACGTTGGCATTCCTAAATCGCGGCCAATATCAGCGGGCATCATATCGTCCATCAAAGAGCACTCAAGTAACTGCCTTGCTTTTACGTCGAGGAACAATGATAAACACTGGTCCATAAAAAAGTCTGTATCTTCATAATCCGCGTGTGTAAGAGCAGCAACGAGCTCGAGAGTAACATCGTCTAAATTTCTATACGGATAATACACTTTAGCGTCAGTCTTAAGGCCGAATAGTTCGAGGCTTAGCTCATCTTTTATATGCTCCGAGACTGCATTCGAGGCTTTTATCTCTTCCAGAGCCCTATAAATACGCCAGGACGGGTGCCGTATAGTAGCTGTCGGTTTATACCTGTCGAGTATAGCCACGTCACTAATTCACCACCTTATCCTCACAGTGTATATTAAATCTCGCCCGGTACGTTACCAACGCCGATTGCACTTGCTACATCTGTCAATTTATTCATCGCTGCCTGAATATCATTTTCCGAGAGAAAGTCGTACTTCTCCTGGCGTACTAAAAATAACAGCTGACTCAATTGACTCAGTGCATCCACAATACTATCACTGGCTTTCATCAGAGATTCAGATGTAGCAGAACCGTTAGCCAAGTTACCTACAAGGTAAGCATCCATAACCTGGGGGCTATTTACCTGTACTACGTTTTCAAGGTCCGTAGAGGTAACGGGTTTTACGGTGCGGATACGACCTGCGGTCGGAATCCCGAAGCCCATGTTAGTATCGTTTGCAAGGTCAATACTCATAGCCATTTCAGGAGATACAGAAGCAAGAGCCGGGTTAGTCACTGCTGCTTGGTCTTCTGCTTGTTCAGCCTGAGTCTGGTCGTCGGTACCCTGACGGGTCTTTTTGTTATCAACTTTCGTCTTATCAGTCTGGTTATCATTACGTGCCGCAGTTTTAGACAAGTCAGACTCTACAGCATCGAATACGCACTTACCGGTTTTAAGAGCCTGCTCAGTTACTTCAACTGCGTCTTCATAACTTGCCGCATATTTACTCATCAGAGCATACGGGCAGTTAATTTTAGAATACGTAGTACCTTCAAGTACGAGGTTACCCTCATTGTCGCGGGCAAGAGTCCCATTGACACCGGTAAAGGAAACTGTAGGTACATTTACCTCACCTGCAGCAGCTGGGTCCAAACGGTCACTATTTACTTCAAAGAAAGTTCCGTCAACACCTAAACTAAAGGTGTACGGCAAGTTAGTTAAATAGTTCATAACCGTTACTTTTTTATACTTACCAGCATCAAAAATATCGGTTACAGCACCAAATGCATTCATTCCATATTTACTAAGTACAATACCAACCATACCCAGGGCCGGTTCAGACGGCTCAGAATTGTTGAAAATGTAGTTAACAGGTACTTGGACAGTCGGGGTGTGTACAAAAGCAGGGGCTAATGCGTACCCATTATTAGAGACGAACAAGTACTTAGCATACCTAGCGTCGGCGTCTCTATCTGATATAATAGACGATTTATCTGAGGTGTAACCAGAGCGCATATTGTTAGTAATATCGCGTTCATCAATCTGGTCGTTACCTTCTCTAAACAAGATGCCTGCTTCCATGCGGCCAGATTTGAGCTGAATGGAAGTAAACATTGCTTCACCGTCAGAATTTATTCTACCAGAACCTTCCCCTGTCATAGCGTCTACTACTTCAGAAGCTATATAATCTTCCTGACGGGGAATAACGAGTTTAGCAATCTTTTCACGATTATCCCTTACGAATGGAACCCCATTCATAAAGTTAATGCGTTCTTCTTCAGTTGCATTTGCAAATTTAAACAGTTCGTTTACTACGTCAGCCGTAATAACTTCACCATTACATTTATAAGTATCATGGTCCTTCCATGCTACTAAAAGGTCGGGCATCTCCGGTGCTGCAGTTTTCTCTACTTCTTCCGGGGCTGTTGCCTTTTCGTGAATTGCAAGCATTACTTCCGGCATATTAGTGAACATCCAGTCTACAACGCTTGCACTCTTAGTCATTTCGTTATAAATATGTTCAACGGCCTCTTTACTTGCGTATTTAACAGCATCAACTGTTTTAATATTACGTACCCTCTGAGAAGGACCAATGTAATCTTCGTCCCTGTCAGTAAGGTTACTTACTGGTTTACCAAGTACATTATCCGCATAAATCTTCTGTAAAAATGCAGGAGACAACGGATAAAACTTAGTATCACCGTTAGCACTTGTTACTAAAATGTCAATCGGAGCCATTTTATTAGCCCTGATAGTAACCGGTGCTGCACATGTGCCACCCAAAAGTTCAATAAGACCATCCGCGTCTCCCGTTGCAGGGTCAAGGCGGGACCAGGTAACAGCACTGATATAGTTAGTAATCTCAGGGAGTTTACGTGCTATATTACCGATTACTGCTGTATTCCAAGTGGTCATATCAGGAGGCAACTGATACCACATGTTGTCACTCATATAAGAAACCCTCCATTTAAGGCATTATTTCTCTGTGTCATATATTATACCTGGGCTTAGCTTCTTCCAGGTAATCCGTGCTCTCTTACAAGGTCCATAAAGGTTTCAGTAGCAGAAGGCATAAGGATACCCGCTGCACCAATAGCGCCTACTACTTTCTTATGAGTAGAATTGTCAAAGATAGCACGGGGATTCAAAGTGCCTTCTTCGTTCTCAATACGTTTCTGAATGACACGGAAAGCTGCATACCAACCAGGTACAGAAGCCATAGCTCTTGCAGTGGCCCTGACTTTAGTTTCAACACCCGGGGCTTTCAAGAGACGAGCTACAGATACCAAATTCCTCGGCGCATTAAGAAGTGACCCCACAATAAGGGGTACAGCAGATTTACGCATCATAAGCTCTGCGCTAGACAGTTCAGTATTGTCGTCTAATTCCTGTTTAGACATTACAGCATGGTCAGGGATAAGGAGACTCGCTGCTACCGCCAAAGCAGTCCCAATGCCTACTGCTTTAAGAAGACCTTGGTTTTGTCTAGCGATAGACTTTAGTACAGTCTTCAGTTCCCCTTTCCCAGCCAATAAAGTATCAGGGTTAACCAATTTAATTCAACTCCTTAGTAACGACCGTCTTTACCTCTACCAAAGCCTACGCCACGAGCATAAGACGGAATCGGATGATAAGAATGTAACGGACTGGTAGCATGAGTTGCTGCATTTTCAATAAGTTCACCCTTGAGGTACTTAAAGCCAAAGTTAGCCAACCAGTCTTTTTTATATGTCGGAGCCTTGTTCGTACCTTTCTGAAACGGTATAAACGTCGGCTTTCTCTTTGTTGGATTCTTACGAATGTCAGCCATAAGCTGATTGTAGTCTACTACGTCACCCTCAATAAGGTCGTCAAAATCGCCAGGGTCTGTAATCTGCACATAGTTGATAAGACCACGGGACACAACTTCAAAGTTCTTCTTCAGTGCGTCTACACCTGCACCTTCATACAACTTGGACATACTGTTAACAAACTGAGAACGACCTTGGTCAATACCTTTGTATGGTACAATTTTACTCATGTTGAGAATACCGTCTGTTAACGGAGTACCGGCAGAAATATGGTCACCCAATTTAACTTTGAGGGTCCTTGTAGGAGGAATATAATACTTTTTCTTCCCTATGTAAACATTAGTACCACCAGCAGGAGCTTTTTCTACTCTAGTAACAGTGCCGGTAACTTCAGAAATTACAGCGGCACCGCTAAACTTCGTACTCATGTTGAGGAAAGATTTGATGGTATTAAGGCCAATAGTATCGCCAGATGCGGTACCTGCAGTATGCTTAGCAGAAAGGCCTAACTGAATAAACGGTTCAGCTAATGCATGAGCACTTACAACACCTACGTTTTCACCAATGTCAGGGAACTTGAGTTTCTCATTGTACCCATAACAATACTGGCAAACGCCGTCTCTTGCCTCACAAGTAGCCGGGCTACGTACTATAACCTGTTTAACACCACGTTTCTTTAGCATCTCGTAGTAGTTAGCGTCGATAAACTTGTTTGTACCAACTTCTACACGGTTAATAATATTCTGGGCATCTTCGATATCTCTTGTTACACCACGTTTAGTACCGCAGTCGCGCATAGATACTACTACATCAAGTACGTTACCGATGAGCTCTTTAGAGAGCGCACCTGCAGGGGCTACAGAAAGTTTAGCGCCAACTGTACCCTTACGAGTACCATAGCTACTAATCCAGTAGTCTGAAGGGCTTAAACCTTCAGTATATGACTTATGAATCAGAAGCGGAATCATACGATTTTTCGGGTCGGCTACAACGGTAGGCGACGTAATAATCTGCATGACTTGGCTTTTAGAACCCTTAGACCCTGTGTATGCCCATTGTTGAAAGGTATTATCGGTAGCTTCGTCTGTTAGTTTCTGCGCGAAAGCTTGAGCGCGGCGTAATACCTTATTCTTTTCTTCCTCTGCCTGATGTGCGGGTAAATTCTTTTTGTCTATAGCTGCAAGCTCTTTGTCGACTTTCTTAAAATAAACGTCGCGTTTCTTTTTAAGCCCGTCTAAATCAAAGTCGGTTGCTTTGTAAGATACACCGAGTTTATATGCAAACAGGGCTCCTAAATCTTTAAGTCCATCAGCAATCTTCGTATATTCAGGAGCATTCTGTTTACCAATCTGACTCAGCGTTCTTGTCATGACTGACTTGTCCCAAACCTGGTCGTATTTACGCATCATAACAGGGAGTAACTCATTTACGAGGACAAGACCAGCAGTAGTTTTATGACCCTTATAAATAACAGGAGCGTTTGGTTTAATCATGTCCATACGTACGTCTTGGTACAGTTTATCAGGGTCCATAACAGTTGTAAACTTAGTGTCCTTCGTAAAAGTCTTCACAGGTTGGCTTGCCCGGAAAATACCAAATACAGATTCCTGTTGCGGAAGCATCATAGGCCCCATAGTACGAGGTGAAAACAAGTTCTTACTCGGAAGCATCTTGTCAAGAGCCTCGACACGCGCTTCTTCAGTTGCAGGGACATGAAGCTGCATTGTATCATACACAAGAATACCATTAGCTATAAATAGCGGAAACTCAGGTACAGTAAAGTCATACGTTACATCTTCCCTTGGGATTTCTGTAACCTCTATAATTTCATCCCAAGTAAAAGGCAAATTAAGATATGGATTAGCAGGGTTTAACTTTTCGGCCTCGCTCCGCGATATAAGCTTTCCATCTTCGGGAACTAAGGGCTCACGCTTGGGGTCTACACTGATAGTAAAGCCTTTAAACTCTGGTATTAACCCTATACGCGCTAAGATTAATTTAGCTAAGTCTAGTTCTTCTTGAGATTTACAGGTGTATTCTAACTTTTCTGTGTTGGACTTAGTAAAAAGAATGAGCACGATTGATGCTACAAAAGGCAACTCAAGTTCAAGCATGTACTCTTTAAAACATCCGCCGCTTTCCTTGATGATATCTTTTGTCATCTCTTCAATTGCCCTATTAGATTCCTCTTTATCTATTGGATACGAAATCTGGTATGCAATTGGTACAAATTTGTGGAGCGAATCCTGCGGAGGTAAGGGGCTAAAAAAAGAGTCTGTCCCTACAGTTGCCAGAGAGTGGTCATCCGTAACTTTGATATTATAACCACTCCTAGTTTCTACGTAATACATCCTACCGTGCTTAGTGTGCACACTGCGCTCTGTATACTTTAAGAATTCATTTTTATTCGTTTGAGGGTTATACGTTAATACGTACCCTTTCGCTTTATTACTTTGAGAATGAGTTGTCATTAACTGACACCCTCCTATTCCTGAATTTTCTAAGTAATATTATACCGTAGCTCTTGCAAGAAGGACCAGCGTATGCTATAATAAATTCAAAAAGACATGGTATAAGTATATTGTAGTGGAGTATTACTTAATAGTCTACTACGGCTTTTCGTAATTTCTTTTTTACGAAAAGTTTAAAACTTGAGAAGAAAGGAGAACAAAGATGACAACTGTACCTTTGAGTCAGTTTCAGTACAAACAAAAGTTTCTGAGATTAGGAATCAAAAATAGCAAAGGCTGTCAAAAACGTATTAAAATTGGGACAGACGAATACGTGTCTAAAAATTTTGCTATTTATCTGAATCCTTTTAACTCAATTAAAACTTTTAGATTTGAACGAACTAACAAAGGTGGTCTTCTTCTTACTCAAGACCCACAGGGTGACATTGAGCTTGAGATAGCGGCTGATGTCACACTGCCTGCTTCAAGTACCGAGCCAGAAGGCGATTACTTGTATTATGAACGGAGTTACTATTCGTTTCAGAAAAAAGTAATTAAAGAGCAGGGTTACATAGCTATCAAATTTACAAGAAACATTGGAGGAATTAATTATGTGGAATGATTTAGAAAGAAGAATTTATATCCAGGGCGTAGCAAACTATATGGCGTTTGAACCGGGCAATGAAATCGACGATGAAGGTATCCTGGAAATTGTACATGAACAGTATCCTTCTGTTCCGGCAGACGCTCGTCTCGCTTGGACTGTAGTTACCGACACTGACGGTTCTCAGTATCGCAAAGCGACTGTTGTACCTCGTGCACAGTCCAAAGGCTGAGCCGAAGTGACAATGAGCTCTGCAAATAGCCGATAGGCTCTGGTACTGATGTGGGTATCGACTTACAAAATCAGAAGACCAAACATGTAAATACAACAAAACTAAAGGTAAAGCTTTATATTTCCCCCTAAATGTCTGTCCCAAACTAATAGGCCGTGAGTAGGTTAGAGTAACATCTAGCTTACTTACGGCCTATTTAATTTTAAAATTTTGTTTTTAATTAGTTAATTTTTATTCAGAAAGGAGGATAGCTATGGCAAACATAGTAGCACAAGAACAGGGTACTTTGGATTTGTTTGATATATTAAATATGGCAGACGGGATTCTGACCATTGACGAAATTAAAAAACTGTTTATGGAGCGGTTTGATAACTGTGAAACAGTTGGCGATATCTTAAACGTCTCGTACCCTGCAGACTTGGAGCGCTTGCTTGTAAACATCGGAAGACGTACTAACGAATCCCGTAATTCAAGAAACAGTGCTAGCCGTGCGCTCCTGGATTTAGCAGATGCAATCACTGGCTGTAGCACCGTTATTACTGCAAAAAGGAGGAGGCTGATTTAATGAACAGTGAAGCTAATGCCCTTGTAGCTAGCCTGTGGACAGCTATTTTAGAGTGTGCAACAAATAAACTAGCTTCTGGTAATCCTCAAGTTATGGTAGAAGGCCAACACACCTTAGACGCCCTCAAATCGCGTTGGAACATAGCACAGTGGATTTATAAGAATGGGCAGAGCAAAAATGCTCCAATTACTATAGATTCTCTGATGTATTTATTAACAACGGGTAACTCTGGTTTAAAAATTGTAGACCTCTGGCTTACTAACCAAATATTTACTACGTCTGTGCGCGGTAGTATCCCTGGTAGCGTTTATAGGGATATGGATGCAGTGCAATCCCGCAGTATTGCGGAATGGAGCGCATCCCGAAATGGACGTGACAACGGCCCAGTGTACAGTATTGTTATTTCTATCCCTCCCACTATCTGGGAATATTTGAGATTGTTTCTCTATATTTATCACACGTTTAATGCTGTAGATGTTATCCCAGCAATGGCAGTGCGTAACTATGGCCCTACCGAGCGTCCTTATATCCTGTCTAAATCCAGCAGGATTTATAGGGAGCAGGCAAAGAGGGTACTGGTACTCTTGGCAACTCTGAACCCAACATTCTGGAATATTCTTAAAATGGAATATATCAGGTTTGTCCAAAATAATGGAGAAACACTGCTTTCTAAGTTGTACACAATTACGGATGCTAAAGAAGTTGAAACAGGTGTTAAACCCGGCGTTGTAGTTTTAAGCTTACACCTTGATAATCTTCCACAAGAAGAACTCCGGCTGGAGGACATTATACAGTTTAAAGCAAGCCTCGATGGCCTCATTGAAGCTGCTAAAGCTATCTTAAAGGCTACAAAGATGCCCCTTAGCACCTATATTAATAACTTACTAAAAACACCTATGGAAGGAGATATGTTTATGCATACAACACTTGAACTCCTTGAAAACTTACTGCAAAAATCTGTTGTAGTAACTGAACAAGGTGAAATACTGAAAGTAAATCTTAATGACAGCACATCTGACCAACCAACTGTGTCTGTTGTCGATGTATCAGCGCCTCAGAGGTTAGCGTTAGCTAATCCTGAAATTACGAAATTATCTATAAAAACACAGACTGGGGAAGTTAAAGACGTTATCTGTCTGAATGACTCTGACGTGGTTGCAATCACCCAAAGTATGAGCGCAAACGATAATGCCCTCGCTGAGCACATTGCTTCCCGTAGCCAAGAACTTATCCAATCTGTAACAAATGGCATACATAGTCCGGATGACCTCATTGCATCGAATTTAGTAGACTTGGAAGCTATCCAGAGGGCACAAAATGCTACAACTCAAAATCAGGCAAACGCAGTAGCTGCTATGACTCCTGAAGCCTCAACTCCTTCTGGAACAGCTGAAGCTACGAATGAACAAACAAATGTTCGTATTGATGAAAATGGTAATCGTCTCGTTCGTCGTACACGTGTAATTGCAGGTCGTACTGTAACTATTTGGGAGCAGGAGAATGGTCCGACTGCGCCGCCTACGCCACCAATTGAAGGCGTTATTCATATTCCACGTCAGCCAGATGATGATTGGGAAGACTATGATGACGATGATGACGATGACGATATTGACGATATTGACGACGATGCTGACGAACCGGCAACTAATGTACCTCAAGAAATAGTAGGAGCTGAACCGCTGCCAGTTCGTGAAGAACAGGTTGTAATGATTAGGGGTCATCGTGTTATCATGAGGCCCATAACAGAGGAGTGATATAATGGCAACTAAAGTATGTCAATTAGAAGTATACAGTGATTCTACAGTAGTTATTAAAGATGGCATTGGTTGGACTCCAAATGACTCTAATGAGTCTTGTCAATTTGATGAGCTTAATAATAAGCGTATTAGCTTGACCGAGTTAACTCAGCTCTTAGCTAATAAATCTAAAATACAATCAGTTATTATCCCGCCTAACTGTAGACATATTGTAGAAAACAAGTCCGACGCATATTTCACCTTTATAATCCCGAGTTTTAAAGGTGTTATGATGTTTGACTGGAAAGATGCACCAGATGGGTTGGCGCGTAAATTAGGGCTTACGTCTGACTCTTTTATTGATGACACCGCGGGCCGGTCTATTCGGCAGTTTGAAATTAGATATCCTGCGGCTTGTATTATTGCTAAATTTATTGTAAGTGCAAATCAAAGTAAAGGCACTAAAGAGTACCACTTTGAAAACATTTGGTGCTTTGCCGTAAAAAACGATATGGAGCCACTTGACAAAATGCAGCTCTATAGCTGGCCGTTCTGCAATATGTATAATACCGATTCTGTTTGTATTGGTACTATTCAAAGAGACTACGATATTAATAATATTACTGGTATTACCTCTTGTATTTATAATGGTGTAAACAATGGGGACCTGGAAAGTAACTGGGAAGCTAATGTTAAAACTTCCCAACGGGACTCTGTACCAGAGGAGCTTAAAATTGAGGGTGAAGGAAGTTATGAATTTTTAATCCGTGCTTCCCGCAGCCCCGGCTTTATCCCTCAGCAATATTGGACATATAAAAACAGTTATAGGTCTTTTATTGAAGGTCTCACTGGCGTAAACTTTGGTAAATAATAGGAAGGAGAAATACATTATGGCTAAAGAAAATAAAGAAGTAAAAAATACAACACTTGGAGTAACGGCACCTCCTGCTGAAACTCGTGCAAGAGCTCAGGTTGAAGATAAAAAGAGCGGGGTTATAGTTAGCGTATCGGACGTGACGCATGACCTTGGAATTCATTATGAAACTTCAACAGAGGATTCTACCGCTTATTCTTGGGGTACTAACTGGTGGAGTAAAAAGAAAGAACCTGTGCAGACAGCTGAAGAAAAAGCAAAAGCTGCTAAACGTGCAGAGCTTGTAGCTAAATATCTGGAGAAAGCTAAGTGGGAACATTGTGCACTTTTTGAAAGTTATGATGCATTCAAGAAAGCATTTGATGAAAAAGCAGACACCATTAAAGAGGATAACTATTTCCCTGCTAAGAATGGTTGGATGGTAGCACATTTGCGTGAAATCAATGGTAACAAAATTGTTGCTATTGACCAATCCAAAGTGTGCCCACTGCTTGATGAACACAAACGTACCCTGGAATTTGAAATTAATAATAAAATTCCTAAAGACTTACTTGTGGAAATCATTGGCTCATTCCATCGCGTTTGCAAGAAAACTCATGATGAAGCTGCGGCTCAAATCTATCGAAAAGATGATGGTACCTATTTCGTTTACTATCCTGGGCAGGATGTATCTGGTGCTACAGTAAAGTATGCTGACGACCAGGGTATGCTTGATAACAGAGCTGAGAGTACCTTGGTGCTTGAACTTCACTCCCATAACACTATGGGGGCATTCTGGAGTGGTACGGATAATAAAAACGAAAAAGAAGTAGGCTTCTACATGGTTATTGGTACTCTGGGGTCCACCAATGGTAGTTATCTCTTACGTGCAAAATACAATGGTATTTATGTAAACTTCCGCGCGTGTGAACTCTTTGACATGACCGAAGATGAAGAACGCGAAATTTTCAAAGCTGAAAACTTCACTGAAGGTAATCCGATTATAGATAGCTGTGTAAGAACTTATTCTGCCAGTTATCGGGGCAGTTACTACAAATCCTATGGCTATAATTATGGGGATTATGACGCTTTTTATGGCGGCAGTTATAGTGCTTATCGTGGTCTCTATGGTGCTAAGTCTAATAGCAATTTTAAAGATAAAGTAAAAGCTCTTTGTGAAACGGTAGCAAAGACCCCGGACAAGTTTAAACGCTCCAAAACTACTGAAAAATTTGCGGATATCGTTACTGCTGTAAATGATAGCTATGCAAATAGCTATCTTTGGAAAGCATCTGCCATGGACCCGGGTGTCGGCGCTTATATTGCGGAAGGCTTTGTTTGGATTGACAGTGCATGGCGTGCTATTGATGTACTCACAGCTTCTCATGAAGAACTTGTAGACCGTGAAACAAAACAATATGTTAAAGAAATGGAGGAACTTTATAGTGATGCTGAGCTTCAGGATGACATCCAGTCTGGTCTTGGCACTCGCTCCGCTTCTTATATGACCGGTACTAATGACCTTAATGAGGAGCCTTCCTTTCTGGGCGACGTTAACAGGCCGTTTACTGTTGGTAGTCGCTATAATAATAACAGCAATACTTCTTTACATAATATCAATGAAGAAGCTATCCGTAATGCTGTAGCAATGCAGACTTCTGCGCGTCTCAATGCTACTAATAATATTACCAATGCTGTGATTAAAGCCACTGGGCATTCAGAAGGCAGTACTGACACACGCATTTTAAACAAATTTAAACTGAGCATCTTCTGGGAAATAATTACGCCTTTTGAAAAATCTTTACTCGCGGATACTATCGGTGTAAGCTTACTTGAACTTTCTACTGATATGGCCTCCGCTATCGCCGCAGGATTTGAACTCGCTGCTGATGCAGCGCTTAAAATCTACGAAATATTGCTTGCCCCGGAAGACGGCCGTGTCGCTATTCGCGAAACTTTGACTAACGAGCTGCCTGAATATGTGACTAAAACTAACAACATTGTGTATGCATTTAATGATTGGGTTAAAGCTCAAAAGGAGGATAACAAATGAATCTATTTCCAATAGACATCCGTCCAAATACAATTCTTGCAAATATTAAAGAAAATGTGGAAGCGCTGAGAACTATGCCTGGGCGCATCCAAAATACTTTGCTTTGTACTTCTAAAACCCTCAGCATCGTTCAAATCGGTGCTGGCGGTACTGGCGGATATGTAGCAGCTGAGATACTCAGATTCCTCGGTTCGCTGCCTTATTATCTGCAAGCCAGAATTCTTTATACTCTGGTTGATGGTGACAACTTTGAACCTAAAAACTTGGGGCGTCAGCTTTGTACCGAAGATGATATTGGCCAGAACAAAGCGAAAGTACTTGTTGATACGTATGGCGAAATCTTTGGCTGTAAGAAAGATAATATTCATGCTGTTCCTACGTATATTACATCTGAAGAGCAGCTTAGATACATTATTCGTACCTGTGGTTCTCCAGATGGTGTCCTGAGATTTACGCTTGCTAATGAAGATGGGGATACCGACAGGTATATAAATAATTGGCATGACATGGTTTCTATGTCGGGTTCAGGTAATATCAGTCTTGATACTACAAATATCTTTAGCCGTGGCAATCTCACAACTATTATCATTGATTGCGTAGACAGAACTACTCCGCGCCAGATAATTAATAACGTAATTAAAGACCTGGCTGGAATCAGGGATAAACGTAGAAATCTGAATATTGTAAAATATGACGACGCTGCTACTACGCTACGAAAGGCTAACCAATACATTTCAACCATAGGTAGAGGTAAGTATCTTATGAATGGTGCAGCTATGGCAATCGGAGGCCAAAGCAGTGATGACTTTAGGGACGTAAATCCAACTGGCGAACCGACTATCCTGAACAACCGTGAAATTTACCTTATTTCTTCTGGTAATGGTAAATACACTGGCCAGGTGTACTGGGGCAGGGCAATCAACGTAGATGGTAGTTATATTGAATTACCTCATCTGTATCCTGGCATTGAAAAGGGTAAATTTATCCCAGTACATAAATATACTGATAGTCTGGCGCATAAAGGTAATCATCTCTATAAGGAGTTGAACAAAGATGATAGCGTGCGTGTATCTTTGCCAGACGCTATTGAATCTTTTGGCAAAATATTTAGACAATATCAAGGCTGGTATTTAAAGGGATTTTCTGAAATACTTAGGTACGATGTACAGCCTTTCTATATCCCTTGGACACTTTTAAATAGTGAAGAATTAGAGGAACAATCTGAATTCTTAAATAGTGTCACCCAGTTACTAGCTTGGGAAGCACCACATTTACCCTTTACTCCTGACTGGTGCGTCCATGGAGCATGTAAGCCAGATTTAAGGTATTCTTCTATTAATAGCCAGAGAGGGTTGCTTTCGACTTTCTGTTCTGTGCCACTGCCATATAAGAAATTCCCGCTTCTTATAGACCCCAGAATTGATGCGGAAGAAGATGCACTCAGCTGCGCCGAACGTGCAGTACAAAATGTACAAAACATTCAGACTAATAAAACTGCGGCCCAACTTGTAGTAAATTATTTTATGCAAATCATAAATGGGCTTTATCCGTATATTGAAGTATCCACTCCGCTTACTACTGCTGGTGTAGAATTTAACGTAGCAACTAATACGTTTAAAGCGGAGCCTCTAACAGTAGATTATCTGTTAGAATACGGATGTGAAAATCCAGATGAAGAATAAAGGAGATGGTTAAATGCGGGTTATTTCTGACGAAGTATATAAAAAGTTTTTACATAGTCCAAATATGCCCGAGCCATCTTTACGGTACCAAAAGCTGGGATGTTGGTCGACTCCCGGCTTTTATCAAGTACCGGAGGTAAGTAACGATTGGCATTTAGATTTAAGTGATACACCAATCTGGATGCCAACTTATGGTGGAGACTGGGAGATAGGTGAGCTTGTACCGCTCGTCTCCCAAGTCAAACCTTTAGCAGATTATGTAGGGGCAAGGACTATTGATGAGTTTCCTACCCCTGCTACTGTTAAAGCACAAGGTAAAGTGGTACCAATAACGCCGCAGGCTTTCTTTGGTCTACACCGAGTTATGCATGTAGATATGTATTATCTACTAAAACTCGCAGCTAAATTAAGAGAAGACGTAGAAATAACAACTGGTATCCCAGGAGAAGAAACCGATGTCTGTGTTGCTCAAGAGACAGGTCTTGCCATAGTAAGGAACGACTCCCCGTTTGAAGACGTTTCCCCAGATGTATTCTATGAACTTCTAAATCCCCCTTTGGAGCAACTTGTAGAACTATATTTTCTTTATTTATTCTTAGAATTCAGAATTTATACACTACAAGCATTAAAACCTGATGGGAATCTGTATATGAAGCTTATAATAGATAGTACGGTGCCGTGGCAAGTATTGGAAATGCTCGAGCTTGTAGGTAAGGATGCGTTTGTAAGAGCACTTACACGCGCGGTATATCTTAGTCTCGAACTAACCTGTACACCGGGAATATGCCAGTATATCTTAGATAAGTCAATAACGTCTGAGCTTTTACAGGTGGGAAAAGAAGTTCTAGGTAACCAAAAAGATGATGAGCTTATCTTTAACATCTTTGATTATCTTGTAAAAGGACAAGACCCACTCATAGCCTATGCTAAGGGAGTACCAACTTGGGCTTCAGATTGGAGCGTGACTATCGGAAGTTCACGTAGCTGGTCTTTAGGTAATGTTATTACGCAGAATATTTCTGATTTAGTTTTAACTACGTTCAATATTCCTGTTAATGTACCAGGACTAAAGGAAACGAATCTGGTAAAGCGCTGGAATATCCGTAATAAAGAAAATTCAGTTACTATGCTTTCTACTACGTCGGTACCACTTTTAAACTATGTAACAACCAGAATTAATCTTATCAACAATGTACTAAGATGGCTTCCTATGGAAGCTTATCAAGCTATACTCAGAGCTCTCACTGCTATTTATGCGAGTATAGACGCTTCCAGCAACGACCGCTTAGTATTAGACTTATTATATGGAGAGGGCTAAATTATATGTCAGCACTAGTTACAACTATATTAGCTGGAGCTACTGCAGTTATCTGTAGTAAACTCTGGCTTAACATTGCAATTTTTATAGACCCTAACGATATTAATTAAAGGAGGTTAGTTATATGACGGAAAAATTCACGTATAAAGAAGCTATTGAAAGTACAAATAAACTTAAACCCGGCCCTAACGCGACCGCTATAATGCTTACAATAGGCGACTATTTTGAAAAGATTAAGAAGAGCTGTACAAAGCTCACTAAGGAAGATATTGATAAAGCTAAGTCTACAGCCCAGACTTTAGCAGACTGGTTCCGTGTTACAGGACAGACTGATGCTCTTATTAAGATTAATTTTATGACACGGGTGCTCGAGGCTGAAGCGCTTTTCGTAGAACGTGGTGGCCAATACGCTATTAACCGTAAAGACTTAGTTTGGGCAGCAAGAGAAATTGATGAAGAAGGTGCTAAGAACCTTCTTTTATCAACGCTTGCTAAGTTCCAAAGGGTTATCCCAGGTCCTGTCATTGCAGAAATGCTTAAATATAAAGACATCTTTGATGACTTCTTTATCCTTTGTACGGATTATACAGATGACCATGCCATGAGAAACGAGGAAGAAGAAAAACGCCGTGAAATAGAAAAAGACCCGATTCTTTTTGGCGTCATCTACCCTCACACTGAAGAAGAAAAAGCTCTTATTGGTGACGCGTATGAAAGACTCTACTTCATTGACGACTGGATTGATGAATACTGCGATTTGACTTTAGAATCTTTGACCCGCGACTATGGAGTACAGAAACTCCCTGTCAAAGCCATGAATAACTTTGTAGACCAGGTGAATAAGCTTTTACCTGAAGAAAGCCCTCTTGATAGAGTACAGCGTATTGCTAATATCAAAATGGACGAATTTTACTCTGGAAAAACTAATAAAAAATAATGAGGAAAGAGGTAGACTCTAATGATTGATATTACAGGATGTGACTATCTAAGGCCAGACATGGATGAGGTAAAAGCCAGGCGGCGTAGACGTGAAGACGGTATCAACGGTGTACTTAGGCTTATAGATATAGCAAAGCCTAAGAATATAGACTACGGCGAGTATCTAGAACCTCAAATAGTTCAAATGTCAAACTTTTGGAACTCTTGGAGTAATATTAGTAGTTCTACCTTTATACCTCAAACCAGCAGAGTAGTCTATACTCTACGCTATGAAAAGATGTTACCATCAGGTGTTAGACGCTTGAATAAAGAACTTAAGTACCACAGCGATTATGTTGAGGGGGAGGTTTGCGATTGCTGTGGGATTCGGCGGGATAGCCTTGAGTCCCCGGGTTTTGGTAAATATGGGTACCCCCATCTTTGTAATAACTGTGCCCGTGATATGTATAAATATGTAATAGAAAACCCTGAAGGTTGCAATGAAAGCCTGTTAAGTATAGGCATTGTACCACTCATACGACGCCGGGAATACGCTGAAGAGGATGCTATTAAGAACTGGACTTGGGCAGAACCCGGATTACTACTAAACTCTCAGTCTAACTTGGATTCGTCGCTTGTTAGCATGTCTTGGATATTATCACAAACTAGTACAAATTAAGAAAGGAGGATGTGTGTATGGATATATTTTCAAACCGTGCCGGAGTAGAATTGCTTCGTCCTACAGTATATCTTAAACAAATTACACCGGGATTGCAAATACCCGAAGAAGTAAAAAAAGCAATGACGCAAAAAGCCAGGAAAGATATGCTAGAAAATGGTAACCAAATTAAGAAAACGATTAAGCCTGGTTACACAATGCCTCATGCTACAACTATGGCTGAACTTGAACTAAACAAAAAAAGAAGAGATACACATCGTCGCGATTCTGATAGCTATTATACTGTGGGGTCGCGTTCTGGCCACGTAGAAACAGCTCCTGATATTATTGCAACTATTCCAGGGCTTAGGCTTGGAGACCTAGCTGAACGTGATAAGCTGGCTATCTTTAGTCCAGTATATCGGATAATAAAAGAAACCTTAAACCAAGACACTGAAAATCGGCACATCCGTAAATACCCAAAGTTACCCAGGGAAGTGGCAATGAATCTCCTTGCCTCTGAACTGATACTTTTGCCCGGGGTTGTACCTCAACTAGCCTGTCTTTTACGACTACTTTGTGGTGATGGTGAAAAAGGGCTTAGAGCTGCAGTAACAGTACTTACCGATTATTTGTTATATCGCATTGGATGTGGTAAAGAAGGTACACCCTTCTCAAGTAGCGTACAACACTTGGGTGGTATTGCAAGTGACTATGCTGTTTTAAACCCAGGGTTTTTAAGACTATTTGGATTATCTGCGGTTTGTGCTATTGAACCTTTCGGTAACCTTGCAAATACCTTATATGCTATGCATAACAGGTCAACTTCATTAGCCTTCTTTAGAGACCCCCAAAATACTATAGATGTAAATAACAGAGACCTAGCTCATGCGACTACCAGCTGTATGTCTATGGCTAAATTTACAGAGCCTGGTGTACTCTGTCCGGACGCACTAGCCTTATGCTATAATATGGCTGCACCACTTGCTATTGGTGAACCAGGCCCATACTCAAGCACCGGCCTTAATACTAATGTTACGACTAGGCTTACTATGGAAACGGAAGAAGTAGTTGCTGTGTTTAATGCAATAAAACTGTGCCCAGCTCTAGCACCAGAGATTATCAAGGCTATTAAATGGGCACCTGGGGAAGATGCGCTTGCTAAGCTTGTTAATACCACAAGAATTTTCAGTGCAAACACTATTGGAGCGCTCATTCCATATCTCCTTAGGCTTAATGTTATGTATAAAGCACTAAGTTGTCCTGAGCTTAATATTCGTGAAGTATGTGAAAAACCACATTACAGAATGCCGGGGCGTCTATACCGACAGCGTAAACTAGAACAAATTATTAGTGGTGTCGCTGCTGGAGCTATGATTTCTCCTATGCTTATCAAGGAGTTTCTGACTTCTCCTATTAAAACTATGAAATGTCTTAGCTCTGAAGAGAGCGTAAACTGGGCAAACTGGCTTTACACCGCAAAAGGCTTATTAGGTAAAGAGTGCTTTGATTACCCCTGGATGTATTCTTATGAAAATATCAAAGCACATTATTTGGGGACCAATCAATCTGCAGGTGCTACCCATTGGAACATTTATAGTAGTTTAAGCATCCTGCTTAGTACCATGATTCTTGGTACTACTGTAAGAGGTACAGCGCTCTTACCCGGGATTACGAGTATACTTCTGAGGCCAATCCAACATTTAAGCCTGGGAAATCCGGAATTTACAGATATTTATTGGGACCTTTGGGACATCTTGGAAAACTCTCCGCAGGGCAAGGAGCTCATAGCCTATACTGGGGAACTGTTACAAAACTTTGCAAATAGGAAACCCACCGGTGATGTGCAACTGCTTCTAGACTTTGCTAAAGATAGTGAAGGCATAGACTTTAAATATCTAGAAAATAGATATTTAAAAGATATGGAGAAATCTGTAAACCAGTACGTTAAACCAATGATGGCTAAGTTCCAAGCTGGGTCATTTATGGCTAATCTCTGTAACAGCGTACATGCAAATTCCAGAGACGGTGCAGATATCCTGGCAGATACCTTGTGGGTTGATGGAGAAAAGGATGACCCTGAAGACATCTTCGGTGTCTTTGCAGGTATTGATGGGTACAAGCTAGAAGAATATGAGGTTCCTAGTGGTGAGCTTCGTACTCGTATTGTTAATACAGCCTACAATACAAGACAGACGTGGGGTGCTACTAAGTTTGGCGCTATTTGTACCGGTGTTATGGGAGGAGACATGACAAGGCTCAATAGCTTTATACTGCACCTAACAAATGTCTGCAATTGGAATGAGTACGATTGGCAATCTTTGTGGACCTATGCTCATCTTTGGGCAGCACAATGTGCTAGTCCAGCTTCTGTTAACTACAGAAATGTTTATAAACCATTTGCTGATATGGTATTAGATGGCTGTAGCGTAAACAAGTTTAATAACTTATATCAGGATGCTCATGGGATGTACAAAAAGTATGTCTGTGGTTGTATCAAAATTGCTCCCAATCATAACTCTTGTGTACTTCCTGGTAAAAAGAAGAAATTGGTGCTACCCAATGATAGAGTAGAGGCTGAAAAGTTGGTTGGTAATAAACGCAACCTTACTCCTACTGACGTACTTTTAAAGCTCTGGGCTCGCACTGGGGTCTTCATTGGTAATTATATTGGTTGGGATAAAGATAATAGTACCCCTGATATAAAAGGTAAACCAAGGACCGCATCAAACGTCCTCTGCAATACACCTCTACGGGTACTTATAGGGTACTTAAAGTATTTCTGGGGTACTCATGCAAATAAAAGTAATACTCAGCTTATCAAGGAGGCACGTAAGTACAAAATTGATACTTATGACGTACACAAAATAGCTCTCATTGGTACATCTGATGATGATTATGAGAGCTATATTGACAAATGTAAGGCTTATAAATCTGAGCTTATTAAACGGGAAAGTGTGTGGAGAGCTTGGGCTGACCAGTTCTTAACCGAGTACAATGGAGAGTATACTATTGCTACGAGAGAGGAAGTTGTGCATTTGTGTACAACTTCTCAAGGGCTTACTAAAAATGAAGCCTATGTACTGGCATATTTTAACGATATAACTGCTAAAGAAAAACGTAGCAGAAGCATGTTTAATAGTCTTAGTACAGCGACCCGCAAGGAATATACCTTCACAATGCTGCTTTGTGGCTATATGCCGATTGTACGGCACTCCCAGGGCAATGAGCGACCAGAGATAGCAGGATGGATTGATACTAAGGCAAAAGCTAGTGATATCAATAGCCATTATTCGATGTGCGTACTTGATAATATTCCTTCTCAATTTAAAGAAGATTGCAGGCATAGATTGTCTATATTTAAGAAATAAGTATAAATAAAATTATATACTATTTAGTATAAAATTTATTAACAAGGATATAAGACTCTGAAATAATTAATACGAACACTGTTCGTACGGATTTTCTCAGTAGTTTTGTATCCTTGTTTGTATTTATTTTTTCTTTTTTAGCTACATATTTTGATTAAAAAGAAATTGTTTAGTGAATTTTTAAAATCGAGTATATCGACTATAAGTGCTAATTTTTTAAATACTGATTTATACAAAATGCATAATGAGAATAAGTATTAATACGAACACTTGTTTATTATTTACAAAAAATTGTGACAAATTTGTGAAATTGTAACTTTTTAAAAACCAGGAATTCGCACTTTTTCCCGACGCCATCGGGGTAAACTAAAAGTGTGGTAAGGTTTGTGCCGAGCCTGTCGTAAAATTTAGCCACTGGTTACACTTTGTCTACACTTTTCTAAAAAAAGTGTAACCGCCAGAAACCGCATGGGGACTGAGTTTAATATATATATACTACAAATACTACACTTTTTTTATATATATACTATATGTGTACGCAAGGGCCTCGACCCCGAAAATCGTATATTTTACCCGAGTATATCGTATGAAATTCACGATTTTACGATATAAAATTTAATGTGTATGCATACATATAACGTCGTATATATACGCGCGTATATAAGCATACTTATTCAAAAAAAGTGTAGTTTTTGTAGACAAACCCTCGTAACCCCAGTGTTCATGCGGGTTTGCACGGTTACACTTTTTTTTTAAAAGTGTAGACAAGGTGTAACCACTGTCACTTTTTGCTGATATACAGCCCACAAACCTTACCACACTTTACATTTTCAGTACTTAAAATCACAAAAATGTAAACATAAAATCCAGGTATAATATAAGGACTTCGCGCCTCTTCGTTCCTGCCTTGTCCCTACTCTGTCCTTGCTTTTACACTTTTTGTACCCTAAGCCACCATCCCCCGTACAGGCCTTGGGACTCCATTGACATCATTGTGGCGTCATATCCTTTCCACCCTTTCTTCATCCGTATCAAAATTCATACATTTCTTACACCCAAACATACCTCTGAGAGCTTCATATTTAACCTCTGAGGAGTTTTTATAGTACTAGGTATATACTTATATGGCTTTAATATAAAATCACCTCAGAGGTGAATCTCATGCCTCTCAAATATAAATACCGAGTGGCTCGGTACCTTTGGTTAGCAGTGATTAACAACACTCCTTCTCACATATCTCAGCTAATCATTTCTCAGCCCCAAACATGCCTCTGAGAGCTTCATATTTGCTACTAGAATCGTTTTTACTACTAAACGCATATAAGTATATACCCCACAGCATAAAAATGCTCAGAAACAAAATATGAGGCTCTAAGACACATTTGCATCTTGGAGCCCCATACATCGGAGGAGGATATCTTTAGTTTATAAAAATGGCTAGGCGTCGCAACTACCACTGAATAAGCTCATAAGCTACTCTGGCGTCAACGCCCCCATCCTTTGTCATACCAAGCTGGTAAATCCAGCGCTTGTTCCTGACATGGATGCCCATTGCTACAGAGTCAAGTCCAGAGTCGGTACTTGCTCCAGCATAGATGCCAATGCCATGCTTGGAACTGTCAGTGTGAATGCTGTAGATATTTGTACCAGTTTGACCTTCGGGCGCATTCTCAGCAATCACTTTATCGCCACCGTCAGACTTGATAGCAGCGTCAATAGTTTCCTGAGGTGTATTAGAGGGGAAGGAGTAGAGAGGTTTCTCAGCACCTTCCCTAATCGTAACAATCTCTTTGTAGACATGACCGGCGTCATCCTTGTCCTTAATTTCCTGTTGTACAAACTCCTCAGTAGCCTTGCCACCCGGGGCCTGTACGATTTCAGGAGCAGTATCATCCTTAAAGAAAAAGTTGTACACCGCTGCAACACAGGCGATAATAACCAGTATTTTAACGAGTACGTCAAAACCTTTACTTATCTTGTCCAGCATCGCAGTTCAGCTCCTTTTCTTCACTAGATTTATACCTGTTAAGGCAATTATTCCGCTTTTCACATGTCTTACATTTATCAGCAGGGACCTTGGGATTCTGCCGATGTTCTCTGATGTATATTTCCTCGTCCTTGAGCTTATCACGCCGGGCAATGCTTATCCAGAGGTTAGCAATGAACTTCGCTGCCTGCTCAATAGTCAGGTTAGGAATCCTGTAGAGGTTTGCACTGAGCATAAGCGGGATAAAAGCGAACCACAGTGAGTTAGGCATGGGGTACAAAGCGTCAATAAAGCCTGCAACGATAGGGGCGATGAAGATACATACAGCAAAACAGGCGAGGAAGTCGGTCCAAGGGAAACTCATGGGGTAGTACGTTTCGGGTGTCCGCGTACTCTTCCGGAGCTGGTAGAGTACACAGAAAATAACGAGCCCGGCGCAGCTACCAAATAGGCTCATGACCATGTTTTGCACCGAACCGATTTCAAGGACTTCCTGCCTGACCAGCTCGTACAAAAGCTCGGTTAATAAATCCACCTTCACCACCTATCCTATGTAAAAATTTGTTGCATCTACTTTTAGTATTCTGGCGGTAACTTTGAGTACACAAGGTATGCTATCACCATTACCAAGAGGACTACTGCAGTCCAGGTAAGGCCAACACTGAGGGTCCTGGCAAACTGGTAATCCTTTGTGGACTCCAAGTTTTCCGTAAGCATCTTCTCAGCTTGCAAAGACCTGGCATTGAAAGGCTTGTACTCTAAAATTATGGCCAGTTTGTTATTTCCTGTCAAAGACCCGTCAGGATATACGTCACGGATACCAAAGATGTCTTCGTGGTCGTAGATGTAAGCCACGTTTATAACATATTTGTCCTGGAATCTGAGTGGGTCTTTAGCCATTTCGTTGGGGTCAATAGCAGTCAGTTTGCCTGTACGCGGACACACTGAAAGCATCTGGTTCTCTGTGAAATTAAACAGTAGTGGCGAGATTTCGGCTACTTGCCGCATTGTTTCACTACGGGACGAAGTAAATAAAATATGGGACCTGTCGGTGACAATGACATGCACATCGTCACGCAGTGGGAACCATTTGTTAATATACCCATAGCCCTCTTCCCCAAATATTTTAAACAAGGGATTATCAAGGCTATTGGTCTCATAATACTGAGTGAGGTCATTGTAAAGCCTCGTTTTATCATTGCCATACTCTTTAGCAATGCGTTCATCAATAGCGTCCCTGAGAGACTTTGCATGATTCTGCATTAGCTGGTAGTTTGTCGAGATGATAGTTCTACGGCTATACTCCGTAGACTCCTCAATATGGGCAGCTAATTCCGTATACCAGTCATTCATCACTGAGATGTTGTGGTAAGCATGGAACATAATAAGCCCTAAGAGGGCTACACCACCAATAAAAATAGTATGGCAGATTATACGAATGAATTCACAATGCTTCAGTAGGAAAAGGGTAAAATTAGACGGAATGTGTGGGCTCCCGCTAGTGCCCTTTCTTAGATTAAACATAGATTACACCTCATAGAAATATTTTATAAAATATATCTCCTCCAAACATTTGTTTGTAATAATATTTCCTGATTATATAAGAACCTTAGAAAATTATTACGAACAAGTGTTTAAATGTTCACAATAATTTTCTGCAGTAATTACTAGCTAATATCACTGCCATAACGAATCATAACAAATCCGTCATATCCAGAATATGCAGCACTGTTATACGACGTATCCGGTGCGTATTTATAAGACGCGCCACCTTTACCTACTGTAACAGTAATTTGTTGTCCGGGGGTGACAGTGACTACACCATGATTATATAAGCCAGAGCTGCCGGACGCTGCAATGTTGTTATAATCAGGATTACCCGTATATGCGTATGCGCCAGCACCAGGAGATGAGGTACTACCTACTGTTTGTGTAAAGCTGGCAACCCAGCCAGTAGCACCATTTTGAGCAGTTACATGGTCACCAGCAATAGCTGTACCACGACGTGCATACGGTGTTTCCCACCGAACAGTGCCACCACCCCAGCTAGAGGTACTCCACTGATGTCCAGATAATGTGGTACGAGTACCGACAGTTACGGCACCTGCACCTTGGGCAGAAATAAGATTACCAAACGAGGAATCACCACCCGGCGAACTCGAATTTGTACGAGTATACCTAAGAGACATAACACAGTTGCCTGAGCCGCCACCACATAATGCTACTTCTACTTTAGTAACATAAGCAGGCACCGTCCATAAATAAGTTCCAGCACTTGTCCAGCTATATTCACCAGATGGTATTGGTTCAAAAGTAGCGCTAATTATTATGTCCTCATATACATACATAATAATGTCGTTAGTTACTTCTTTCCCATTTACATAGATATGTGCTGGATAGTAACCTTCATCTGGTACACCAGAGATTATAAGGCGGCTGCCCTTTGTAACTCGTCCAGATATATTAGTTGTAACACTGCCATGTTCGGTTTCAGCAAAAGAAATCATATATGTTTCAACTTCGGGTGTTTCTGTAGGTTGCTTCTGAATATACCATTTAGCAACATACGGAGGCTGTATAGTAACAGCGAAACTCGAAGAGCTCCCTGTGCCTGCAGAGCCGCTCGTCTCAAGTATTGCCTTCGTACAGTTATCCCAGTCCCAATGCCATTGGTCCCCGTAAACAGTGCCATACTTGGTGTATCGTGAATACGACCCAGTAGCGCCACCACAAAGAAATGTACAGTTACTAAAGGTATGGGTATGGGCTCTGAGAAGCGATGAGAGATTTATAGCTTTCGACATCGAACCACCAGTAGCAGAGAGAATGTGATTAGTACCCCAGTTAACCGGAATGCGGCTACGTAAGTCAGGGGTGCCAACAGTACCATCACATGTTTTCCACCCTGTAGGCACCTGGCTCGCTTCACCATGCCAGATAGCAATAGCATACGTCGGTATTTCGTCGTCGTTAAGCTGCGCTGCAATATCGTTAAGCTGTGCATTATAGGAGTCAATAAGAGCAAGCAGCGCAGGTGTCATAAAACCAGCAGCGTCACTCGAGACATTACCATGTACAGCATTACCCCTTTGACCAATGTGTTTGTCGAGCGTCGTAAGGCAAAGTTGGACGTTGCTCCTCGGTTCAGAAATATGGACGGCCCTGACAGGAGTATCGTCTGTAATTGTTTGGTCTGTGTATGTTAAAAGCGGAATTGTTACACTCATTTACTTTTATACTCCTTCCTGTTGTGAGCCGATTGGCTTTAGAGTGATTATACTATCGGTTAGTGCTACATCAAGGTTAGCCAATGTAGCAGCAGTTTCTATCTTAAAGTCAAAGCGGTGACTACCCGCTGTGAGGTGCAGGTTTTTATCAACGAGTTCTACAGCCATTTCTCCACCGTTAAAGTAGCCATATGTCTTAGAACCGAGTTCCTCGTTGTCTAAAATCAGCGTCACAGTGACTTGAGCATTCTTATCTCTACTTCCATAGAAGTCTGAGTAAAGTACATTACGTACAAAAACTCTATAGTCATTTTCAGTACGTATATTTACATATGCTGTAGTAATGGCTGACTTCTTTTGCCCAATACGAGAAGCCACAGTAACAGGCTCAAATCTAGATTCGGCAACGGGTTTATTGAGGTTTTCGTCTTCAGCCGGGACTACGCCATAAGCGACTTTAGCAGCCTCGTAGTCACGTAAGTCTTGTGTAAACTCTGGGTCCTCACTATAAGCCCTGAGAGCTGCAGTCATAATGCCATACGTATTGACTTCGTCGAGGCTCAAAGTCTTCGGCGTGTAACCATTAAACTGCACAGTATAGCTAGTAAATTTATAGGTGGAGTTTGGGGTTGTTGTGATATTCATAGCCGTGCCAAAGGGGTAATTCTGGCTCGTGATTTTAACACCATTAGCAGTAGTTGAGCCGTAGGCAGGCTGGTTAATTTTTAGGTTACAAATCTTCTGTCTCTCTGTAGCTACAATTGTAATATCTTCCATTACACAGTAGTTAAAAGGCGGCGTCTGGTTTACACCATTTACAGTAAATGACGTGATTTCGTAGTCAGTCGGTGCTACAATACGGACCGAGATAACGGTCCCCCAAGGAACTGTACGGTCAGTCGTTGTAGTATCATTGATATAGATTTGGATATTTTCTAACTCAGAAAGTATCTGTACTCTACAAGTTGTACTCGTATTAACAGCGTTTTTCATAATAAAGGGAAACTTAATATAGGGCGGCAACCCACTGGAAAGAACAGAAGAACTGCTTGCATCAGACCCAGTGTAATTAAAAGTGTCCCCAGCATAATACATCAGACTGTTATCCGTGTCAGAGTCGTCAGAGCCAAGGGTATTCCACCCAAATGGTGTACGGTTAACGAGGCTACCAGGTTCGTAGTATTTATTATGCTCAGCGAAAAACGCATTATAAAAGGTATGAGTATGCGCTGCTAACGAAGATAGAGTACCAAAAATACTGGTCCAGTCGTTAGCATCAACTTCAGAATGGAGCGGGTACGTTGTAGACGAACTGCCACCAAGTATAAACCTGTTTCTTGTATCAGGAGTAATCCCAGCACCATTACACCAGTACCAGCCAGTCGGCGGCGTACTGGGTGTACCGTTCCAGGGAACGATGATACCATCAGGTATACGCAAGTTTACACGTGAAGTTAAGTCGTTAAGTGTAGTTTGAAGGTTGTTAATCTCCTGTACAATCTCTGGGGTAATAAAGCCAGACTCTGTAAGCGTCACAGCTTTGTGAGCGTCATAAGAGTTTTCAGCTTTGTGGTTCTCCAGCTCATCATGGACCTTATTAGCGTATTCTTCAACTTCTTCCGCATGTCTTTCTATAATCGGGGTACGGCCACTATAGAGAGGGTTCTCTTCCCAGACAATAGTACCATAAAGTTGTCTTGCCATAAGTTAAGTTCCTCCTTGTTAGTAGCCGAGAATCCGGTATTCTATAACATCAGTAGGCTCAAAGTTAGCACCAAGGTTAAGAGTTACAGAAGTAAGTGAAAAATCAGTTACAGTAACTTCAGACTTCGAGCCGTCTTGGTTGTGTACATCTATATAAAAAATTTCGGTATTGAAGCTCAAAGGATAACTAATAGTAAGCGTAGCATTATCACCAGCTTCTACATTACCCCAGACTTCTTGGAGACCATCGGTTTCTCTCAGCCAGCCAGCTTCATCAGCTACAGAGCCATAGTCAGCTACTACTGTTTCGTCTTCCGAGAGCACATTAGTAGCAACATCGGCTGTGAGGGCCAGAGTATTCGGCTCGTCTGCACTTAGTGCCGTCACTTCGCTTTGCACTTCAGCATCGGGGTGATAAGCTCTGATAGAAAAGGTTACGCCTGTACTGTGGCAAATCTCACCGTTACCTGTAGAGCCTACGTGGATACCATAAGAAACAATAATATCACCGTCAGCATCAGGTCCTTTAGTAGTCTCTGTATCCTGAGTGCTTCGCCAGAGATATGCGGTCGAGCTTTCCGGGTACGTTGCACCAGTGTAGCCGTGCTTACCCCAATAAGTATTATTACTGCCCATCTTGCCAATACCATGGGTATGTTCACTCATTGCAGTTTCAGCACTGTATTTAACGTCGTATAATGCGGTTCCTGCTACGATATTCCTGATAGTAGGCAGCTTTAACAAATTACTAGAACTATCAAAGGAAAAGTATGGGCATGTACCATACTCATTGAGAATCGATGTGCACATAGTGGAGTCCAAGATAAGCCCTGAGTTCCTTGCATAATCATATAAAGCATTATATACACTAGCGTCTACTTGCTGTCCATTGAGCTCAAGACAGCCTTCCGGGATAGTAGCACCAAAGGAGATGTGTACAGTACCGACACCGTCAGCAGCATACTGAGGATCCTCTGTAGACTTCATAATTGTCTTTAAGGTATAATAGCTAGGCTCAAGGTTTACGTTAGCATCTGAGCCAGATATAGAGCTGCCAGGGCTATTTGTAGTATCAGTGTAGTAGAGCGGGTAAGTAGAGCCATCTGATTCCGAGTTAGACCCGCGCCAGCCACCACCAGTATTACGGATAGAAGCGCCAGCAGAGTATCTTACGTTATACTGCAATTCTGGATAATTTTCACACTGGCAGTAGTTATTGAAAGTATGGGTATGCCTCGGGATTGGTAAGTTACTCAGGTCAAGGTTTCGTTGTCCACCTGTTTCACCTACATCCGAGTCACTGCTTGCCCCTAAAATAAAGCGGTCACGGGCATCAGGAGCATTGTCACTGCCATTACAAACTTTAAAGCCCTCAGGAACGCTATCGTCACTGCCTGCCCAGTATAACATAGAGTTATTAGGTAGAGCAGCAAGGTCTACCGCCTGTTGAAGGGCATCTATTTTGTCTTGGAACCCAATGAGGAAATCGTAAAGCTCCGGGCTCATAAAGCCAGGCTGCGTGAGGTCTCCAATAACGTGGGCATCACTACCAACAGAGCCGATATGATTACCAAGTTCATTCGCAAGGGTAGAAATTGCTGCCCTGAGTTCCGGTATTTTATCACGGACTACTACTGTACCATTTACAGATGGTTCAACAGCCCGAGTTGTCATTCTAATTGGAATATTAGTCATAACTTAGTGCCTGCCCTTCTTAATAGTAGAGTGCATAGCCCGCGCCAGAGTCATCAGTGTATTGCGTAGCGTCACCCATTTCAAACTTAATACGGCTCCAGGTAAGGCGAGTAGTACTCAGGTTTTCTAGGGTGTACATATAAACTTTAGCACTGACTGCATCTGCAGGGGCTACTACTGACAAGGAATAATAACGGGGCTGGTTGATGTGGGTAATGTTAATCTGGGAACTCGAAATCTCTTCACCGTCAGAGTCCAGCCACGATACACCTACACCAGCTTCGCCTGTCGAGTTTTCTGCTGAGTACATAACAGCACGCAGCGTATACAGGTTACTTGGCTTTACTTCAACTTCGTCAGAGTCGATGTATGCAGCGGGGGCATTAGCACCTACCCAAACAAAGCAGTTACCAGCATAGACATCATTGTGCACCGTTGTAAAGTTTGTTTCCGGGTAGTTGTTCCAGCCAACATAAGCAAGGCGGCCAGAAGGATTAAGCAGAAGGTTTACACCGACTTTATCCAGTGTGTCAAGCACTGTTTCACCCGCGTCAGCCGCACCTAAGTCGTTAGATGTTTTAAAGCTGAATGCCTTTTTAGCAAGGGAGATGATATAAAGCTCTACATCGTTTACCCATTCAGTATCATAGCGTACTTCAGTTACAGGGCCATTAAAGAAGTCTGTGTTAACTTGGTCAGTACCAAGAATAATGTCAGCATCATCAACAAGCGTAGTATCTACAGTAAGCTGGGATTTATAAATATTAGGCCCTGCACACATGGCAAACTCAACAATGGATTTGCCCGGGGCCTCCTCAGAGGGCCTTATGCGGAGTGCACTAAGCAAGTATTGTCCGAGGTATTCTTGAGGTACAGTGAATTCAGTTCCATACGATACCGTGCTCGTGCTGAGGTCGTTGACATACAGTGAGAATACCATGTTGGTACCTGCCTGTGCCCTATGTACGCCGCCTACTTTAAGTTGAGGCATGGAGATGAATACGGGTCCGATAGGACCTGCATGGGTAGACATCGAATATTCTTTAAAAATCGACCAGCACATTACCGTAATATTACCATTATCAGGGTTAATGACGTCGTTATATTGGCAGGTGCACTGCTGACGGGTAGTAGCCGTGTAAGGAGCCAAGATACCACCAGATTGTACCATGACGTTCTTAATAGTAAACTCAGCACGGCTGTTAGCCGCTTTGAACATAATACGGATAACAACTTGGAATTTGGTAGCTCCTTGTGGGATATCAATGTTTTCAATGCCTACAACGCCGTCATAGCTGCCACGGATAACAGAAGTAGTATGGGTGCCTACGGTCGTACCATCATCAGATAAGAGGTTAAAGGTCCATTGCACTTCGGTACTCGTACTCATCATGTTATCATTGGTCTGCAATGTAAAACCACCGGAAATCTTGTTGAGTGTTGCAGAACCAGTATCAGTAAGGGGAATCTCAGCAGACGTAAAGATGACGTCGCCGGGAACAATATCATCAGTTTTATTTTTAGTTGAAATATTGGTGTAGTCTTCAGTGGTAGAAATTACTACAGCACCAATATCAGGGTCGTTGTTTACAGACCAGCCAGAAGTAGTTTTTAAAGATGAGTCAGATGTGCCAAAACTCATCATGTTTGTTGCTGCACGCTGAGGCCACGCTGCACCTAAGAAGTTACTGTCTTCAAGAAAGATATCAGCTGCACTCGTGGTCAGTACAGGAGCTACAGCGCTTACTACGTCGATGCCCTGGCCTTCACAGTGGGATAGGAATTTAGTATTAGCAGTAGTAAAGAGAGACGAAGACCTGGCCATGTAGGTCAGTGCTGCTTCAAGCATAGCGTCGCGGTTAATGGAGTCAACAACGCTACGGTTAAAGTTTTCAGTATTTGCGCCTTCGCCTTCTTTTATTTTAATTGTATCATAGTCAGTGGCAGAGATGACTTGCTCACTAATTTCAAAATCTTCAAAAGCCATTAGTTTAACTCCTCCGATTCGTAGATTAGGCTTATTTCCTCTGAGATATATTATACCTAAACTAAGCTTCCCGCCGTAAATAGAAAAACGACCCCGGCTCCGTGAGGAGCTGAGGCCGCTTCCTGTTAAAAGAACATCAAGAAAGGAGTGTTGTTTTAGCTACGATTAAGCTGCTGGGGTACCCGTAGTAGTGGTTTTGTTAGCAATGGCATTCAAGATTTCCTGAGTGGAGAGGCGTCCTTTCAGGTCTTGGATGAGGTTGCCTTGGGTATCAATGATGCGTGCCTGGTCCCTGAGTTCGAGCTGGCAGAATTTATCATTGATAATCTGGGTCTGAGCGTCAATCTTAGCGCTTAAAAGCGCGGTTTGGCTCTGCATCTGGGAAGTGATAGCGTTGGTTTGGTTAAGCACAGCAATCTGGTTTTCGTAGTTAGCGGAAGTGATTGCGTTTTTAACATCGCAGCAACAAGACTGCATCTGGGAGATAATAGAAGCATTACCTGCCTGTACAGCATTGATTACCTGCTGGCTAGTCATACCAATCTCACCTGCTACTTTGTCGATAGCACACTTAATGTTGCTCAGTGCATCGTTCACACGGCTCATATCACAGTTGAGAGCGTTAGCAATGTTACTCAGTGCTTCTTTATTGCCGTTCACTGCTTGCAGCATCAGGTCATCACTGATACCAGCAGCACGAGCGCGGGCAATCGCGGTGTCAACCGCGCCGGTAATAGCAGCGTCGTTAATCAGCGCACCCCCGCCAAGAGCGGTACCAGCACCGAAGCCACGGCCACCGAAGCCATAGCCACCGCCAAAGCCAAACAGCAATAATACTAAGAGCCACAGAAAGCCCCCACCATTGCCAAAGCCCCAGCCATCGCCAGAGTTATTTTTAACAGCATTTTGAAGAAAGTTAGCAAGGTCTAAAGAGTTATCCGGCATAACAAAAACCTCCTTGAGGTAACTAAGAGTATGCTAAGTAGAAGCGTTCTTCTACCTTTTGTACTTTTAGTATACCACAAAGAGGTTCAAAAAGTTGTTCAGACTATTGTCAAGAAGTAGTCAATTATTACTCAGTGACAATTCAGCCATTACTTTATGTGCGTATTTAGCAATTCTTTTCAGAATTGCCTTAATTTTGCGGTCTAAAGTCGAGACAGACATTCCCATTTCCTCAGCAACGTATTCCCTGGTAGGTTTATATACGTTCTGGCGGTACCGGAGGTCAAGAATTCTGAGTTCTGGAGCTGCAAGGCCCAGAAAGTTACAGAGATTTTCGTAGTCCGGCTGCGGGATTTCCCTGAGCATCGACTCTATTGCCTTAAAATCTTTAGTTCTTCCCATTATGTTCACCCTCTGTAAGAGCAACGCCGGTAAACGCTTGTTTCAAGGGTGTGTACAGCACGGCATCCAGGCACTCTACTTTGTCATGAATAGCGGCTACTTTTGCCTCAAGTTCCTTAAACTCAGCGCAAGTAGCATACTCACCGTCGTGCGCGCTGGAAGCGCTAACGGGAGTAGCACCCGCAAGGGCTGCATCGTGTGTATCTTTATCCACAAATTTGTATTCCTGGCCTTTTACGTATAGGTAAAGATTTCCAGTTTCTGCTACAATGTAGCCTTGTGGAGTAGCAAAGCTAGACGATTTAGCACTTTGTGGAACTGCCTCGTCCTTTGCAACGGGAAATATAGTAATAGCCTGGGGTCCAGTTAACAACATTTTCATATGTGGTCATCTCCTAAGTAAATTTAAGAGAATCACACAGATATTTAGAGAAATTACAGGGCTAAACACTATAGTAAAACGGAGCGTAATCAGACTTACAGGGCAGCTCGCCAGTTATTTCATTCATTCTGTTGCCGATTTTACGCACTGTTTCACCTATAATAATCTATACCTGTGAGATAGTTCTCTTAGAGGGGCTTATTCAGCATTTTCTAACGCTGTAACACGTAGTTCCAGGCCAGAAATATGCTTATTAAGCAATATTATATCATCTGTAAGTTCTTCGACTGCACTGGACAAGGCCGAGAGCTTACTAGATGTTTCCGCATGTTTGGTTTCAAGGTCAGTAACGCGTAGTCTAAGGGTATTGATATCAGAGTTTAAGGCTCTGTCTCCAGTTTTAAGCTCTTCAATATCAGCATCTAGACCTTTATCTTTGTCTGTCAGTGCTTTGAGGTCCGCTTTAATAGCTTCCAAGCGTTCTGACAGAACCTCAGTATCGGTTACTTCTACATTCTCTGCGACAGTACGGGGCATGAGTATAGCAGACTCATCTTGGTATGAGGTAGTAAATGTAGTTTTAATCTTCAAGGCAGTTGCATCATCGAGAGGCATTGCATCTGTGGGGGCAAAGTGTAAAGGCATAGAAAGAAGTTCTGTACCGTCCTTATCTTTAAGGGTACCCCGCTCCGTATGAACGAGTGGCACAACCTCTTTTTTATTGACAGTGCAGAGTATTCCGTTGGAGTCAGTTACACCCCACACGACTTCTATCCCCTGGTCATGCGTGTTAATCTTTTTAACGGCATCGTTTGTCAGAAACTCTACTTCAGCTAGGATAGACTTCATCATACGCTGATACTCAAAGTAGACATCGTAAGACTTAAGATTAGGCCATTTAATAGGTGGAATTACGGGGTCATAGACCCTGAGTTTCAAGGACTCAGTAGATAGTACCTGGTAATCTCCAAGTTTAACAGTGCCAATCGCTGTAATAAGAAGTGTACCAGGGAGGAGCACCGTACTCGGGATAGTTACTTTAAACTGAGGTCCTATACCAAGCAGCGGTACGAGAACCGAACCACCAGATTCTATATGAGTAAATTGCAATGAAATATCACATTTAAGCCAGTCTTCATCGAGAGTCTCAAGTGATACCCAAAAAGATTTTATTTGGTGGGCCACAAGGTGTATAAAGCCGTGGTTAATAAGAGACGTACCTTTTACAACAAGAGTAATAGTACGTTGTGATGCGGATGTTTCCGTCTTAGCAGCTTCATTAGCAGCATTGACCTCTTCTTGCACTCTCTTATTTACAGCTTCAATTTGGTTACGGTACCACCAGGGGAGTTCAATGTGAGCTATGCCTCCGTTTTCTTCCCACGGAGTATAGTGACGAGGGTCAATAAAGTACTCAATCCCTTGTACACATTCACAGTCACTATTCGGAAAGGCCATAAATTAGCTCACCATCCTATTAGACAAAAGATTTTGCAAAGTAGGCAGCCCAGCATAACCAAAGCAATATAAATAAAGCATGTACACCGCATAAGATGCGGGTGTCTTGTACTTCTTTAGTCAATTTTTGCTCTACCCAATCTTTGCATGAGTATTTGTAGGGCCTCATATCGCTTTTGCTCAGCCTTACCAACCGTAATGACCGTGCATAGCCCAAAATGTGCAAGCCAGTACCAGAATAATCCAGAAGGCAATATTACCACTCAGTTCTTTAGCATCAGTAGCAAAGCGGTACAGGAAGTTTTTAATGGATTCCATGAGAGTTGTCACTCCTTTATTTCGTTTCAAGTGATTTGAACGTAGTCGAGAGTTTATTCTAAACTCTTGAAAGGGTTTACAGCAATTGCTAACATTGCCCGCTGTTTAACGGGGTCAAGGCAGCGTTTTAACTTCCACCCAATATATAATCTAAATCTAAACCATTTGCAGTATTGGGTTTCAATGTATACTGACCAGGTAGCTACCGTGAGTAGCTTTAGCCATTTCAGCCAGGTAGCCTCGGTTTCATTTTCCACTACGCTTACCCAGCGGTTGTCGTTGCGAACGTCAATGTCTACATAAGGTTTATTGTCTTTACCGTTATAAGTACGGCCATTTACTTCATAGCTAAAGCCGTAGTTGCTGTTACGGTACAGCCAACATAATCTACAGAAGTAACGCTTGATTTTCTCTTCTGTAGTAAAATTAGGGTCTTTAATCTCTACATAGCCAGGTTTAATGTCCGAAGGGTCACTTTTATCTTCATAATGGTACGTATAATGCTTGTTAAAATCGTACTTAAAGATATCAGGTACGCAGTCTTCATAAATCATCCACGATACATCTAAGCAGTTATCGTAGGTCTGCCACCAGCGTAAGCAGTGAGGCAAGTTGCCATACTCATCTGCAAAAAGACATACAATTGGATTTGTAAGATATGCTACAACCATAGCAAACAGTTCAAGTACGGCTTGAAATATCCAAAGTATCATATTTTATTACCTCACAATTTAGACGCTACTTTATCAAGGCCATCTGCGATTTTCTTGGCTGTGTCAGTTACTTCTTTGGACGGCAAGGTCGGGGCCAAAGGCATCATTGGTTTATACTCTGTCGGAGCCAGAGGTTTGCCAGGAGCTCCTGCGTTTGTATTATACTTACTGTTAGTCCATTTGTTACCTGTAAGCCATGTTGCACAAATACCAACAAGAGTCAAGAAGACGGTACAAAGTTGGTCATAGTGGTTCCACGATTTAAGACCGTCGCCAGATGCTAAGAGCCAAATAGTGACAACAAGCCAGACAATAGTAGAAAGACAAATTAAACCCACCGGTACTACTCTGTTCACAGAGTAAATACCTGCTTCTTTTAGCATTTCAGTGAGATTGGAGATTTGTTCATTTATCCAGTTAACCATTAGCATTCCTCACTTATGAACTATAGGCATTATCTTGTCTAGAGATGCCATGACTATTTAAAGACGGAGACCAGAAGAGTTTAAATCCGTAATAACGGCCTTTAAACCCATCTACCCAGCAAGTAAGGGTATATGTTCTGCCAGGAATCACCCCGATATAACTATCTTGGTTATAATAGCAGCACCAGTCGCCACCACTAATAGCATTTTGAAGCCCTACACCAGATCCTGGGCCACGACGAATACCATTTTTAAGTCGAGGCCTTTCATCGCCACCATAGCCGTATCTCCAGTGATTAACCCTAATTACTGTGATGTGAGCAGGAACTGTAAAAGTTACGTTCCATACACTTCTATAATTACGAGTAGCTAAATCTCGTTCACCTGTGGGGATATCAGCTTCAACATTAGGTGTAATAATCATGTCCTCTACAATGTTAAACTCGTAGGGGTTAGTAGTAATAGTAGAAGTTGCCATTTACGCCTCCCTCTTTGTTTAATAAAGAATACAAAAGACCTCAATTCGTATTTCAGTGTATATGAAAGGAGGAAGAAAAGATGACAAATCCAAAGGAAATTCTGAGATACGACTGAGGTCTTGTATCCTATATTTTATTATACCTAACACGATTTTAGTAGGGCCTACGGCGTTTACGGCATTTTCTGGTTTTGTAGGGGCGGTTCATACTCTCAAGGTCAGCGTTCATCTGTACGTTATTAGGCGCTACATAATAAAGCCACGTAGGTGGCCTCTTAGAGGAATCTATGTTAATATTACGTTGAAAGATTGACGGAGGTACCGCTCCGTTACTTACTAGCCACATCTCCATCAGCTATATTTCCTTTCTTTTTAGTTCTGAGTTTCTTTGCTATTCTGCGTAATGACCTTACAGAGTCAAGTTCATCAGAGTCTAGACTATCTCTCATAATCGCGCTTAGTGCTTCATTTACTGCCTGAAGCTTAGCGTTTACTTTTTTAAGCTCGTTAACTTCACTGTGAAGGTTTTTAATCTCTTCAAGAAGCAGCGGGTAGCGTTTTATCATCTTTTTTAAACGGCGTTTTTCTTGATAGAGTTTAAAGCCACCAGTATTTGTTTGAAGAGGATTTATCATTGGATAGGACCTCCAGCCTCCAGTTCGGCTATTTTAGCTTGTAACGTCAAATTCTTAGCAGCAAGTGCAGTGTACTCTGTTTCCCAACGGGAAGTAAGACGTTCGGCATCAGCTTTGGATTTTTGCCATAATTCTTTGTACGTCTGTGAGGATTGTAAGGATTCATCAAGTTGAACTGTGAGCTTTTTGATTTCTGCAAGAGCCTCAACGTTACTCCAGGCAAGCGACTTATTATCATTAAGAAGCGAGGTAATAGTCTTAACGCCTTCTTTAATACGGTCATTATCCAGATAGTAGTTTACGCCATTTCGCCAATCATCTAAATTCATAAGTGTAGCTACTGCTTGGCGGAGTTTTATGTTTTCATTCCAGAGTTCTTGTAGCCTACCTTCTAAGTATTCGTTACGGTCTTGTATTCGCTTAAGTTCTGTACGTGCGTTAAAAAATTTTTTAATAAATTTAAACATTTGTAACTGTACCTGACCTTTCTTAAAGAGTTGTAACAGAGTATTTTACTTCTACATACCCAGGTTGCCCATAAAAGTCGTAGAGTTCACTGCCAGCAGAAGCGCCTTTATTATTACCAATACTAAAACCATTGTCGCAGCCACTATGTACATCGAGTGAGGCTCCGACGCCTCCATGAGCTTCTACAGAGTCACATGCTGTAAATGCGTCGAGGGCATTAGTGGAATTTCTGGGAACCGAAAAGGCGTATACTACTACAGACGAGTTACCACCATCCTCAGCATTTTTTCTTACGAACGGAATATGGTCTTCTTCCTCCTGCACCAAAATAGCGGGGTCTCCGCCTTTACCTACGTGTACTCGTAGATATTTTTTAGTAATAGAGTTTACATCATATGGTAACTTCGGAAGTACAAAGGTTTCTTTTACTTCTGAGCCGTAACCACCAGGGGCACTGTGTTTAATTGACGGGAGGTCAAGCTCCGCGCCCCCGCCTCCTGCACCGCCACAAGTAACAGTGATTTTTCTTACTTCTTCAGGGAGGTCTATGGTATAGTCGCCTGGAATTTTAAAAGTCCAGGTATAGGTATACTCATAAGGCTTTGTCATTTCTCTCAGCTTCTTTCTTATAGATTTGAGCTAAAAATTCATTTACTAAATCAATGGGTGCTGGATTTGCTGCATAATTTAAGACTTCTAACTCTGGCAACGTCAATACCACGAATTTACCTTTAATGAGCCAGTCATTATCCAGTACAAGCATACCAGCTTTTACTCTATCTTTAGGTAGTCCAATATAAACTGTACGAAACCCTACAGCCTCATTTCGTCTGTAAGAAAAGGGGTTAACTCCGTTTAAGTCACCTATACAGACTTTTTTGGTAATAATAGAGTCTATTTTATGTATATTTATGGGTACGAGAAGAACCGGGCCAGGGTAGACCCCGATACCCGGTATTTTAGTGAGGTTAGACGGGCTACTCATTTTGAGTTCCTGCTTTCACTGTTTTATTTGTTTTATTTGTTTTATTTGTTTTAAATGTCTTATAGGTGTCGTAAACGCACCCAGCAGCAAGCCCTATCTGAATACCTGCGGTAAGCGGTCCTACAATGGGGATTAAGATAAACGGTGCTGTAGCTCCGAGTTCTCCTATAACTTTCAATGTTTTGTGATTACGGGAGTTAAGGTTGCTAAAATCAATAATCATGGTAATTTCTTCCTTCCTATGTTAAACTTTATAATTTAAGTATAACCTAGGAATTAAAACCTGTCAAGAGCTTTTTGCTTTTTAGTTTAATACTACAGCATCGACTGCGTCGACGGTTGTAGCCGCATTTACCTCTGCTTGCTTTATCCAGCCTTCTTGCTTACAAGCGCCGATGTGCATTGAAAGGTCTGCCTGCCATTGCATAACCTGTTCCGGGTTTAGTACAAAAATTTGTTTGGTGTCGCTGCCTGCCGGATAGCCGCGTACCGGGCAGCCGTCCGGGTATTTTTCGGCAAAAAGTTCAGTGTTTACGTTCAGCGCTATGCCCTGCATAGTCAGCTGCGTGTCCTTGTCGCTGTCATATGTTACAGCCTCGCCGCTGGCATTAGAAACAAAGCCGCCAGTAATTTTCGCCGCCGTCCATGCGTCAATTTCCGCCAGTTTGACTGTTTTGGCATACTCCAGTGGTATTTCGTCCGTGTATACATCACCCATATTAAGCCACGGGTAGTACGGTTTTTCATTAGGTTTTACAATAATATCCGTGTCTACTAAATTGGTAATAATTCCGTTGCTGTCTACTTCACAAATCATTCTGTCACCCCCATTACTATTTTATTTAAATATCCTGTGCCGCCAGTACCGCCGGTAGTTTCTCCACCGCCGCCTGCACCGCCAGCCACGGTGACTGTGCCGGTGTCATTAATGGTATCAGCGGCAATAATGATGCTGCCACCAGCACCACCACCACCGCCGTGACGATGAGATAGCCGAAATCCGACCAAAAGGCGGCAAAGCCGCTCTTTTTCTTCTTGACCGCCCTGCCGGAGCCGCTTCCCTCACCGGGCCCGGCCATCGCATCGGAGTCCACCGCACCGGCTGCATAGTCGGCGCTCGTCCCATGGGCAG
>OGRF01000024.1_pt1 | contig 160537 bp, 131 predicted proteins | sample 1553381 | NCBI WGS metagenome assembly OGRF01 (sample SAMEA2580060, study PRJEB22360) | human gut metagenome | biome: human gut; feature: human-associated habitat; material: faeces | place: Denmark | collected 2008/2010
ACTATTGTCGAATCCATCGCATTACTATTTAATCATACTTGCATACTTGCTGAACGTTAGTGAGAATTTGAGGGTTTATTACCTCCTTACATACGCATACATGCCTAGCCTGAGACTGCCGTCGTTCGGAACCGCCACTTTCACTGCATAGACTAGTTCCGCGCGTTCATCCCGGGTCTGGATATCCTTCGGAGTAAACTCCGCCTGAGACGAAATCCAGATGATGCGGCCTTTATATTGCTTCGGAGCGGCACTACCGTCGTCAGGTATTACCGTCAGTTCGTCACCAAGTTTCAATTCCCCCAGCTGCACGGTGGTAAAATACGCCCTGACATACGTTTCCGAAAGATTCGCAAGTTTGAAAAGCGGCTTTCCTACCGTAATGCTTTCACCTTCATTGGCATACTTTGTCAACACCGTACCTGTGACCGGCGAACAGATTCTGCACTTCGCCAACTGGTCCTTTTTCTGGGCAATCTGAATTTCATAAGTGGATATTTCAGAATGGACAGAAGCATTGTTGCGCTCCCAAGTCTGTTTCTGCGCAGCCATCTGGCTCTTCAGCACAGCAATCTGACTCTTCAAATCGTCCACCTGCTTCTGTGTAGCGGCATTGTTCGCAAGCAACGAGCTGTAACGCCTGTAATCATTCTCCAAATTCGCCAGCTGGTCTTTCTGCGGAGTCTGCTGACGTCCGATATCCACCAGCCTCGACTCGGCTCCTTCCTTGCGCTGCTCCAACTCCTTGATCTGCAGCGCAGTCTGCACCGAATCCACGGCACCCAGCAACTGTCCGGCTTCAAGCACGTCACCCTCCTTCACATTCAACGAGAGTATTCGCCCGCCAGCCTCAGCCGCGACCGTAACGTGTTCAGCATCAACCTGTCCGCAAGCGTCGAAATCAATGTCATTCCGACAGCCTGCAAATATCACCGTCGCAGCGGCCAATGTCAATATCTCATATCTTTTCATGATCCAAATGTTTAATATCAATGTTATTCTCCAATAGTGTTTTTCATGTCATAGACCGCCATCATAAGCTGGACCTCATGCATTGACTCATTCGCCTTGGCCTTGTACTCTTCATCCAGCATTGACAAATAATCGTTCATCTTGATGGTTCCTTCGCGGTATTGGTTCTCGCCCGAGGCGCGGATCCGCTGGCGGAGTCCGATGATTTCGGAGTCCTTTTCCAGCACGTCACGAGCTTTGAGTATGGCATTGTTCTTCTGTTCCGCCTCCACGGAGCTATTGAGAATGAACGACTTGCGCGTCAAATCAATTTTCTGTGCATCAGCATTGACCCTACGCTTGTCCAGTCCGCGGGTATAGAGGGCGCCGATGTTCCACTGGAGTTTCAGCCCGGCAACGAAATATCCGGAGAAATCGCCCGAAAGCATATTCATTCCCGGTCTTCCGTAACCGCCCTGAAGGCTGAGGTTCAGTTTAGGGGATATCAATGTATTCAATTGACGGCGCTGGAATTCATTCTGTTTTAGCTGTGCCGCATAAAATGCCATTTCCGGACGCGTTTCGAAATCCCGTGCGCCGTCATCCACATAATTGACAGCGTCCTGAGGGACAGCAAGTTCCACGTCTGTCATATCCCTGCCGGTAAGAAGCCCCAGAATCTTCACATAAGATTTGCGGTCGGCATCAAGCGAAGCGCGCTGCTGGAGACAACTCAATATATTGACGCTTACCTGGTCCAGGTCGGAAGGCAATGCGACTCCTGCTTCCATACGGCTTTTCACTTCCTCAGAACTTCTTTCAAGACTTTCCCGAAGAAGTCTATTGAGTTCCAACTGCTTATCAATCAGGATTATACCGAGGAACACATTCTGAACGCGCGACCTGATGGACCATAGATTCGTCTCCAGCTGGGTCTTCTTCACTTCTGCTCCCGCTTCGGCAAGTTCCTTCTGGCTGCGGCTGGTCCCCCCGTCCCAGAGCTGTTGGGTAAATTCCGCCGTAAGTCCGTACTGGTCATGAGGAATGTTGATATCCATCCCCGGAATATCCATCGGCATTTCCACGACTTCCGACTGCCATGTCGCCTTGCCTGAAATGTTAAGATGCGGCAGCCAGGCATAGGCGGCATTTTTCAGGTCAATGCCTTTGGTCATTTCTATCAATGACATTTCCTTGATTTGCGGATAGTTATCGTATGCCCATCCGATGCACTCGTCCAGAGTGGTCTGGGCATGTGCCGCATATCCGGCGCAAATTGCGGCCATGGAAGTGCACAATGTTTTCAATACCCGTTTCATATTCAGCTGTTTTGTCATCTGACTCTCAGATAATCACTTATATGTCTTATCGCTTCGGCTTTCCTCTCATTGAGGAAGGCATCCATTTTTTCAGGATTGTCCCCGACAACCAGTTTTATCATCGGCATCAATGCGAACACAGAATAATCTGTCAGGACGATTTCGCAAATCAATCCTTCCATCGTCACAGGCGCCACAATGCCTTTTTCAATGGCAGCTTTCAGCCTCTCGTCATGTCGTGCAAACGACTTGCTCACCATATTTTTCATCCCGTCATGGTACTTTTCGAGCAATGCCGGTGCGGTATCGGCAATTTCCAGCAAAAGCCTGATCTCACCGCTATGAACCCGCATGAAGTCGAACAGTTTTTCAGTTACCTCCAGAACGGTTTCTACAAGTCCCTTGTCCGGAGACATTGACATCCTCAGTTCATCGTGCATTTTCATGATATACCCGTCCAGAACTTTTATGAAAATCTGCTCCTTGGTACGGAAATAATAGTGCAGCATGGCATGGGTCACGCCTGCCTGTCCGGCAATCATCGTGGTCGTAGCCCCCTTGAATCCTTTCTCCTTGAAGAGTTTGTCAGCAGCCTCCAGAATCGCCGCTTCCGTATTCTTATTGTTGTCTTTCATCGCTTTTGTATTAACACTTTTGTTTAACAGCATTGTTAACACGGCAAATGTAACCTTTATTCCGATACGTTGTACAGAATTATCAGATTATTTTTTGTTAATTTTGCATTAACAAAAAAGCAACTGCATGCTGAACATGAAAAACATTGACAGAAAAGTAGTTGCCACCGTGGCGGTTTTCTTGCTGCTGGCGGGGGTATATTTCATTCCCAAGCCGGTACTGCGCATGGCATTGCCGGAAATCATGGTAAAATACAGGATTGTCGGCCCGCTGCTGACATTGTCATTGGCAGGAATTTTTCTCGCGCCGAGGCTGATGACTTTGGCAATGATTTTCTCTTTGTGCGGGGATTATATGGGTGCGGCCGGCAATTTCTTCGGGCAGATGTCTTTCTTCGCGGCGGCTCATGCGATGCTGATTGCATTTTTCGTACAGCGGTTCCGGACTCTGCCGGCAGACTTGCAGGCGTGCCGATATCAGGAAAGCGTGCCGGACGGGACTCCAGCCCGAAAAGGTGTACGCGCCAAAGCATTGACAGTCATATGCGCAGCGACAGTGGCGGCAGCATTGCTGACCTTCGCATTGACCTGCATCATTCCGCATGTTCCGGCCGGCGTCACCCGCATCGGATGCGTCATTTACGCAGTTCTGATATGTTCAATGCTGGCCATGTCAATGTTGCAGCGGCATGGTTTGTTCGCGTTGGGTGCGGCGCTTTTCCTGTTCTCCGATATCATACTGTCATGGCACAGGTTCGTTTCCCCTGTGCCATACAGCAAATATTTGATAATGATTACATACTATTCCGGCCAGCTCATCCTGTGGCTCACCGCCGTGTCGAAAGATAAGTAACGCACTTTTTTTCTTTCACGTTACTTTACGGTGATAGTAAAACTGGTTTTCAGCTCGCCGTTTCCATATTTGTAAAGCACATTGACTTTGGTTGTGCCCTTTTTACCATGAAGAGCTATATCGAAATTGGGCTTAATCGTGGCTACCTCCGGGTCTGAATAACTGAATGAAAGCTTGCTATAGTCCAATTCGAAATTGGCATCAATGTTACTCTTGATATTAATCAGTTTAGACATTGGTAATATCGTATACGAATTAGTCTTCATCGAAAGCTTGACATTATCGACTTGTACGGTACAGTTTGCAAATTTCCCGGCCAACAAAGCACGTATATCGGCAGTTCCCGCAGCCACGGCCGTAACTTTTCCGGTCTGGTCAACGGTAGCTACTCCTCCGTTGCTACTTCCCCATTTGATGTCCTGATCAGTGGCATTGCTTGGCTGCACATGAGCCCTAAGGGTATACGTATTTCCCACAGGCAACAGCAGCGATGACTGTTCCAAAGCGATTCCGGTCACCGGAACTTCCTTTTTCTCTACAGTGATCTCACATGACGCGCTGAACTCACCGTCTTCGGTCTTTACTGTAACCGTGGCCTTTCCTGCCTTTCTTGCCTCCACATAACCATTGCTGCCGCCCGATGTACTGCTCACGCTGACAATATCAAGATCACTGTTCCACCATTCCACATTTTTATTGGTCGCATTTGCAGGCTCTACCGTAGCTATAAGTGTTCCTCTCTCCCCCTCACGAAGTGTCATAGACGCAGCACTCAACTTGACACCCGTCACAGCGATGACCTTCTTTTTCACAGTCACCTCACATGACGCACTGAATCCGCCGTCATTGGTCTTCACGGTTATCGTCGCCTTTCCTTCCCCGACAGCAGTCACGAGTCCCTCCTGACTTACGGTAGCCGCACTTTCATTACCGCTTTCCCACACGACACTCTTGTCAGTAGCATTTTCCGGCATCACGGTAGCAACCAGGGTCTCAGTCTCTCCTTCAATGAGAGTGGTCGAGGTCTTGTTCAATCCGACTTCTGTCACCGATACGCTTTTATCCTTTTCCTTTTTGCAGGAATAGGTGGTAATCAATGAAACACTCAAGAGGATTGTAAATAGTGCAATTAATCTTCGTTTCATGGTTATCTAGATTTTTGATTTGGCCAAATTTATGACTATCAGCCAAGTAATCCAAACAATTTCTCTAGGTAATTTTACCTATTTTGCCGTGTCACACGCATATTTTTCACAAATATCCTCCCGACAGCTGCGACAATGCCGCCGTGTTTAGGCAATAATGTGATGTTCTGCCGGGGGCGCATTGGCCACGGGGCGGATTGGTCATGGATTGCATTGGCAGGGGTCGGATTGGCATGGGTCGCACAGGCTCGGATCGCATTGCACTGGATCATTTTGTACCGCGAAAACGTTTTATACGGAACAAAGTGTTGTTTTTGCGGCCGATTGTTCCATATAAATCGTTTTAGCGGAACCAAATCATGAATCCCGCCTGAAAATCTCGACGAGCATCACTTCTTTGACGTCAAAGGAAATACCGCATTCACTTCTGCAGAAGTAAGGTTCAGCACTCGCCTTATCTGTTCATTCGACGAGCGGAACTCGAAACGAAGCCGCCTGGCAAAATCATACTTCTGCGTCTTGCTCAAATCCCGCAACGAATTCACATTATAGTCACTCTTCAGGAACCTCATCACCTGAGAAACAAGTTCTGTATCCGTAAGATACTCACCATCATTGAGTTCCACCGCCATTTCACCATACGCCTCGACATTCTTGCTCACCATGTAGAAGTAATGGTGAGTGTCACGGAACAACGACATGCCCAGTTCCAGATTGCAATATGAGGATGGGGTCACATAGCCGTCGATGATCTGATATTTCTCCGGAAGAATCCCTGCACGTCCTCGGAACAAGCGACGCCTTTCATTGACATTGAGAAAGGCATCTGCTCCATCGGCTCCGGCACCACCAAAATAATACTTCCCCGTACCCCACGGATAAGAGAATGGCGTATAATTTCTATCCGCCACATATCCATTGCGATTCACATACACGATTGTGTTGCGCAACGACTGCAGCGTGTCAATTTCCTTGTACTGCGCCGTAAAAGACGAAGGTATCTCTTTGCAGGTCAATGTTTTTGCACATCTTCGCAGTCGCTTCTCCAGAAATGCAAAGAACATTCTGGCCGATGATTCTTCACCTGACACGACGATATGCAAGTGATTGCTCATAACCTCGAAAGCGAGAATCCCCACGCCGTCTGTAGCCATTGCCGCCTGACAAATCAAGTTCATTGCGAAGACATAATCTTCTTTGACTCCAAACAAAACCGGTGTCTCAAGTCCTGGCGTGTAGATATGCCAATAAGGACCGCCATGAAAAAACTGCGATTCGCAGTATGCTTCCAAATCTCTATAGTTGCTCATAAGTTAATAATTATATTATCCAAAGTTTCGCAAGTTGTCAGCCTTAGGCATTTGGTCCCGCGAAAACGTTTTAAGCGGAACAAAACCCTTTGCGCGCCCCATTTTGTTCCAGATAAATCGTTTTCCCGGAACAAAACCTCCGCATAAGCAAGAATCCGTTTTGTTTCCAGGTACCGCTCCTGCCAAGGACCGCCGCCTAAAACAAAAAAACGAGTCCGGAGAAATAAATCCCTGACTCGTTACTAAAATATCTTGCTGAGACAAATATAGGAAATTTCCCTGAGATTTCCGACTACCCATTCAACTTTTTCGCAATCTTAGGTATCAATGTCACATCGGCGGGAAGCCAGTCCACAGAGTTCAACTGCGTAGATGCCAACCATTTGGCAGCCTCATGCTCAAGCAAATGCGGACTTCCGCCAGCAAACGTGCAGGCATAACACTTCATTGACAAATGGAACGTCGGATAATCATACTCTATAGTGTCAAGCAATTCGCCGACATTGATCTCGACCTCCAATTCCTCCCGAATCTCACGCCGCAACGCATCTTCAGGACTCTCCCCCTCTTCCACCTTACCGCCGGGAAATTCCCACATATCCTTAAACTCCCCGTATCCACGCTGACAAGCGAACACTAATCCATTGTGTATCAATACCGCAGCTACCACTTCTACTCTCTTCATAAAACCATCATTTTAACAAAAGAAACAAAATGCAAAATCCACTACTTCAACATCTCTTGTTCACAGCAGCGACCACATTTATTATCATTATCAATAAAACTGTCACACATTCTCCGACGTAAGATAACCATAAAGATTCTTCTCCACCGGAGTCTTCAACTTATACTCAATCTCCACCGCAGAAACATCCGTATTAGGCATCACGAACTCCTCCAGAAGTCCATCAGGATCATGATGAATCCGACCAAGATAATAAAATTCCTTCGATTCCTTGTCATCCTTGTTCTTACGGACGAACAAATTCATCTTCACTGCATTACGCTCACTATCCGCCGCCATCCTGACGTCAGAAGAAGCCAACGTCCTCTTGCTCTTGGAAATAGCCACCAAAGTACTCGGATCCACAAATCTGTCCTCATAACGTATGGTATCATTGATTTCCAATGACTTGTCATAATTCACGAAAACCGGATAAGTCTTCGTCTCCGCATCAAACTTGTAACCGCCAACATTGAGAGCAACCTCATTCTTCTTCCAGTTCAAAAGCCTGAAGACATCCTCATAAGTATATTTCTTCCCCACAACAAATTCACTATCAGACTTATAACAAGCCTCATAACGACCTCTGGCAAAGTCCAGCACCTCAGCCAGCGCCGACCTGAAATCCGGATTGGCCAATGCGGAGCGCATCATAGCCGAAGCCCTATAAGCGCCATCTTGTTCTTCCATCAGGACGCAGTCGCGGAAACGCTTTCCTGCAGAACCGCAGTCATAATACTCACCGGTCATTTGCCCTATCACATTGCGCACCGCATGCTCCCCGCAATGCAACCCGTTGTCCAGCATTGACCTCTCCCACATTGCGACGACATCAGCATCAGGCGAAGCGGCGGACAGGACTTCAAGCATCAGCACTTCATTGAGTCTCTTTCCTGACGCGTATTTCTGGGTCACGAACTCCAGGATATGATTTTCCTCCTGCGAAAGCGTCTCCGCCAAATCGTCGAAAGCCACCAGAAATCCATGATAAGATGCCATCTTCTGATTCCGGAACGCCCCATCCATATACGAAATTATCCGCAACGGATCCATCTCGCCATATTTGTCGAAATCGGTCAAAGTCGGCCTTCGTCCAAGTTTGACCTTGAACTGACGATAACTGTCAATGATTATCTTCTTGGTATTGATACGCGCGGCATCAATGGACTCGAAAATACGTTTCCGCGTCACCGCATCGAAATATATCGTCGAAGCTCCTTTGATGACATTATTTCCCTCTATCAAGTATCTCCGGATATTATCTTTATTCCCCGTTCTATCTCCGGATAACGCAATAGGAATCAGATAGTTATTGTCATAATTGGCAATAAAGTCCAGCACCACCACATACTCTTTTCCTTTCGCTTTACGCAATCCCCTACCCAACTGCTGGACGAAAATTATCGCAGATTCCGTCGGACGGAGCATGATGACCTGATTGATTTCCGGAATATCGACACCCTCATTGAAAATATCGACCGTGAAAATATAATCAAGAACCTCACCCGAATCGGCCGCCAGCATCTCCACCGCCTTACGGCGTGCAGCTTCGCTGTCGCTTCCGGTCAATGCCACCGTCCGGTACTTCCGACCGCTGTTTTTCTTGTCAATGCAGTTGAACATGGCTGACAACGTTTCGGCTTCAGACCTCCTGCTACAGAAGACCAGTCCCTTGACTCTTTCTCCGCTAAACCCATAATACTCAGCCACATCAATGATATTTTTAACCCTTTCTCCAGATGTCAGGTCATTGAAATCATTGACATCAACCTGGCTTCCGTTGACTTTCAGGTCCTGGATTCCGAAATAGTGGAACGGGCAGAGCAAGTCATTTTCCAACGCGGTCTGAAGCCTGATTTCGCACGCAATATTATGGTCGAAAAGGCTATACACATCGAAGCCGTCGGTCCTGTCCGGCGAGGCCGACATGCCAAGCAGGAATTGCGGAGTGAAATAATCGATAATTTTCTGATAACTCTCTGAACCCGACCGATGACACTCATCCAAGATAATGACGGAAAACTCATCCGGCACGAAATTCCGGGTCCTGAAATCATCTTTCGCCATCATGTTCATAGTGGCAAATACCATATCCGCCGACTTTATCACTGACATATCCTGCGAATTTCCGGACAACTGGGCCGTTCGGAAGGCATTGCCCATAACCGTGCGATAGCTTTTCTCTGCCTGGACATTGATCATTTCACGATGCGACATGAACAGCACCTTTTTTTTCGCCACCAAATTGCCGGCAAACATTTCCCGGACGGCAAATGCGGAAGCATATGTTTTTCCCGTTCCTGTGGCTGATACCAGAAGTGCCCGTTTCTGTCCCGACAAAATCAAGCGTCTGACTTCTGCCATAAACTCCCTCTGCATCGTATTCGGCTCAATGACACGGGAATATGACAGGTCCAATTTGGAGACTATCTTGTTCAGAGCGGCTTTCTGCGCCCTGGATTCCTGAAATTGCCGGGTATATTCTTCCCGGTATTTAGTATAATCTACAGAACTATCCCAGACATTATTGAATTCATTTTCAATGTCTTTCGCATATTGTCCCTCAGCCGTAGCAATTACCTTGGTATTCCACTCAAAGTTCCTGGTTATGGCATTCTGTGTAAGGTTCGAACTGCCGACAATAATCCGGATATCGTCACCATTATGGAAGAGATAACCCTTGGTGTGGAAGCCGATTGAATCAGTGCGGAACATCCTGACTTCCAGATTCTTGAGCCCTGACAAAGTATCCAATGCCGCCGGGTCGCTGAACATGAGATAGTCCGTGGTCAATATCTTGCCGGGTACATTCTTCGCTTCCAGTTCTTTCAGCACGCCCTGCAACGGGGTTATGCCGCCTTTAGTGATGAAAGCCACTGACATCAGCATTGACGAACACTCCCGCAATTCGCCTTCAATTTCAGTCAAGACCTTGTTGCCGTTCGCGTTCGAGATGAACTGCGGCGTAAATGACGGCTCGGCATTCACTGATGAGTCAATGAACGCCCTTTTGTATCCGTCTACGAGTTTTGAATTAGGATTTTCTTCCATGTGGCTTGACAATGTTATTGGGAATTGCTAATTTAGTGAGACTGCACTTGTTGATGCATCCGACATTGTGCTGAGGAGATTGGAGGAGTATTATGAATTATGGATACATCAGAGTAAGCAGCGACAAGCAGACTGTCGAGAATCAGCGTTTCGAGATTCTCCGGTTTTGTGAAGGACAGGGCATCTTCATAGACGGCTGGATCGAGGAAACCATAAGCGGCACCAAGGATTGGTCCGTCCGGCGCCTCGGCAAGCTTCTCAAAAAAGTGCGAAGCGGTGATCTCATCATCTGCTCCGAGCTTTCGCGTCTCGGCCGTAACTTGTTCATGATCATGGAGATTCTCAATATCTGCATGATGCGTGGCTGCCGCGTCTGGACGATCAAAGACAACTACCGTCTCGGCGATGACATTCCCAGCAAAGTTCTCGCATTCGCGTTCGGTCTCTCCGCCGAAATCGAGCGCAACCTCATCAGCCAGCGCACCAAGGAAGCTCTCGCCCGCAAAAAGGCCGAGGGCGTAATTCTCGGTCGCCCGACAGGTTCGGTCAATGCCCTTGAAAGGTTGAAGCTCTACCATAAAAAGGATTATATTATGTCAATGCTCGATTCCGGCAAGTCCTATCGCCGCATAGCTTCCGACTGCCACGTCGACCGCAAGACTCTCATGCGTTTCCTCGCCCGCCTCGGGTGGATAAAGGGTCAATAAATGTCAACCGTTTATTTGGCATAATATCTTGCTTTCTTTTAACCATGTAAATTTACGGCCTTTTTCAGAATTTCGCAACCATATTGCCTGATTCATCCCGGGTATGGAATTCAGTTTTGTTCCAAGAAAACGTTTTAGGCGGAACAAAGGGCCTCAATTTTCAAGTTTGGCACCAGGAAAACGTTTTAGGCGGTACAAAAGCGCACCACACGAACAACCATCTGGCGACAGTCCCGCCACCACCCATCAATCCAGCCACACCATCCACAACGAATCCGAAAACCATGGTTGACATTTATTGACCTATTTGCCGGTGCAGGCGGATTATCTGAGGGTTTCATCAAGGCTGGCTACACGCCAGTTGCCCATGTTGAAATGAAGCAAGATGCCTGCAATACGCTTAAAACTAGGGCTGCTTTTCACTACCTAAAAGAGCATAATCGGCTTGACATATATGAAAACTACCTTCGCAATAAACACGAAGGTACAGATGGTTCTGAACTCTGGAGTCAAGTACCAGTGGATGTGACAGACCGTGTTATTAAGGAAACCATCGGTGAGGACACAATGGAGCCGCTGATTGCCAGGCTTGAGACGCTGGCTGCCGGCGCGCCCATAGATATTATCATCGGCGGACCTCCCTGCCAGGCGTACTCCTTTGCAGGCCGGGCGAAGATGGGAGTTGATGTGAGACGTGATCCCCGAAACTATCTGTATCGCTATTATCTCAAGTTTATTGACCACTTCAGTCCCAAAATGTTCGTTTTTGAAAACGTGATGGGCATCACAACCGCGCAAACCGCTGATATGGTAAAGCCATTCGATGACCTGAAGCGGATTGCGTATGAAATGGGATATGACGTGGAATCCCATGAGCAGGTTGCTTCGGATTATGAAGTTCTTCAGCACCGTCACCGTATGATTATCGTTGGCTGGAAAAGAGAAGACGAAAAACACAACCCTACCGGTTATCGCTATCCGGAGCTGGTGAAGGTGACCAATAAGTTCAAGACACGCACTGACATATTTGCCGACCTTCCTGAAAGAAAAAACGGAGATGGGAGACTCTGTGAAATTGTTCATTATACAAAGCCTCTTGAAGAAATGAAATACTTGGAAAAGACAGGTATCCGAGGGGTTTTCAACTTCACTACCCAGCATGTTACCCGAAAGAACAATGAACGGGACCGGGAAATCTATTGTATTGCCATCAAAGCCTGGAAACATAAAAAGCGTTTGAGCTATGCAACGCTGCCTGACAGGCTTAAAACACATAAGAACACAAACTCTTTTCTGAACCGTTTCAACGTTGTTGATCCTCATGGATGTTGCCACACTGTCGTCGCACACATTGCGATGGACGGCCATTATTACATATACCCTAGCAAGAAGCCTACTATTGAAAACGCCAGGTCCATCTCTGTCAGAGAGGCGGCACGCTTGCAGTCATTCCCAGATGATTACTTCTTTGAAGGGAGCAGAACTTCCATCTATATGCAGATTGGCAATGCCGTGCCAGTGATGATGTCATACCATATTGCCAAAGCACTCAGACCACAACTAGAAGGAGTATAGACTATGGACTATAGCAAAATTGAAACCGCATCCGCAGCGCCGAAGGCCTCGTCAATGGTAGAGACCTTCCGCGCTATCGGGTACTCCTTGGAGACAGCTGTTGCCGATATCATCGACAACTCCATATCTGCAGACGCCAAGAATATATGGATAAACCGTTTCTGGCATGGTGGCCAGTCTGTCATCACCATAAAGGATGACGGCCACGGTATGACCAGTTCAGAAACCATCCAGGCCATGCGCCCCGGTTCTCAGAACCCCAACGAGGAAAGAAGCGAAAAGGACCTTGGCCGCTTTGGCCTTGGCTTAAAAACAGCCTCGTTCTCCCAATGCCGCAAAGTCACAGTGTTCAGTAAGCGAAAAGATAACACGCCTGCATATTGGACATGGGATTTGGACTATGTTGCACAAAAAGACACGTGGGACCTTTTGAAATGGATGCCTGACGGTTTCTCTTCTGTCTTGGATGATGTAGAGTCCGGAACAATAGTGATTTGGAATGATATGGACAGGGTCGTCCGTTCGACTATTTCAGAAAGCGATCTTAATGCTCACGAGAAGTTCTCAAGATCCATGGATCGGGTTAAGAACCATATTGCAATGACATTCCATCGCTTTATAGAATCGAAGTCTGTAATACTCTATTGGTGCGGACGCAAAATTGAACCTTGGAATCCATTTTGCCCGACAGAGAACAAGATTCAAGTGATGCCTGAAGATCATCTGAATGGTGGTGTGACAGTTCGTGGCTACATCCTTCCCCATAAAAAGAATTTCTCCTCAGAGAAGGCATATATGACTGCTGAAGGAATGAATGGATGGAACGCACATCAAGGATTCTATATTTACCGTGGCAAGCGTCTGCTTCTTGCCGGAAATTGGTTGGGAATATTCAAACAAGAAGACCCATATAAGCTGGTCCGTATTCAGGTTGATGTTCCGAACACTCAGGATTCCGAGTGGAAAATCGATATTAAGAAATCCCAAGCGTACCCGCCTTCAGGATGCCGCGATGTGCTGGAGTCGTACGCCAGAAAAGCACGCCGCACAGGTGTAGAAGTATACAAGCACCGTGGTCGTATTCTCAAGCAGCGGGCTGGGACTTCTTTTCAGCCACTATGGGAAGACAAACGCAAGGATGGAAAATGGTCATTCGTAGTAAACCGTAATAACGAACTGATACTACGCGTTCGCGAAATGGCCCACGAGAATCCTGACAAGGCTATAGAAACCCTTCTGCGCATCATAGAAGAAGCAATCCCCACCAAAGCGGTGTATGCCAACCAAGTTGAAATGGAAGGCACTCAGAAGGATGCATTTGAAGGATTTGATATGAATGCGATCAAGTCACTTGCAGAGACTCTGTACGAAACAAAAATCAACGCCAGCCTTTCTCCAGAACAAGCTAGGGACGAAATCAAGAACATTGAGCCGTTTAACAATTTTGAGGAACTAATCAATTCATTATAACACTATGCAGGACCATTTCAATACCGCTTATAACATAGCCGAGGAAATTTTGAAGACTCTGGCTCCAGTTACTGATAAACATATCGTTACAGCCGTCAATCAGGCTACGATGATATATCCCGACGTCGACAAAGAGCTTCTCAAGAACACTCTGCTTGCAAACCATGCCACTCAGATTGATGACTTCAAGATTCTGGAAGGTCGTGAACGGCGTATGCCATGGTTGAAAGAGTTCAAAGCCAACCAAAGTACGGATTGGGATTTCTGGACTCGTTATGTGATGTATCTAAAAAAAGATAAGCACTTCCCCGATGCTGTTATCGCCCATCTGGATGCCCTTACCGACGAGATATTGGACCACTTGTTCAATCCACAGATGGAGAACGTGCAGATCGACAAAAAAGGTCTTGTTGTTGGCCAGGTACAATCTGGCAAAACGGCAAATTACACTGGGCTTATTTGCAAGGCGGCCGATGCCGGGTTCAATTTCATTGTCGTTCTCGCCGGCATACACAACAATCTCCGCAGCCAGACGCAAACCCGCCTTGATGAAGGATTCCTTGGTTTTGACACGCAATACGTGCGGAAGTATGAAGAAGGGCTTTCACAAAAGATCGGTGTGGGTTGCTATAAAGGGTTCAAACACGCTATAGCCAATTCGATCACGACTAGTGAGGAAAAGGGCGATTTCACCCAGGGACGAGCGGATTCACTAGGTATTAACTTCGACACACCAACCCCCTTTCTCCTTGTTGTCAAGAAGAATGTATCGGTATTGAAACGCCTTTATGCTTGGCTTCATACGCACGCTGGAGATGGCAAGATAACAACAAAATCGCTTCTCGTTATCGATGACGAGGCTGACAACGCCTCAATCAATACAAACAAGAAAGAGTTTGATCCGACCAAAATAAACCAGCAAATCAGGCAGATAATATCCCAATTCGCAAAATCAGCATATGTCGGCTATACAGCCACTCCTTTTGCCAATATCTTCATTCCTTTGGCGAATGACGATTTGTTCCCGAGAGATTTCATCATCAACCTGCCAGCTCCGGACAACTATATTGGCCCGGAAAAGGTTTTCGGCACATCCATGATTCCTGATGAATCCAACGATGATCTGTTGCCGATTGTCCGTACGATTGATGATTATTCTGGCTTTGTCCCTGAGAAACATAAGAAGAATGATCCACTACCGATGTATAATCAGATTCCGGATTCTTTGCGGACAGCTCTTAAATGCTTCATTATCACTTGCGCAATCCGAATGGCCAGAGGACAAGGGAACAAGCACAACTCGATGCTTATTCACATAACGAGATTCCAGATCTGGCAAAATGCCATTAAGGAATTAGTGGAAAAGCTATTCGGCTATTACAAGTCCGAAATAGAGGCGGGAGATCCTATAGTGTTGGAAGAACTCCGGTGTATTTTCGAAGAGGATACCCCTTTGTACAAGTCCTACAAGACTGTTACAGAAGAAATCAAGGCATCATCGCTCAAGGATATTGACACTCGGATCAAGGTCCATACATGGGATGAGATCAAGCCACTTCTGTTCAAGGCTGTTCAAAAAATCGAAGTCAAGTCTATCAACGGTAGCTCAGGAGACGTTCTCACTTATTATGAGCACGAAGAAACAGGCGTCTCTGTCATAGCCATCGGCGGTGATAAACTGTCACGAGGCCTTACACTTGAGGGTCTGTCGGTCAGCTATTTCCTACGTGCATCCAAGATGTACGACACGCTGATGCAGATGGGCCGATGGTTCGGATACCGCCCAGGATACGTAGATTTATGCCGACTTTTCACCAGTCCGGAACTCAATGGATGGTTCCGCCATATTACGATGGCCAGTGAAGAACTGCGAGCAGAATTCAACTATCTCGCTGAAGCGCGCAGCACCCCGGACAAGTATGCCCTCAAAGTCAGATCTCACCCTGGTTGCCTCCAGATTACCTCGCTGTCCAAGATGCGTTACACAAATAATGTTCAGGTCTCATGGGCTTCCCGTCTTGTTGAAACATACCAGTTGCAGATGGATGCACAAGTACGAGCAGACAACCTTCGTTACACTGAAGGATTGTTGTCTCCCCTGCCCGAACCAGAACACCCTGATGGCCACAAAGAATGCTTTTTATGGCGCAGCGTCCCTCTGGAGGATATTTTGGATTACTTCCACAAGTTCAAGGTTGGCAAGCAGCTGGTCAAGGTTAACTTTGATCTGATTTGCGAATACATAGAAACTCTTGCACAGTCTGGCGAGTTGACCGAATGGAATGTTGCTCTCATGTCCCGATCTGTCTGTGAACGACATTCCCACTATAAGTTCGCAGAGAAATATGATGCTAACAATTTCTTCCGTACTGCTGCTTCAGACACACATTCCGGAAACTGTTCCGAGTCCTACTATATCAGAAAGAACCATATTGTAGGTGACAGGACTGATGAATTCATGGACTTGGACAAGGCCACTTTGGAAGAAGCTCTCAAGGTGACAATAGAGCGAAAAAAAGACACAGCCAAACCTTGGAAAGAAAGTTATCCTGCACCTGATATTGTCAGAGAGGAGTATCGCCCCAGGACACAACCTCTTTTGATGATATATCCCTTGAACCCACGTGGTGCAGATAGTTCGTTACCTGATAACGGAATTCCTTTCATCGGTCTGGTCATAGCATTTCCTTCAACCCGCAGAACAGACATCGCCTATAGTTATGTAGTCAATCAGGTGGAAGACTATGCAGAAGACGAGAACAATTTCGACGAAACCAACGATAACACTTATGACAATGAATAACCATATGCTCGAACTCTGGGCGCAGATGGAAGCCCAGCACACGATGGGGATTGTCAAACGTCTCTATGACAGCAGCAGCCCTTATCATATCTTCGCCACCTATGCAAGTGACGAACGCGGATATGGCATTTCGTTCTCTTATCCAGAAGAAATAAGGATAGACACCACGCCTTTCTCCAATCTGAAGAAGCTCAAGGTTGGCATATACAACGACGCCACCTTGGTCAACTCCAAGATGCTGCTGATTCAGCTACTTACTCCAGCACAGAGGGATACCTTCTCCTGCTTGTGTGAAAGCCTGATTAATACCGTCAAGAACATGGAATCCGAAGATAAGATGATAAAGAGTGTTATCAATCAGTTGGATAAATGGCGCAATCTGTTTGACAAAGCTGGCATAGAGGGCCTGTCTCCGTCGCAGCAGCAAGGTCTTTATGGCGAATTGACATTCCTCGGGAAGCTGATTTCAAAGAAGGTGTTCCCGGTCTCAGAATCGCTAGACTATTGGGTAGGAGTTGATGCCGCACAAAGAGATTTTATGGGAGATTCTTGGGCAGTCGAAGTAAAGACAACAGCCACCAGTAATCCTCAGGAAGTTACCATCAACAGCGAAAGGCAGCTGGATGAGAGTTTGTTCGAGAACCTTTATTTGTACCACTGCTCCGTCGAAATTACCAAGAAAAACGGAGAAACACTTCCAGACAAGATATACAAGTTGCGCCGTGACCTTGAGAATACCCCAACCGCATTATCCAAGTTCAATGAACGACTCATTACAGCGGGCTATTTTGATGAAGACGAAGCATTGTACGCCTTCCGTGCTTACAAGGTCCGCGGAGAAACCTTTTTTCGTATTGAGGGAGATTTTCCACGCATCAAAGAAAGTGATCTCAGGACAGGCGTAGGCAATCTGACATACTCCATCGTTCTGTCAGCATGCACTGGATATATCAAATCCGAATCTTCAGTTTTCAACACTATCAAATAGTATGACTGACATAAAGAAATATTACCAGCAGCTTTGTCAAGAGATTACCTCCAGACAACTCGCAAACGAAGAGGGTGACAGCCGGGAACAAACATTCACCCGCTTCTTCCTTGATCTGCTTTCCGAAGCCGGCGAAACCGAGAACACTACTGTTGCCTATGATGAAAAAGACTTTGGCACCAAAAAGGCCCATAAAATCAACGGCTATGCCATCTCTGACAACTACGAAACGGTCGATCTTTTTATCACCATTTACCGTACGGGAGAAGAGATTCCGGTCATTTATAAGAAAGAAATAGACCAAGCTGTCACTCGCATTACCAACTTCTTCCGGAAAGCTACATACAACAACTATGAAGATGATGTTGCAGAATCATCTCCAATTTTCGAATTCGCACATACATTAGGTTCGTACCAAGAGTTGAAGGATAACCTTGTACGTGTCAATGCGTTTATTCTGACAAATGGAGAATACAAAGGGGAAATTCCACAGTCGACCAGTTTGAACGGCAATAAAATCTTCTATAGAATTCTGGATATCAACTACCTGTTCCAGGTTTCAGAAGCATCCCACGTCCCGATTGAAATAGATTTTGATGAAGAAAAAGCAATGGTTCCCTGCCTGCCGGCAAGCACCGACAACGAAGAGTATCAAGCTTATGTGGCCATTATTCCAGGGACCTGTCTTGCCAGTCTGTATGAGCGTTTTGGTTCCAGACTACTCGAGCAGAATGTCCGTTCCTTCCTTCAATTCAACGGCAAGATTAACAAAGGCATACGTGAGACAATCAAAACCGAGCCTCACATGTTCTTTGCGTATAATAACGGTCTGGCAGCAACTGCTGACCATATTGAGCTGGACGAAAGTGGCCATTTCATAAGCAGAATTAACAATCTGCAGATAGTCAATGGTGGTCAGACGACTGCTTCGATATACTATACCCAGAAGAAAGACAAGGCAGACATATCGCGCATCTATGTCCAGATGAAGATTTCGGTAATAAAGAAGCAGGAGCAGTTCAGTGAGATAGTATCGCGAATATCCAAGTATGCGAATACCCAGAACAAAGTCAACGATGCCGACTTCACTGCAAACAACCAAGCACTTATCGAGTTTGAGAAACTGTCACGATACATTCTTACACCAATGTCATCCGACAGCCCTTTGCAAACTTTCTGGTTCTTCGAACGTGCCAGGGGGCAATACAAGACACTCCGGCAAAAGGAAGGCTTCACAAAGTCACGTCAGGATGCTTTCGACAAAAAGTACCCCAAAGGACAAGTCCTCACAAAGACAGACATTGCCAAGTATCTCAATGCCTACGAAGAGGTTTACGAAGGCAAGAAACTCGTTATCGGCCCTCATATTGTGGCTCGTGGTAACGAAAAGAACTATGCTCGTTTCATAAACAACAACCTTCCCGAGAACCTCAAGAAGATCAACAACGTATACTTTGAGGACACTATCGCCAAGGCTATTCTCTTCAAAACTGCCGACAAACGTTATGGTACCAAGGCCAGTGCCGTTCACATCGGCGAACTCAAGAATGTAACGGTGCCTTACACCATCGCGCTTTTAACAAGGATAACTGATGGCAAACTCGATTTGTATAAAATCTGGAAAGCCCAGCAGCTGTCCCCTGCCCTTTCTGATTTCATATTTGATTTAATGATTCAGGTCAACGAATTCATCATCAAGAATTCCGTTGGTTCGCATTATATCGAATGGGCAAAGAAAGAGGAATGCTGGGACAAGGTCAAAGGACACACTTTTGCCTATGACCTCGCCCAGATTAAAGACGACCTGATTGATTCTTCCAATCCGCCGGCCAGACGTGTGACTGGAGAGGACCTGAGCGGGAATGGTACCTACGAGCACGAAATGGGCATCATCCGTTCCATCCCGCCTTCGTTATGGAACAAGATTGCGGACTGGGGCCAAACCTCAGGATTTCTCGCAATCCATTACCAAAGTGCAGCCCGCGACACCGCCCATAAGCTTAAGTACAACCATTTGATTACTGAAACCGACCGCAAGCGTGCGATGGCTATTTATGAGATAGTCTGTAAGTACAACATCGAACTCTTGGACGAGGCCGATGAACTCGCGAAACAGGATCAAGAAGCTAGGAAAGCCCGGGAGGTAGAGAACGAGAAGAATCGTCAGGAATCCGGTGCCCAAACTGATGATATCACATTGGATTTGATCAAAGAGATGGTTGATTGGGATCGCAGAAAACGTAATCTCGAGGACTGGAAGTGGAAGGTGATGAATGATGTCGTTACAAGCAAAAAACCGCTTACAGACACGTACAAATACACTTTCTGGCTAAACCTCCAGTTCTTGCGTAAAAAAGGGTTTCCTAAATAGCGAACATATGCTCAGATATCAATTATTTCCACGTTCTGTCGGGATGGACGAAACAATCAAACAAGTCATTGACTGCTTTGATCGCCATATTAGTGAGATTGATTCGCCAACTCATACTCTGAAGAGTGATGAAGTTCTGAAGACGATTGCCCCGGAGTTGAAGGATCTGGGGTTCAGTGTAGAAGAGAGCAAAGCATCTGAAGACAAAATCAAAGTCCCCGTTTTGTTTAGCATGAACAACAGGATAGACAAGTTCTTTGATGCTGACGCTGTAAGTGCTGATGGACGCATAGTACTGGAAGTCGAGGCCGGGCGGGCTTTTTCAAACAACCAATTCCTGAAGGATGTATTCCAAGCCTGCATGATGTACGGTGTCGACTATCTAATGATTGCTGTGCGAAATGATTACAGAAGGAATCCTGATTTTGAAAAGATTTACAATTTCTTCGAAACGCTTTATATCAACGGCCGTCTCCAGCTGCCTCTCAAAGGAATTGTCCTTATAGGATATTGATGTGCAGGATGTAATGTCACCCCGCAGCGGCATGATTGCATGTTGCATATCCAATCCACGAATACTAAACCGGAGCAGTTTGGGAGCCAAGCTTTGAGGCATTGTAGATTCCGTTTCAGGCTACACATTAAATGCCTTCCCGGAAACTCTAGAGTCACTATACGAGATAAAGACGCTTGGGAATATTGACACGGAATTCGTAGTTCAGAATTTTCACGAATTCAATGGTAAAGTATTCTATGACAATGCCAATAAAAGATTTCTATCAGCATCGCCGCGATTGCCGATATCGTCGGGACGCAGCCACGGGGATTTTTTGTAACTAACTGATAATCAGATACCATTTTAACAGTAGCGTGGAAACGCAGGCTTTTTTTGGCCACGTTTCCACGCCCTATTTTATAACTCATTGAAAATCAATATCTCCAGAAACGAGGCGTGGCCGCGTCCCGCCGTCAATACGTAACTGCGGAGATGCTTAGCGTTAAAACGTAGATATACAACAACCCCCACTCGGCGAAGCCCGGACGGGGGTGGCGGCTCTGGAGGCATGGTCGCCCAGGACCTTGTGAATGGGTGGCAGGCGGCAGCCTGACGGGATGAGCGAAGCGAACCTCCAGAGGCGCCACCGCCGGCCGGGCGTGACCAAAAGCCACATCCAGATAAGAAAAAAAGAATCCTTGGGGATTATTCCAAGTTTTACTGAACCAAGGAATCATTTTTGCAACAAAAAGCGGGTTACGAAAATAAACTGCACAAAACATAAAAATCTGTTGATATGAAAAAATTGTTGTTTTCACTTCTTGTCGGTATCGCCATGGTGTCATGCGCAAATGACACGGTAAGTCTCGAAGTCAGGACCAAACAGGGAACTCTGGAAGGTTTTGAACAAGATGGCGTAAAAACATTTTTGGGAATTCCTTTTGCCCAGGCTCCTGTAGGAGAGCTCCGTTGGAAGGCACCGCAGGCTCCACTTAAATGGGAAGGTGTACGCGAGGCCAAGACTTTCGGGAATGACCCTATGCAGCCTGACATTTACGGAGACATGTCGTTCAGAGGTCCGAAACGCAGTGAGGATTGCCTTTATCTGAATGTGTGGACAACAGCCAAAACCACTAAGGACAAACTTCCTGTCCTCATCTATTTCAATGGAGGCGGGCTGATGGCAGGTTCCGGTTCCGAACCACGTTATGATGGAGCGGCCATTTCCAGAGAAGGTGTAATCGGCGTCACGGCCAACTACAGGGAGGGCGTGTTCGGATTTCTGGCCCACCCTGAACTCACCGCAGAATCAGCTTATGGCGGAAGCGGAAACTATGGATTCCTTGACCAGGTCGCAGCTATCGATTGGGTAAAGGACAATATTTCTGTTTTCGGCGGAGACCCTGACAGAATCACTATAGTAGGTGAATCAGCAGGTTCATTCTCTGTCAGCCTCCTTATGGTTTCACCTCTTTCCAAGGGCAAAATCGCCGGAGCAATGCTTTCCTCCGGAGCCGAAGTTATCCCTTATGTAGCTGAACCTCAGGCAAAAGCAGAGGCAGATGGCAAGGCATATCTTGAGAGCAAAGGTTTGATGAGCATCGCAGAGGCTAGAGCTTTGGATGCCGACAAACTTCAGGAACTACTTCCTCCGAACGGGATGCACAGCGTCGTTCTCGACGGTTACTTCATGACAGAAACTCCTGACGCCATATTTGAGAAAGGCGAACAGGCAAAAGTTCCGCTTCTTGCAGGATGGAATTCTCTGGAAGGCTCCCCGCTTCAGGCTCTGGCCGGTCAGGAACCGACTCTTGAGAACTACAAGAAAGCAATGTCTGCAAGATTCGGCGACATGACCGATGAGATTTTCGAAGCCTATGGCCTTCTTGCCGATGCTGACGTAGTCAGCCAGAAAGGCATTGACCTTGCTTCCGACCTTTTTACCGGATTCCCGACCTGGAAGGCATGTGATTATCATGCAAAGACTTCCGGCCAGCCGGTTTTCAGATATAAATACAATCATCCGCGTCCTGAAGTCTCAGCCAAGATGGGTGACAAGGTAGCGGCTCTTGCCGGTGGCGTCCGCGAAAAGACGACAGAAGAAAAGGCTGCCGGGAAGAGACCTGTTCCTGTCATCAATGGTGCTGTTCATTCTGCAGACATTGAATATGCAATGGGCAACCTTTCCACTAATGAGTATTATGCGTGGACTGAAGATGACTACAAGATTTCAAAACTGTTCCTTAGTTTCTACGCGAATTTCTGCAAGACCGGCAATCCTAACGGTGAGGGACTTCCTACCTGGACGCCTATCAATGATAAACTGGATGCCGCTCCTGTGATGCAGATTGACATTGACTCAAAGGAGATTGCGGATCCGGCTCGTGAGAATGCCTACAGGACGCTGGAGAAGTTTTACCGCAGCCGTCTTATGAATTGACAACTTACAGAGTAAAAAAGTTGTACATTTGTGGAAACAAATAGTAATGACTAAAATATCAATACGTTTCTTCAACGACCGTGAGGTGAGAGCCATTTGGGATGAGGAGAATTCCAAATGGTGGTATAGTGTGCTTGATATTGTCGGGGTGTTGAATGCACAGGAGGACTATACAAAGAACAGGAACTACTGGAAGTATCTGAAAGGCAAACTAAAAACAGATAGCCCTGAACTGGTTAGTGGCACTAACCAGTTCAAGTTGAGAGCCCCTGATGGAAAGATGAGACTTACCGATGTCCTTGATGCTTCCGGAGTAAATGACAGGGAGATGTTTATGAAAGGGATTGATTATTCGTATTATTATGAGGAACAATAGAGAGAGGCACACACTATAAACATTAACATCAGACTTGCATAGCGAAGGGGCTTGCGAAGTCAAGGAAGAAAATTTCATACGGGATATTGAGGAAAGACTCGGAGAAAGATTCGAGGTGTCCGGAGCGCATTATGTGACGACGGACGGGTTCGTCTCAAGGTATTATTCCTGGTCATCGGAGCGGAAAGGGCTGGCAGGGATGCCGAAGCAGTTGAAGAGCGTGGGCACGAACCAGTTTTTCATGCAGTAACGGACCATCACCGGTGTCTTGACCTCATCGGAGCGGACATGAATGACCTTACAGTCATTGTCATCAATTCGTGCGGTCGCGGGATGGAAAACATGGTCTGCTCCGGCCAGTTCAAATCCATGAAGGTCAGTGGATATGGGCGAGAGACCCTGAGGACCGCAGCGGAATGTCACTGTCGCCGTGCCGTTCCCGAAGGCAAACGACTCCGCAACTGGAGTATCCACATCTGGGCCGGAGATGCCATAGTCCTTTGTCAGAGCGAGATATGCGAGCCTATGCGCGGGCGTGGCCTTGTCTGCCGCATGAATGCAGTTGGCTTCCCCGACATCAACGGTAGTTGCCATCCCGCTGTGCGGAATCTTCTCTAAAGTCTGAGCCTGAGCCCACATGAAATAGCCGGTCCGAGGGTCATCCTCGGTGCCTCCGTACTTGAACGGGGCTATCTGGGTGAAATAGAATGGCAGGGAATCATCGCCCCACTCATCGCGGAGCATCTTTACGAATGCCGGCTGGAGTCTTCTGTACTGCTCCGGACGGTTGCGGTTGTTGCATCCCTGATACCAGATGAAGCCCTTGACCGTGTATGGAGCCAACGGATGAAGCATGGCGTTGTAGAGACATGCCGGGACAAATCCCTTGAAATCTTTCGGCCAACGTCCGAGTTCGTATGCCCTCATGTCCATTTCTCCCGCGAACTCCTTGTCAAGCAGTTCCTTGCTCATCCATGCCTCTATGCAGCTGCCACCCCATGACACGTTGATGACGCCTACCGGCACACCGAGGACATCGTGGAGTTTGGACGCGAAGAAATATGCGAGCGCACTGGCCTCGGCTACGTCTTTCGGAGTATTCTCCGTCCATGTCGCCGTGCACTTGTCTCTCACAGTGAGCGAGGTCTCCCTCTTTACGTAACAGTGCCGCACGGGGATTTCCGGCTTTGCGTTCAGTATGGTTTCCGCAGAGCCCTTCACCGGCTGCCCGTTGAATCCCTTGATAGGCATCTCCATGTTGGATTGCCCGGCGCACAGCCAGACTTCGCCGATGAGGACGTTGTCGATGACTGTCCGCTCTCCATCGTCAAGAACGATTCTGTATGGACCGCCGGCCTTGGGTGTCGAAATCCTCGTGAACCATTTCCCGTTCTCATCGGCATACGCCTCAAACTTTGACTTTGACCACGATGCTGAAATCTTCACTTTTTTTCCTGGAGTTGCCTCTCCCCATATCGCTGCTTTGCTCTGCTGCTGGAGCACCATATTGTCGGAGAAGACGGGCGTTGGGATAACCTTGGAGTAAGAAACGGCTGTCCCGATGGCCATGGCGATGATTATGGACAAAAACTTCTGAATATTCATACTTACCTTCAGTGTTATTAAAATGATGATAACGAAATTTTATATAATCTATACTCATTTCAAGGAGAAATAGTGGCGGACGGTCTCTACGGATTTCTTCGGCTGGCGAAGGAAGTTGTAGAGGCCGGCGTGGCTCATGGCCATGAATTGCTTTGCCGGCTGGTCCTCGCTGTTGCGGGAATAGGTGCGGTTATCGTTCATTTGCCATACGGCGAAACCTATGATGTCCGGATTGTTCCAGAAGTTCTCAAATGCGTAGGTGAGGTACTCAACTTGGAACTCTTCAGTCGAGACGCTCGCTGCTTGGTCGTGCCAGCCATAGACGGCACCGTATCCTGTCTCGGAAATCATGATAGGCTTGTCGGGATAGCGCGTGCGGAAAGATGCTACTATTTCGTCGAAGCTTTCGTTCACTTTCTTTCTGAGAGTGGCAGGCTCGCCAGGGTAGCACGGGATCACACCGGGATAGTTGTTGATGGCGATGAGGTCCGTGTTATCGTTGCAGATGTCGTTCAATCCCATGTTGCAGGCGAAGGTGACGAGCCTTCCGGAATTCTCAGCCTTCACCGTGGCTATAAGTTCGTCAATCAGGCTTTTGCATTCCTTTGTGGTGCTTCCCGGCTCGTTCAAGAAAGAGAAGATGATTACGCTCGGGTGGTTGAAACTGTTTCGAACCATGTCCCGAGTCTGCTTGATCTGTTGCTCCCGGAATTCCGGGTCGGTACAGTCCCCGACGCTCTTGGTATAGTCCTGTCCGTTACCCCAGCCGAGGGACTCCTCCCAGACGAGCACGCCCATCTCGTCGCAGAGTTCGAGGAAGCGGTCGGCCTGCTGGTAGTGTGCCCCACGGATGAAGTTGCCTCCGAGGTCCTTGAGGTGCTGCAGATCCTGAACCCACTCGATCTCGGGCACGGTAGCGCCTCCAAGAGGGCTCTGGTCGTGGCGGTTCACACCTTTGAGAAACAGCTCCTTTCCGTTGAGCCAGAGCTTTCTGTCCCGCGCCTCAATCTGCCTCACACCGAAGCGGACCTTCCTGCCATCTACCTCAATCGTAGTCATATTCGGCTCCTCGGGACTCCACAATTTGAAGTCATTGAGAGTTTTGCGGAACTTTCGGCCTCCTTCAACCTCGACCTCGATCAGTCCTGTCCGATAGTCTAGCGTGCGGACAAAAATCTTAGGCTCTTTCTCGACAATCCTCACTCCTCGGTAGAATCCGCCGAAGAGATAGAAGTCGTAGAACGATCTGGCGAGTTTCATCTTCTCCTTGTCGAAGCGGTTGTCAAGGGCGGCGACAATCTCGTGCTCTCCCTTGCAGAGTTTTCCGACCGGAATTTCAAGTTTCGCGTATGGATACGGGTATGCCCCAAGTTCGAGTCCGTCAATTGCGAACCGTCCGCGCAGTCCCATACCCTCGATCTCCAGCACGGCATCCTTGAAGTCCTTTTCGACCGTGAAAGTCCGGCGATAGAGGGCTGTTCCGCGCTTGAGGTAGTAGTCCGGCATCATGTCCCAGCATCCAGGGACGCACATTTTGTCGTTTGCCGTGAAGTCGAGGTCATAGACCTGTTCGAGCGACTTATTCTCTTCAAATCTGAAGTCCCAGATTCCGCCGAGGGAAATAGCGGCGAGGAAAGCGAGAATGAAATTCATAAAATTCTGATGGTTATGGAGTTATGTATGAGGAATTCCGGAAGGACAGTATTTTCTCACAGAAAATACTGTCCTTCGGTACGAAGGCGCCTGCGCAGATACTGCACGTCAACGGCGTGCACATCGCAGCGTGACTGCTGAATGGCAATCGCAGCGGCTGCTCCTGCGGCCTCCCCGGTCACAAGGCACGGCGGCATCACGCGGAGACTGCCGAAGGCTTCCTCATCAGTGGAGATGCAGCGTCCGGCCGTGAGCACGTTCCTGAGGTCTTTCGGCGTTAGACAACGGTATGGGATTCCGTGAGAGTCGCCTTTATTGTAATGAACCGGCTTGAAGCCGCCCTTGTGCACATCGAGGTAGTAGCTGTTGCGGCCGATTTCGTCCTCGAATGTGCGGCGTGCGTTCCAGTCCTCCTTGGTGAAGACATAGTCCCCAACAATGCGGCGGCCATCGCGCATTCCGAGAAGAGACGCTGTCTTGACGACAAACGCGTTGCCGAAAATCTCCGGACAGGCTTCCTTGCAGGCCTCGAGATACTGCTGAGCCACCTGCCGTCCCGTCATCATTGCTTCGGTGACGCTACGTGGGTCTGTTGTGTCAACGTGAATGTGCCCGGCGTTAAACTGCACAACATTCGGTCCGATGAGGTTCAGGCAGAAATGGTGTACCGTGAGGGGATATTTCCCATCCGGGCCTACGAACTTGTGAATCGGGCTCTGCTTATTGTCGCTGTAAAGGTCTTCGCGGTATTTCTCGCCGTTTACATTGGCGAGGGCGAAACAGAGGGTGGAGTCCTGAAGCACGTCACTTTTCATATATGTGGCTCCTGCCCAGACTGAGAGGTCTCCGTTTCCTGTGGCATCGACGAAAACCTTTGCCCTGAATGCGGTGAGCCCCAGCTGGTTGGCAACGATGATGGCATCAACCGTGTCGTCCGCACTTTTCTCGACAGCGGCGACACGCGAGAAGAATAGGACGCTTGCTCCCGATTCCGTGACCATGCGGTCATAGACCTTCATAAGATATTCCGGGTTTATGTTTACCCAATCAAGTTTGCCTTTAGGCTCGTGAGGAACGCCTTTTTTTGACTCGTTGAAGATTCTCTCCGCAAGTCCGCGGTAGATGATTTTCTCCCCATCCGAGAACGGACACCACGCAGGCACCATTCCAGCAGTTCCCATTCCTCCGAGCTGTCCTGTCGCCTCAATCAGCAGCACCTTAGCGCCTTCCCGGGATGCGGCTATGGCGGCCGTGCATCCGCCCGGCCCTCCTCCGACCACAATCACGTCCCAACTGCTGTCCAGCCTTATTCGTGACTGTCTGAATCTGACGCTCTCGCCGTCATGGAACTTGCGTTCACCGGAGAGTTCCCCGGCAAGCAAATCAGGGGCGACGGTGGCAGCCACCGCCATCGTCCCCATACTTTTTATGAAATTTCTTCTGGTTGTCATTTATTCTTAATTAAGATATTTTACAGTCAGTGTCACAGACTCATACTTGTTTTTATTGACTCCTAGTGTCTTGTTGTTGAGCTTATCAATCTTTATGACAGCATATTGTTCAGAGGCTGTTTTGACAAAGACATAATTGTCCTCGTTTTCTTTAATCTCGAACATATCAAATCCCTCCGTTGCGTTTTCGTATGCTTTGACTATAGCTGAGTATTTCGTGAAACCGTCGAAATCACTTTGGGTAATTTTCGCACGCTTAAACGATGTCCCATTTCTGACTGCCCATTTCGTGACATCAGGATATGGCATCCATTGGTAGTTCGGTGCTCCTAATGTAATTAGGCCTTTATGCCAAGCCACAATGTCAATCTGACTTTGATTTTGTGTCCCTGCTGCAATTGTGTATGTTTTGCAGCCTGTGATTGAAAGCAACGGTGTGTCAATGTTTCCTCCTTCATTGTTACAGAAACCTAAAGTAACTTGTTTTGTCGCAACCTTTTCAAGGGCATCAACATTAAGATTTGCGGAACTCTTTGCACCTGCCGCAAAGTCAAGTCCGTTGCCGGTTGCGGTCATTGTCTTTGACCAGAAACCCTTATCTGTATTTACAGTTATGGAGACACTTTTTCCAGAAGCGACGGTAAATGGTGCCAGAATCTGATAGAATCGTGCTGTTCCGCTCCTCTGTATCGGTTCTGCATCATTGACGGTAAGCGTGTATGTCCCAGACTGATGGAAACCATCCGTTTTGTCAAGTGAAGTTTTTTTTGTCAAATTTAGCCGAAACTCTCCGACAATCACTTCCGGTGCAGTGATGCTTATAGACTCGACGGTAAATTCTGTATCAGAAGCATTTGTTACTGCAAATTCCATCAGAGTTCCGATGTGTTGCATTTTTATTACAGGTTCTTTTGTGTTCAAAACCTTGCCGAACAACACATCCTGGTTGGCGAGGTGGTCCATATTATTGTTTCCGGACTGGCTTTTATTGGAAACTCCGAATGTAACCACACCCTTTCCTGAGTGTGATGCTGCATCCATAATTCCCGGATAAACGGCATACCAGTCGAGATTGCCCTCGCCATATCTTTTTTTGAAGGCCTCCAGTCTACTTTTGAAGGCCTCCGGTTTAACGCCCTCGGGTTTCGTTTCGTCCAGAACGAATTTCATTGAACCATGTTCAGCTGCGCTTTCAGTTGCCTTGAACCTAACCGGCTCACTAGCCTGCCACTCTTCGAGTGTCATCGTTGTCGGGTCAGTCCCTGCCGGAACAGTATACACCGCCAACTGGTCCCCATTGGCCCAATTTACAGTGAACGTGCCGTTCGTTTCCGTAGTTGTAGTCTTGCTGCCTATGGCATTGATATCCTGTGCATAGAGCACGATTCCGGATTCCTTCGCCGGCGTCTCCGGAGTGCCTGCAGGTTGTTCTGACTTGTTGCAGCCGATTGCCAGAAGTGCTGCAAATGCGGATGCTATGTGAAATGTATTTTTCATCGTCTGTGTAATTGTTTTGGTTAATCATCAGTTGACTTGGAACCAGTCGTCGTTTCCGTCGTCCCAGCCGTAAATTGCATTTGCATTTGCATTTGTGGCATCGCTTGCCGCGAATCCGTTTTCTGTCGCGAACTCCATTTCTGTCAAAATGGGTGGGGCATAATAAGTGGTGTTTGTTTTCATGTTTTTGCGTTGTTAATTATTTGAAATATTTAGTTGTAAAGCACTTGTGAGCTTTGAGATGTATTTTTGGGGATAGATTCTTTACCTCTGATAAACCCGCACATAGTCAATCTCATACCTCATCGGGAAGGCCCCGTCGTCAATCGGGCCTCCGCTCAAGCCGCCAAGCGCGAGGTTGAGCAGGATGTAGTGAGGGTGGCGGTGGGGGTTGTAGCCGGACCAGCTGCCGGTGTTCCACATCTGATTGATATCTACCTCGTTGATGAGTTCATCGTCGAGGTAGAGTCGAATCCAGTCCCTGTCCCAGTCCATTCGCCAGACGTGGAATTTGCTTGCCCAGTCCGGGTCCTTTTCAAGGAAATGGCTGAACGGAACCTTTTTGGCATTCCAATACGCATTGTTCGTTCCTGGAGCGCCGCTTGCCACATTGCCGAGAATCTGAGGCTCTCCGTTCACCGGATAGTATTCCATAATGTCAATCTCACCGCTCTGCGGCCATGGCATTCCGCCGTACTCGCATCCTGTCCCAAGCGTCCAGAATGCCGGCCAGGCGCCCTTTGCAACAGGAATCCTCGCCCGCATTTCGAAGCGTCCGTAGAGGAACTCCCGCTTAGTGGCCGTGTTGATGCGCGATGAGGTGTATTCAACGAACTCCCTCTTGTCTCCCCAGAAACTGCTCTCAGGCTTGTACTGCGGACTTGGGAACCGTTCCTTGCGGGCCTCGATGACGAGGCAACCGTCCTCGCACCATGCGTTGTCTTTCTGATACCACTGGTCCTCGAAGTTGTAGTGGAAGCCTGACGCGAAGTTCCACGATGTCGTGTCGACCGGCCCATCGGTGTTGAATTCGTCGCTCCAGACCAGCTTATAGCCGTCCTTCGCACTCCCGCACGCCGCTAACAGCGGCAATAAAATCATTAAATAAAAGATTCTTTTCATTTGTTTTTTCAAATTAGTTTACTTTAAATGGTATGACTGCACAGGAGGCAGTCCCATGCGCCTTGTCTCTCACATAGACAATCAGTCTGTAGTAGCCAGTTGCGGAAGGAGCCTTGAAATTTACCTGAGCCCCCATCTTGCCAGTGAACAGTCCCGCAATCGGCGACATGGTCTTGCACGCATCCTGTCGCACATCCGGGATGATTTTCCAGTCGTAGGTCAGTTCGTCCCCGTCGGGGTCTGTGGCATCGACTGATACCATGTGCTGGCTTCCGTGAGCGAGCGCGATGCTCTGGTCGGATGTCCTGCCGTCGATGTAAATCTTGCCTCCGGTCTTTCGGTCCTCACGCGATGCAATCACTGGAGCGGAGTTCATAGGTGCCTCACCTGTCCACATCTCCTCCATAGCCTCGACGGTAGGAAGCGCAGATTCCTCGAACTGGTCGTACATCGCATACCAGTTGAGCACGTCCCCGTGGGTCTGCCATCCCCAAAGGAAAACGAATGAGCCGATGCAACCCTTGTCCGAGCAGGCGATCACGCAGTCCGTGTAAATCTTCTTGTAGATCGCAGCCTTCTCGTTTCCGCTCGGCTCTATGAGGCCTCCGTTCGCCGATTTCGTAAACCAGTCCGTATGAGGGGTCCGCCCGTCCCATGTACCGCGGATTCCGAACTCCGAAAGTATGTACGGATAGTCAAACCCGGCCTCTTGATAGTTCGAGTTGAGCTTCTCCACCGAACCCTCGTAGTTGTTTACGCAGAGTATGTCGAGAGAAGGAATATATTTCTTCAGGCTCTCGGTGAGTCCTGAACTTATTCCCATAATCGCCAATGTCACCGGTCTGCCATCGACTTTCTTGATGTATTCTCCGATCTCGTTAATGTCCTTCCACACGTTCACATTGAGCTTGAAGCTTGTCCCGTCTGCCTTTGTCGTGGATTCCACCTCGTTACCGATGCACCACATGAGTATTGCCGGATGGTTCTTGTACCTGTCAACCACGCTCTTGAGTGTGTTTATCTGCTTTTTCCTCGCCATGTCGTCGTTGTAGTCGAAGCCTTCTGATTCTTTGCCGATGACAAGGCCCATGTTGATGTACATTCCCTTGCGCGCTAAGTCGTCGAGGGCGCTCATATTAATTTGGGAATATGTCCTCACCACATTTGCCCCACACTCGTGGGCCGTGTCGTAGAACGGGTTGTAGCCGTCTCCCTTGTTGTTTAGGCCATTAATGGCCGCTCCCTTGACGAAAAACTCCTCTCCGTTCACATAGAGTTTCTTGTTCTTTACCTCCACCGTTGGCTTGTCGGGAAGAGGAGTGTCATCGTCCGTGATTTCGTGCCACTTCGGATCTTTGTATTTGTCGAGCGGGCTGCTCTTGTCGCAGGCCGATGCTGAGACGGCGAGTACCAGCATGAGGGCGAATTTGAGTATTTGTGTCATTTGATTATCGGATTGATTTGAATTATTATTGCGAATTATTATTGCCGCGTCTCGGTTCAGAACTCAAGTTTGAATACGTCACCCGCTTTGAGCGCAATCGGGGCTGCCGGCTTGTAGATGAACGTCCTTCCATCGTAGGTGCTGATGGTGAGGAATATCTTGCCGGCGGCTATTTCCTGTGCCGGAACGACCGCGGCGAACAGCCCGTCAGACGCCTTCCACATTGTAACTGAGCCGGTTTCGGCATCGGTTATCGTGCAGACCTTGTCTGATGCCCTGTCCCATTCGAGGGATGTGAGCACTCCGCTTATGGTTATGGTTTCCGCTGCGCTTCCGAATTCTCCCGGCAGTTTTGCCGTTGTGACATTGACGAGCGCAGCCCTGTGTGCGAACTTTATCGCTACCGGTGCCGACTGCGCGGCCTCGACTGAGGCCTTGCCCGTCAAGAAGTCGGCAGCGACAAACTTTGATGCCGAGCTCTGGTCTGAAGGCACTCTGAAAACGACTGCCGTGCCGTTGTTTTCCACAGAAGCCGGAGAGCAGGCGAGGAACGAGCCTCCCTCGTCACCGCAGTACCTGTACTTTGTCTTGTCCTTGCTGTCCTGCACCAGTGCGCCATCCGCTCCAACTGTGAAAAGCACTCCGCTCATGTCCGGTGCAAGCCCCTCCGACCAGACGGAAACGGCATCTCCTTCGCTGAATCTCGTGATTCCGGTTCCGAAATCAGTGACGGTCTTTGTAACCTGCTCCTCTGCGGAGAGTCTCACTTCAAGTCCGCTCCCCGAAACCATTTCCCTGCTACATCCGCAGGCGACAATCACCATGGACAGGATGAACGCAGAGTTTGTCTTTATGTTCATATTCATGTTATTTCCTCCTTGTGTTTTTGCAAGACTCTTTTATTTGCACCAGACTTCAATTTCACCGAGAATGACAGGCCCTATGGTTGTCGCGGAACATTTCTTCGCTGCGTGGTAGTCGTCCTCGGTCGCTCCTTCTGCCATCTTTTCCCTCCAGTGCATTGTCTTTATCTCGAATTTCAGATAGCGTCCGGCGTGACGTCTTTTCGGGTCTGCCGTGACGGTGAATGTTGACTCTCCATAGACAGGCATCGTTCCTTCTGCGACGAGGGTCCAGTTTACCTTGTCGTTGGAGACATAATAGGCGTAGTCTTTAATCCTCTGGAACAGAGAACGATGTCCGGCTTTCTTCGCGTTGATGAAGTCGTCGCAGATAGTGGTGGCGACTTTTGTGACGTTATAGACTGATTTCATATCGACAATAACGGTCCACGGAAGATATACCGCAGCTGTCGGACTTCCGCCATCCCCCGTTAGCCAAAAGTCTTTCGCGAAGGTGAAATCCTCATAGACATGATCTTTACTATTGCAGTTTATGTAGGCGATGTCGTAAGGTGAGAGCTCGAGACCAGTCTCGTTTTCACAGTCTTGCGCCCTAATCCAGTTTGAATACCAATAAGATGCATAGTTCCCGTCGAAGAGGTTTGCAAGTTTTCCGGCCCACGGGTTGTTCGGAATTTCGCTCTCTACAGTAAATCCGAGCGCCTTGCCGTCAAGCTTCCGTTCCTCCCCGACAATTTCCTCAAGCGAGGCCGTGGCGTCGGTGTATTCGTCTCCCCATGCCGCTTCCATCTCCAGCGAAACGTCGACCAGTTCAGTGCCTGTTATGGCCTTGGTGAGCGTGACAACCAGCGCCTTCCCTTCCGAGAGACGCAACGCTGATTCCGGATTCCATGTAAAAGTGCGTCCTCCCTCAGTCGTCACCGTGATGAAAGGGTTTTCCTCCGAAGCCGTGACATCAAGCGCCTGTGCGGGAAGCATGGCGAGGAAAACGCCCTCTTCCTGCCTGTTCATCATCACCGGCACGGCTTCCGCGTTGTCCTTTGAAAACAGTTTGTTGGTGCTGTACTCCCACACAATCGGCAGCCTTGCCCCCCGAAGCCTTACAGACGCAGCGTCAAACCCGTTGAGGACTACCCTCATCTTGGCCATCCTGTGACTGAATGCGAGCTTGACGGGCTGGGCCGTAGCCTTTGCAATATCGGCGCATGCGGTCATGAAGTCGCTCGCCACAAGTCCTGCTCCTGTACTCTGATCTGCGGCCGCGCTGAACTCGATCTTGCCGTCAGCGCGCTTTGCGTCAGATGGTAACCATGCTCTGAATGACGCTCCTTTTGTCCCATTGAAGCGGAACTCCCCGCCGTTTTCCTGAACAAAGGCCCCGACATCTGAGACCTTGAACTGCACTGCATCCATGTCGGCTTGGAGGCCTTCGGAGAGCATGGTAACCATTTCTCCGCCCTTGAAAACTCCGGCTTCAGCTGTGAAATCTACCTTTGCGTCGGATGCCGAGTTGCCCTCCGCCTCCTTCTTGCAGGAAACGGCCGCAGGCAACGTAAGTGCTATCAAATATATTATTGCTTTCAATTTCATATCATAAAGATTTTTTGTGAGACACATTCAAGTCGTGACTATCAGTCGACATCCCTTACGGTTACCTCAATCTCGTTGAGAATCACCGGTCCGAGGTCAACGGCCGAACTTTTCTTCAACGTGGCATAATCCACGTCCTTAATGATGTTCTCCCTCGCCATGTTCCAGTTGCCTCCTCCAGTGAGCCAGTTTGCGCTGTGATACTCATTGTAGGACTTGCCTCCGTGCATCTCCTTCATGGCTTCCTCTGTGTTCTCGCGCCAGTGGAGCGTCTTTATGACGAGCTTGAGGTAGCGCCCGATGACGGTTTTGTCCTGTTCCGGCTCGATGCTGAACGTCTCACCTCCATAGACCGGCATCGTCCCCTCACCAACCTTTTCCCAGTTGGTGTTGTCTTCGGAAACCCAGTATTCATAATCCTTCACCCTCTGACGGTAGCAGGACATATCGTGTCCTCCCTCGGTAGTGTTCAGGAACCTTGTTGTTCTGACCTCCACAATCTGAAATGATGACTGCATGTCCGCGACTACACTCCATGGGAGAGCCGGAATGTCATAACTTCCTTTCTTGCCGTCGAATTGAGTATGAAACTCATAGTCCGCTACATCGTGGTCTTCCATATTACACCAGATTGCCGTCGGGTCGTCAGGGAACTTCGAACAACGTGAAGCCTTGACATTCGCAAATCCGGAGCGCCACTCCGTGCTCTTGTTTCCGTCGAAAAGGCGGTCTATGCCGAATGTGCCCCAGTCATTGTCAGGCAGATCGGAACTCAGAATCCTGATGCCGCTGACACCATGAGGCTTTGCTCCATCGACAAAGTTCAGCAGGGCGCAGTTGCGGTTCACATTCACCGAGTCGCTGTCGCTCACGAGTTCAAGCGGAAGGACGAAGTTCTTTGTCGGGTCGCGCTCAATGGCACTGAGGACGGCCTTTGACTTGAGACGGATGTCGATTGTCTTGCCGGACTCGTCCGAAGCGAAGTGCAGGGACGGTGTGAACTCGTATGCTGCGCCGTCGATGATTTCGTAGTTGTTGTCCGGGAAGAGTAGTTCAAGTTCGTCGGAGCTCATCACGCGCAATCTTGCACTGCCTTCCGCAGACCTCTCGCTGCCGTTCTTCATAACAATCAGCGACCACACGGTCTCCTCGTTGCGTGCCTTAACTGAAACCGTCTGCTCACCGTTGTTCTTGATGTTCAGAATCGTGTGCCACCTCTCTCCCACGAGGTTTTCGGGAGAGAACTTCTTCTCGCATGAGACCATCGTCGCAAGAAGCGCGACAGGGAGGAGAAGGAGCGTGACTTTTGTTATTTTTATGTGATTCATATTTCTATAGACATTAAAAATGAATATGATTTGTCTGTATTTTCGAGGAATATAGACCGAAAAGACGGATAAATCTTTAGTACAACGGGGCTTGAACTAACTGAGGGTTACTGTCAACCTCTGTTGTGGCGATAGGAATCAGATACATTCTATCGTTCCACTGAAAGGACTGCGAAGTGATTTTGGTCCGCTGGTTCAGTTCTTCGAATGACGGATTCACTACCGTGAAGTTCAGCCCCTCGCGTGCCCCGGCCTTCAGGTGTTGCGGTGCGAGGCACCAGCGTCGAAGGTCGAAGTAGCGATGTCCCTCGCCCCAAAGCTCAATGAATCTTTCGTTACGCACCCAGTCCATAAGGCTCATTGAGGAACTGATGTCGCCTGTCTCAAGTTTCGGGATGCCGGCTCTTTCGCGGATAACATTCAGGTTGTCGAGGGCCTTTCCCGCATCTCCGAGAGCCGCATAGCACTCTGCAAGGTCGAGGTAGAGTTCCCCGAGACGGACTACAGGGAATGGCACCGTCTTGGTGTTCGTACCATTGCTGCTGGCGTTCCATGTGAGGTTCGGAAGAATGAACTTGGTGCTGAGATAGCCCGTGATGTTTAGGTCGTTGTCTTTAGACGGGTTGTAGCCCTGCTTGTCCTTGTCCCTCATATTTACGATGAGCGGCTTTCCGTTGGCGAGCTTCGATCCGTACTCTGCTCCGTCAAATGCAATCCAGGCATAGAAGCGCGGCTCGCGCATGGCGTTGAGGTTGATGATTTCAGAGCGGGTGAGACCAGCGGACGCGAACCAGTCGGACTCAGCCGCAAAGTTCTTGTCGTCCTTCGGAAGTTTGCCGTTTGCAGTGTAGAAGTGTTCCACGGTGTAGAGGAACGGGGATATGCCGGAGCGTCCTCCTGTCGGTGCCCCATTGTAGATCGTCACAGCATGAGGCAGAGCGGTGTTCTCCCAGTCAAGATACTTGTCGCTTCCGGAGTAAGTCGGATAGGCAGAACCGAAGATGACCTCCTTGTTTCCGTCCATCTCCGTTGTGCAGCCGAGGTAGCGCATAAGGCTGGCATATCTCTTCACGTCTTCTGATGCTCCCGGAATGTCAGGCAGAGAGACCCCCTCGGCCTTGCGCCGGCTTTCGGCATCTTCGAGCAGATAGAGCGTGCGGTTTCCCTGAACGGTTGCCCAATCGATTGCCTCAATGCAGGCTTCCTTTGCCTTCTCCCATTTCTGAGGGTCGAAAGTACTGCTTATGAGTTCTTTGCCGTAGCCGGGAGTCTCGTAGTTTTTGTTCTTCCATTCCTTGAAAGCGAGAGGCGCATCACCGTTCCAGAAAGGTGAGGCCGCGTAGAGAAGTGCGCGTGCCTTAAGTGCCTTGGCGGCAGCCGTGGTGGCGCGTCCTATCTCGGCGGTATCCTCCATGTAGTCAGGAAGACCTTCCTCGCAGGCCTGGTCGAACCACTGGCAGACCCTGGTGACGCAGTAGTCGAAATGCGAACGTCCCGGGAACTCCGACTTGTCGGTGTTTGAAGGGTAGAAGTGGTCGATAATCGGCACCGGGCCATAGGCTTCAAGAAGAATGAAATGGTAGAATCCGAGAAGGAAGTGACATTCGGCCTTCCATCTTGCTATGTCCTCCTCGGAACTGTATGCCGGAGTGTATTGATCGAGCAACTGTAGAAGGTTGTTGGTGCGCCCGATACACTTGTAGCATTGGTCCCACACCGAACCGTAAATCTGCCCCGGGTTCACCATCCCCCAGGCATACTGCTGGCTTACCACGCCCCATGAGTTAGGCAACCCGAACTCGTCGGTTGAAGTCATGAAGCTGCGGACTAACTTCTGCATATAGATTGCGGTGACGCCCTCGTAGCAGCTGTAGAGAAATCCGATTGTCCTGTTCTTGTCCTTGACCGTGTCCGGAATGTCCATGGTCTTCGGAGGCACGACTTCGAGGAAGTCGCAGGATGACGCCGCGCCGCCGAGCGTCAGCATCGTACATATTATATATATTATCCTTTTCATATTCATCTTGTCTCAAAAATAATCCTCAATCTGAGGTGACTTATTTTCCCATATTTTTTAGAAATGGAACTGCAGACCTATGTTGAATGTTCTCTGGAGTGGGAACGAGTTCCACGAGAGTTCAGGGTCCCAAAGCTTGAACGGACTCCACACGGCGAGGTTGTCTGCCGAGAAGTAGAGACGGCAGAAAGGGAAGGTGTAGCCGAATTCAAGGGTCTTGAAACGTATGAAACTTCCGTCGCGGAGCCAGTAGGTGCTGGTTTCAAGGTTGTTACGCACGTCGGTGTAGAGCGTTCCGAGGCGCGGATACTTTGCGTTTGGATCCGGGTTCGCCTCTGTCCATCTCTGCTGGTCTATGTACTTGGCCAGCTGCCTTTCTCCAGCTCCATATTCACTTCCCGTGTCAGCACCGAACGGATTCATAGGAGATTGTAAGATAGTGCGTTTTGCCGAGCCGTTGAAGAACATTCCGAGGTCAAAACCCTTCCACTTAAGATAGACACCCAAGCCATATTGCACCTTCGGAGCTGTTCCGCAGTCGGAGATGAGCGTTCGGTCCTCCTTCGTGATCTTTCCGTCACCATTGAGGTCGCGGTACTTGATGTCTCCGGGCATCACCTGGCTTCCGAGGTTCTGTTCAGGGCTGTTGTCAATATCCTCCTGATCCTTGAAGAGTCCGTCGGCCACATATCCCACCCATCTGTAGGAGACGAGAGGCCATCCGGCGGTCGTCTGCCACGTGTAGGTGTAGTCAGGCTCATCGACATAGACGAGCTTGTTCTTTATGTATGTGAACGTTCCGCGCACGGACATCGAGAAGTCATCGGTGAGCTGCTTAGTCCAGTTGAGGCTGGCGTCGAATCCCCGGTTGTCGGCCTTACCGACGTTGCCCCACGGTGTCGCCTTGTCGTAACCGAGCATCGATGGCCATGACCCCCTCTGCATAAGAATCTTCTCTCGCCTGTCGTGGAAGTAGTCGGCGGAGATGCTGAGGCTGTTGAACAGGTTGAGGTCAATTCCTATGTCGAGCTTGCGTGCCTTTTCCCAGCAGGCGTCCTCCACGGGGTAGGCGCTGATGACAGGGGCGTTGCTCTTTGAATATTCTCCGGAAGGGCCGGTGTAGAAATTGGCTTTGTAGGTATAGACATTAGAGACATAGAGGAAGTGCTGCGCTCCTGCATTCTTTCCTGTGTCATCGCTTCCTACGAGTCCGTATGAGCCTCTGATTTTCAGATGGTTGAACCAGTCCTTGACTGGAGTCCACCAGTCCTCGTTGCTGGCCACCCATCCGAGGGACACTGCCGGGAAGAACTCGAAGCGCTGCTTTCTTTGAAGACGCTCCGTACCATTGTAGCCGAAGTTCACCTCGGCGAGGTAGCGGTTATTCCAATCGTAGGTGACGCGCCCGGAGAGACCCTGGTTACGGTTCGGCAGCTGTGCCTCACGGTATTCGCGCATCATGTACATCAGCAGTGCGGAGACATTGTGGTCACCGAAGCTGCGGCTCCAGTTGAGCCTCGCGTCGAGGTACCATGTCATGAACGCCCATCTCGATATTCCCGACTGCACCTGATAGGTCGAACCTGCGTCGCCCACTGCAATGGCCTTGTAGCCCGTCGGATCTTCCGGATTCCACGCATCCGTATCTACCTGATAATAGTACGGCGCCATCGAACTGGTGTAGGTGCTCGAAGACCTCGCGTTCATTGCGACGAGAGCCGTGAGCTTCAGTCCCTTGGTTATGAAGTCAAGCTTTTGGTCGAAGCTCAGGGATGCGTTTATGTCGTTGAGGTTCGTTTGTTTGAACTGGCGCAGAAGCACTGCGTATGGGTTCTGATAGACGTTCTTCCCGGAGAAAACCCTGTTTCCGAAACGTATGTACTCGTCGCCTTCCTGTGCCGGAAGAACCGGCGGGAACATAACAGGGGAGATGTCATAGACATTATAGTAGAGGTTGTCGTTGTTTCCGAGTCCCTTATTGTTTTGGAACTGAGCATGCATCTTAAGGTTCACCCGGGTCGTCGGTGTGAGCTGGTAGTTGATGTTGTTTTGGAATATGTACGACCAGCGGTTATAGTTATTGTCGAAGACATAATCCTTCGGGCAGTTAATCATTCCCGTGTCGTGGTTGGCCTGCATGCTCATATAGTAGGTCAGATGCGAGCCTCCTCCCTGCACGTTAAGGTTCATCCTCTGGTTCATCGTGAAGTTTTTGAAAAGGATGCCGTACCAGTCAACGTCCGGATATACGAGCGGGTTTACTCCGCTGCGGGTGTTGGCGATGGTCTCGTCGCTGTATTTCGGTGCAGCCGTTGGGGTGCGTGAGGTGAGGACTTCGTTATATACTTCCATCCACCTTGCACCATCGACATACTCCATCTTCTGCATAGGAGTGAGGAACGAAACCTCGGCGTTTGCCGAAACCTTAGCCTTTGTGTTTTCGCTTCCTTCCTTTGTCGTGATTATGAGCACGCCGTTTGCTCCCCTGGAACCGTAAATCGCTGTGGCAGAAGCGTCCTTGAGAATCGAGAACTGGTCTATGGATTCCGGGGGTATGCTGTTGAGAGCCTCCGATGTGATTTCTATTCCATCGAGGAGTATGAGAGGTGTGGCTCGTCCTCCGAACGTTCCGATTCCCCGGATGTAGAACTCTGAACCCTCGCCCGGCTTTCCGCTCTTGGTCGAGGAAACGAGTCCGGCGAGTTTTCCCGCGAGATTGTTCGTGAGCGTGGCACTCGGAGCTTTCATGTCGAGACCTTTGATTGATGTGATGGAGCCTGTCACTGAAACTTTCTTCTGTGTTCCGGCTCCGACCACGACCACCTCGTCAAGTACCTCGTTGTCCGACGGCATCTTAACGTTAAGCACTCCGAGGTCGCCAACCACGAGTGTCTGGGTCTTGAATCCCATGCAGGAGAATACGAGTTCGGTCCTGTCAGTGACCTCAATCTCATACTTTCCGTCGATGTCGGTGGTGGTCCACATCCCTGTGTCACCCCTCACCTGCACCGTGGCTCCTGGAAGAGTCTCCCCGTTGCCGGCGTCCGTGACTGTTCCAACGAGTTTCCGTCTTTCCCGGACCTTTCCACCGGAGTTCTTCGCGGTTTCTTTTTTCAGTGAAATCTGGCTGCCGTTGATTTCGTACTTCACGTCGGTTCCCCTGAAAATCCTGTCGAGGATGACCTTGACCGGCTCGTTCTTCACCATAATGCTCACTGTCCTCCCAGTGTCAATGTCCGTGTTTCCGTAGAAAAAGACATAGTCGCTGTTCTTTTCCACATAGTCGAGCACATCCTTGACCGTGCTGCCTTTCATCTCGACGGTGAACGTCTTTTGCTGTGGAGCTTGCTCTGTTGCGGAAATCCCGGCAGGCAGGAGGCACAGACAGGCAGACAGCAGGATGCGGGAGACTCCCGATGTGCTAAAAATGCTGTAGTTTCTCATCTGTCAGCGTGTTTGTTAATTAATTATATGATATAGATTTATATTCGGTTGTTCAGAAAAATCAGTCCTTGTAGACATATATCTTTCCTTCGGAGTTCTCGTAGTATATCGGGGCAGCGAAGGAAATTGTGTGGAGTACGTCCTCTAAGCTGTCCTTCAGGTTCAACTTTCCGGAAACTTCAAGCGCACTGACGCCCGGCCCGAACACAAACTCCCTGTCGTAGGCGAGGTTTAGCTTTCTGAACACTGTCTCCAGACTTTCGTTGCGGCATACGAGCGTGTTCCTGACCCAACTGACATAAGGCTCCACATCGACTTTCTCCGGAGCACCGATGCTGCCGTTTTTCACCTTAACAATCTGTCCAGGGGCCATCTGTACCTCGTTCCCGCTCTCGTCGGCGATGTTGACCTTTCCGCCAACCAGAACCACCGACGAGCGGTTCTCTCCTGGATAGGCACTTATGTTGAACGATGTTCCCAGCACTTTCACGCGGAAATTCCCGCTCTGCACGGTGAACGGCGATCTTTCATTGTGGAATACGTCCATATAGACTTCTCCTTCCACATATATTTCTCTGTGATTTTCGGCGAAACTCCCTGGGAATATGACCCTTGAACCGGAGTTTATCCAAAGATGCGTGCCGTCTGCAAGTGTCAGCCGTGCCCTCTTTCCTTTCGGGACTATGATTTTGCTGAATCCCTCGTCTGACGGTTGGTTGATTGAAATCGTGTTTACGCTCACCGTTCCCTTGTCGGACCAGATGATGTCCGCGTCCTGTTCATCGATTTCAATCCCGCTCATTCCCGGCATGACCAGCAGCGTCTTGCTTCCGACACCATCCCTTGCCTCAGCGCATTTTGCAAGCTCCGCGAGCGGTTCGCCAAGCTCGTCCGCATTCATCCGTGAGCCGACGACAATAGCGCAGATGCAGGCCGCGGCCGCTGTCGATGCGATGATAGTCATTCTTATACGCTTACGCAGCAATGACTTGCGTCCTGCTTCGGCACGGAGTTCCACCTCCTCCCAAAGCAGATTTACTTCTTTCTCGCTGACTTTGCGTTCTTTTTCCTTAGCATATCCCACGAGCCTTCGTGCGACGCTCAGAATCTCAGATTTTCCGTTTTCCATTCGACGGTGTTTTATGAATTAGCCGCTATATAACGGCACATTCATAAAAACATACTCAAGAATTCTGAAATTATTTCGGGAAGGTTTCTAAACTATAGGTGAGGCAACAATCCGTGAGGCGAGAAGGGCGCAGACCATGAGGAATTCTTCAGGAGTCATTTTTGCCCGGAGCCTCGCGAGAGCGCGTGAGACAAGATTCATTGAGGACTGCGGAGCGATGCCGAGAACCGCAGCTATCTCCTTGTTGGACAGTCCGCTGACAAACCTCAAGTAGATGGCGGTGCGCTGATTCACAGTCAGTTCCTCGTAGGCTGCCATCAGTTTCTTTCCGAGCATCACCTGCTCGTCGCTATAGCTGAACATCCTTTCGATTTCAGCGTCCTCAATCTCCATCCGGAACGCTCTCTCGTCAAGTTCATCGACTGGCTTCCTCGCAGCAAGTTTGTCGAGAATCGAGTTGCGTAGCGCTGTCAGAAAATAGGAGCGCACATAGTCTGTGTGGGAAAGCCGGCGGCTGACGGAAAATTTTACGAATATGTCCTGAATGCAGTCTTTCACGACATCCTCATCGCGCACATATTTCAGCCCGAAATTGAACATCAGGTCATAGTGACGACGGTAGAGCACGGACAGAGCTTTTGCGTCACCATGTCTCGCGAAGTCCCACAAAGTTTCATCTTTCAAAGAGTTATATGCGTGCTGCCGTTCCATACTCGTTTCCCTTTTCTCTAAAGACACGCAAAAGTAGCGATTTATCCGGAAATATCGAAAGAGGCGTTTCCTAATATCGCAACTTGTCAGAGCCTCGTGGGAACGGATTTTGTGCACTGCCTTCATGTTATGAAACAGACGATGTATATGATTGTCGCACTCATCCTGTGCTGCACTGCGGCGCTACGTGCCCAAACTCCGGCAACGATGGGATAATCGTAAATGTGTTGCCGGTGAACGGAAACTGACGCTGCCTCAGGCCAGTTTCTTCTTGCAACCTCTAAGACCGGGAAGTAGTTCTAAATGCAAGACAGATGCTTTCGCACAAGGTGTTTTTTGCTTATTTTTGTGCCGTAAAACAATATTGACATGCTCACACTATACACATTGACATCAGGATTGCATAGCGAGGCGGCAGGGAAGCCGTCGGAAGAGAGGTTCATACGCGAGATCGAGGAGAGGCTCGGTGAGGAGTTTGACTTTCGGGGCGAAGATTTCTCCGGATATGGGGAGACACGGAACAACATCATCTATGTCCGGACCGGGGGCACTGAGGGGATTTTCAAGAGCATATTCTGCAAAGACGGAAAACTGCAGGTGCCTGGAAACGAACCTATCAGACTGCTTACAAGCGGCAAGAGCAATTCATTGGCTGCGTCGATGGAAATATTGTCATTCCTGAACCGTAACGGATATCCGGGAGAAATCATACATGGAAACACAGAAGAAATCGTCGGGAAACTGGAAGCAGGCTTTACGAGGGGAAACAAGAGCCATGTGCGAAAATATGGACTGGGGCGGATATTGGAGGGAATGAAAGTCGGAGTCGTCGGGAAGCCGTCAGACTGGCTGATTTCCAGCGATGTGGACTACGATGAAGCAAAGATAAGACTCGGAGCGGAAATCATTGACATTGACATAAAGAAACTGGTCGACCTGGCCAAGACACCAGACAGGACCTTGCTGAAAGAATTGGACCTCAATGCATTGAACAAACCGAAATTCGGACGCGAAATAACGGAAAAAGACTTCGGAAAGGCACTTGACATATATTGCGCGCTCAAGACAATCGTGAACGAATATGGACTGGACGGAGTGTCCCTGAGATGCTTCGACCTGCTCACGGCGCTGGGCAATACAGGATGTCTGGCATTGGCAATCCTTAACAGTCAGGGAGTTGTAGCAACCTGCGAAGGCGATGTGCCGGCTCTGCTGTCAATGTGCATCGCCAACAAAAAATATGGCACGCCTGGATTCCAGGCAAATCTCTCACGCATTGACGGAGACAAATTGCTGTTTGCGCATTGCACAGTGCCTCTGAACATCGTAAGCGGCTACTGTTACGACACGCATTTCGAATCAGGAATCGGAGTGGCCATACATGGCACGATCCCGGCAGGACCCGCGAAGATACTAAAGGTTTCGCCAGACTGCACGGAAATGTTTCTAGAAGACGTCAATATCATTGAAAATCAATATAATAACAATCTCTGCCGGACACAAATAATCGTGGCGGCTCCCGGACTTGCAGATTATTTCCTGCGCTCATCCATCGGGAACCACCACATTATAATTCCGACCCGATAAAGTTCGGGTCCGCAAGTTACTTCTAGAATTTCAATACCGCCGTAACCGGGTAGTGGTCAGAGATGTATGGCACTCCGGCGAAACTCTCCGTCACGGTGTGGAAACTAGGACATTTGGAGAAACCGCTATAATAAATGTAGTCAATCGTCAGACCGGCAGTAGTCGCAAGATCCACGAACTGGTCCCCTATCGCAGCATGCTTCAACGGTTTGCCGAAAGCATTGAAAGAAGGGATGCTGTCGGTCACTTCCGCCGTAGCGCGGGCACTGGACATTATCTGGTCCAGGTCATCCAGCACGGCATCAGCCGGAAGGACATTGAAATCACCGGTCAGGACCATCGGATATTTCTTGGGATTGATACTGTCAATACGCTCCACGATGAGCTTCAGACCGTTCTTTTCAGCCTCGCGACCCTGATGGTCAAGATGGGTATTCACATAATAGAACTCCTTTCCGGACTTGCGCATTTCCAGAAGGGCCCATGTGGCAGTGCGGCGACATGCGGCATCCCAGCCGAAAGACGGAACCTCAGGTGTCTCAGAAAGCCAGAACGTACCCCAATCCTTCAGTTCAACCGTCTTGGTATTGAAGAAAATCATCATCATTTCACCGGCTGACTTTCCATCATCACGACCTACTCCAACTCCATCATAATCAGGACATTGTTCCTTAATGAACTCCGCCTGGAAATCGAAAGCCTCCTGCAGTCCCATGATATCGGGACGGAGCTCGTTCACCATGGCGGCAGAAGCCTGCTTGCGTAATTCCCAAGAATTCTCCCCATCCTTCGCAACACCCATCCTGATGTTGAATGACACGACCTTCAGTTCGTCAGCCGCCGGCCGACACTGTACAAATGCCAGCAGAACCGACAGTACAATAAAAAATCTCTTCATATTTTTCAATGTTTTTGTTTAGTACTGCAAATATACGCAAGGAAAAGCTAATATTCACGATTTGACCCGCAGTTATTGGGTGATGCTGAAAAAATCACGTATATTAGTAGCAAATTCGAGGAATTTATGAAAGGAATCGTTCTTGCCGGCGGTAGCGGAACCAGGCTTTACCCTATCACCAAAGGCATCAGCAAGCAGCTGATACCGATATTTGACAAGCCCATGATCTACTATCCTATTTCTGTGCTGATGCTGGCAGGAATCAGGGAGATTCTCATCATATCCACACCTACGGATCTGCCTAATTTCCAGAGACTTCTGGGAGACGGAAGCGACTTCGGAGTAAAATTCGAATACGCGGAGCAGCCGTCACCGGACGGCCTTGCACAAGCATTCATCATCGGTGAAAAATTCATTGGCAATGACTGCGCGTGCCTGGTACTTGGAGACAATATCTTCTACGGAGCAGGACTGAATGCCATGCTTCAGCAGGCAGTGACCGATGCAGAAGAACACCATAAAGCCACTGTTTTCGGATACCGCGTAAGCGACCCGGAAAGATACGGCGTAGCGGAATTCGACAAGAACGGCAACTGCCTCAGCATCGAAGAAAAGCCGAAGAACCCGAAGAGCAACTATGCAGTAGTCGGCCTGTACTTCTACCCGAACAAGGTCGTGGACATCGCCAAGACCATAAAGCCTTCGGCAAGAGGCGAACTGGAAATCACCGCCGTCAACCAGAACTTCCTGCAGGCCAATGAATTGAAAGTCCAGACAATGGCACGCGGATTCGCATGGCTCGACACAGGGACACACGACTCGCTCTCCGAGGCATCCACCTTCATCGAGGTCCTGGAGAAACGTCAGGGACTGAAAGTCGCATGTCTGGAAAGCATTGCATACAGGCAGGGATGGATAGATGCGGAACAGCTGAAGAAAGCGGCGGCGCCTATGCTCAAGAACGATTACGGAAAATACCTCATGTCCATCCTTAACGAGGGACATGACACACTGAAGAAAGATCTGGAGTATTGAAATGAATCATACAATATTAGTCACAGGAGCGGACGGACAGCTCGGACGGGAAATGCAAATCGCCTCCCGCGGCAGCCGTAACCGATTCATATTCACCGACATTGCCGGAGAACACGAGAGACTCGACATCACCGACCCGCAGGCCATTGCGGACATCGTCCGCGAGAATCATGTCAATGTCATCGTGAATTGCGCCGCATATACCAATGTCGACAAGGCTGAGACCGACCCGGAAACCGCAAACCTGCTGAACAACATTGCCGCAGGCAATCTGGCTGACGCAATGAAAGCCGTAAACGGCACACTCATACATATTTCCACGGATTACGTATTCCAGGGAGACCGGAACATTCCATGCCGGGAAGACTGGCCGACAGAGCCGCTGGGAGTGTACGGGAAAACCAAATTGGCTGGTGAAAAAAGCATTGAAGCCACAGGCTGCGCGAGCATAATCATACGCACCGCATGGCTCTACTCCCCTTTCGGAAAGAACTTCGTGAAGACAATGCGCGACCTCACCTCCAGCAGGGAAAGCCTGAAGGTAGTCTTCGACCAAGTGGGGACACCGACCTATGCAGGCGACCTGGCGGAAACAATATGCCGAATCATTGAAACCGGGCAGCTGGACAAGACAGGCATCTACCACTTCAGCAACGAAGGCGTCTGCTCATGGTTCGACTTCGCGAAAGCCATCTGTGCGATGAGCGGCAACACTTGTGACATCCAGCCATGCCACAGCGATGAATTTCCGAGCCCGGTGGCAAGACCACATTTCTCGGTACTCGACAAGACCAAAATCAAGCAGACGTTCGGAATCCGCATACCATATTGGACGGACTCATTGAAACGCTGCATCGAAGAAATTGAAAACAGCTGACACCAATGGAAAGCAAAAGAAATATACTCATTACAGGCGGAGCAGGCTTCATAGGGAGCCACGTCGTCAGGCTGTTCGTGAACAAATACCCTGATTACCATATCATCAATCTCGACAAGCTGACCTACGCCGGCAACCTCGCCAATCTCCACGACATCAAGGACAAGCCGAACTACACCTTCATCAAGGCAGACATCTGCGATTTCGAAACCGTGCTGGAAATCATCCGGAAGTTCAATGTCGACGGCATCATCCACCTCGCAGCGGAAAGCCACGTCGACCGCTCGATAAAGGACCCGTTCACATTCGCCAACACCAATGTAATCGGCACATTGTCAATGCTTCAGGCTGCAAGGATTCATTGGGAAAGCCAGGATAAGCCTTGGGAAATCAATGGAGTGCCATGCCTTTTCTACCATATTTCCACTGATGAGGTATATGGGGCGCTGGAAATCACGGCACCGGACGGCCTGGAATCTCCTTTCTCCACGAAAGCATCCTCGGCGCATCATCATGTCTATGGAGAAAAATTCTTCACCGAAGAGAACAGCTACCATCCGCATTCGCCATATTCCGCGGCGAAGGCGGCTTCGGACCATTTCGTGAGATCATTCCACGACACCTACGGCATGCCGACATTGGTTACCAACTGTTCGAACAATTACGGGCCATACCAGTTCCCGGAGAAGCTGATTCCATTGTTTATCAACAATATACGGCACAGAAAGCCGCTCCCGGTCTATGGCAAGGGAGAAAATGTCCGTGACTGGCTCTTCGTGGAAGACCATGCGAGAGCGATTGACACCATCTTCCACAAAGGACAAATAGCCGACACCTATAATATAGGAGGGTTCAATGAATGGAAAAACATTGACCTCATAAAAGTATTGGTCAATACGGTCGACAGGCAGCTGGGCAGGGCGGAAGGCGAAGACCTGGACCTCATCACATTCGTCACGGACCGCAAGGGGCACGATATGAGGTATGCCATCGACTCCCGCAAACTCCAGAAAGAACTTGGGTGGGAGCCTTCGCTCCAGTTCGAGGAAGGCATTGAACTGACAGTAAGATGGTATCTTGAAAATCAGGAATGGCTGGACAATGTGACCAGCGGAGATTATTTGAAATACTACCAAAACATGTACGGAGCACTATAATATGAAAGTTACAAAGACAGATATAGAGGGGGTTGTGATTTTGACGCCCCGGATTTTCATAGACGAGCGAGGATATTTTTTCGAGAGCTGGTCAAGACATGAATTCGAAGAAAAAATCGGCAAGATAGATTTCTGCCAGGATAATGAGAGCATGTCCACATACGGCGTGATACGCGGACTGCATTTCCAGAATCCTCCATACGCACAGAGCAAGCTTGTGCGGTGCATAAAAGGAAGAGTTCTTGATGTCGCGGTAGATATCAGGAAAGGTTCTCCGACTTACGGAAAACATGTAGCAGTGGAACTCACGGAAGACAACCACAGGCAGATGTTTATCCCGAAAGGCTTCGCTCACGGCTTCTCGGTTCTGAGCGAAACCGCATTGTTCCAATACAAATGCGACAATTTCTACCATCCGGAGGCGGACGGCGGCATCTTACTGGAAGACGAAACATTGGGAATTGACTGGAAAATTCCGGACGAACTGAAGATATTGAGCGAAAAAGACAAAAGACATATAAAACTGAACGAATTTGACAGTCCGTTCAGATACGACAAGTAATAAGGAATCATAATGGACTGGTTAACAGGATTATTTACAAATCAAACATTTATACAGGCCATACTCGTCCTCTCGCTGATTTGCGCGATCGGACTGATATGCAGCAGGATTACGATTAAGGGAGTCTCGCTCGGAATCACATTCATATTCTTCGCGGGAATCATTGCCGGCCATTTCGGATTGACGATAGATCCGCAGATGCTCGCATTGGCACAGAACTTCGGACTCATATTGTTCGTCTACGCCCTCGGTCTCCAGGTGGGCCCCAGCTTTTTCCCGTCATTGAAAAAAGGCGGCATAAAATTGAACCTTCTGGGTCTGGGAGTATTGGTACTGGGCGCGGTTATGGCGGTAATAGTCAGCATGTTGACTGACATTTCCCTGCCTACGTCCGTCGGTCTTCTCACGGGAGCGGCCACCAATACGCCTATGCTTGGTGCGGCACAACAGTCACTTCTGGAGGTCTACCCTGATGCCACTGCCACATCCAACGAGATGGCGATGGCCTGCGCGGTAGGCTACCCGTTCGGCGTAATCGGCGTGATACTATGCGTAGTAATATTGAAACTGATCTTCCACAAGCCTGGTTCCAATGACAAAGAACAGCATGACAATCAGACATTTGTGTCAGAATTCCGCATCAGCAATCCGGCGATATACGGAAAAGCGATAAAAGACATCATGAAGGACGTGTCCATCAGGCTTGTCGTGTCCAGGGTATGGAAATTCAACGGGAACAATGAAGACGATGCCAATGACGGCACGGTAATCATACCGAACGGCGATACGATTCTGGAGAAAGGCGAGCATGTACTGGTCATGACCAAAGAAACGGAAACAGGCATTGCCGAGAAGCTTTTTGGAGAAACCGTCCACAAGGACTGGAACAAGAAAGACATTGACTGGAACCATCTTGACAGTACATTGGTATCGCGTCATGTGCTTGTCACCCAGCCACATATGAACGGAGCCAAACTTGGCGACCTGCACCTCAGAAATGCCTACGGCATCAATATCACCAGAGTGAACAGGGCGGGCATCGACATTCTTCCGTCAAGCGGACTGCATCTCCAGATAGGTGACAAGCTTACCATCGTGGGAAAGGAGGTCGCCATCGACCGGGTGGCAGAAGTGCTTGGAAACCAGGAAAAAGAGCTGAGAAACCCTAACTTGTTTTCCATCTTCATCGGCCTCATTCTCGGCCTTCTGCTGGGAAGCATACCGTTCGCCATACCGGGAATGAGCATTCCGGTAAAACTCGGTATCGCCGGAGGCCCGATAATCGTAGGAATCCTCATGGGGGCCTATGGTTCACGCATGCACCTTACCACATATACTACACGAAGTGCGAACCTGATGCTCAGGCAGATGGGACTCACCATCTATCTTGCCGGACTGGGATTAAGTGCCGGCCCGGGATTCTTCGAGACGGTATTCCAGCCGGAAGGACTGCTCTGGATTCTGCTCAGTTTCCTTATGGCAATCGTCCCTGTCCTGATAGTGGGATTCATCGCCACGAAATTCTGCAAGACCAGCTATGCATCCAATATCGGTATGCTCTGCGGTGCAATGGCGAACCCGATAGCGCTCAATTACGCCCTCAGTACCGTCGAGGACGATGAGCCTTCTGTAGCTTATGCAACAGTTTACCCCGTCGAGATGTTCTTGCATGTCATTACAGCTCAAATGATTATGCTGCTCTGCATCTAGAATGTCGACGGGGCGGGTATAAAGAGATCGTTGAAGTTGCGATGTTATTTCAGGAGACGTGCGCGGAGTTTGGCGAGCATGTCACGGGTCATTGACTCAAGGTCATACTCTGGCTTCCAATCCCATTCCTGACGTGCGCAAGAGTCATCCATGCTGTCAGGCCAGCTGTCTGCGATGCTCTGCTTCAGCGGATCAGGCTGATATTCCATTTCGAAACCCGGAACCTCACGGCGGATTGCCTCATAAATGGTCTCCGGAGCGAAGCTCATTGACGCGATATTGAACGCATTACGGTGAATGAGTCTTGACGGATCAGCTTCCATAAGTTTGATGGAGCCGTTGAGTGCGTCAGGCATATACATCATATCCATCAATGTACCAGGCTTCAGAGGGCAGACGAATTTCTCGCCACGGACAGCAGCATAGTAAATATCCACTGCATAGTCGGTAGTTCCGCCGCCCGGAAGGGTAACATTGGAAATAAGGCCAGGGAAACGTACCGCGCGTGTATCCACACCATATTTGGTGAAATAGTAGTCACTGAGAAGCTCGGTGGTAACCTTGGTCACGCCGTACATCGTACGAGGACGCTGGATAGTGTCCTGAGGAGTTCCGACATGCGGAGTGCTGAGGCCGAAGGAACCGATGGAACTAGGTGTGAACACTGCACATCCGTTCTCTCTGGCAACTTCGAGAACACTCCACAAACCGTCAATACCGATTTTCCATGCCAGCTTCGGCTTGGACTCGGCAACAACGGAAAGGAGAGCCGCAAGATTGTAAATCGTGTCAATGTGGTACTTCTTCACTGCGGCGGCAATCATCTCGCCATCAGTAACGTCCACTACTTCAGACGGACCTGACTCCTTGAGTTCACCCTTAGGCTCGCTTCCATGAATGTAACCTGCTACGACATGGTCATTTCCATATCTTTTACGCAATTCCATAGTGAGCTCGGAACCTATCTGTCCAGTCGCTCCAATTATGAGAATGTTCTTCATATCGGTACTTTAACTTATTGTTTTAATAAATTTGTTCACAAAAATAATTAGATTTTCATGATTTCCGAAGAAAATCATAACAAATCGTTAAAACTTTTTAATATACTTTGATTTTATGTGATTTCTGCGTAATTTTATGACACAAATGAAACACAAAACGTTTATATATGTACGGAAAAATGAAAGAGCATCTCAGCAAGACTCTCGCTGAGATCCGCGAGGCGGGCCTCTACAAGGAGGAGCGCCTTATCGAGAGTTCCCAGTCAGCCTCCATCCAGGTAGCCGGTAAAGAGGTACTGAATTTCTGCGCCAACAACTATCTCGGACTCGCCAACGACCCGAGACTGGTCAATGCTTCAGCGGCAATGATGGCGAAACGTGGATTCGGCATGGCATCTGTACGTTTCATCTGCGGAACACAGGACATCCACAAACAGCTTGAGAATGCCATCAGCGAGTATTTCCAGACAGAAGATACCATTCTTTATGCGGCCTGCTTCGATGCTAACGGCGGTGTTTTCGAACCTCTCCTGACTGATGAAGATGCCATCATTTCTGATACATTGAACCACGCATCCATCATCGACGGCGTACGTCTCTGCAAAGCCAAGAGATACCGCTATGCAAACGCTGACATGGCTGATCTTGAGCGCTGTCTGCAGGAGGCCCAGGCACAGAGATTCAGAATCATTGTAACTGACGGCGTATTCTCCATGGACGGCAACGTGGCTCCTGTCGACAAGATCTGCGAACTGGCAGAGAAATATGATGCCCTCGTGATGGTAGACGAATCACATTCAGCCGGTGTCGTAGGCGCTACAGGTCACGGAGTAAGCGAACTCACCAACACATACGGAAAGGTTGACATCTATACCGGAACGTTAGGAAAAGCATTCGGCGGAGCAATGGGCGGATTCACCACAGGCCGCAAGGAGATCATCGACCTCCTCAGACAAAGAAGCCGTCCTTACCTGTTCTCCAACTCGTTGGCACCATGTATCATAGGCGCCAGCCTCGAAGTATTCCGCATCCTGAAGGAGAGCAATGAACTTCACGACAAACTCGTAGAGAACGTCAACTACTTCAGGAACAAGATGATGGCTGCCGGATTCGACATCAAGCCTACTCAGAGTGCAATCTGCGCCGTTATGCTCTATGACGCCAAGCTTTCACAGGTTTTCGCTGCGAAGATGCAGGAGGAAGGCATTTATGTCACAGGTTTCTACTACCCTGTCGTACCTAAGGACCAGGCAAGAATCCGTGTCCAGATTTCAGCTGCACATGAAAAGAGCCAGCTCGACAAGTGTATCGCCGCATTCATCAAGGTAGGCAAAGAACTCGGCGTACTCAAATAGCCGATACCGGACATACATTCATACGGGAACTGTCCAAAACCATGGGCGGTTCCCTTTTCTTTTGGATATTTTTCCTATCTTTGTGACAAGAACTTCAACAGATGGACAATGCTGTTTTGTGCGTAAAACAGCGCATGAATTTATTGAAACAAGATGTCAGACAACAATATATTCGAAAACAAGATTCTGGTCCTGGACGGGGCGATGGGTACTATGATTCAGCGATACGGGCTGGAAGAAATTGATTTTCACGACAATGGCGTGAAAAAAGACTATCCGGAAACAAATGCAGACACCGCTGAAGCACTGGAATTTCTAAGACAGAGCAGCCGCGAACTGAAGGGCAACAATGAGTGCCTTAACCTGACACACCCGGAAATCATCGAAGAAATCCATCGGGAATACATAGCTGCCGGAGCAGACATAATCGAATGCAACACATTCAGTGCCAACCGCATATCACAAAAAGAATATGGAACGGAAGCATTGTCCTACATCATGGCGCGCGAAGGTGCGGCCATCGCGAGAAGGGCTGCGGACAGCGCCGGCGGACGACGGATTCATGTGGCTGCCAGCATTGGCCCGACGTCGAAATCATTGAGCCTGGCTCCGGACATCAATCACCCCGACATGCGCCCGTACAGCTTCGCCGACATGGTCGAGGCTTACGGCGAGCAGATACGCGGAGTCATTGACGGCGGTGCCGACATCATCCAGATAGAAACCTGCTTCGACGCATTGAACACGAAAGCGGCATTGTACGCATTGGAAAAGATTTCGCCTGACGGAAGTTTCCCTGCAATCGTCTCAGTATCAGTCAATGACAAAAGCGGCAGGACATTGACAGGACAGACCGTAAGGGCGTTCTACACTTCAGTAAGCCACTACCCACTCCTGGCCTTCGGACTCAACTGCTCACTTGGAGCGGAGGACCTGATGCCTCTCGTAAAGGAGGTGTCGGAGTTTGCGGAATGCGCCGTCATCTGCTATCCCAATGCCGGACTGCCTAATGAAATGGGCGGTTATGACGAGACTCCGGAGGAAATGGCGCTGCAAGTCAGGAAGATGGCAGAGGCCGGAATCATCAATATCATCGGAGGCTGCTGCGGAACCACGCCGGCACACATTGCCGCCATAAGCGAAGCTATAAAAGGTATCAGGCCACGAAAGACTGACGCCGGCACCGGCATTGACAAGACATTGACAGTGAGCGGATTGGAACCGGTAAGCATTGACCTGAAAAACAGCAATTTCACGAACATCGGAGAGCGCACGAACGTGGCAGGATCCCGCAAATTCGCGAAACTCATCGCGGCCGGCGACTACGAGACCGGACTGCAGATTGCAGCGGACCAGATAGAAAACGGCGCGAGCATCATTGACATAAATATGGATGACGCCATGCTGGACAGCCGTTCCTGCATGGAGAAATTCGTGAGATATATTTCCAACGACCCGGCCGTGGCAAAAGCGGCATTGATGATAGACTCATCGCATTGGGAAACCATTGTAGCCGGTCTGCAAAACGCTCAGGGAAAGTGCATTGTGAACTCCATCAGTCTCAAGGAAGGTGAAGAGGCTTTCCTGAAAAAGGCGGCGGAAATCCATGCGATGGGAGCAGCAATGGTGGTGATGGCATTCGACGAAACCGGCCAGGCTACCACGTTCAACAGGAAGATCGAGATTTGCGAGAGAGCATATAAACTGCTGACAATCAAGCTGAACATCCCGCCGCATGACATTATTTTCGATGTCAATGTCCTTTCCGTAGGAACAGGAATCGAGGAGCACGCCAAATATGGAATTGACTTCATCGAAGCCGTCAGATGGATAAAGCAGAACCTGCCTGGAGCATATACTTCCGGCGGTATTTCGAACCTGTCTTTCGCATTCCGAGGGAACAACACCGTCCGCGAGGCGATGCATTCGATATTCCTCTATCACGCTGTCAATGCGGGACTTGACATGGGAATCGTGAATCCGGGAATGCTGCAAGTGTACGATGACATTGAACCTGATCTGCTGAAGAAGGCAGAGGACGTGATCCTGAACAGGGATGCGGATGCGACCGAGAGGCTTATCGCGAAGGCGCAGGAGATAATGGCAGCGAAAGAGGCAGCCAAAAACGGTGGCGCGACCACAAATTCCGCACAGGAAAACATTGACAGCCAGAACAGTACGCCGGAAGAGCGGCTTAAAGAATGTCTCGTAAAGGGACGCGGCGCCGGACTGGAGGCGAACGTGCTGGAGTGTTACCATAAATACGGTTCCGCGGTGAAAGTCATCGAAGGACCGCTGATGGCAGGAATGGAGCGCGTCGGTGAGCTCTTCGGCGACGGCAAAATGTTCCTCCCGCAAGTCGTGAAGTCCGCAAAAATCATGAAGGACGCGGTCGCGGTTCTCGAACCGTACATGACCGGCGAGGGCAATGATTCCGGCACACGACCTGTCATAATCAATGCTACCGTCAAGGGAGATGTCCATGACATAGGAAAGAACATCACCGGCATTGTCCTGAGCTGCAATGGTTTCGAAGTCATTGACCTGGGCGTGATGGTGGACAAGGAGAGGATTCTGGATGAGGCGCAGAAGCACAATGCCGCGATCATCGGGGCGAGCGGGCTGATTACGCCGTCGCTATACCAGATGGAGGAATTGTGCCGGGAAATGACCCGACGCGGCATGGACACTCCGCTGTTCATCGGTGGCGCGACCACATCTGCATTGCACACTGCCGTCAAGCTGGCCCCTCTGTATCAGCATGTTTTCTATGCGCAGGACGCGTCTTCAAGCGCGGTGATGGCGAAAAGGTGCATGATGGACAGGGAAAAATTCGAGGCGGCAGAGCATGAGGCGCAGAAAAAGCAGCGGACCATGTATGAAAGCATGATGGCGAAACGTACGATGCAGGAAAGCGATGTGCCGGAAGCGGCATTCTCCGAAGACTCGTATCTCACACCTGAAGAATATTCTTTCTGCGACATTCCGGCCATGGAACTCTCTATAGATGAAATACTTTCCTACTTCGACTGGAGAATGTTCCTGGCGATTTGGGGCATAAAATACGGCGGGGACCTGCCGGACGATCCGATAATAGAGAAAACCGTAAAAGACGGCAAGGCGGTGCTGGAGAGATTCAAGACAAGGCATGAGGTAATCATCAGATTGTCAGAGAGAATCATGAATGCACGACGCGAGGGCAACGACATTGTCATAAGCGGTGAAAGCACGAGATATCCGATGCTGCGCCAGGAGAATATCGATGCGCATGGAGGAAGCAGATTGTCTCTTGCGGATTTCGTTCCATCCGGACATGACGGTCCGATGGGCGCATTCGCCATAAGCGTGGTCACCAACCATGGCCCTGCATGCACCTGCGGCTGCCAGGCTGGACTGCCGGACTTTTTCGCCAGAAGAGTTTATGGAAGAGCCTCGGGAGATGACATTACCTCACAACTGCCGGAGACAGCCACGAAAGATTATAACAGCATGATGGACAGGGCCGTAAGGGTAACATTGGCGGAAGCCGCATCGCTTTGGCTGGATGATTTCCTAAAGAAACGGATGCATTGCAGCAGCGGAAGGAATGTGCGGATTGTCAAGCCGGCAGCCGGTTATGCAAGCTGTCCGGACCATACATTGAAGAAAGATATACTGGACATCTTGCCGGAAAGCGGAAAGCTGGGCATCCGGCTTACGGAGAGCTTCGCAATGATTCCTGACGCCTCCATCTGCGGTTTCATATTTTTCCATCCGGATGCGACATATCCGGAAATCCGCCATATCAGCAAGGAACAGTTCGATGATTATGCTTCAAGGCGCGGCATGACAGAGCAGCAGGCGCGACAGTTCCTGGGACACCTTCTTTAATTCATAGACAAAGACATAATACAATGAAAATCACAGAGATACTTAACGATAGCAAGAAACCTTTCCCTTCGATAGAAATCGTTCCGCCACTTAACGGCATGAGCAAGGACGAACTGCTCGGAACCATCCGCAGTTTCATGGAATTCGCTCCGAAATATATCAACGTAACCTGCCACAGGGACGAATACGCCTTCAGAAAAGAGGACAATGGCACATATTCCCGCCATCTGGTGAGGAACCGCATCAGCGAAGTAGCCGTCTGCGCTGCCATCATATCGGAATTCGATGTCAATGTCGTTCCGCATGTAATCTGCGGCGGGGCATCAGCCGAGGAACTGGAAAGCGATCTTTACAACTATAGATTCCTGGGAATCAGCAACATAATGGCTCTCCGCGGAGATTCAATAACCGGCGAAAAGAGGTTCGTTCCGCATCCGGAAGGTTACGCCCACGCCAATGAACTGGTCGAGGCCATCAGGCATTTCGATGAGCAAACAGGTGAATCATTCTGTATAGGTGTCGGCGGCTATCCGGAAAAGCATTTCGAGTGCGCCAACATTGAAACGGACATTGAAAATCTGAAGCGCAAGGTCGATGCGGGCGCGGATTACATTATCACACAGATGTTTTTCGACAACAAGGTTTTCTACCGTTTCGTCGACCTGTGCCGGAAAGCAGGTATCAATGTCCCGATCATTCCGGGCCTGAAACCGCTTTCTACAGCCCGCCAGGTGGCTCTTCTGCCTCAATCTTTCTCTCTGGACATACCGAAAGAACTGACCGAAGCCATCGCCCAAGCGGGTGATGACAAAGAAGCCGTCTACCGCATCGGAACCCAATGGTGCACTGCCCAGTGCAAGGATCTCCTCGCCCACGGAGTCCCGGCCGTACATTTCTACACCATGGGCAAGCCGCGCAACATCACCGAGATAATGCGCGAGTGCTTCTAGGCGGACAGGACCTCATTGGCGCGCTCCAGGGCGACATTGATGTTCGGACAGATGTTCTTCTCGCCGAGAAGGTGGTAGAAGCCTGCTTTTTGGAGTGCGGCGTGAACATTGGGATTGACACCTGAAAGGACTACAGTAATATTGTTCTTCTGACTCATCTCGCAGAGGTTCGAAAGGTTATGGATACCGGTCGAATCGATGAACGGCACCTTGCGCATACGGATGATACGCACCTTGGAACGGTCACGGAACTCGGACATAAGTTCCTCGAACTGGGTAGCTACACCGAAGAAATACGGACCGTTGATTTCATAAACCTCCACGCCCTTAGGGATAGTCAGACCTTCGTCATACGTATGGATGCCAGACTCGTCCTGCACCTTGATTTCATTCTTTACAGCTGAGATTTCCGTAGTCTCCATGACACGGCGCATGAAGAGCACACATGCCAGCATCAGACCTACGGCAATAGCTATCGTCAGGTCGAAAATCACTGTCAGGAAGAAAGTTATGAGCAATACCGTGACATCCGATTTCGGGTTTTTCAGCAATGCCCTGAATGTTCTCCAGCCACTCATGTTATATGACACGACCACCAGCACGCCGGCGAGGCAAGCCATAGGGATATATTGCGCCAAAGGCATGAGGAACAGCAAGATAAGCAGCAAGACACCAGCGTGGATCATACCGGCTACAGGCGTACGGCCGCCATTGTTGATATTGGTCATGGTACGCGCAATGGCTCCCGTCGCAGGAATACCGCCGAAAATCGGGGCAACCATATTGGCGACACCCAGCGCAATCAATTCCGTGTTGGAATTATGGTGGTCGCTGATCATACCGTCAGCCACAGTCGCGGAAAGAAGCGACTCGATGGCTCCGAGGGCCGCAATGGTCACGGCAATCGGGAAAAGGTTCTTCACCGCCTCCCAATCCAGCGCCGGCATCTCCGCCTTCGGCAATTGCGCCGCAATCGTGAATCTGTCCCCGATAGTGTCAATGCCTTCGATACCGAGACATGTTTTAAGTGCATAAACACCTGCTGTAACGAGGATTATGGCCACAAGAGACCCCGGAATCCTGCGGGAGAATTTCGGGACAAGCATGATGATCAGCACGCTGAGGATGCTCACGCCGGCATCCCACCAGTTTATCGTGTCCAGATGCCTGAAATACAGCATCCATTTGCCGATAAAGTCACCGGGAACGGTCTCTCCACCGAAACTGAGACCGAACACGTCCGCCATCTGCGTCGTGAAAATCGTCACGGCAATACCGCTGGTAAATCCGACTACCACAGGATAAGGAATGAACTTGATGACAGTTCCGAGCTTGAATACGCCGAGCAGAATCAGCAGCACGCCGGCAATGATGGTCGCAACCGTAAGTCCGCTTATGCCATACTGCTGGATCACGCCATAGACAATGACGATGAATGCTCCGGTAGGGCCGCCGATCTGAACCTTGCTTCCTCCAAGGAATGAGACAATGAATCCGGCAATGATTGCGGTCACGATACCCTTCTCCGGAGATACGCCGGAGGCAATGGCGAAAGCAATCGCCAGCGGAAGCGCCACGATACCGACAATGGTTCCCGCCATAAGGTCTGACATGAACGTGGCCTTGCTGTAATTTCGGATGCAAGAGAAAAATTTCGGATGGAAGTCAAGCTTGGTCTTCATAAAATTTACCTTTAACATAGAAACCCTAAATACCGCAGACCTATAGCCTGCCAAATCAACTATATAAGCGAATTTTGAATCGGCGAAGATACAACTTTAATCTGACAGCATCAATTCTTTCGGGGGACTTTTCTCCTTTCTCAACATTTTTAGTAACGTGAAAAAAATAACCTGCTTCAGATTAGGAGAAGATTTTCGAGGATAGATTTCTTTTCGAAGAAGGAGTGTACTGGACGTACACGACTGATGAGAAAAGAGATATAGACCGAAAAGATTCCCTTAGATGATGCAGGTTATTTTTTTGAATGTTACTTAACCGCGTGCGAAAGGCTGTTCAGCCGCATGGAGAAGAAGAACCATGTGGTATTCCGGCAATATGATGTCCGATCCGAAGGTCATCGTCCGTGCCATTTCCAGGGCTTGTTCGGTTGTATCGTAGAGTGATTCTCAGTCGTTCTCGTCCAATTGGAAGATGGATTCAACCGGTTTCCCAAAATGGCGGGCAATCTTCAAGGCCAATACGGCAGAAGGGAGGTAACGCCCGGATTCAATGGAAATAATGGTGTTGCGGCTTACGCCTACTGCATCGGCCAACTGCAGTTGGGTGATGTCCAGGATGGCCCTTTCTACGCGGACTGTGTTTTTCATAGAGCCTGTTCCTTTTTGGATTGACGGAGAAGTACGCGGAAGATCAGATAGTACAGGCCTGAGCCCGCTATAGGCAATATAATTAGGAACAGCTCGCTCAAATAGAGACTCAGGGTTCCGTCAGTATTCATGAACAAATCGAGCAAATGAAATTCCAGCGCAAGGCTCAGGAGCAGGAAACCTACGAAAAACACATAACCGGTTAGCCCCAGGGCCTTCAGCCGCAGGCCGGAGATCATTTCGTCTTCAACTCTCTCCTTGGAGAGGGTAATAAAGAACAGTGATGCAATAAGAATGAGGTGGGATGATTTTGCCAGATACCAAACCACATCAATACTAAGTGTGGCATATAAGACGATAATCTTGGCTACTACAATGAGAACAGTCAGAAGAAGAAGCCACCAGCCAATCTTCTGGCAGGAGTGAGGCATAAGGATACTTTTGTTATTCATGACGATTACTTGAATTGTGTTCCGATTGCAAAGTTAAGTATATTTTTCATAATGCAAAATATACTTTGCATCTTTCTTTGTTTTCTTCCAAATTCAATATCTTCTGCCCATCTGCCTGAAGACAGTCTATGACTTGGAGAGGTACTGCAGTATGCCATCGCCGTGGAGATTGACGATAGCGGGCGAGTAAAAAGCGGGGCCCGGCAGACAGAACAAGGCTGCTCGTGCGTGAAATTGGTCCCCCCCTGGCCGTGAAAAACGTGTTATAAGACTTCCGTCGGGACGCGGCCACGGGCTGAAATATAACTCGTTGATAATCAGAGTACTTTTTAATGATGGCGTGGAAACGTAGCCAAAATAAGGCTGCGTTTCCATGCTGCGTTTTATAACTTACTGAAAATCAATGTCTCCACAAACCGAGCGTGGCCGCGTCCCGCCCGCCTGCCACGTCCACCGGTCCGCAGGCCACGCCAGCAGTTTCTTTGTACCTCGGACGCACTATGAAATGCAAATCAACCGTGATTTTACGTTGAGCCCATCAGACGCCAATAGTGTAGGAACTTTTTAGAAAAGCAAATGCCCCTGAAACAAGTTCAGAGGCATTTTTTGAGGTGCCTAGCGGAATCGAACCGCTGTAGCAGGTTTTGCAGACCTGTGCCTAACCGCTCGGCCAAAGCACCATCATTTGGGAATGCAAAAGTAGGCATTATTTTTTATAATCCAAAATTTTCCGGCAATAAAATCGCTACAATGCCTATTTTTTATGTTTTTCTATAGTTCCGACGCAATACGGACCGACACTCGCAACAGGTCCAGAGCTATACAACAGTTCCCTTAACTGCGGATTCACCTCCAAGCACTTATACGTGGTAATCAGCGACATAGGACGGGTATTGGCCGTATCCGAAGCGGTTTTCATGAACGCTTCCACATCCTTGCCATAGTCCTTTATCTGTCTTCCCACATAGACATCAATATTTTCAGGTCTGTGCAGGCACAATGTCACCACATCCGTTCCCGTCGGCACTTCCTTGCAGATTTCCCTGTAACCGAAATATGGATTCACTTTGGCAAGCACTCCTGAAGCGGCATAAACCGTCAGCAGCAATGACGACCCCACCAGAAATACCGGCAGATTCCAAACCTTTCTGCGCACCAGGAACCACAATGCCAACAAATTTCCCGCTGTCAGCAGAACGGCGGCGATTTTCACAGGCGGATCGAAAACAAACGGATATTCCTTCCAAGTCGCATCCAGCGGTTCGACATTGATAATGCTGAACAGTACAAGGCAGGCGACAATCCCTGCCAATGCGAATATAGCTGAAGGAATACCGATAGCCCATGCTGCCCAGCGCCTGCATCCGCATCGGTTGACAGCCATCGGAAACAGATACACGATGAAAGGGAACATCGGAACCAGGTAAACCGGAAGTTTGGAACTGAAGGAAGAAAGCATCACGAAAGTAGACGCGATCACGCAAAGGAAAAGCATCTCCTTGTCAGATTTCACAGCCTCGGCAGAAATGGAACCGGATTCCGTGCTCTTCCGGCGAGGCCAGGCCGACAATATGAGCGAACCTATCAGCAGCAATGTATAAGGCGCTATGCACCAAAGAATTGCGACAGCATAGAACCAGAACGGCTTGCTATGCGTGAAAGCATTGACAGCTCTTCCTACGGTCTGCTTGAACAGGAGATTGTCCAGATAGCTGACTCCCCCGTCGAGAAAGACACCGGTAAACCAAACCGCGCAGAGACCGGCTATCACGCCCCAGGTTTTCCATCCGAGATACCTTGCGATATCGCGCGGTTTACGCTTGACCAACAGGAAAACTGCTATGGAAACCGGCGGAACCAGCAGTCCCACAGGACCTTTCGTAAACAATGCCAGGAAAATCCATATCGGAAGAAGCCAGCTGCACTTACGGTAAACCTCGGCATCTTCACCCTCCGGTTCGCCGTCGAGACGTAGCTCGTACATTCGCCAAAATGTAAACAGTGCCAGTACAATGAACATGCACATCAGCATATCCATACGCAACACGACCGCCGTTCCGAGGAACATCACACTGGTAATCAGCATCATAGCCATAGCCATACGGTCGGACGAAGACGCATCGGACATCACCCACTTGTCCATCAGCCACACGATCACAAAGGCCGGTATCAATGAGAATATGCTCAATGCCAATACGCTATGCTGTCCGAAAAAGAGTTTGCACAATGCCACAATCCACAGATATAGAGGCGGTTTGTCCGCGTATGGCAGACCATGGTTATAGAACGCGAATATATTGCCGTTGGCTATCGCTTCATCGGCAATGCTGAGATACCTCAGCTCATTGGAAGGCGTGAAATCCCTCATCAACATTGCAGGAAGCAGACAGATGAAGGTAAACAGGAACACCGCCATCAGCGGATGCCTGGTCAAAAAATTAGTTTTCAGGTTCGACGGCATTGGTCTTCCTTTCTTTAAATCCTATGACTAGATTCCTGATATAAGCCACGAAACCGAATGACTGGCCGAGAATCAGCACCGGGTCCAGCCGGAAGATTCCGTATGCGATAATCACGCTTGAACCGAACAAGCTGATGGCCCAGAAGCCCATCGGCAGTGTGGATTGATGCTTATATCTGGAGTAAATGTATTGATATACAAATCTTAACGTGAAAATCACCTGTCCAGCGGAACCGAAAATGACCAGCCCCAACGGAATATCCTCATTCTGGAAGAAATTCTGGAAATAGACCTGTGCATTCTGGAGCATCAGGAGCACAGCCACTACCGGTGTCGCCAGAAGGACGGATTGCAAAACGAGCCCCAGACGCTTCCATACCCCCTTCGCATTGAGATTCCACAGATATATATAATAGGATATCAGCTGGCCGAGTACGATGGAGAAGTCATCACGGAGCAGACCGTAAATGAAAAACAGGTATGAGCCGATGACGCTGAGCACCCAATACGCAGATGGTGAAACCACCTTTTTCGCTTTCTCGGACTTCCACCATTGGAACAATGTCCTGAGCGAGAAGAATATCTGCGCGGTGAAGCCGAGTGTCAATATCACCGCCTTAGGCAAATCGTGAATGTCTACCATCTCGCGCTATTCTACGTTGTTCTCCCCTACCTTGTAATTTATATAGCGCGGACGCATCCACCTATATGCGAAACAATCGGCAAACGGGCCCCAGAGGCGGTTCCAGAGATGATATTTGGACTTGCCTGCAACTCTTGGGAAATGCCTTACAGGTACCTGTCCGTATGAACAGCCGTCCTGAAGCAGCACAAGCGCAGGCAGGAAACGATGCATTCCCTTGAACATCGGAATACGTTTGGCGACATCTGTATGGAGAACCTTGAGCGGGCAACCCGTATCAGTAGCTCCGTCATGGGTCATCATTTTCCTGAAGCCATTGGCAATCTTGGACTGTATCCTCTTGAAGAAGGTATCCTTACGGTTGGCGCGGATGCCTATCATCATGCTCTTCTCCTCAATGCCTTCCAGCAGAAGATTGAAATCCTCCGGTGTAGTCTGCAAATCGGCATCCATATAACCCACGAAATCAGAGCATGCGTAGTCGAAACCGGCTTTGATGGCTGCGCTCAATCCGGCATTTTTCACGAAACTGATATAATACAGGTCTTTGCTGCGTGCGCAGACTTCCTGAATGCGGTCCAGGCTGCCGTCAGATGAGCCATCATTGACAAAAAGCGCACACGTCTTGTAGCGGCTTTTCGGAATGAATTCATTCAGAGCTTTTTCCAATGCGTATATATTGTCAGTTTCATTGTACACAGGCACGATAATCGTGAATCTGTACTCTCCCGTCTTGTTCATACTGATTAAATTACTAAATCCGGACAAATTTAATAAAATTAGCCAGAATTAAATTAAATCAGGAGTCATTTTGAGTATCTTTGCATATTAAAATGTGTATTACATGGCAGAAAATATGGTCTGGGACCCGTTGAGACGAAAAAATGTTCCGCTGACGCCCGAAGAAAGGGTGCGCCAATGGTTCATCACTGTCCTGAAAGACAGGATGCAGGTTCCGCTTCACATGATGATGAGCGAAGTCGGGATGAAATTCGGTGAAGGCGCATTGAAAAAAGAATTCCGGGCGGACATCGTGGTATATGACCGCCGGCCCGGACCGATGATGATAGTGGAATGCAAACGCCCTGACGTGGAACTCACGAAAGAAGTTCTGGAACAGGCATTGAGATACGATATGGTGCTGGACGTCAAATATTTGGCATTGACTAACGGCATCCGGACGATATTTTGCGAGAGGCTGGAAGACGGCAGCATCAGCTTTTTGGAGGAAGCACCGACATATATGCAGATGCTGGGACTGGAGTAACGCAGGACGTAAAATTTAAGAATAACATGACCCTGACAAAAGGATATTTGGAGAACCCCGTATTCGGGATAGTTTCGGAAGTAGCGGAGAGCATCGGCGTAAGAGCCTTTGTGATAGGAGGTTTCGTAAGAGACTGCTTCCTGGGAAGGAAGACCGACGACATCGACATCGTGGTGGAGGGCAGCGGCATCGCACTCGCCACGGCAGTCGCAGATTACATAAAGGCCAAGGAGCACCACGGCTGCCGCGTTTCCGTTTTCAAGAATTTCGGTACGGCAATGCTGAAGTACCATGGAACCGAGGTGGAATTCGTAGGCGCGAGGAAGGAATCCTACCACCGCGAGTCCAGAAAACCGATTGTGGAAGACGGGACACTGGAGGATGACCAGAAGCGTAGGGACTTCACTATCAATGCAATGGCATTCAGCCTGCAAAAAGAGGACTTCGGCGCATTGGTAGACCCTTTCGGCGGCATCAGGGACTTGGCTGCCGGCATCATCCGCACGCCTCTGGAGCCGGACACCACATACAGCGACGACCCGCTTCGAATGCTCAGGGCAATCCGCTTCGCGACCAAGCTCAGCACTCCGGAAGTGGAATTCAAGATCGTCCAGGAGTCGCTCGACGCAATGCGGAGGATGAAGGACAGGATGTCAATACTTTCCAAGGAGCGCATTGCCGAAGAACTGAACAAGATGCTTCTATGTCCAAGACCGTCAATGGCTTTCAAGCTCATGGACGAGACCGGACTTCTGGAATATGTATTGCCCCAGCTGGGAAAACTGAAGGGCGTGGAAACCGTGGACGGACGCGGCCACAAAGATAATTTCTCGCATACTCTCCAGGTAGTGGACAACGTGGCGAGAGATGAAGTCGCAGGCATTGCCGCAGGCTCTCTCATGGATTATACTCCGGTGGAAAACGGGGACGGATTCACGGAATCAGTGAGGACGACGCCTTGCCTCTGGCTGAGATGGGCGGCACTGCTGCACGATATCGGCAAGCCGGCAAGCAAGCGCTACGACCCTAATGTCGGGTGGACTTTCCATGGGCACGAGACGATCGGTTCGAGGATGGTGCCGAAGATTTTCCAGCAGATGAAAATGCCTCTGAACGAGAAAATGAAATACGTCCAGAAGCTGGTCGCCCTGCATCACAGACCTGTAGCGCTTGTAGATGAAGAGGTTACGGATTCCGCAGTAAGAAGGCTGCTGTTCGATGCGGGCAATGAGATTCAGGACCTCATGCTTCTGTGCAATGCAGACATAACATCCAAGAATCCGGCTAAAGTCGAACGGATCAAGAAGAATTTCGAACTGGTGCGTGAAAAACTTGTGGAAGTAGAGGCGAAGGACCAGATAAGGAATTTCAAGAATCCGATTACCGGCGAATATGTGATGGATGTCTACAATATCCCGCCTTGCAAGGAAATCGGAGAATTGAAGGAATATGTGAAGAACGCCATCCTGGACGGCATCATTGACAATACTTTCGAGGACGCCGACAAACTCATGAGAGTGAAAGCAGAAGAAATGGGGCTCAAAGCAGTAAAATAATCATGCTTACCGACGATTTTCTGGCATATATATCAGGCGTAAAGCGCTATTCCCCAAGGACATGCACAATCTATTCCGATGTCCTCAAGAAATTTGTCGGGTTCATATCAGAAGATGACGGTTCATGCGTGACCGACATTGAAACCAGACTCACGGTCAACACGATAAGGGACTATGAGTTTTATCTGAGCGAGACGAGAAAACTGAACGAAAGAACTGTAAGCCAGCACCTTTCGGTCCTCAGCAGTTTCTGCCGCTGGATGATGGGGCAAGGCCGCTTGAAATCAAATCCGGTCAAACTGGTCAGCCGGCCGAAATGCAGCAAAAGACTGCCTGTTTTCTTCCGCAAGGATTCCATGGAGGAATATTTCGACACCAGCGCGCCATCTGCCGACATGGAATCGCTCGAATTGCTGAAAAATTCCTCATCGGCACTCCTCGACGGCACACCGCATTCATCCGGCACATGGAAACTTGCCGCCGAGCTATATGAAAAGCGGCTGAGGCGCATGATTATCAGCATTTTATTCGAAACCGGCATAAGACGCGCAGAATTGATTTCCCTTAAAATCGGGGATATCGACTCCGGACGCTCCGTAATAAATGTAACGGGAAAGGGTGATAAAATGCGAGAAATACCGATGACAGCGATACTTTCTAAAGAAATTTCATTATATTTGAAAGCAGCGGAAGCGATAGTGGGGAGAGAGCGCACCTCATGCGAACCACTCCTGATAACATTGAACGGAACAGCATTGTATCCGGTTTTCGTGGACAGGGCGGTCAAGCGCGAGTTGGGGCAGGTGGACGGAATTACCGGCAGGAAATCGCCGCATGTGCTGAGGCACACATTGGCGACAGAGCTGTTGAACGACGGCTCGGATCTTTATTCGATAAAGGAACTGCTCGGGCACTCGTCACTTGCGGCGACACAGGTCTACACTCACAACACTATCGAGAAGCTGAAGAAAGTTTATACTAATACCCATCCAAGGGCTAAAAGAGGAGGTAAAAATGGAGATTAGAGTACAATCACTCAAATTCAATGCTGACCAGAAACTGCTGGATTTCGTTGAAAAGAAAGTTTCCAAGCTCAGTCGTTTCGATGAGGCAATTACTGATGTAGAGGTTGTTCTCTCACTGATGGAGAAGCCGGAGAATAAGAATGTAAAAATTCAGATTCATGTTCCAGGCGGTTCGCAGGTAATCGAGAGAAGTGCAAGAACTTTCGAAGAGGCTGTCAATGACTGTGTTGACGCAATGAAGGAAAAACTTACAAGAAACAAGGAGCGCAAGGCAGAATAGAATTGAATTAATATAGCTTATCGTCAAGCGGGCCGACCAAATCAATGGTCAGCCCGCTGTCTTTATTGTTCATCCTTGTCGGATGTTTCGTCCGCGTCGGATTCTTCGTGTCCGTATAGCGCCGGAAATTTATCCTTGCCGGCACGTGGCTTCACTCCGTAGGAAATCACCTTGTTCGCTGAAACGATGATGCTCTGGCCGCTGTCCTTCAGTTTTTTGTCACATGCTTCATAAACATTGTGCACTTCCTCCAGTTTCTTTCCAAGTTTGGCATAATTGGTCGACAAGTCATGCACACGGGCGATCATCTCCTCGGCTGCCTTGATGATATTCTGCTGGTTACGGACCTGTTCCACATTGCACCAAGCCGTACGTATCATACGAAGGAACGGCACCAATGTCTCCTCGGTCGTTATCAGGACATTCTTCTTGAACGCATCACGCCAGATATCAGGGTCCAGGCTCTTCGCCAGCTGCAGCGCCCCGTAGACAGGGACATACATCAGCACATAGTCCAGACTTTTCCTGCCTGCTGCGATATAACTGCTATAATCCTTCTTGGACAGATTTTCTATCTGGCCCTTGACAGCCTTCAAGTTAAGTTGCGCGGCAGCTTTACGCTCCTCTTCACTTTTCGTCTTGTCCGACCAGTCGGAAAAGGCCTTCAGGTCCACCTTGGAGTCCACGATGACATCGGTATTGTCAGGGAAATGGATTATCACATCAGGCCTCATACGTTTGCCGCTGTCCTCATTCGGTATGACCATCCCCGTTTCATCCCTGAGCGTAGATTCCCTTTCATAGTCGACACCGTTGGTGAAGCCTTCGTTGGTAAGTAGATTTTCCAGGAGCATCTCTCCGAAACAGCCTTGCATCTTATTCCTTCCTCTCAATGCATCCGCCAGGTTATCTGCCTTGTTTCCAATATCTTCGGTGCGTTCCTTCAGGTTCTTCACGGCATTTTCCAGATGTTCTTTCAGCGATGCGGAAGACTCGGTCTGCGCCTTTTTGTTCTCATTGAAGGACTTTTTCATCTCCTCCAGGTCCTTGCCCAGAGTCCCGGTGATGTTCTTGAAGGTCTCTTCCGCTTTCTTTCCAAGCTCTTCCTCCCGCGCCTTCAGCACCGCCTCAGTCTGCGCAGTCATCTCCGTTTTGATGGCTTCCACCTGCTGTGCCAATGCCTTCTCATGACTTTTCTTGATTTCGGAAAGCATTGAATCATAGCTCTTTCTGACTTCCAGCAGATTATTGTCCGCTGCTGCCAACCGCGATTCATAGCTGTCCGCAGACGCCTTCAGCATCATCTCATAACGTTCCTTGTCGGCCGCCTGCGTCTTCGCAGAATTTTCCTTCTCCGATGCCAGAAGCGACTCCAGACGAGCCTTTTCCGCGCCCATCGATTTCGCACAGACAAACCATGCCACGGCAGCCGCTGCCGCAGCACAAATTATTCCAATGATTATTTCCATATTCTTCTCACGATGCTATATATTACTGACCGCCAAGTCGTTCAAAATAGGTAAGTACCTCTTCCCACGTCTTGAACGGTTCCTCGCCGAAATGCAGGACGGTACCCATAAACTCCTCTGTCGCAAGCCTTTCAGGATAACGGTCAATGAGATAGTCGCCGAGAACCATATCCTTTCTGTTCGTGACAATGATTCTGTTCCATGCCGGCACACCAAGTTTCTTTTCCACCCAGCGGTACAATGCCGGCAGACGTTCCGGTTCATTGAAAGAGTTGGATATCAATACGTAAGGCGTATAATGGCGTGAAAGTGCGGCAAATGCCTTGACTGCGCTTCCGTAAGGTTCCATGTCTTCTACAGACAATCCGTGGGCTTCGCCGTTCTTCATATCCAGCAATGTGTCTGTCAATGATATGAGCATTACAGGCTTGCTGCGTTTTTCCTGAATGTCGTCGATTCTTTCAATGACGGGAAGCACGGATTTAAGGAAAACGCTGTCGTCCATGTAGTGGGTCCCCTCGAAATGTATGGCATTCGGATAGTGTTTCGAGAAGAGTTCGAATGTCCCTGTAACCAGCTCATCATGAACGCCGAACATGCCATAGACAAGTTCTTGTTCAGCGTTGCAGTCGCCGAAGAAGTCCGGGTCGTCCACATTGTCCGGAAGTCCTTCGAATTTATGCGACGAGACTTCGCGGAATGCCTCCAGAAGTCCCTTGTTGACCAGGAAGGATGTCTGGCCGTCGCGGCGCGGATTGTGGAATTCCTGACGTCCCAATCCATTGTTTTTCAGCAATGTATCAGCCAGCATGAATGCAGGATTGACCAATATGCGCCAGAACCCGCAGAGCTGTTCCGCATACATGGCGCCCATGGAGGCTCCGACAATCAGATCAGGTTTCTCCTTCGCGCAAAGTTCCAGAAGCATCTGCATTGTTTCGTGCGGGTCGACCGGAAGGTCCGGGGCAATTATCTGCGCATTCGGCAACAATGTCCCCATTGCTTTCACGGTGCCGTTCTGTCCGCTCGAAGCAAATCCATGCAAATACAATATTTTTTTCCCGGACATCAAGTCCGGTCTTGCATATTCATATAATTCCATCTTACTTCTAATTATTAAGTTCCTTAATGTTTCTTCGATATTTCTTGACAAGGTCGGCGAAAACGCAGGCGGCGGTGAGGAGGGAACAGAGCAAAAACATTGACCCTGTCATGAACAACATTTCGCCAGAGGCGACGATTGCCGGGATTATGCCGCCGAAGGCATTGCCGATTGCCCCGAGAAGGGCGGAGGCGACGCCGGCATTGTCACGGCCCGAATCCATTGCAGCGACGTTGGAGGCCGTGGAAACCATGCCCACCATGAGCGAGAGTATGAATATCAATGCTTCATAAACCCAGAATCCCGGCTTGAAAAGGAACGCCAGCATTGTCAATACGGACAGCGCCACAAGCCCGACTGTACCGAAGGAAATTGCCCTGTCGCGGGTCCTGAACCGAGGTATGACAGCAGAGGCTATCGCGAAGGTCAATGCATTGAAACCGAAGACGATACTGAAGTGCAACGAGGATAGTCCATAGTATTCCTGCATGATGAACGGCGCCGATGCGATATTGGTGAAGAGCACGCCCATCGAGAACATGTATATCAGCACATAGCGCAGGAATTTCCGGTTACGGAGCACATCCATAAAGCCTTCCGAGATGGCACCGAACGAGGACTTGCGATACATGCTGAGGTTCTTGAATGACAGGCATTCGTGCATGCGGACCGCCCCGATGAGCAGGATGAAAGCCAGGATTATAAGGCTCCAGAAAATGGCTCTCCAGCCGCCCAGCAATGCAATGAATCCGCCTACGATAGGCGCTGCCACGGTGGCGATGCCATTTACGGCTGCGACCATGGACATCATCTTCGTAAGCTGCTTTCCCTGGTATTTGTCTGCTGCAATGCTACGTGAAAGGACCACACCTCCTGATCCCGCAAGACCCTGAAACAGACGCATTACGATAAACTGGTGAACGTCAGCAGAGAAGATGCAGCCGGCCGTGGAGATTATAAAAAGCAGCATTGCACAGATAAGCGGCTTGCGTCGTCCGTACCTGTCGCTCAGGGGTCCGAAAATCAGTTGTCCTGCAGCGAGTCCGATGAGTCCGGTGGTAAGGCCGAGCTGGACCAGCGAGGTGGAACAGTCGAACCAATCCTCCATCGCCGGAAGGACCGGAATGTACATGTCCATGACGAAAGGGCCGAAAGCGCTGAGCGCTCCCAGAAACATCAGGACGAAGGGGCCAGAGTCAATGTATTTTCCTCCAATTTTCATCGCAACAAAATTAACTAAAAGTACGGATATTTCAGCAATAAAGGTCGGCGTCACGCCGACCTTTACCGTAAATTATTAGAGTGTGTTACTTCGTTTAAAGAATATAGTCTACTGTATAAGGACTAATCCTATTGGTGTAATTATTTGTATGGTTATAGCCTCCCGGCTAACGATTTAAAAAAATCACTTTAACGTTTTATTAAAACAATGCAAATTTAGCGCGATTTTTTTAATCTGCAAACAAATTGCTAAAATATTTCGTTTTATTTTGCGTTTTTGTCATCCAGAAGGTAAGGACGGAGCTTTTTTGTTCGCTCCAGCGCCTGTTGCATCTGCCAATCCTGAATCAGTTTAGGATTGCCGCAGAGAAGCACATCAGGAACTTTCCATCCGTTGAATTCCACAGGGCGCGTATAAATCGGCGGGGAAACCAGGCCGTCCTGAAAGCTGTCGCTCAATGCCGATGTTTCGTCAGTCAGCACTCCCGGTATAAGGCGCACAATGGAGTCCGCAAGAAGCGCAGCCGGTATTTCGCCGCCGCTGACCACGTAATCCCCTACAGATATCTCCCTGGTAATGAGATGCTCACGAATCCTCTCGTCAATGCCTTTGTAATGTCCGCAGAGGATAATGATGTTTCCTTTCAGCGAAAGTTCATTGGATATACCTTGCGTAAGCTGCTCTCCGTCAGGCGACATATATATGATTTCATCATAGTCGCGTTCGGCTTTCAGCTCATTTATCATCCGGAACACAGGCTCGACCATCATCACCATACCGGCGTCCCCGCCATAGCAATAATCGTCCACCGTACTTCTGGGGCCAATGCCGTATTTCCTGATATTGTGGACATTGATTTCCACCAATCCTTTCTTCCGCGCCCTTCCGACAATCGAGTGTCCCAGAGGACTCTCCAGAAGTTCCGGCACCACCGTAAGTATATCTATTCTCATTGACATCAATTTTTTGTATCCTACAAATTTAGCAATAATTTACCGAATTTTCCGAACAAACTTGGTTACAGGCACCGGCAGCGAGACTCGGCTTGGCAACTTCAATGCAATTCGGTTCCACGAAAACGTTTTATGCGGAACATAATGGGTATCCTTGGGCATTTGGTTCCGGACAAACGTTTTAGATGGGACCAAAGCAAAAGGCTGCACTCCGATGGAGCACAGCCGTCCTCTAATAAAAACTGATATAAATAGGGCCTCACGGCTTCTTTTCTACTTTTTATCTATGCAAATGTAACAATTCAGCAAGACAATTTCAAGCATATTGCACTGTTTTTCAACAATATTTCAATAATACCCCAAATTCCCTGTCAATATGTTACTTAACCTCCACCAGAGCGACCTCATAAAGCCTGCTCCAATTCTTTCCGGTCAGGTAAAGTTTACCGTCAACCGGATTTCTGGCGATGCCATTGAGGACATCGGTATCTTCCGTCCGCAAGTTTTCCGGGAGCAGACCTGAACAATCCACGATACCGGTAACATTGCCGTCAGCCGGATCGATGATGACTATCATGTCTGTCAGATAAACATTGGCCCAGATCTTTCCGTCGATGTATTCGAGCTCATTGAGGTCACGGACGGGCCTGCCGTTCAGTTTCACCGTCAATTTGCGCACGGTCTTGAACGAATCATCCATGAAATACAGATTCGCCGTGCCGTCAGACGCGATGAGACTCTTGCCGTCGGTCGTAAGTCCCCATCCCTCACGAGGATAAGAGAACGTCGACTTGTATTCCAGAGTCTTGGCATCATACACGAAAGCCACGCCGTTCATCCATGTGAGCATGTAGATGTTGCCGTCTTTCTCCACGGACCCCTCCAGAAAATACTTCTTGTCGAAATCCAGGCGATACAGAGGCTTGCCGGTCTTGATATCCACCTTTCTGAAAGTGGATTTGCCGTTCAGTCCGGTACTTTCATACATTTCGCCATTATAGAAGAAAAGCCCCTGCGTATAAGACGTGACATCATGAGGAAATTCATTGACAATCCGAATCTTATAGCCGGCGACCTTCACCTTGGCGCGGGAAACATTGGACTGAATCCCCTCCTCGGAAACATTGCTGCCGGAAGCGGCAGATCCGGAACCGGAAGCATTGGCACAAGAAGACAGCGCCAATGTCATTGTCAACATTGACGCTATGAAACTTATGCCCATACGACGGTTTCCCATATCTGATTACAATGAAACCTCCTCGCCTCTCTGCTTGCGGTATTCCATCGCTGCCTTTACGAACGCGACGAATATCGGCTGCGGCTTTTCAGGGGTACTCTTGTATTCCGGATGGAACTGCACGCCGATGAAGAACGGATGTGAAGGAATCTCGACGATTTCCACAAGACCGGTCTCCGGGTTACGTCCCGTAGCTTTCAATCCTGCTGATTCCATCTGTGCAAGGAAGTCGCTGTTGAACTCATATCTATGCCTATGACGCTCGGAAATAATCTCATTGCCATAGATCTTGTATGCAAGCGAATTCTTGTCGAGCTGGCACTCGTAAGCGCCCAGACGCATTGTACCACCCTTGATCGTGGTGCTCTTCTGGTCCTCCATGAGGTTGATGACAGGATATGGAGTGGAAGGATTCACCTCCGTGGAAGCGGCCTCTTTCATGCCGAGCACGTCCCTCGCAAATTCCACGACGCACATCTGCATACCCAGACAGATTCCGAAGAACGGAATGTTGTGCTCACGAGCATATTTGATCGCGGTAACCTTGCCTTCAAGTCCACGCTCGCCGAAACCGGGGGCAACCAGAATAGCGTCCATACCTCCGATTTTTTCTTCAATGTTGGAAGGGTCAATGAATTCGCTCTGGACTGTATGAACGTTTACCTTGCACTCGTTCGCAGCACCTGCATGAACGAAAGATTCAAGGATGGACTTATAAGCGTCCTGAAGTTCCACGTATTTGCCGACAAGTGCGATATCCACCTGATGCTTAGGGTGATACAACCTGTCGAGAAAAGCCTTGAGATTGGTAAAATCAGGCTCCGGAAGGTCATTGATATGGAAATGGCTCAATATCATTTCATCCAGACGCTCGCCTTCCATGTTCAGAGGAACCTGATAGATGGACGGAGCATCGATGGACTGGATTACATGGCCCGGCTTCACGTTACAGAACAATGCCACTTTTCTCCTGATTTCCGGAGTAAGTTCCTTTTCTGTACGGCATACGATGACGTCAGGATGCACACCGGCCTGCTGAAGCATCTGTACGGAGTGCTGTGTCGGCTTGGTCTTCAACTCCTTGGCAGCACGGAGATAAGGAACGAGTGTCAAATGGATGCTGGCAAGGTCTTCCTCAGGAAGCTCCCACTGAAGCTGACGGATCGCCTCCAGGAACGGCTGCGACTCCATGTCACCTACAGTTCCGCCGACCTCAGTGATGATTACATCGAATTTGCCGGACTTGCCGAGCAGAAGCATACGCCTCTTGATTTCATCAGTAATATGCGGAATAATCTGCACGGTCTTTCCGAGATATGCGCCCTCACGCTCCTTGTTGATAACGGTATAATAAACCTTACCGGTAGTAACGTTGTTAGCCTTGGTCATGTGAACACCCAGGAAGCGCTCGTAATGCCCCAAGTCCAAGTCGGTCTCGGCTCCGTCATCGGTCACGTAGCACTCGCCATGCTCGTACGGGTTCAATGTTCCCGGGTCAATGTTGATGTACGGATCGAATTTCTGAATGGTGACTCTCAGCCCTCTGGCTTGCAGAAGTTTAGCTAATGATGCGGCAATGATTCCTTTACCAAGTGAGGAAGCCACACCTCCTGTTACGAAGACGTATTTTGTGTTCATATCTGTTTATATATCGTTAACAGGGGTACAAATTTAACCATTTTTTACAGATAAAGAAGCATTTCGGGGAAACTTTCCTCACAAAATGCTTCTTTTACGCCAATATGTCCAGGTCCGCAAGTACCCTAACTTACGGAGTTCTAGTCGCGTCCAGTCATGGATTTTATAAATTCCACCTCAGCCGGTCTGTAAGGCGTGCCGTCGGGTTGGAAAATATCATGGAACCAAGGGTCCGGCTCTTCCGTATATGGAATCTTGTTGCCGTCCTTGTCCACCTTGTTCCATTCATAATGACATTGCATCGCGCCCCTGACCAGTCCGAAATCGTATGCCGCGACCTTATCCTTCTTCAGCACCGGAAGAACGGTCTCGAACGTGCTGCCGAAAGGTCTTGCAAGATATTCCGTGCAGAAAATCGGGCGGTTGAAAGTCTTCATCAGGTCCACGAACTTCTGCATCTCCTCGGCTGGCTGATAGCAATGGATGCTGAGCACGTCACAGTTTTCACAGAGGAAAGTGACCGTAGGAAAACGCGTGGTGAGGTTTCCGCTGCCGCTCAACGGCCTGGTGTAGATCGGAGCTGTAAGCGGCTGTGACGGATTGACTTCCCTGGCCCATTCGAACACTTTCTTCAGCAGCGGATAGGTATGGCATGCCGGCACGTTCTCGGGCTCATTGTAAAGACACCATGCAATTATACGCTTGTCATCCTTGAAATGGTCGAGCACGTCCTGTTCATACTTCTTGACCCAACCCCATTGTGAAGGGTCATTGACAGTTTCAATTCCCGGAGTCTGGGCCCAGATGCCGTTATGGATGCCGGGAATCGGTGATATTTTCTCGTCCACATAACGGTCACGTGAACCGCCGTTCGTAAAGAGGGTCACAAGGCTGCTGATGCCGTGGCTGTCAGCGATTGCGAGAAATTTTTCAATGTTCGCGAAAAACGCATCCCGGTCGGCGCTCCAGACCTTGTCATGAAGGAAGATCCGGACGCTGTTGAACCCCAGGTCCTCGGCCCAGCCCAGTTCCTTGTCAATCTCTGCCGGATCGAATGTGCTCGGCTGCCACATCTGGATCTGGTTTCCGGCATAGACAGGGACATAGTCGCAGCCCACAGGCCACTCCCTGGCGGCATACCATTCATTGGCCTTTTCTTCGGACCAACGCTGTGCGACGGGCTGCACTTCATTGCAGGAGCCGATAACCGCCGCCAGCGCAAGTATTGTCAATGCTTTTATTGGTTTCATGATTATTTGATGGTTTTGGTTCCGCCTCCATAGATGTCGGAAGCTGTGACGGCATTCCCTTTATATGTACAGCCAGAAACAGTCAAAGTTAAACCTGACTTAACGCCGGCAAAACCAGATTTAAAGTTTTCTTCCTTAAGTTCAGCAGGGAAATTGAACGAGGCCTCTGCTTTGACATTGTTAATACTGATACTAGACGCAGCCCAGCCGAGAACTGCTCCCACATAGCCAATCTTCTTCGGCGTTACATAAGTATTATCAGATTCTGCAAAATTCACGTTCACGTAAGATGCGACATCATCAATTCGAGTAGCATAACTACCTCCCAAAATACCACCTGCACATATTCCGCCATAAAGAGAACCTAATTTAATAGTATAAGGAGATGTGGAGCCTTTGTTCCCACGGACTACACCGCCGCCTACAAATCCGGCAATACCGCCCACATAAGTCTGCCGAGCTCCGGAAATTCCATCTTTCATCGGCTGTCCATTGGCGGTACATACGTCAATATTACCGGTATTCACGCAATTAACTCGGATAACCGTGTATGACTTGGATGAGAAATCATAATAGACATCTTTTTCTTTTACGTTTGCGCTTAAGACTGAGCATCTTCCCAAAATACCACCGACGGCATAAGCTCCATATGGAATTCCGCTATTAAGTTTCGTCTCCTTTTCGTAGAAAGAAATGCTTCCAGAATTGGTACAAGAGTCGAAGATTGTGCAATCCTTGGTACTGGAGCCTGTATTCACAGAAGCTGCGACACCGCCGAGACAGCCACCTTTCATATGGAAGGCACCGGATTTCCGGATTGTAAGATTTCCGGAGTTCTTGCACCTGAAGATTTCTCCTACCACATTGCCGGCAGGGATAATATTTATTTCAGGAGTCTCACATTTGCCGATAACGCCTCCCATATATATTTCCCGAGTGGCGGAAAGATTGGCCTCGACAGTCATATTCCCTTCATTTGCAAGGTCACTCACCTTACCGCTGGCCATCAGAACCACACCTGAAACAAGACAATTCACATCCACTCCGGTAACATTTATAGCACCCCTATTCGTACACCCGGTAATCTCTCCGGAACTGTACAGCGTAATTCCACCGACTTTCACTTCAGCAGCAGGATTATTGATTGTAATATTTCCAGTATTCTTGCAATTGATAATCTTTCCATTGTTGCTACGGCAAATGGTGGAAGCATTCGTACTATTCCCTTCAAGTGTAATATCGACACTACTCTCGCAATTGTTGATCTCTCCGTTATTGTTAAGAACCAACACGCCTGGCCATCCGTTGTTGGTATTGGCAATTCGCTCACCGGCAACCTTCAAATCCATAATTTTTCCAGTCTCGCCGACATGCAGAAACAGAGGTTCGGTTCCAGCGTGCGTAATGATGTGATTATGGCCGTAAAACACACCATTCCACTCACATTTGCTGCCATCAGCCTTTTTGTCATTGGTACGTGGCAGATTCGTTGAAGAATAGATATCAGCCATAAGGTGAACGCCTACCTTTCCATCTACCGTTGTCTTCCAGGCTGACCAGTCACCATTGTTTACTGCAGCCACGAATCCATTCCAGTCCTCAACGGTATAAATACCGCCTTCCAGATAAGTTCCTGCGGCATTGAAGGCAATTTCAGTAGGATAGACCTTTCCCGGACCTGCCGTGAAAGCCTTCATGCTGTGCACCACCTGATAGTGATTCTCCGCATCAACAATAGTCAAGGTCAATCCATTCTTATACTCCCTTGCAGGTATTGCGATAAAGACAGGAGTTCCACTAGCTACACCGGATTCTCCGCAGGAAATGGTGGCAGAGGTATTTCCTATCGCCTTGTCTTTTTCATTTTTCTTCGGTCCGAACGCGATTCCGGATTTGGAGTATGAAATAGTATATGCACCGCTGAGGGCCTCATTGTCATTGCCATTGACACGTATGCTCTTGACCGCCGTGCCGGTGACCGCAACTTTCAGATAAGCCATGGCGTGTTTGAACGCAAGTCCTCCCCCGGCCTCGCCACGTGCGGTCATTATCGCAGCATTCGGATCGAAGCCATTCTCCACATACGTCTGCGTGGAAGGAATAGTAATTTCAATAACGGTAGAGTCTTCCTTCACAGTCTTGTATGAGTCTTTAACATACAGACCCGCAGGATAAACCGCGCAATACGGAGCATCCACCACAGGAAGTGTAAATGACGCACTCTTCTTGTTATCAGGATCAATGTCAATGTTCGTGCTGGTCTCGCCATTCACCAGAATCTGATCGCCGTCAGCCCAGAATACGGAGTAAGTCTTGTCGCCGTTGTCCGAGATCAATGTCTTGGTAACATCATCAACATCAGGAGAATCCGACAGTTCAGCGCCGATTACCATTGTTCCGACGTTGTCTTCCGGCTGTTCGGGAGCCTGTAATTCTCCTTCAATTTCCTTGGCACATCCTGAGACCGCAAGGACAACTGCCGCCACAGTCATGAAATCAAATATTCTTTTCATTTTCAAATTTCATTTAAGGTTAATATTGCCAATCGAAGAATATTCCTTCTTCTTCCGTCAAATCATCATTGGTAGACTTTCCAGGGTTTGATTGACAGAAGCCGGCTTCCGCATTGAAGTCGATTACTTCCAGCTTTGGAGAATAGTATCCACCCCCCCCCATTTTAGTTTCAGTGTTTTTCATGATAAAATATTTATTGTCAGTTACTTACTTATTGCATCTAACCGCCGCATAAGAAATGCATGCGCGCTTCACATTCTGGATTTTGGCACCATCATACGATATCGGAATCTGGGCATCATAACCCGACACATCCTTTGCCGGCATCAGACGCACATAGACATTGTCCTTTCCGAAAAGCTCCGCGGAAACCGGCAGAGTGAACGACATGTTCTTCGCGCCAGGGCAATGATATTGCCGGTATGACCCGTTCTTCGGATAGTCCGGCACCGAATATGTCCACTCGTTCCCGACAGATGTATATTGTACGATATCCCCGGTGTAGGAATCGGCCTTCAGGGTTTCCCAATTCTCGCCGTCAGACGAATATTTCAGCCACCAGTAGCGCGGCGCGCCCACATCCATTCCCACGGTATTGAACGCTGCAATCTGTACGGACAGCGGTGCATTGGCAATGCTCAGGTCCGCGGTCGAGAACTGTATCTGCCAATAATACTCTTCCAGTTTAGGATCCGCATGGTTCCCCGAGCACCAGTAGGCGCCCATCCACGCAGGGCCTTTCGACTGAGGGACAATGCCGGATGCAGAACCTGAAAGAGGTCCGAGCGAGCTCCAGTCCTGACTTGGCGAAATCGCCCTTAGTTCAGGAGTCGAATATGTAAAGCCAGGCTTTTCTTTCACATCGGCGAAACTGGTCCATTCACAAAGAATCTTCGTAAACGGTTCACCATCAAGAGAAATGTCGCTGCGGTGCTGCGGGCGGATCTGGTATCTGCCTATATTGCCGAGTCCCGTCACATAGTCCGCAAGCCGGGAATCCATGGCAGCCGTGGCGCTGTCCCACTCGTAATTGTCGCAAGTTTCATTGACAATGATACCGGTCACGGTTCCGCTCCCCCATGGAAGGGCCATGCCGTCACGAGCCCATGCGGCCGTCGTGTTCGTAAGGAGATAGATGGTATTGCCATGCTTGTCCAGCAGCGGCATCGGATATTTGTTGATGATGCTGGAGCGGGTATTGTCAATCGGGACGAAAGCACCCTTTGTAATCGGAATCGAACAGTCGGTGAGCGTAAGAATCGTGTTTATATCGCTGTCGCACAATTCATTGACAGACTTCGTACGCAGAACGACATCAGCGGAAGTCCCGGCAGCCGAAGACACGATATCATAAGCTTTCAGGCCGGAAACCGTATAACATTCCGGATCAATGCCGGCGGTAAGTTTGCGTCCCTTCAATGAAATCGTAGCAAGGTCGTAGCGGTCCAATGACATGGCATCCGCCGATTCGAAAACCAGTTTCACGCCATAATACTCACCTTCCTCACTGCTCTGGAGATACACTGTCCTTGATGAAAGCGTCAAGTCCTGGATGATTACCGACATGTTCTCATTCGGAGCGGCATTCCCTTCGGAATCATCACTTATCACCCTACCGGTAAGCGCATAAGGCTTCCGGATAATACCCTGAGGGTCAATGTCTCCGTTCTCAAGACTGAGCGAACGCAGCCCCGCGACGGTGAGAGGTATGGTTTCCACCTCTCCGCGGACTCCCTGCGTGACATAGAGCCTGGCGGCAAGCTGACGTCCGACATTGTCCTTGGCGGAGAATTCTATTATTGCTGTCCTCGGAGAGTCTCCAAGGTTCTCCCTCACTGCAAAATTGAAAGTACCGTCAGCATTCACGTCCGCAAGAGGTTCCTCGATCCAGTCTCCCCCGTCAGGATAAATCACGTTTCCGCTGATTTCATCTGCAGGAATGATGGTTTCGAATATGGCTGTCTGCGCTCCGCTTTCAAACGGAACGGTCACATTCTTTTCCTTGAAATGGAAAGTTGCGTCTTCCGCACCGCTCTGGATAAGAGTAAGTTGCAGCTTACGGTGCCCGCTGGTAAGAAGCACGTCCGCCTTGCGCTCACGGCCAATGTTTTCTCCGAAAGCAATGCAGAGGTCGGCATCGCCGGTCCAGCTGGATTCCGACAGGCTCGCCCACTCCGCTCCTTCAGTAACTTCGGCACATACTTCGCCGGAAGCAATGATGCTGAATATGGCTTCTCCCCCGGCGGCATCCACGACTGCTTCATTCCTGGCACAGCCAAGTTCGGTCACCTCTGAGAACTCCGGCTTGCGCTCACATGATGCAAGTACGGCCAAAGCGGCCAGTATTGACATTGATTTATATAATAATTGTTTCATTGCATTGACATTTATATATTACTCGCCGTATTCCTTGTTGGTGAGCACCCCGCCGGATGCTGCGACCTGGTCTGCCGGTATCGGCCAATAACGGTTGCACGGGCGGACATTCTGGCTGATGAGCGAGCCGGTGTTGTATTGTCTGGTGCGTTCATACCAGATGCCCCAGCGCACAAGGTCGAACTTGCGGTTGTACTCGCCCAGAAGCTCCTTCGCACACTCGCGACGGATTTCTTCCATAAGGAGATCAGCATTGCCGCCGACATCCGCAAGACTGAGGTCAGACAGGCCCGCACGGCTGCGTACCATATTGAGATAATGCAGGGACGATGCGACATCGCCTTTCATCAGATTCGCTTCCGCAAGTCCGAGGACAGCGCCTGCGTATCGGAAAATCTTGTAATTGTTCGCGTCACGGGTGCTTCTCATGTCCGGACACCAGAATTTGTTGCCAAGCCATGGAGTGCTGGACTGGTTCATCCTGGACCATGTCCCGTCGGCATTCTTGGAGCCGAAGAACATGACCTGCTTTTTTCCGGTCCTTCCGGCATCGTCCGGGTCATAGCCCAGCCATCTCCAAGCAAGGTTTCCGGACCCTCCGCGGGCGGTCTTGGACCCATTCGAATACTCCCCGGACCTGAGGTCATCAGAAAGGTACGGGAGCAGATTCTGGCAGAGGAACGGCGTAGGACGCACTGACGTGTAGGTCATCGCATGGGAACCAAGTTCCGGAATACCGATTCCATAGTAGATGTCGGAGATGATATCCTCCTGCGCAAACTCGTCACTGACAATGTTTTGAGCACGCAAAGGAGTGGTCCAGCTCGCCAGCGTACCGACAATCTGGAGACCGTTGGCCTCATAGATGTTCGGAACTTCCCATATTGATTCGCGGCTGTATTTCACGCTGAAAGGCACATCGGAGAGAGGATACTGCGAGAGGTCGCCATAAATGGTTTCCAGCTGCCCGAAGAATTCCAATGCTCCGTCCCAATCCTTGTTCCACAGGCAGAGTCTGCCGCCGAGCATAAGACCCAATGCACGGCCGACACGGTAGTCGGTGCCGGAATCGTATGTCCTGCGTGCAGGCATTGCGGAAAGATTCTTTCGGAGCTCCTCAATGCAGAAACTACGGATTTCCGTGGCGGACATCCTCGGAAGCTTCACTATTCTCGTCCTGTTTTCTTCCGTGACACGTTCCGTATAGAAAGGCACGTCACCGAATGTAGAAGTCAGGATATACCAGTAGAATGAACGGAGGACTGCGGCTTCCGCATAGAGAGGAGCGGCCTCATTTTCATTGATATAGCCTTCGGAAACTGCCCTGTCCGTGTAAAATATCATACTGTTGGTACGGGACACGCCCTGATAGCCGCGCTGCCAGACAAGTGATGCGGCACCCGGACGGGCCGGGGCGATGTCACAGACCGCATCTATCTGATTGTCAATGTTCAGATACATCAGGTCGGTAGCGCATTCGCACATTTCCCAGAAGCCCATATTGGTATAGATAAGCTTCAGCGGAGAATAGCAGGCATTGAGTCCTGTCTTGATCTGTTCCACACTGCGGTAATATTTGTCACCTTCAGTGTAGGACGTAATCTTTTCCTTCAGCGAACATGACATTGCGCCGAAGATCAGCAAAGCTATTGCAATTGTCTTTTTCATATTCTAGAAGTTCATCTGAAGATTAATCACGAATGTTCTCGGGCGAGGAAACGCGCCATCATCGATACGACGTGTCACGGAACTGGTGGAGACATCAGGATCAAATCCGTTATAGCGCTTCCAAAGAAGCAGGTTCTCGCCGCTCGCGCCCACGACGATGCTCTTGCACCAGTTCTTGGCAATGTTGAAGCGGTAGCTCAATGATACCTCTTTCAATCTCACATAAGACGCATCATATATCATGCGGTCGCTGGCATTGTAATCCTCTTTGCCGGCACGAGGGATATCGGAGTCCGGATTCAGTTCCGGGTCCCACGAATTCAGCATGAAGCGGTACTTGTTGTATGCCCTGGAGCCGCTTCCTGCAAGGATTTCACTGATATTGTATATCTTTCCCCCAAGTGACCAGGTGGCAAAAACTTTCAATGAGAGATTGCCGATGGTGAAATTGTTCTGCAAGCCGCCATAGAGGACCGGATCTGAATTGCCCTGATAGACAAGGTCGTTCTGGTCGAGCAGGCCGTCATTGTTCTGGTCCACGAAACGGCTGATTCCCAGCTGGGAAGAACCGGAACTGACGTATGTCTTGGTGATTTTGTTCCTTTCAATCTCATCCTTGCTGTGCCATACGCCGGCATATTGATATCCCCAGAGAGAGTTCAAAGGATATCCGGCACGGTAGCCGTACAGAGGCTGCGTGGTATTGCGGAAGTTCACATAGGTCGGCACGAGACGGTCCTCTCCTGCATCGATCACGCGCTGGTCATTGTGCGAAACGGTAAGCATCGTGCTCCAGGAGAATTTTTTCGAGACGATGTTGCGGGTCGTGAGAGTTGCTTCAATGCCTCTGTTACGGGTGCTTCCCATATTGGTGAAATAGGTGTCATATCCCGTGGACTGGTTAGTCTTCATCGCCAGAAGAAGGTCGGAAGTATTTGACTGATAAGCATCTACTTCGAGATTCACCCTCTCGCCGAAAGCTACGAAATTGAGACCGACATTGTATGAGTCCGTCGTTTCCCATGTAAGGTTTCCGTTGCTCAGACGGGTGTCGTAGTATGCGATCGGGCGGTAATCCCCCAGCATCCAGACGCCCTTGTCAGAGGTCAGGGTCGATTGGGACATATAGGTACCGATGGCATCATTGCCGCTCCGTCCGATACTTGCACGGAGCGAAAGGTCGTCCAGCCAGGACACGCCTGCCAGGAAGTTTTCCCTGCTGATGTTCCATCTCACTGCTGCGGCCGGGAACACTCCCCACTTGCGGTTCGCAGCGAAGTTCGAGGCTCCGTCGGCACGCATTGTCAATGTCAGGTAGTATTTCTTCAGGTAGTCGTAGTTTACTCTGGCGAGGAAAGACATTGAAGTCTTGATGTTCTCGTAGCTGCGGTTCGTGGTGCAGCGTTCATCCAGGAGGCCGCCGAGATTCTTGTAGGTGACATTGTCATCCATATAGCCTTCGCCATTGAACCAATTGTAATTCAGGTTCATACGTTCTGCCGTAAAGCCTGCAAGCAAATTCAGGGTGTGACGGCGGGCAAATGTGCGGTCGTATGTAAATGTATTCTCGCTGAGGAGGACTTGACGGTCCTGGCGTATCGCCGTCGCCGTTCCTCCGGTAAGGTTACGCTGTGCCACCGGAAGGGTTGAAGGCGCGTAACGCAATGATTGATAAGCATCTGTAGTAAACGAGAACTTGCTTACGAATGAAGCGAAACGGCTGAATATGAGACGCACCCACGGCAGGAGGTTCAGATTCGTCTGCTTGACATCATAGCTGATCTGCTTGGCACAGATATATGGATTGTTGAACGGTGCTCCGCCTGAAGCGTATTCCGAGCCGAAAGTATTCCATGTATCATTGATGCCGAGCAGCGGGCTGAGATATATGGCAGCCGTACTGCTGGTTCCGGTTATGGAGGCGCTGGACTTGTCCGTATGGCGCTCCGCATAATACAGACGGGCTCCGGCACGCATCCATTTGAGAGGCTGCGTCTCCACGCTCACCCTTCCGCTGATACGCTTGAATCCGGATCCGATCACGACACCTTTCTCGTCATGATATCCGAAAGAAGCAGATGCCCGGGTAACATTGGTACCGCCTTGTGCCGAGAATGAATAATCCTGATACACACCGGTTTGCGAGAGCGCATCAATCCAGTCCGTACCTTTTCCCTTGTCGAGGACCTCGTCCTGCGGAAAATAGAAATTACGGGACGGATCTTCTTTTCCGCCGATGTATTCGGAAATATAGTGCGTCATGTTGCAGTACTGCGCAAATTCCGATGCATCCATCAAATCGAGCGATCCTGCAATCTTGGATATACCGGCAGCCGCCTTGAAATTGGCCGTGAAGTTGCGGGATGTCTCTCGCTCCGTCGTGATGAGGATAACGCCATTGGCACCTCGGGAACCGTACAGGGAAGTGGAAGACACGTCTTTCAGGACGGAAATGCTCTTGATGTCTGCCGGATTTATCTCATTGAGGTCAGAAACAGCGTCGATTACGCCGTCCACCACAATCAGCGGCGCGTTGCCCGCACTGATGGACCTGGCACCACGGATCTGGATGGACGCTTCCGCACCGGGTTCTCCCGTCGATGACATCATGTCCATACCCGCCACACGTCCCTGAAGGGCCGAGCTGACCGAGGCTGCAGGAATATCGTTCAATGATTTCATGTCCACTACGGAAACAGCGCCCGTAAGGTCGGACTTCTTGGCGGTTCCGTAGGCGATGACTACCACGTCGTCCAGCTTTGCGGCATCGGATTTCATGACCACGTCGATCTTCACTCTTCCGTTCACCTGTTCGAGTTTGGATTCGAAGCCGAGGCAACTGAATTCCAGGAAGCCGTTCTTGGATACGGTGATTTCATATTTTCCGTCAGTATCGGTCGCCGTTCCCTTGGTTTTCGACTGTTTGTCAAGCACATATACACCCGGCATAGGATTGCCTTCGCTATCCTTCACCGTTCCGCTGACCTTGATGCTCTGCGCAAATGACATTGCGGCCGAGAGGAACAGCAGGAGAGTAAATATGAGTATTCTTGTCATATATGCGTACGTTTATAAATCTATTTGACTGTCGGTTTGTTTCCTGTAGCATAGATTTCGCCCGAGCATTTGTCCACGGCTTCCGCAGGCAATGCCGCCGTAGATTTGCAGTTCGAGAGCACAGGAACAGGCGTGACTTTCAGGATATGGGCGACTATACCGCCGACCGCTCCGATTTTCGCATTGACAGGTGCCAATGTGTTTTTCGTCATTCCGAATGAACCGGCATTGATACAATCCGTTATTTCCGTAAATGCGGTTCCGCCGAGAATTCCGCCGGCGAGCGCACATGGTTTCGATATTCCTCCGGCAAGAACGGCTCCGGTATTGGTACATCCTGAAATCTTGGCAGGAGCGGCTGGAAGTCCCACGACGATTCCGGCAATGCCGCCCACATATAATTGTCTCGCGCCTGACATGGCAGCGGATGCGCCACTGGCAATGTTGCTGCAGGCATCGACTGTGCCGGAATTGGTGCAGCCCGTGATTTCCGTATAAAAACCGGCAGTAGGCGTAGGATTCACATACATTGCGGAAGCATCCCCTGACAACGGAGCTATACGCCCCACAATTCCTCCCACGGCATAGGCTCCCTGCGCTCCGGATTTCTGCTTTTCATTCTCCCACAATGTAATCTTGCCTTCATTGGAACAATTCTTCAGCTTCACGAAAACGTCCTTGGTTCCACCGTATGCTGATGCCAATATTCCTCCGACGGCGCATTTATGGAGGCCGAAAGCATCACTGGCATTTTTCAGAATCGTGATGTTGCCTGTGTTCTTGCAATCCTCGAAAGTACCGAGCTTACCTTCTGCATCAGGTCTGAATGCAAGGCCTCCGCCGATCAACTCATGATTCCCGGTGAAAGGCAGGTTGATTTCGAAGTCCGCACTGTTCGTGCATGACCGCATCGTGCCGGCATTGGCTTCCACAAGACCGCAGAAATGGAAATTCGCATCCACCGTCACGGTGAGTTTCGACTTGCTTTCGCAGTTTTCAATGGTTCCAAGATTGGTTCCGGCAAGGACTGCACATGAATTTTCCCCGGGTTCATTGCGCAATCCGTCCAGTTTAAGGTTTTTAACGACAGCGCCTTCGGCAATTTTCTTAAACAATGGTTTATGGATTGCATTGCGGGTAATCGTGTAACCACCGCCATTGAACACACCATTCCAGGATTCAATCTGCGTGAGATCTCCGGCATTGACGATATTCGAGGCAACATTGACCTCGCCCGTCTCAGGATCCACCCAGTCGGAATAGTCGCCGGCATTGACGGCATCGGCGAAAGTATTCCAGGATTCCGGGTCGGTGATGATCAGCGCTCCGGCAGGCACGAAAGTCTGCTTTCCCCAATCGACGACCACGCCTGAAGGAATGCGGGTATTTTCCCTTATTTCAATGACCATCTGACGGTTGTAGCTGTCGGTGAGCGTGATGTTGAATCCGTCCGGATATTCGCCGGCTGGCACACAGAAATTCAGTTCCGCAGATTTTGAACTGCCAGATGCAAAGCCAGCGTCAGGCACAGAAATTTCGATTTTATTGTTGCCCTCAATGGCAGAAAGTGCGCCAGTCGCAAGGTTCAGCCCGAATTTGCCGGAAATCGGAGCCGACAGACTGTTCAGGACAATGCCGGCAATCTTATTCTTTCCGAAATCCATGGCAATGCGTACCACGCCACAGAGGTTTTTCAGTTCAAATTCCTTGTCGGAAGATTGTCCATATAGGACGGCAGCGCCGTTGCTGAAGGAGCCCGGTGTCCATTTCTGGATGGTCTGGAGCGATATCTCAGCTTTTTCAGAATCCATGGCATCACATATCCAGCTCGGATAAACGACTCCGTATGGAGCATTGACGCCATCGACATTGAATGTCGCCTTTACGGTCTTGGCTCCGATTTCATGGAGAGGTTCAGAACGTTTTCCGTTTACGGCAATTCGGTCACCTTCACACCAATATACAGGATAGGCATCCCCGTTCAACTCTCCTAGAACGGTCTTGGACGCGATTCCGGAGCTCAGGGACAGGCTGACATTCTCCTCCGGAACGGGCTCCGGTTCTGTCCCGCCGGATGTTTCCGTCTTCCCGCAATTAGTAGATACCAGCGGCAAAGCTACGATTGCGAGTAATGTCAAAAGTTTCGTTTTCATTTTTATTCGTTGATTATCAGTCTTTTAATATTCAATCTTTTTCTTTGTCCGGAGGTCCGGGAACAGATGCCGCACTTCCGCGGATTTGTTCGGCATAAGCAGTAGGTGTCTTTCCGAACATCTCACGAAAGCATTTCGCAAAATATGAGACGTTGGAAAATCCGACTGTGTAGCAGATTTCAGAAATATTGTTCCCTTGCGGGTCCCGAAGCATTTCCGCAGCCACGGCAAGCCGCAGATTCCGGACATAGTTGTTAGGTGAAGTTTCCAGCAGACGCCTTATCCGCCTGACCAGAGTGGATGGGCTGACCGCCATTTTATCAGCTATTATCTCATTGGACAACAATGGATTGGAAAGATTTTCCCTGACAATGCCGTCGAACTCTGACAGGAAAGTCTGATCTTTCTTCGGAAGTCCTACAATCTGGGATACGGTATTGATCTTTTCCCGGAAGACCTCCTCTTCCCTGGTCCGACGGTATTCCTCCTCCAGTTGACGATGTTTGCGTTCCGCTTTTTTGTGCATTACCACGAATACCGCTGCATAGATCATCAGTATGAACAACAGAAACAGCGTGATGCCAAAAGTCGATGCCCAGAAAGGCGGTTTCACAACGATTACCAACGGATAATGCGCTTCGTGCCATTCTGAAGATGATGCTGAAGACCTGATTTCCAGAGTATAAGTTCCGGCCGGCACGTTATACCATGAGGCGTTGCGCGAAACAGAGATATCCTTCCAAGCCTTGTCATAGCCTTTAAGCCGACATTGAATCCAAAAAGAAGATTCCGACAGCATGTCGGGAGAAGAGAAATCGAAAATGAAGGAACTCTGGTCGTTCCGGAGCTTGATCCTCTCCACAAGGTCAATGTTTTCATCGCCGGTCACCATCTGATTTCCTGCACGCATCCCGGTAATCACAATTCTCGGATAACCGCCGGAGCGCATTTTGGTCGGAGAATAGCAGATGAACCCATTGTCAGATCCGGCGCAGAGTTTCCCTGAGGTAAGACGTAAAGTACTGTTGGTCAATTTGGTATCCAAAAGGCCTTCGACATCTGTATACAGTCTCATGCCGGAATTTTCAGGATCGAATTGTATCAATCCTTTGTCGGAGGACAGCCACAACGACCCGCTTCTGTCTTCAGAACAACAGAAAAACACATTCGACGGCATTGACGGGAATCCTGACTGGTCATAAGTCGTGAATTTGGCGGTTGCCGTATCATATAAGGAAAAGCCATGGCTGAATCCGACTGCCCAGACACGACCTTTCTTGTCGATATGTACGGAAGTGATTTTATTGCTCGGCAGACCTGAGCCGTTGTCTTGGGTAAAATGAAGCATTTCACCGTCTGATGGATTCCAGCGATATAGACCTGAAGCAAATGTTGAAAGCCACATATTGCCTTCGGCATCTTCGGCTATCGAGGTAACGAACACGCCGTCAATGGATTTCACGTCCTCAAAACAATCTTTTTCTCTATTGTATCTGGAGAGTCCAAGTGTCGTACCTGCATAAATATCGCCTTTCTTCGTCTTGTAAACCAGATAAACCTTCTGGTCCTTACGTCCGCTGTCCCGCATTATACCGCCATAAGGTTTCAATGCAAGTGTCTTGATATCAAGTTTATAAACTCCGCTCAATGAACCGAACCAGAGAGAATTGCCATCAATACAAGGAGAGCAGACCGTCCTCGGTATTCCAGGTATCTTTACACGTTCAACAGTCGCATTTACCGGATTCCACAGCAGAAATCCGGCTTGCTCGGTAGACACCCAAACCTTGGTCGGCGATTCTTCGCAGAAACCGCTGACAATGCACCCTTCCAGAGATGTACCGGAAGCAGTGTAGTATTTCTCGAAATTCGTCTGCGCGATTCCGGACCAGTTCACGCCGCTGTCTTTCGTGCCGAGCCATACACCCTCATTATTATCTACAAATGAGCACGTAACGTAACTGCTTGACAATGAAAAACGGTCGTCAGGATTATATTCAATGTGTCTTGAGCCTGTCCCGTGCAAATCGTATCTCCATACGCCGGCAGATGTGGAAAGCCAGATCCATCTTTCTCTCTCGAAGAAAGCATCCAGAAGCGTTACACCGGCAGGAAGATGGAACAAACTGCGGATGGAACCGGATATGGGGTCTATTTCACTGATTCCCTTGACCGTGCTTGCCACATAAATCTGCCCGTCGGCTCCTTCGAAAATGCCTTCGACATCATCGGAATCGAACCATCCGCCATCCTTGAACGGTTCCAGGTCATTGGCATTGTCAAATCCTGAAGCAGAGTGATAAAGCGGTGAATGATAGCGCGAGAGCCATATTCCGCTGTTCTTGGAACAGAGAATCCTGCGGAAGCCGGAAATTCCCAAGGTGTCGTAACCGATATGGTGCAAATGGGAATATTTCGTGTTGTAGCAGAACAAGCCCTGCCCCTTTACAATCATCCAGATATGACCGTTCTTGTCGGTGGTTATGCTCCGGATCTCGCCTCGTATGGATTCGCCGTCGTCAGCCTTCAGGAGAATAGGTTCGAACTTGTCACGAATATAGTTGTAGCGGCAGACACCGTTGTCGGTCCCTACCCAGATATTGCCGTCCCTGTCCTCTACCAGACAGCGGACATAGTCTGTTTCAAGTCCCAGTTTATCAGTGAAGAAGACATCGAATTTCCTGCCGTCATAGCGGTTCAGACCATGACTGGTCCCGACCCAGACAAATCCACGGGAATCCTGCATGATGCTGCTTACGCCATCGAATGACAGCCCGCTGTCGGCGGTCGTCAAATGTGTAAACTTATATTGGCCCACAGCAGCCTGCGCCGTGCCGTGTAGCCCGACCGCAAGCAGCAATGAAATTGCAATATTCCTTATTACATTTCGTCCTCTCATAACCGGGAAATGAGATTTTATTTAAAATCGAATACTTTGTTGGTGATACGTCCTCTTACGACATAGAGATATCCAGTATCGCCCTCATGATCCCTTCCACCTGAACCATATACCGCAAGAATTTCATCGCCGCCAAGCGGACAAAGCGAATTCCATTTCGCACAGGCCTTGGTCTGGTCTATTGCGAACGGTCTGGAAACTCCTCGCATCGTACTGAATTTATTCTTGACGAATTCTGATTTCGGGCATATCTGGACTTCCATCGCCGTATGTTTATATCGCTCGGCATGAGTGCTTTGCGGTGCACCGTCCGTCGTCTGATATGACATTACGAAATAATTGTCAGTCTGTATCAGATACGGGGCTCCGGAGTAAATCTCAGCACTCTTGAGCGACTTCTGGAAAGGGTCGAACCTGTAAATGCTCGGAGCACCGACCAGACGGCTCCAATTATCTGCAACCGTGTTATATACGATCTGCGGAAAGAATTGATAGCCATCTCCATTCGCCTCGATTGCGACATATATATTGCTGTTGTAAACAGTAGCCGTAGGCATCCCGTCGCGCATCCTGAATGTATAACACACAACCCGTTTTTCTCCCCAGGTGTCGCCCCCGTCTTTCGATTCGATGACGGAAATGTTCTGATCGGTAATCTTATCTCTTGCATAAGGAGTTTCATCTGCAAAATAAATCTGTACGGTGCCGTCAGGAAGTTCCAGCACGAAAGGCTCATAGCATCCGGAAACATTGTTCGAGGAGTAGAGTTTCTTCAGGCTGCTCCAGGTAGCGCCATTGTCATCGGAAGTGCTGATGGAGATATGGAAAGGATAGACAGTCTTGTCCTTATTGGCGACCTTGGTATCTTTGACTCTTTCGTTCACAGCATAAATTATACGTCCAGGACGATGGGGATTGCCGGCACTGAGCTGTGCAAATTCCGGATTGTCCATCCTGTGTGACAGACTGTCTTTCTTATAGGCCGGAACGACAATCTTCGCCCCGGTCCATGTGGCGCCGTCATCATTGCTGAAACGGGCATAGCCATGCCAAGTATTTGAGTAGCATATCATTAATCTGCCGTCATTCAGACAGTGCGCACGTCCGTAAGCACTGCACCAACCAGAAACAAGGACAGGTTTCTCCCAAGTGATGCCGAGAATGTTGCCATCGACTTCCTCAATGTCAGAAGTAGTATTTTCAAGCGCGGTGAATGTCAATTCTGGTGCGTTGGTGATTACGCCGGCTTTAAGCTCCACTTGCGTGCTTGTAGTCGCCTTCAGGAATGTTCCTCTGGCATCGGAAAACATTATGCTGAAGCCTTCCTTGAAAATCTGTGGCGGAATGGCAATGCAGAAGTCGTTAATAGAGGTTTCGTTTCCTGCAGGTTTCAAAGTTATCGTCTTCACGCCGTCTCCGGAGACATTGCCAAGAACAGGATTGCCGGCATTGACATTGAATGAAAATTGTCCGGCAACGGATTCGGAGGCATTGCCCTTGAATACGGCTTTGGTCGCCTTGCGGTCGCAGCTGGAAGGGTAATTCACTTTGATTCGGAGGTACGCGCATAACTGGCGGAAGCGCAGACCTGTCGTTTCGCTTTGCGCGGCCATTATTGCGGTAGCTGGATCGAAGTTCCCGGCAGCGGGCATTTGCTCCGATTTTATTGTGATCTGGTCAGAATTCAGCGCATCGGCCGGATATATGGCGGAATAAGGAGGGGGCAATGTTTTCCCCATCGTGAAGGTGGCAGTGTTCGAGCCGGCGGCCTCAGCAGTGAGCGGTTTTGACACGACGCCATTGACGATTATGCAGTCGCCTTCCGACCAGATGACCGGATATTTCCCGCCTGTCTTTTCTCCAAGAGCAGTCTTGGTCGTAGTTCCATCAGAAACTGCTGTGAAGACGGTTTCGGTTTCCAGCTCGGGCGCGGATTCCGTGCATGCCGCCAGTGCCAGCATTGCAGCGGAAATCATCAGGTATGTGGTTATTCTGTGTGTCATTTTATAGTTCGTCAGGGGTTCGTTGTCAGGTTCGTCTGAGGGCTCGAAGATTTGTTCACTTCATCAGAATCTTACCCTTTCTTATGTAGATGTTGCCACTTAACTGAGTGACTGCCAGAATATTGTCATCGCCAAGATCACAGAGTGAGTTCCAAAGTCCATTGTCCCGTGTCTGGTCGATTTCGAACGGACGGATGCGCTCCCTCATCGTAAGGAATTCATGCCCTGTCATTTCATCAATGCGACAAACAGCCATTTCCATCACGGCGTTCTTCGTGGTCGGTTCCAATGCACCTTCAGATGACTGGTAGCAGAGCACGAAATAATTGTCAGTGTGAATGATATAAGGGGCGCCCGCATAAATGAACGCGCTTTCCATAGAGGTCTTGAAAGGGTCGAACCGGTTCAATGACGATCCATATACAGGTGTTTTCCAATTGTCTGATATCCTGGTACATACAATCTGCGGATGGAATTTGACATTCTGTCCGTTGGCTTCGATTGCCACGTAAATCCAATCGCCATGAATCATTGCCACAGGCATGCCGTCACGGTATTTTTCATTGTAGCAGACAATCCTGGCAGGTCCCCAGGTATCACCGCCGTCTTTGGATTCGATGACGGAAATGTTCTGATATGTCAATCTCCTTTCATAATAAGGCGTCTCATCAGCGAAATAGATCTGCACGGTGCCGTCCGGAAGTTCGAGGACGCATGGTTCGTAACAACCGCGGAGGACATCCCTGTCCCAAATCTTGGATTTGTAGACATCACGGATGCCGCTCCACGTCTTGCACATGTCATCAGATGTGGAAATCGCTATCGTATAAGGCGTTTGTGAACTTTTATTGTCAGAAGGCCTGATGTTCGCAGCATAGATGATTCGTCCCGGATGGTAAGGATTCTTGTCGCTGAGCTGCGCAAATTCCGTATTGGAAACATTGACCTGAACCGGGGCGATATAGCTGTTGTAAGCCATGGCAGTCTGAGCCTCCGACCATGTGCTGCAACCGTCCTTGCTGATCTTGAAGCAGCCGCTTCCTCCGCGGGAATAGACAGCCATGTAGCTTCCGTCATTAAGTCGGTGCACACGCGCATACCCGCCCGGTGCAAGCAGCTTGGCATCTTCCCATTCTACCATGATTTCGCCATGAGATGTCTTTCTGGGAGCAGGTGTACAACCTGGCTCGACAGCAGAAACGCCCAAAAGTCCGGCCAATGAAAACAAAAGGACCAAAATTCCAAATAATCGGTTACTCATCTTAGCTTTTCGTTAAATACCATACGCAAAGATATGTAAACGATATTTTTTGCATGAAAATTTTTGACACAAAATATGCAAATTTTGAATCAATTTGCGATAACCTTTCTATTGCCTTAGAAGTTCAGCCCCATTCCGACAACCAATGATCTTGGAAGCGATGGACCATAGATATATCCGGAGTCACGTAACTCCCCTTGGTCAAAATCTTTCTGATAGGCATTGAAAATATTCTTGACTCCGGCGTGGAGATTCAGGCGACAAATTTTCATTATGTTGAATTCGTAACTGATTTTGCAGCTCATGTCCCAGAATGACGGGGTGTTGACGGCGACATCGACATCAGTTCCGCTTCCTTTCAGGTGTTGTGCAAGCATTGGTCCCGTATAGGTCCCGGACAAATCAATGTCGAAATTCTTGAATGGAGAATAGCACGCCACCATGTAGCCGTAGACGTTAGGGGAACGGAAAAGGTCACGGACCGGAGCGACCGCCTCGTCATCACTCCACGCCTGGGCTTCGTCATAACGGCTTCGCTGCACAGTCAGACCGGCCTGCAGGCTGAACGCCGTCGATATTGCCAGCTTTCCTTCCAACGTGCAGCCATAAACCTTGGCTCCGGATCCGTTGTAACGCTCCATGATGTTGCTGTTTCCATCGTCGGCCTTGTCACCCGTCGGCCTGAGGGAGTATGTATCTTTCAAGATAGTGTAGAATCCTTCCGCCATAAGGTTGATGGAAACATTATTGAATGTATGATACCAGTCCGCTGATGCACTGAACGAGTGGGACTTCTCTTCCCTGAGATTGTCGGCGAGCTTGATACGTATGCGTTTTCCGCCGGCAACAGCGATATGCAGGTCTTCGTCAAATGCCTGCGGTGCACGGAATCCTTTGGCATAAATAGCGCGGAAACTCAGGTCACGGAACGGACTGTAGCGGATATTGACCCTAGGGGAGAAAATCGGTCTTCGGATGAGGCTGTGTTTGTCAATGCGGACACCCCCAAGAAGCCCCCAATGTTCGTTTTTCCACTCGTTCTGGAAGTAAGAGCCGATGATATTTATCTTCTGAGCCGTTTTATAACCATATCCGAGCGATTTATCTTTCATGTCATCGAAGTTGTATTCCAGACCGGCTGTAAGTTGGGACGGCATGAACAGCAGTCGTTCGAACTTGTACGAATACTGTACTCCCCCGACTGCAGTCAAGTCCGTGGTCCTTCCGTATGCCTTCGGGTCCATCCCGGAGCCATAGTAGCTGTTCCTGCTGATATGCTGGGCGGAAACATATGCATTCCAAATATGTTTGCCATCTTGGCTCTGGCCTTCATAACTGAATGAACCGCTGTTGTTTATGTGTTCGGTCTGTTCAGCTATCAATGCTTCGTGTGCAGGTCGGTCCAGCTGGTCTCCACCGCGTCGGAACTCTTTGACACCATGATATTCGAACTTCAATTTCGAGAAAGGATTCAGCCTCAGGTGTCCCCGTGTACCGATAGTTATCGTATTAAGTGCAGGAATCTCCGTAAATCCGTCGCCGTCAGCATCATAGCCATCCCTTGAGCGTCTCTGCCCGAATACGGACAGTCCGCCTCTGCCATCGTCTGTGACCATTGACGCATTGACGCTGGTGTTGTTGTCAAGAGCCCCGCTCATACCTATAGACGTGAGTTCATGGCTGATTCCTGCGCCGGCTCTCATTGCCTCTTTGGTGATTATGTTGATTGTTCCTCCGATTGCGGACGCGCCGAACAAGGCTGACCCGCCTCCTCGCACCACTTCCACACGGTCAATCATTGACGCAGGTATCTGCTCCAGTCCGTATACGCCTGCCAATGCCGAGAATATTGGTCTGGAGTCAATGAGAATTTGCGAGTAATGCCCGTCAAGCCCGTTGATTCTCGCCTGAGTGAACCCGCAGTTCTGGCAGTCGTTTTCAATTCGGACTCCCGGCTGGAACGTGAGGCCTTCCGCCAATGTCGGTGAGGAAGTGCTGGCAAAAATACGGCTGTCAATGACATTGACCAATGCCGGGGCCATCTTCCTCGACGTGCGGTTTCGGGTGGCGCTCACGACCACTCCGTCCAAAGAGAGTGATTCCGTCTCAAGGCTGAAATTCACTTCATAGGTTTTTCCTGCTTCTATATCGAGTGAGACTGTCGAGTCCTTGTATCCTACGAAAGAAGCTATTATATCGTGCTTGCCGAGAGGCAGGTTTCTGAGGGCATAGTGTCCGGACGATGAAGTCTGGATGCCGATTTGTGTGCCGCCTACCATCACCATCACATAAGGGAGATGCTCCCCTGTCTTGGAGTCGATAATGTGACCGGATATGCTGGCATCCGACAGTTTGTTCTGAGCATGTGCCAGTACGCTGAAACACATGGCGATTGCAGCCACTGCCAGCGTGGCTGAGAAATGTATTGTTTTCATTTATGAGTGTCGTTATTTTAGCTCAAGTCGTGTTTTGCACAACTTGAGACATCATAATTTACTGCATGACCTGGAAACTGGTATGCATGAATAAGGAAAGGTATGGATTTATAACGACACCGGCGGAGCCCTCAGTCCGAGGACATGATGGAATAAAGACCGGATGACTTCAGGAAGTTCCGGTATCAGCAGTACCGAGAAATCCCGACTTTCTGCAGGAACGATTTCAGCCTGTCCGCTGTCCAGATAAACATTGGCAGATATGATTTGCAGAAGCTGGAGTTCATAGTCGCTGTGACTGTGCGGTTTGCCACTCCAGGGATGAGAATGCACGATACGTCCCTCAGGACCCTCATGAACGTGGGTAAAGAGGTTTGTTGATGCAAAAAAGAATGCAAACAACACAAGCGCCAACGCGCTCTTGATTTTGAGGTGACGTGTCATTTCACCGGCAAAGATAATACACTATCCGCAAACTGGAAAATCCCACGCCCCAGATATTTGTATCGGGGATATCTCCTCCCGTGCGTGATAAAACGTTTTCCTCGCACGTCATGCCCCAAAATGATGCTGACGTGCGTGAATCGCCCGGTTTTACGCACGTCGCGGTGCAAAAATCATTGGCCTTAAACTGAAAGCGGGAACAATGAGTCGGCCTCGTATTGGGTGATTCCGAGCAGTCGACGAATCTGTCCATTCGAGGCGTGATAGTCATAGTGAAGTTTATTTGCCGCATCGACGAGTTGCGATTTGGTCAGTTCTTGTACATTCGCAACCCCATAGAATGTTCGCAATAGTTTTGCCAGCTGTGCAAACAATTCCGAGTCAGTCAAGAACTCTCCGTCATCAAGTTCACATGCAAGTTCGCTATATGCTTCCACGTTTTTGGTCAACATGGAGAAATATTGGTGGGCGTCACGGAACATCGACATTCCCAACTGTATGGAACAATATGAAGAAGGCGCTATCATCCCGTCCGTGACCTGCATCCGTTCAATATTACCTGGTACTCGCCCGTGGAACAATTTCCGTAAGTCAGTATCCTTCAAATCTTTGACATTTTGAAATCCATATTGCTGCGTATTGAAATAATAGGCACCTGTTCCCCAGGGATATGAATAAGGTGTATGATCCGGATTAGCGACATAGCCATTTCTGTTGACATAGACGATAGTGTTTCTCAATGTCTTCAAATCATTGATAGCCTTGAGTCGCAACTGGAAACAATCAAATGGTTTCATATAGTGATTTTGACTGAGATAGCGTACAAGTCGTCGCCTGAAAGCCATGAAAAACTCTTTTATCTTCTCTTCTTCCCCGGCCAGGACAATATGAATATGGTTGTTCATTATCTCAAATGCGACAATGACAAGTTCCTGGAACTCAGTGCTGCATCTGGCCATAAGATTCATTGAATAACGGAAATCACTGTCATCCTGGAAAATGACGGGTGTTTCTTTCCCTGGAGTGTAGAGATGCCACCAATTATCGCAGTTATACGAAAACGTGGCTTCGCATTTTGCCTCAGCATCGCGAAAAGAATGTTTTTTCATAATGTTTGTTTTGTGACACGCAGATTATCCGGAATCTCACGCGTCGATTAATACTATATTGGTACGCCAATTTAGCAAATGTTTCCGATAAAACTATTGAGGGCAGCTTATTTTATTCAATTTTCTGTGAATTTGTAAATCCCCGTGCGTGATAAAACGTTTTCCACGCACGTCATGCCCCAAAATGATGCTGACGTGCGTGAATCGCCCAGTTTTACGCACGTCGCGGAGATGATTGCCATCTTTGTTTGTCGATTGACACAAATGCATTAACTTTGTTAGGAACAGATTAACAGACTCAAGTTTCGCAAGTTGTCAAACTTGTTGAACGTTAGTGCGAATTTGAGGGTTGTCACTCGCCCGAAGGCTGCAAGCCCAACGCGCGTTTATCACGTTACCCTCACCCTAAATCCCTCCCCTCGGGGAAGGGACTTACCCTCGCCCTCGCGGGCTCTTAAAGCGGTGTTTCGCACTTGCGAAACTTGAATTAACAGAACAAAGGCAGTTGTAATGGAAAGTGGAAATTTCGAGTTGAATGTTGCCAGATTCATTGTAGAGAAGACGGACATGAGTCTGTTTCTTACCGGCAAAGCGGGGACGGGCAAGACCACGTTCCTGCGAGAGGTCGTGCGAAACACAAAAAAGAAATGCATCGTGCTGGCTCCTACGGGAATTGCTGCTGTCAATGCGGGGGCAATGACCATCCACTCCTTCTTTCAGTTCGGACTCGGGCCATTCGTGCAGGGAGTTATTGAACCGAAATCTGATTTTCGGATCAACAAGTCGAAATTGGAACTGATCCGTAACCTCCAGCTGCTGATAATCGATGAAGTGTCGATGGTCCGCGCGGATTTGATGGACCACATTGACGTGGAACTCCGGCGGATCCGCAGGAACAGCAAGCCATTCGGTGGGGTACAACTTCTCCTGATCGGCGACCTGCAGCAGCTCCCCCCTATCGCTCACGGCAGTGAAGATGATCTGCTGAGACAATATTACAAGACATTGTATTTCTTCAGCAGCGCTGCACTTAAAAGCATGAAATACAGCTGCATAGAACTGAAAAACGTATATCGCCAGACGGACAGGCATTTCATAGACATCCTGAACCGTGCCAGAGAATGCACATTGACATATCAGGATATTGCCGACCTGAACGACCGGTTCATTCCGGGATTTTCACCGAAACCGGAAGAAGGGTACATCAGGCTGATGACGCATAACCGCCAGGTAGACAATATCAATGAAACGGAATTGGCAAAGCTTGACAGCCACGCATATACGTTCGAGGCTGCCGTAACGGGAACATTTCCGGAAGAGTCCTTTCCGACGGCAAACAGTCTGACATTGAAAAAAGGAGCCCAAGTAATGTTCATCAAGAATGACCCTGAACGGCGTTTCATCAACGGCACGCTGGGAGAAGTCAGAAGCATTGACAAAAAAAGCATTGCCGTAAGGCTGGCAGAGTCGGGGAAGACGATTGATGTGGAGCCGATGGAGTGGCAGAATATCCGCTACCAGTTCGACGAAGAGAGCAAGGAGATATCATCCAAACAGATAGGCCGTTTCAAGCAGTATCCGCTGAAGGCAGCATGGGCGATAACAATACACAAGAGTCAGGGACTTACATTCGACAAGGCCATCGTCGATGTGCACGCTGCATTTTCACCCGGCCAGGCTTACGTGGCGCTGAGCCGTTGCCGCACCTTGGAGGGGCTGGTCCTGAGTGCCCCGATTTCCGCTTCGGTTTTCAGAAAGGACAATGCCGTGGATGCGTTTCTCAGCTACATTTACTGCCCGGTGGAAGAGCTCGCGTTTTCTTCCTGCTATGAGTATTTCGAGTACGAGAAAAAGCCTGAGCCAGAAGAGGTTGCGCCGGCGGCTGAGGTCAATGCCGATAAACGGGAAGTGCCTGTGGAAATCCCGGACACGGCTCTCGCGCGGGAGCTGAAGTCGTGGCGGTTCGAGCGCGCAAAGGAAATCGGCAAACCCGCCTTTGTTGTCTTTTCAAATGCCGTTTTGGCCGGGATTGCGCATCTGCGTCCCACCACATTGACCGAACTCATGGAGGTGCCGGGGATAGGCCCGTCCAAGCTCAATGCCTATGGCGAGGAGATTGTCAGCATTGTCCAGAGCCATATGGAAGATGATGACCTCGGGCGTGGCGATGACGGCCCGGAAAGCAGTCCGGCCGATGACTCCCATGCGCCCAAAAAGGAGAAAAAAGAGGAACTCCGCGATGAGTCCGGCAAGAAACTGAACACTTTTGAATATTCGTATTGGCTTTATAACCAGGGCAATTCGGTGGAACAGATCGCTGAAAAGCGTGGCCTTAATCCCATCACGATCGAAGGTCACCTGGCACGCTACGTGGCTTCCGGAGACCTTGATGTCCACGAGTTTGTAGATGCTGATATTTTGGAGAAAGTGGAAGCATACTGCGCTGAACATCCGGACGAGAAGGCATTGAAACCGATTTTCGAGCATTTCGACGCGAAGATTTCCTACGGTGTCCTCCGCATGGCCATCGCAGCCATCCGGAAAGAATAATTCCCATTTTAGATATCCGTGAATCGCCCATGCGCTTAGATATCCGTGAATCTCCCGTGCGTAAAACCGGGCGATTTACGCACGTCAGCATCATTTTGGGCCATGACGTGAGCGGAAAACGTTTTAATACGCACGTCAGCAGCAAGTCAAGTGGTCTTGTGCGTGGAAAACGTTTTATCTCGCACGGGAAGAGGAATTGGGGCGATGAAAGATTACCGGGGATAGAGAGACAGTGTAACATGACTGACCGGAAAAGAGAGATAGCCTGAAAAGAATCCTTAAGATAATGAAGGTTATTTTTTGAATGTTACTTAACTTTGAGGAAAAGATGATAATTTACGATGTATTACGTCAGCAAAAGATTTGAAGTGTCGGGAGCGCATTATGTGACGACGGACCGACGGACCAAGTGCGAGGAACTCCACGGACATAATTGGATAGTGATAGTGCATTGCAAGTCAATGACTTTGAACGAGGACGGGATGGTTACTGACTTTACGGTCATAAAGCAGAACATCATGTCACGCATTGACCATAAGAACCTCAATGAGGTGCTGCCGTTCAGCCCGACGGCGGAGAATATCGCCAAATGGATATGCGACGAGACCGAAAATTGCTACAAGGTCGAGATTTGGGAGTCCGAGAACAACAAGGCTGTCTACGAAAAAGAATAAGGCTGTCAACGAAATATAAAAGACGAGATAATATAGAATAAAAAAAGGCGGGAAAGTAAGCCGGTTTCTGTGTTGATCTGCCATTTATCTGCGCAACCTACCCCCTGACATCGGGCGGGCAGCCCTCATCTGTCAGTATATTTGGTCTTGCAGGCTCTGGTACCGTACCCGAATGGCATCGCTGACATCCGTCGTGAGCTCTTACCTCGCGTTTTCACCCTCGCCTGCTCCAGTAGATTCTGGGGCAGGCAGTTATTTTCTGTTACGGCTACATAAGATTACTCCCATCTGCGCTTTCCGCAGCAGAGTGCCCTTTCCTGTCCGGACTTTCCTCACCGGCAAAAGAGCCGGCGCGGCAGAAAATCCCGCCTTGAATCCTGCAAATGTAATCAAACCTGACGAAATCGAAAAATTATTTACCAGGATATTTATTAAGACAGAGGCTACACGTGAGGAATGACGTGGCACTCCACGTCGCGACATGTTGGAAAATACATTGAATCAGGCATAAAATCACTTCGTTTCATTTTCGAAATGAAAACAATTTACTATCTTTGTGTTTTGAAACGAAACCCAAACGAGTAAACACATTGACATTTATATGGCCGGAATCAACAACAACGAATTTGATGTCATCATAATCGGAGGAGGCATCACCGGAGCCGGAACCGCAAGAGACTGCTCATTGAGAGGACTGAAAGTTCTGCTCATTGAACGGAACGACATTGCGGACGGAGCTACCGGACGAAATCATGGACTGCTGCACAGTGGCGCACGTTACGCCGTAACTGACCAGGAATCAGCATCCGAGTGCATCCAGGAGAACATGATCCTGAAGAAAATCGCCAACCACTGCGTTGACGACACATCCGGGTTCTTCATCACACTCCCGGAAGACGACCTCGCATATCAGGCAAAATTCGTGGAATCATGTACGAAAGCCGGCATCAAGGCAGAAGTGATAGACCCGAAGGAAGCTATCCGCATGGAGCCTTCGGTAAATCCTGACATCATCGGTGCCGTCCGTGTACCTGACGGCTCGGTAGACCCTTTCAGACTCTGTTCCTCAAATATAGTGGACGCCAAGTTACACGGAGCCAAAGTATTGGTATACACAGAAGTGACAGGCTTCATCAGAAACCAGGAAAAAATCACGGGCGTAAAAGTCATTGACCACAAGACCGGAGAAACGGCGGAATACCACGCGCCGATCACCGTCAACGCCGGCGGTATCTGGGGACACCATATTGCTGAACTGGCAGGTGCGAAAATCAGCATGTTCCCGGCCAAGGGAGCGCTCCTCATATTCGCTCACAGGGTAAACAGCATCGTGCTCAACCGATGCAGAAAACCGGCAAATGCTGATATCCTCGTTCCTGGCGACACGGTCTGCGTAATCGGAACCACCTCTACCAGAGTACCTTACGAAGAGTGCGACAACATGCACGTAACACCGGACGAAGTAAAGCTCCTGATACAGGAAGGTGAAAAACTGGCGCCATGCCTGAATACCACACGAATTCTCCGCGCTTATGCAGGCGTCCGTCCGTTGGTAGCGGCAGAAGGAGACACCAGCGGAAGAAACATCAGCCGAGGCATCGTACTTTTCGACCATGAAAAACGTGACGGCATCAAGGGATTCATCACGATTACCGGTGGTAAACTGATGACTTACAGACTGATGGCTGAAATGGCTACCGACCTTGTCTGCGAAAAATTAAACGTCGACAAGAAATGCGAGACCCGCACTACTCCGCTGCCGGGTTCCGGTGAAGGCAATGTTCAGGAAGTGTCACAGAAGATATGGACCAAACCGTCTACCGTCCAGAAAGCTACGGCGGGACGTGCAGGAAGCATGGCAGCGAAAATCCAATTCGAAACCAGAAAAGAGCAGAGCCTCGTATGCGAATGTGAGGAAGTGCCGGAAAGCGAAGTACAGAATGCCATTGACAATCTCGATGTCCACAATCTGGTAGACCTCCGCAGACGCACACGCGTAGGCATGGGAACATGCCAGGGCGAACTCTGCGCATGCCGCGCGGCGGGACTTCTCAGCAAAGCTCACGGCTGCACTGAACGCGCAAAGACAGATTTGGCGAAATTCATGAACGAAAGATGGAAAGGAATGTATCCTGTGGCCTGGGGCGAAACATTGCGCGAGGCAGAATTCACAGCATGGGTATATTCCGAATGCCTGGGAATAGGTAGCGAAACAGATACGAACACCAATCCTGACAAACCTGTATTCGAATAAAAATTAAGACATTATGAGATTTGATACTATAATAATAGGTGGCGGTCTTGCCGGACTCGTATGCGGTCTGAGATTACAGGAAGCAGGACAGAAATGCGCCATTGTTTCCGCAGGACAGAATGCCATGCACTTCTTCTCCGGAGGCTTCGGACTTCTGGCCAAACTCCCCGACGGCACAGACGTAGACACGCCGCTGGCAGCAATACCGTCACTTGACGCAACACATCCTTATGCGAAAATCGGCGCAGAAAAAATTGAAAAATACGCGGAAGAGACGAAAAGATTGTTCCGCACGCTCGGAATCAATGTAGAAGGAACAGCCGAACAGAACAGATACGTCATCTCGGCTTCAGGCGCATTGAAGCCGGCATGGCTGACAATCGACGACATCGCATCCGTCAGCGCGAAAGACGAGAAAATCGCTGACAACGCATTGATAGTCAACATTGACGGCTTCCTCGACTTCAACACCGCATTCATTGCCGAATCCTTCGAAAAACGCGGCACCACATGCGAAATCACAGCTGTGACGACCGACGAAATCCGCAACCTCAGGCGCAACCCGAGCGAGATGAGAGCATCCAATATCGCAAGAATCATGGACAATGCCGCTGCGCGTACCACTTTTGTCAATGCCGTTGAAGCGGAGCTGGCGGAAGGGAAATTCGACGCGGTCGTACTTCCGGCTGTCTTCGGTCTCAAGGATCATGAAACCGTCCAGGCAGTACGCGAAGAGCTCGGAATCAAGACATTGTTCATAGGCACATTGCCACCATCTGTCCCGGGCATCCGTTCACAAATGCAGATGAAACGTGCTTTCGAAGCGAAAGGCGGCACATTCATGATGGGAGACGAAGCCGTGGCTTCAGAAATCAAAGACGGAAAAGTCACAGCCATCAAGACATCCAATCTCGGAGACATTGAACTGACTGCCGACAATTATATTCTCGCGTCCGGAAGCTATTTCGGACATGGCATAATCGCTGAAATAGACAAAGTTACGGAACCGGTATTCGGAGCCGACGTAATCTTCGACAATGACAGGGGCAACTGGTACGACAAGAATTTCTTCGGCAAGCAGAACTTTATCGGCTTCGGCATAGCTACGGATGACAAGTTCAATGTCATCAAAAACGGCGAATCCATAAGGAATCTCTATGCGGCAGGCTCCGTTCTCGGAGGATTCAATCCACTCCACGAAGGATGCGGCGCAGGCGTTGCAATAATGACAGCATTCTATATATCTGATTCAATACTAGGCAAATAGAACATCATGACAAGCACAAGTGAAAATAATTTCGAGCAGTGCATCAAATGCACGATATGTACGGTATATTGCCCGGTAGTTCCCGTCAATCCTGAATATCCGGGACCTAAACAGGCTGGCCCTGACGGCGAAAGACTCAGATTGAAGAACAGATATTTCTTCGACGAATCATTGAAATATTGCCTGAACTGCAAGCGTTGTGACGTGGCATGCCCGTCCGGCGTGAAGATTTCGGACATCATCCAGGAGGCCAGAATCCAATTCAGCACCAAGAAGCCGAAACTTCGCGACAGGATGCTCGCAAGCACCGATTTCATGGGAACAATGGCAAGTCCCTTCGCACCGATTGTCAATGCGACATTGCCTCTGAAGCCTGTGAAGGCTGTTTTGGACGGGGTTCTCGGAATAGACCACCGGAGAACATTCCCAAAATATTCAGGAACGAAATTCGAAAGCTGGTTCAAGAAGAATGCGGCTGCAAAACAGGCAGCATTCAAGAATCAGATTGCTTATTTCCATGGCTGCTATGTGAATTACAACTATCCGCAACTGGGAAAGGATTTCGTCAATGTCATGAATGCTCTCGGATATGGCGTAAACCTGCTTGACAAGGAAAAATGCTGCGGTGTCGCAATGATTGCCAACGGTCTTGCCGACGGCGCCAGGAAACACGCAAAGCACAATGTTGCAGTCCTGCAGAAAGCCGTCGACAAGAACATGAAGATTCTCACGACTTCGTCGACATGCGTATTGACAATGAGGGACGAATATCCTGATTTGCTGAAAGTTGACAATAGCGGAGTACGGGACAGTCTCGCTCTGGCCACCAAATTCATCTATAGCCTGATCGATTCAGGCAAGGTAAAACTTGCATTCAAGAAAGACTACAAAGCCAGAATCGCTTATCACACACCTTGCCATCTTGAAAGACTCGGATGGGGCGTTTTCTCGACCGCATTGATAAAAATGATACCTGGAGTGGAATTCACGCTTCTCGACAGCAACTGCTGCGGAATTTCAGGAACCTACGGATTCAAGAAAGAGAACTATGACGCTTCACAGGCAATCGGAAAGCCGCTTTTCGACCAGATCGGCAAGGTAGCACCGGATTTCGTAGCATGTGACTGCGAGACGTGCAAATGGCAGATAGAGATGTCCACCGGATTCACCGTAAAGAACCCAATCAGCATCCTTGCAGAAGCCCTCGACCTGGAAGCCACTGCTGCGCTTAATTCCTAAATAACCGCAGGCATCGCCGCGCAGATAGCATCACATATAAGCTGATGCCCCTGCTCATTCGGATGCATGCCGTCGTCGCAGAAAAGACTGGAGAAATCACGGCGTGAGAGGAAACAAGTCGTAATGTCGATCAATCTCACGCCCTCCTGTGCTGCAATGCGATACAGCTCCAAGTTATACATCTCATGCCAATTCCCAATCGTATTCACACTGCCACCAAGCCATTGAAGCACATTGTTTTTCTTTTCCGCGCAGAAACCTGAACAGATATAGGAATAAAACTTCATGGAATCGATAGGCGGAAGGGAAAGCATGACCGGAATGCAACCATATTCCCTGACCTTGTCAATCAATGTTTCATAGGTAGAACGGAACATCTCCAGCGTGGTCTGCGGGGCATGGTCCTCATCCGGCCTCTCCGCAACGGCATTCCAATCATGATTGCAATCGTTGCCTCCAAACTCAAGGAAAGCATAACGGGAATCTTCAATCTGCTTCACATGTCTGGAAACATCCCTCACTCCGCCAGTAACGGTATTTCCGAAACGTCCATAATTTTCGATGGAAACCCCCATACGTTTGGCGCAAAGAGACGCAAAGCCCGCATCTGAAATCACATAACGGTTCCTGCCCAGATCTTCTATATTTTTACCGGTAATGATTCCCTTCATGACGGAATCACCGAATGAAATTATACCATTTTTTCTCATAACACAATTGTTACTTAAACACAACCCAATAATAAGGCTTCAATTTCCGAAGCTGCGTTGCAAAAGTAGGCAAGCACATGAACTCAGGGAAATAAAGGTGATAACGACACATGATTTGTGACTAAAGTCGCGTTTTAGTGACAAAAATTTGTATACAGTGACGAAAAAAGACTATTTTTGCATTCGTCACAACATTTAGAGATGAACGATATTAATGAAATATTCAGAAAATTCTGGCCGCAGACGGTGCACATCATCGCTGTACCGGCATTTTTCTTCAGTTTCATGATGATATACATGCCGTTCGGGGCGTCAGAATATCTGGGGTCAATGAAGCTGGGATATCCGTTCCAGCTCGCCATGCTATCCTGCATAATAGCGGCAAGTGAAGGACTGACAAGGAGTATCCTCTACATTTTCCGAAAGAAGATCAACCGTACGGGATACTTGTTCTGGTGCCTGATGGACATGGCATTCGCATCACTTTTCATGGGCCTGTACATCTGCCTGATGAAAAGAGCCTCAATCCCCTATTTCAATGCCGTTGCCTGGGCATTCGGGACAATGACATTGACAGCAGTCTACCCTTACGTGGTAATATATCTGGCGCTACTGGCCCATCACAGAAAAAAACAGCTGGAACAAGCAGAAGAAGGTCCGGACGACAGAATCAGGTTCTACGATTCAAGAAAAATGCTGAAACTAGTGGTAAACGTATCATCCATCTATTATATAAGCGCAGATGAAAACTACGTAAACATACATTACAGCGAAGACGGAAAGACGAAGAAATACGTATTGAGGGCATCCATGAAGAGCATCGAATCCCTATGTGCCAAAAATTCACTTGTCCGTTGCCACAGGTCATATTTCGTGAACCCTTCTCACATAAAAATGCTGAGGAAAGACGAAAACGGACTGGTATTTGCAGACATCGACACTCCGGAAACGACAAGCGTACCGGTGACGAAAAGATATTATGCAAATGTCACCAACTTGCTGTAAAAGAGAAATATACAATCAATAACATCATGGTCAAGCATATCATTTTATGGACTCTGAAGGACAGTCTGTCCGAGGAAGAGAAAATCCAAATCAAGAAATCCATCAAGGAAGGGCTGGAATCATTGCAAGGTGTCGTTCCGGGACTGACAGACATAAAAGTCCAGATTGACGGACGCCTGGCATCTTCAAATGCCGACCTCATGCTGGACTGCACATTGGAGTCAGAGGAAGCACTCAAAGACTATGCTGTCCACCCGGCACATGTAGCCATAGCGAACAGCAGAGTACGTCCTTTTACCGCAATAAGATCTTGTCTGGACTTCACGATATAGACTACTTCATTCTTGCCTTAATTCTTTTCCGCAATCCGGAAGAAAGAGAAACCGGATAATCCGCGTCGGAACGGTCCAGCCATTTCAAAGCCAGCTCATTGTCCCCCATCATATAACATCCGAGGGCAATATTATATTCAGCACACGAACGCCGCATAAGATTATTGGTATCGACCAATGTCATCCATGCTTTGACAGCATCATGCCATCTGAAATTATATGCGGCTTCCGATGCTGTATTCCAAGCTTCAGGAGAATCGAAATAAATCACCGTATACTGCTCGGACTTCCATGTCGGCATGAAAATCTTGGATGACAATGTACCTGCCTGCTCTGCCTGCAATGCAAGTTTAGGCCAAAGCATGTCTGCCACATCCGCCCTGGAAGTGTAAACGTCAGCAGCAAGTGAGCCGCTCAGGTTCCTGCTTCCACGCCAAGTATATACCGTATCGACCTTTCCCATTGAATCATAGGCATATAAGGTCAATGTCAAAGGCACGGATGCATTATAGTAAACGGCAGTATCGGCAGGTGAATACTCTTTTTCGGAAACAGAGACATTGCCGAAATCCGGCGCATCGAACAAGAAAACGACATCATCGCCCGTCGACATCACGATGTTCACCAGCGAATCAGCCGTCCCGTAATTGCCTGACGGATTCTTCTTCATCGAATACACATTGACCGCCTTCTCACCGGAGAAATACTCACGCTCCAATGCCGACGCAAAGCCGCTTACAAGATAAGAATTGAAAACCGAATCTTTCCCGGCATTGTTCTCAAGACAGACCACGGCAATGGACTTGCCAGTCAGGTCAATTCCTGCCTTTGAAGGGTACCTCATCTCCATATTCAGGCTGAACGCCTGCGGAGCGCATGAAGTCAAAAAGCTTACTACCACGGCAGCAGCCAATGACAATGTCGTAGAAATAAACGGTTTCATAATCTATTCATTTTAAATACATTCACCCAAAAGATCGTAATCACCGGCCTGGATTATCCGGACATTCATAAACTGCCCGACCATTTCCTCCGGCTCGGATTTCATCTTTTCACGATCATAGCGGACGAGAATTTCTCCGTCCACCTCAGGACTTTCGAACTCGCTGCGGCATACGAATACACCGTCATTGTAATCATCAATGAGAACCTTGGTTTCCGTCCCGATACGGCTGTTGTTGAAAGCAAATGATATACCACTCTGGAGTTCCATCAGCTTTTTCAGACGAGATTTCTTTGTCCGTTCAGGTACATCGTTCTTGAAATTGAGGGCATCGAATGTCCCTTCCTCCTCAGAATAAGTGAACGCACCCAACCTCTCGAACTTCGCATCCTTCACAAAATCAAGCAGTTCCTTAAATTCTGCCTGTCCCTCGCCAGGATGTCCGACAATCATAGTGGTTCTCAATACGATTCCCGGAACCTTCTCCCTCATCTTACGGATCAATGCCCGTGTCCATGCTCCATCCACATGACGGTGCATCATGTCCAGCACCTTGTCAGCGACATGTTGCAGAGGTATATCCATATATCGGCAAACTTTGGGATTGTTAGCCATCTGGTCCAGCACATCCTCCGGAAAATCAGCCGGATACGAGTAATGGATGCGAATCCACTCTATACCATCCACTTCCGAAAGTCTCTGGAGCAGTTCTCCCAATGCGCGCTTATGATAGAGGTCCAGACCATAATATGTCGTATCCTGTGCAATCAGGACAAGTTCCTTGACTCCACCTGCGGCAAGACGCCTCGCCTCTTCCATCAAATCCTCGATAGGAACCGAGCGATGAGCCCCGCGGATGAACGGTATGGCACAATATGAACATCTCCTGTCACATCCCTCCGAAATCTTGAGATAGGCATAAGGGAGTTTCTTTCCCGAAAGGACGCGCTCATACCGGCGCTCAGGATTCATCTTGGAACCAAGAGCATTGACCACGGGGGCAATGTCCCTGGCACCGAACCACCCGTCGACTTCCGGTATCAGGTCCGGCATTTCCGCACTATAACGCTGGGAAAGACAGCCGAAGACAAATATCTTCCCTATCTTTCCCTGCTTTTTACGTTCAACTGCCTCAAGTATCGCTTGTATGGATTCCTCCTTGGCATCGCCGATGAATCCGCATGTATTAAGCAGCAGATAATCAACATCTTGCTCGTTACCGGAAGGCAGAATGCAGAAATCATCCTTCACCTGTGCCAGAAGATGCTCGGTATCGACATCATTCTTGGAGCAGCCGAGAGTAATGACCTGTAATGTTTTCTGTTCAGGCATATTACTCGTTTACCTTATCTTCTTCTTTAGCCTCTTCAGATGCTGCCTCACCCTCATTGCCCTCTTCAAAATCAAGAGATGCGAAATTCTTCAATTCATTGTACCAGTCAACGACTTTCTTCATGTGAGACACATAGAATCGGTCACCGTCATAGTTAGGGATAGCCTTGAGGAACAATGCTTTAAGCTCGTCAGCAGAAGCCTTAGAAGTAGGCGCATCAGCCTCACCGAGAGCCTCGTGAAGTTTCCGGAATACCTCCTGAAGCTTCATTTCACCTTCGCTTGTATAGATGGAGATATCTGCAAGAGTAGTGATTCTGCTCTTCATGTCGAAACAAGTTCTACGCTTGTCGCCCAACGCTTCAACTATCGCTCCGTTACGAGCCTGAGCAATGTAATTGAACAGACCATGCTGGCCTGAAACTGAAAGAATTCTTGCGAGATCAGTTTTCATAATCTTATAAACTTTAATTAATTACTATGTTTCAATATTTCTCCGAACACCTTGTCCGCCTCTGCGGCAAGTTCGTCCGTCGTACCGTTATTGTATATCACATAATCAGCCTTGGACAAATCCAGATGCTGATTCTTAATTCTCTTCATAATCGCCGCAGCATCACAAGCATCTCTGTCACAAGCTCTTGCGATCCTGACATCTTCTTCGGCAGCCACCATCACCGCCACATCATAAGACCCTGCAAAAAGGGGCTTGTCCAATGCAATCGCGGATTCCATGCACACAAAAGGCCTGTTTCCGGCATAACCGCACCACGAGTTCCCGCCCGACACATGCTCACGCCAATCAATGAAATCCTTCAGCACTGCCGGATGCACAATACCCTCCAGCTTCTCAAGTTTGCTCCTGTCAGTGAACACCAATGCTGCCAATGACTTACGGTCGAACCTGCCGTTCCCATCCCTCAGGCAAACCCCGAACAGGCTCTCGACAGCCTCACCCATTTCACTGTCGTACAATGCTTTGGCCCGGCTGTCGCTATCATAAACAGGCACGCCCCTGCTCTCCAGATACCGGGACAATACGGATTTTCCACTCCCGATTCCACCGGTAATGAGTATCGTCAATGCCTTTTTCATTTCACACTCTCCACGCAATCGAAAATCTGCGGTTCAACAGTATATCCAATGACACCGGAAGGTATCGAATCCAGACGAGGAAGGCACTGGCCTTCCAGAGATGAAATAAAGTCCTGGTAATCAACGGACAGCCTTACCTTTTCCGATGGATCATGACTGACAGGAAAAGCGCAGCGGAACCGCACCGTGGCTGTGGAAGGATAGACTATGAGGTTATGCCCCTTGGGGACATTGTCAGTATAGACAGGCAACGTCTTGCAGATTTCGACATAACGGGCCACAGGCATACTATACGTCACGGTAGCGTCGGAAATACGGACACCCTTGATCTTGTCCAGTCTGGCCTGCCCGTGAACGGACGCAGTCAAGTCATTCAACCTGAGAGATTCAGTAAATACCTTGTCAATGCTTGCGAGATGGAACGGCTCCCCGTATATCGTGACAGAATCAGGTGAGATGCGGATATCGCCGGCATTGATATGCTGAGGGGCGAAACTCAGCGAATAGACAGGATAGACAGGCACCCTCTTATGGTTCTCGAAAGGGAACCTGAACATCAACGTGTCAGTGAGGATCGCCTCAATCTTGACGCCGTTTCCAAGAATCTGCGAGGCATACCGGTTCAAGTCATCACCCGTAACATAATAAAGTTCTTCACCCTTCGGGTGCATGTCCGTAGAATTGAACGATACGGACACGGGGTCTCTCTTTTCAGAACCTGCCAGGTAAATAAGTCCGAATCCCCTGGCCCGGCAACGCGCCAGCACCACCGTGGAATTGGATGACATATCTGCATGACCGCTGATATCGCAACGAGCTTGAACAGGGACACGGACAACTTCAGAATAATTCAATGAAAGATTGTGAATCAGCCATATACCATAAGCCAGCAAGAGAGAGACGACAAATAACTTCGCATCTCTCCCGCTGATATTCAATCTCTTGGATATTTTTCCGAACAAGTCACGCATAGCCCGGAATCAGTTTGACTGAAACTGCCAGACGGCAGCCTCTTACTGCTGCTGTGTTTCAGAGAAATCCTTTACAAGAGAATTTCTGTCAACTTTAAGCTTGGTGTCGCCATCAACCTTGATAAGCACGGTCCTGTCCTTGATTTCATCTACAGTACCATAGATGCCGCCGATCGTGACTACCTTGTCGCCCTTCTTCAGTGCGTTACGGAATTTCTCAAGTTCCTTCTGCTGCTTGCGCTGCGGACGGATCATGAAGAACCACATGACTACGAAGATAAGGATGAGCATCACCCACATTGACCAGCCGCCGCCCTGAGGTGCAGGCTGAGTCTGAAGAATAAATGTAAGAATATTCATTTCAATTCAATTTTATATACAAATATAACAATAAAGCGGCTGCCGTCAAATAGCACTGCCGTCAATTATACGAGTCCGGCTCCCTTCTTCACAATCTTGCCGTCCTCCACCATCTTGGATATCAACTTGTCCAGCAAGCCGTTGACAAAAGAACTGCTTTTCGGAAGACTATAGCATTTGGAAATTTCCACATACTCGTTTATGGTCACTTTCAGAGGAATCTCCGGAAAACTCTCAGCCTCGGCAAGTCCCAGCGCCACCAAGGCGATGTCTGAAGAATTCAATCTATCTGACTCCCAGCCTTTTACCGACTCGGAAATCATCTTGAAATATCCCTCATAACCGGCGAAGGCGTTTTTCAGAAGCCTGGTTACGAACACCTTGTCGCTTTGCACGTCGGCAGCAGGATTTTTCTTCTTGAGCATATCACTCTGATACAGTTCCGGAAGGCGCCAGCCCTGGCCGGCAGCGAAATCTTCCATGGTACGGCAGCAGAATGTCAATGAATATGCAAGATCGTCGATCCAGTAAATCGACTTGTCCTCAAGTATTGCAGCAAGCTGCCCGTTATCAACAAATTCGTTTTCAAATATCTTTATGAAAAGCTTGCAGTCTTCTTTCAGAGAACGTGTCTCGGACGCCATGTAACGCTGGAAATACGGCTTCTCTTTCATAGAATCAAGCACAGACTTGATCAACATGTCGTATGGCTGCCACGAAAGCCCCTTGCGGGCAAGAAGCTTCTGAAAATCAGGATCATTGTCCAGAATAGGAGCCACCTGGTTCTCCACGAATTTCATATTCGGGTCGAGATCCTCTTCCGTCGGATTGAACTTGGTCTTCGCCATCTCGATGCGGTCGTGCGCTTCCTTGGTAAGCGGTGATATGATGGCAAGCATGAACAGATATAAATCACGTGTCGCTTCGCATGAACGGTCCAGTTCATACATTGCATCATCAAGTGTCATCTTTCCGGTCACAGCATATCCATACAGCACCTTGAAAGCCTTCATTCTCAAAATTCTTCTCCCTAACATACTCTGATTTTCTCAAAAATTTCTCAAAGATACTACCATTTTTCAGAATTATTCTTAAATTTGGTAAATAAATTAAATTTGTAGGGAGATATGTACAACGACGATTATGATCGCTCCGGGGACGAGATTTATTCAAAACCCGTAAGAGCAGGTAAGAGAACCTATTTCTTCGATGTCAAATCGACTAAGGGGAACAATGACTTTTACCTTACAATCACAGAAAGCAAGAGAAAAATCGAGCAGGACGGACGTTACGTCTACGACAAACATAAGATTTTCCTTTATAAGGAGGATTTCGAGAAGTTTGCAGAAGGACTCGAAGATGCAGTCAAGTACATTAAGGCAAGACTTAATGGATCACCTGAGGCTGCCGTCAAGGGAGAGCCCGCACCTGAGGATGTCGAGATATCTGCAGAGGACAAAGATATTTTCTAATCCCATTCTGCTTGAAAACCGACCGAACGGCTGACCGGAGATGACCGGCCGGCCGTTTTTGTATTGTTTTATCGGTCAAAATCGTTACATTTGGAAAATATTATATAATATAGGAGAATATGACCTCAATATTACTAAAAAATATCAATTGCAACGGAATCCTGTCCGATATCTACATTGAAGGCTCCAGGATCAAACGGATAATGCCGGTAGGCAGCGCCGGACATGAAGGAGAAAGCCGGATCGCATCAGGCGTAGAAGTCATGGACTGCGAGGGAAAGACTGCCATGCCGGGATTCATCAACATGCATACACATGCAGCCATGTCCCTCATGCGCGGAACGGAAGAGGACGTCGTATTTTCTGACTGGATTCAGAAAATCTGGGAAATGGAAAAGAGCATTGACGAAGAATTCGTATACTGGGGGACGAAAGTCGCCTGCCTGGAGATGATCAAGACCGGCACGACCACGTTCAATGACCAATACTGGTACTCCCCTGCCGCCAGACGCGCTGCCGCCGAAATGGGCATCAGGCCCGTAGTTTCATACGTCGCGCTCGACCATAATGACAAGGAAGCCTGCGAGCTGCAGAAAGAAAAAATCGCACAGGCATACGAAAATTCATTGTCAATGAAGGACGGCGGGATGTTCGAGACGGCATTCCACGCAATCTATTCCACCAGCGAAGAATTGATGCTCTGGGTATCGGATTTCGCCAAAAAACATAACCTCAAGCTCCATATACACTTGAGCGAAACCGAGAAGGAAGTCAATGACTGCAAGGAACTTCACGGAGGGCTGACCCCTGTGGAATATCTCGACAGGCTCGGCATCCTGAATTCCGACGTGATTGCCGCTCATACGTTGTGGCTGACGGAAAATGACATTGAAATCCTCGGAAAGCGCAAGGTGAACTGCGTTCACAACATCAACTCCAACACCAAGCTGGCATCAGGTTATAAATTCAAATACAATGAGTTACGTGATGCCGGAGCGAACGTATGCCTCGGAACGGACGGATGTGCGTCATCCAACAATCTGGACATGCTTGAGACCATGAAGACATCTGCATTGTTCCAGAAAGCCTGGAGAAATGACCCGAAGGCATTGCCTCTGCAGGAGCTCATTGAACTGGCGACAGTCAACGGCGCGAAAGCATTGGGACTGGACACCGGCGAGCTGGAAGAGGGAAAAATCGCGGACATCATCATTGTCAATACGGAAAACTCGTTCTTCCTGTCACCTGGAAATTTCCTGTCGAATTTCATCTATTCGGCTCATAGCGACTGCATTGAATATATGATTGCGAACGGAAAATTCGTGATGAGAAACAGGAAAGTGAAAGACGAGGCGCAGATTATCTCAAATGCGCAGGAACAACTTATAAAAATCACTCACTAAAATTATATAAATATGGATCCAAGAGCAGAAAGAATTTTCAAGGCTGCTGACTTCGTGAAAGAGCGCCTTGACGGGAAAGTCCCTGTTGCAGGTATTGTATTGGGAAGCGGTCTCGGTAAACTTGCGGACAAGATAGAAAACCCTATTGTTATTCATTATAAGGACATTCCGGGCTTCCCTGTGTCGACCGCCATCGGACACAAGGGAAACTTCATCGCCGGTGAACTCGGAGGCAAGTTCGTAATTGCAATGCAGGGAAGGCTCCACTATTACGAGGGCTACCCGATGGAATTGGTAACATTGCCTATCCGCGTAATGAAAGTATTGGGTATCAGCTACTTGTTTGTATCCAATGCGGCCGGGGGAATCAATTTCGATTTCCGTGTAGGCGACCTTATGATCATCAAGGACCACATCAACATGCTGCCTAATCCGCTGATCGGACCGAATCTGGACGACTTCGGACCGAGATTCCCGGACATGACCCACCCTTACGATGCGAAACTGATTGCCAAAGCCAAGGAAATCGCTGCTGCCGAGGGCATTGAGCTGCGCGAAGGTGTTTACATTTCAGGTACAGGTCCGTCTTACGAGACCCCTGCTGAATGGCATTTCTTCAGGACAATCGGCGCCGACGCCGCAGGAATGAGCACGGTTCCGGAAGTAATCGTGGCAAGACATTCTGAAATTCCTGTATTCGGCATGTCGGTAATTACCAATGCCGCACAGAAGGAATTTGCCGCCGATTACAAGAATGACGGAGACGACGTGGTAAGAGCCGCTGATGCCGCTGCCGACAAGATGACATTGATATTCGCGAAAATTATTGAATCTCTTTAAATGGATTTCGGTTTCATAAGAGTAGCTGCCGCCGTGCCGAGAGTCAAGGTGGCAGATGTGGATGCTAATGTCGAAGAGATGTGTAAGCTCGTGGAACAGGCTGATAATGAAGATGTTTCCATTATCGCCTTTCCGGAGTTGTCCGTTACCGGATACACGTGCGGCGACCTATTCGGTCAGGAGCTTCTGATACGGAAGGCAGAGGAAGGCATAAAAAAACTGAAGGCATTCTCCAGAGGGAAGAAAGTCACCATCGTAGCCGGTGTACCGGTGAGGGTCAATGCTTCCCTCTATAATTGCGCCGCAGTGATCAGCAACGGTTCGCTACGCGGAATCGTGCCGAAGATTCATCTCCCGTCATATAACGAGTTCTACGAAACACGCTGGTTTTCAAGCGGTTCCGACTTTTTATACAAAGCAGACGCCGCAATGGCACCGGTTTATGACGACGCGAAGAATTGCAGCACGCCGATGGCCGGCGCAGAAATAGAATACGCGGGTTTCAAGGTCAATGTCTACCCGAACATGCTTTTCCAGGTAGGAAAAAGCACTTTCGCCGTGGAAATATGCGAAGACTTGTGGACTCCGATACCACCTTCATCTCATCATGCGCTTGCGGGAGCCGACATCATCGTCAATCTTTCCGCCAGCAATGAAATCCTGATGAAACATCAGTATCGCAAATCCATCATCAGCCAGCTGACTTCCCGTACCATTTCCGCGTACATTTACAGCTCATGCGGTTATGGAGAATCCACACAGGATCTGGTCTATGCCGGTTCCTCACTGATTTACGAAAACGGATTCCTGATGGCTGAGAACGAACGTTTCACATTGGGTTCCAGCATGATAACGGCTGACATTGATGTAGAAAAGCTGAAGACACTGAGACAGAAGACGACTACCTTCCATACGGTATCTCCGGATGGCACCACTGACGGCACCGATGCCAGAAGATATGTAAGGATGCCTGCCGGCAATGGTGCGTCCACGGACTTCGAAAAAGAACTCAGAAGAGAAATAGAAGCTCATCCTTTCGTGCCTGACGCTACGGCAGAACGTGACGAGCGCTGCAGGGAAATAACTGATATTCAGGTAATGGGACTCGCCACTCGTCTTGCACATATCAATTCCAGGACTGCAATTATCGGCATTTCAGGAGGATTGGACAGCACATTGGCCCTGCTGGTTACCGTTCTTGCATTCGACAAGCTCGGCTGGGACAGGAAACGCATAATCGGCATAACCATGCCAGGACTCGGAACCACGGTCAGAACGCATTCGAATGCGACCGACCTGATGGAGGAGCTTGGGGTCACGGCGATGGAGATTCCTATCGGAAAGGCTGTGGCGCAGCACTTTGAGGATATCGGACATGACCCTGCCGTTCAGGATGTCACCTATGAAAATTCCCAGGCACGGGAAAGGACGCAGATACTTATGGATGTCGCAAACAAGGAAAACGGCATCGTCGTGGGTACAGGCGACCTGTCCGAATCGGCTCTGGGCTGGGCCACTTACAACGGCGACCACATGTCGATGTATTCCGTAAATGCCGGCATCCCAAAGACATTGGTCAAATATCTTGTCGGATGGGCTGCAGAGAATCATTTCGGCGAGAAGGAAGGACTGGACGAAAGAACTGTGCATGAGATACTTATGGACATCATTGACACTCCTATCAGTCCAGAATTGAAGCCTGCTGACGAGAACGGCGACATTGCACAAAAAACGGAAGACCTCGTCGGCCCTTACGAGCTGCACGATTTCTTCCTTTACAATATCTTCCGTTTCGGTTTTGCTCCGTCGAAAGTCTATTTCCTTGCCCGGAAAGCATTCTCCGGTGTTTATGACGACAGCACCATACTGAAATGGCTCGATACTTTCGTAAGAAGATTTTTCGCCCAGCAGTTCAAGCGGTCTTGCTTGCCGGATTGTCCGAAAGTCGGCTCTGTGTCATTGTCCCCTAGGGGCGACTGGAGAATGCCTTCAGATGCATGGAGAACGATGTTTCTTAAAGACCTTGACGGGCTGCGTTAAGAATCACCTCCGAAAGAGTAGGATGCGGGTGCACAATTTTTCTGATATCATCCACGGTTCCCTTTTTGTTCATCAAAACGGTAATTTCCTGGATGATGTCAGAGGCGTGTGCTCCCATGATGTGGCAACCGAGAATCTGGCCCGGAATGAAGTCACTCCCCTCTTCTGCTGCGATAATCTTGCAGTAGCCTTCCGGAGCATCCATTGCCAAAGCCTTTCCATTGGCGCGATACATTGATTTCAAGCACTTTACCTTAATGCCTGTCTCTTTGCAGGTATCTTCGGTCATGCCGACTGTAGCCACTTCAGGAGTCGTAAAGACAGCTGACGGAATGATGTCCAGGTCAATGCCGTCTTTCATCGGACATTCAGGAACGATGCCGGAAGTCTCCGCCATAATGGTGTTCAATGCCCTCTCGCCCTCTGCCGAAGCAACATGTGCCAGCATCATACCGCCACGGACATCGCCGACAGCGAAAATATGCGGCACGGAAGTCCTCATATTCGCGTCCGTTACAATGCCCTTAGGCGTGAACTCGATGCCCGCGTCAGCAAGGTTCAATGTATCTACGGCAGGACGACGTCCCACAGCCATCAAGACATTGTCCGCCAGGACTTTGCATTCCTTGTCCTTTTTAAGGAAAGTAACCTGGAGACCTTCTTCAGTCTTCTCAATAGCCTGAACCTGGGCTGCAGTTTCAATATTGATTCCACGTTTGCCGAGTGCCTGTTTCAGTCTCTTCGCCATATCCGTATCGAAACGAGGAAGGACATCCTTGCAATACTCAAGCACTGTCACTTCGGAACCGAAACTGCTGAATACTGAAGCGAACTCCAGTCCGATAACGCCGGCACCGATGACGCACAGACGCTGAGGCACATGGTCAATGCTGAGAATCTCGCGGGATGTAATCACGCCGTCGAGATCCGTTCCAGGAATAGGAAGCATGGCAGAATGGGAACCTGTCGCAATGATAATATAATCAGAGCTGATTTCCGAAGTGCTGCCATCCTCTGCCTGAACCGCTACAGTATGGCTGTCCTTGAAAGAAGCCTTGCCATATACCAGGTGTATCAGCTTGTTCTTCAGCAAGAACTCGATACCGCCGCGAAGCTGGGAAACGACTTCGTCCTTGCGTGCCATGGCGCCGCCGATATCGAACTTGAAGTCACCCGTTTCAACACCGAACTTGCCGGCATTGCGCAGATCTTCAAGCACTTCAGCATTGCGGCATAGTGCCTTGGTAGGGATACAGCCTTCGTTCAGGCAAGTTCCGCCGACAGGACCGGCAGAAACTATATAAACCTCTATACCTTTGGCTGCGGCAGCCACGGCAGTCTCATAACCACCGGGCCCCGCGCCTATAATTGTCAATGTCATATAGCAACTTGTTTACGCATCAGCATATTTGAGAATCGGCTGACGTGCAGCACGTGTCTCATCCGGACGGCTGATCGGAGTATTGTGAGGTGCACCCTTCAGATAATCAGGGTTCTCGGCAGCTTCAGCCGCAATCTTCCTCATAACTTCGACAAATGCATCGATGGTCTCCTTCGACTCAGTCTCCGTAGGCTCGATCATGATAGCCTGGTGGAAGAGCAGAGGGAAGTAGATTGTCGGAGCATGGAAGCCATAGTCCAGCAGACGTTTTGCAACATCCAATGTTGTGGCGCCTGAATGTTCTTCACCCGGACGTGCACCATCATTGACAAGACCGTCGAAGACAAATTCGTGCTTGCAGATTGAAGGAATCGGCAGCTTGTAGCAGTCTTTCAGACACTCTTTCACATAGTTGGCAGCCATTGTCGCGAATTTGCCCGCGAAACGGATGTGCTGTTTTCCGAGTGAAAGGATGTATGCATAGGCACGGAGAATTACTCCGAAGTTGCCCATGAATGCTGATACCTGACCTGCTGATTCTGCATTGTCGGCAGAAATCTCAAATTTGCCGTCAGCTGTCTTGACAACGTGAGGTACAGGGAGATAAGGCACGAGATGAGCTGCCACGCCGACAGGACCTGAGCCAGGACCGCCACCGCCATGAGGGGTAGAGAATGTCTTGTGCAAGTTCAAGTGCATGATATCGAATCCCATATCGCCAGGACGTACCACACCGAGAAGCGGGTTCATGTTCGCTCCGTCATAATAGAGCAATCCGCCGCAGCCGTGTACGAGAGCGGCAATCTCGCCAATCTCTTTCTCGAACAATCCCAACGTGTTAGGGTTGGTCATCATGATACCGGCGATGTCATCTCCCAGAAGCGGTTTCAAGTCAGCCACGTCGATCAGACCTGAAGCATTGGACTTCACCACAACGACCTCCAGGCCGCAGACCGCAGCGCTGGCAGGATTGGTTCCATGAGCACTGTCAGGGACAATGACTTTCGTCCTCTTGGTGTCACCATGGAGAAGATGATACTGCCTCATAATCATGAGACCTGTCAATTCGCCATGTGCACCGGCACAAGGGTTGAATGTAAATCCGGCCATTCCGGTTATTGCGGACAGGGATTTCTCCATGTTGTAATAAACCTCGAGAGCACCTTGTACGGTAGATTCCGGCTGAAGAGGATGAAGCCCGAGGAAGCCCGGCATTGCTGCGATTTCCTCATTGATCTTAGGGTTGTACTTCATCGTACAGCTTCCGAGAGGATAGAATCCGGTATCAACGCCGAAGTTCATCTGCGAAAGATTTGTATAGTGTCTTACGACATCCACCTCACTTACCTCAGGAAGTCCGAGAGCGGACTTACGGGCCAATGACTCAGGCATTTCCGCCGCTTTCCCGAATTCGTTTTCAGGAAGAGAATAGCCAGAACGTCCAGGTTTGGACAATTCGAATATAAGTTTATCGTAATATTTCATGACTAGATCCTCCCGATAACTTCTAATAATGAATCAACCTCGGCTTTCGTGCGTTTTTCAGTCACGCAGAAGCTGACATAACCCTCTTCCGTTTCAAGAGCGGAGAAAATCCCGGCATCCAGGAGAGCAGACTGAAGTTTCTCTACAGGTACGAGCGGTTTCAACACGAATTCCTTGAGGAACGGCTTGTCGAAAACCTTCTCGAATTTTCCTGTTTGAAGAAGCCTGTCATAGAGATAATGTGCTCCTGCAGATGAAAGTTCATTCACCTTGCGCAAGCCCTCGGCTCCCATAAGTGACATATATATAGTCACATACAATGCCATCAAGCTCTGGTTCGAGCAGATGTTGCTGGTAGCTTTCTCTCTTCTGATATGCTGTTCCCTCGCCTGAAGCGTAAGTACAAAGCAGCGTCTTCCTTCTGCATCTTCGGTCTGACCTACAATACGTCCCGGCATCTTGCGCACATAATCATTGCGGCATGCCATGAAACCGACATAAGGACCGCCATAAGAGATTGGAATACCGAGAGTCTGGCCATCACCGACAGCCACGTCGAAGTTCCACTCGGCAGGAGTCTTGACTACTGCAAGTGCCGAAGGGTCGCAATATTCCACGACAATACCTTTCGTCTCATGAACGGCGTCAGCAAAGCCTGTGAAGTCTTCGACAATGCCGAAACGATTCACAGCCGGTACAATGATGCCGGCAACATCGCCTGCCTGGAGTTCTTTCTTCAATGACTCCAGAGAGGTCTGGCCGTTTTCAACTGCAATATAACCGAGCTGCACGCCATTATACTTGGCGTATGTTTCCACTGTCTTGCGGACATTAGGAAGCAATGTCTCTGAAAGGAGGACTCTGTTCTTGCGTTTCGTGCACGCAACCGCCATTTTCATGGCTTCTGCAGCGGCAGTAGGGCCGTCATACATGGAAGCATTGGAAACGTCCATTCCTGTCAGGGAGCATATCATGCTCTGATATTCAAATATATAGCGGAGTGTTCCCTGTGAAATCTCAGCCTGGTAAGGGGTGTAGGCTGTAAGGAATTCTGAACGTGAACAGATATAAGGAACTACGGATGGAGTGTAATGGTCATACGCACCGGCACCCGCGAAAACCTTGAGCTGTACATTTTTCTTGTCCAGTGACAAGAAGAAATCTCTCACCTGCTGCTCGGACATGGCATCAGGCAAGTCATATTCCTCTTTATATATGAACTTTTCCGGAACATCCGCATAGAGGTCATCCAGTGAGGAGACCCCTATACGGTCCAGCATTGCCCTTATATCATCCTCGGTATGAGGAAAATATGAAAAAGTGGACATATTAATCAGTTTTAGTGTTCAATCTGTTACTTTTCAGTCATTGCCTGATAAGCAGCTGCGTCCATAAGGCCTTCAAGTTCAGCAGGATCGCTAATTTTAACCTTGATGATCCAGTTCTCATAAGGATCCTGGTTGATAAGTTCAGGAGCGTCCTCAAGAGCCTCATTGTTCTCGATGACAGTTCCGCTTACAGGGCATACAAGGTCGCTGGAAGCCTTCACGCTTTCAAGAGCGCCGAATTCCTCGTCTTTGGAAACTTCGTCATCAGCCTCAGGCATATCAACATATGTGATATCACCCATTTCGCTCTGTGCGAAATCAGTAACACCGATAACAGCTACATCACCTTCAACTTTTACCCATTCGTGAGTCTCGCTATAAAGGAGACCTTCAATTACCTTGCTCATAATTATTTAAGTTTAATTTGTTTATTACTTCTTATAGTTTGTCTGATAAAATCTCTTCTTGACTACGATGCCAGGGAAGACCTTCTTGCGGATGCGGATGAACACCTGGGTTCCGAGCTTGCTGTATGCGGTCTGCACCATAGCGAAGCAGATGCTCTTGTCCAGAGAGATGGAATGATAACCTGTAGTCACCACGCCTATCTGTGTCCCGTCCCCGGTTTCTACCGGATAAGTAGCCCTAGGAATGGCCTTGTCTTCGATTTCGATACCGACAAGCTTGCGCTCCGTGCCCTCAGCCTTCTGGCGTACAAGGACATCCTTTCCGATAAACTCTTCCTTGTCAAGCTTGCAGAACATGCCGAGACCTGCCTCGACAGGAGTAATGGTATCTGAAAGTTCATCACCGTAGAGAGGAAGTCCTGCCTCGAAACGCAATGTATCCCTACATCCGAGTCCGCATGGCACTACGCCGGCATCGAGAAGAATCTTCCAGATTTCCTGTGTGCCTTCAATGGATGTATAAATTTCGAATCCGTCTTCTCCGGTATATCCGGTACGGCTCACTATCATGCGGCTGCCTTTCCATTCTGCTTCATAATAAGTGTAGAATTCGAGTCCGGCAGCTTTGGCAAAACCAAGAACTTCCGTGATAATCTTTTCAGCTTCAGGTCCCTGCAATGCAATCTGGCCCCATGTATCAGATTCATTGACAACCTTCACGTCGAATCCTGCTGTCTGCGCCATAATCCACTCATAGTCCTTGTCAATGTTTGCGGCATTGACCACGAGAAGGAAATGATCCGGCTCGAACTCCCTGTATACGAGAAGATCGTCCACAACTCCTCCATCAGGATGGAGCATCATTCCATAAAGAACCTTGCCTGGCCCGAAGCCGCGGATCTCATTGGTGAAGATGTGATTTACGAATTTTTCCGCATCCGGACCACTTACGAATATTTCTCCCATGTGAGAAACATCGAACATTCCGACCTTGTGGCGGACAGCATTATGCTCATCAGTAATGGATGTGTACTGGATAGGCATCATGAATCCCGCAAAAGGGCTCATTTTGGCACCTAATGCCACATGACTGTCATACAGACAGGTTTTTTTGAGATTTTCCTCCATAGCTTTGTGTTATTGTTATTCATTTGGTTCAGGCTTCCATGATTCCGAGGAAATCGTCCATGGACAATCCTGATATATAATCTGTCAATTCAATATCTCCGATAGCTTTTCTCAGCGGACCGGCTTCATCCGGAACCCCTTCAAGACGAGATGTCAGCAATTCATCGAGTCCGTCCTTGAGCGGGAAAAAGTCTCCGGAAACATGACATTTCCGAATCACTCCCTTATCGATATCCAGACCGATGACAATCTCACCCGCTCCCGGTATCTTTCCGGAATGGCTCACAGAATAAGCATGGTTACGTCCTTCCAGAAATTCCGGCTTCAGATATTCGGCTTCAATCTTTTCAATTTCAGCGACTTGTTCATCAGTCAGCACGATTGTTTCAATGCCGGCCAGCTTCCCTTCCGCATCGCGGTTTCCACAGAAACATTCCAGAAGGTAGTTCTTGAACTTTTCGATGTCCGCCAACGGACTGCCCGCTGCCTCATATACAGGTTTGAGGTTCGTAACATGCTGACGTACAGATGAAACGCCTTTGCTCTTGATCTTGGCCTCGGAAGGTGTAATCGCTCTTTCCAGTTCATCGAAATCAGTGTTGAAAAGCATTGTCCCGTGAACGATGCTTGATTCCGGCTTCAGGAAAAAGGCATTGCCCGAAACTTTTTTGCCGTCGACCATGATGTCGTTTCTGCCGGATTTCTCCGCATTGACACCGGAAGCCCTCAGGTAGGCGGACAATGTATCCAGATATTCAGAGAAAGTGGAAGCCACGTTAGTGGAATCAGTTATGTATGAAAGCATTATATTGCCTTCATCGGAATAGACGCAGCCTCCACCGCTCTTTCGTCTGAACAGACGTATATCATGCTCCCTGCAATACGGCATATTCACTTCGGCTTCCATCACCTGATTCCGTCCGAAAATGACAGTCGGCTTGACCTGCCAGAAGAAAAATGCGTCTTTCCGGTCCCGGCCGGCCAGCAGAGAAGAGAGATGCGCCGCCACGTATTCCTCCATCGCGAGATAGAATACGAGACGACGCTCTTTATTTTCCGGTAAAGAAATATGTACCATATTGTTACAGCGCGAGTCTGAGTCCAAAGGTAGATTTGACTGAGCTTGCAGGAAGTTTCGAACGGTTGGCTACACGGCAAGCATCCCATTTCGATGCTGCGCTGCCACCTCTCATTATACGGAATTCTCCAGGGAGATTGTAGCATGGATCTGCCTGAGCTTCTTCAGTGTAGTCATAGAAACTGTCCTGACACCATTCCCAAGCATTTCCTGACATATCATAAATTCCAAGTTCATTCGGTCTGAATTCCTTGACATTGAGGACTTCTGAAGATGCATTGTTAAGATATGCTGCAACCTGGCTCACATACATTCCGCCTGCAAACTGGGTATTGAAAGACTTCACGCCACCTCTTGCAGCGAACTCCCACTCTGCTTCTGTCGGGAGACGGAACTTGCGTCCGGTCAATCTGTTGAGTCTGATGATGAAGTTCTGGCAATCATACCAAGACACATTCACGACAGGTTTGTCCAGTTCCTTTTCGCTGTTCTTGTACGGAAGACTGCCCATGACCTCAAGCCAAAGTCCTGCGGTCACTTCGGTCTGTCCGATTTCGAAACCACGTACTGTTACCTCGTGAACCGGGCTTTCATCCTCACCGGCCATCTTGCCCTGCTCAGGTGTAGCACCCATATTGAAAGTACCGCCATTGACGCCGATCATCTTGATGGCGCATTTGCCCACGGTGATGGTCTCATTGGAAGAAACCTCTTCGCGTCCTGCATTCTTATTGACAATGGCAGCGACAACATCCTCAGGGATGGCAGTTTCCGTATTGGCCACAACTCGGAAACCGAGTCCAGGTTTTCTGATATAAGAGCTTTCGCTGTCACGGGATTTGCGTGTACGGGCCACCTTGAAGTCATTCTTCGCCACATACAAAGGATTCTGTATCAATGTATCGCTCTGGACGTCATTGAAAGAATCAGCACACCACTCGGAATAGTTGGGGTTCACCGTAATCATTTCATTGGCTGCCGCATATTCCCACTGCGCTTCCGTAGGAAGAGAGAAAGGAATCCCTGTCATCTTGGAGAGTTTTCCGAGGAATTTCACGCAATCGTCATAGGAAACCATGTCCACAGGTGCAGCCGGATTCTGTATGGAGCCCGCAGCCGAGCCTGTAACAGCCTGCCACAATTCCTGGGTGACCGGCAATTGAGAAATTGAATAACCATTCAACACTACCTGATGAATCGTCGCACCGGGAACTTTCGTGCCTGACGGGGTCTTTCCCATTGCGAATGCATCGCCCGGAACAGCCACCATGCTGAATGCCACTTCACCTGCTTTCACTTCAGCAGGAACTTCCACCCCTGCCGCGCTCTGATACGCACCTCCGCCGCATGATACCACCAGAAGGACTGATGCCGCAGCTGCAAAAAAAGAATACTTATTCATAAATTACAATTGTTTTCATTTCGTCTCTCAAAGGTAGTGAATTTTAATCGAATTACCGCCATTTCATAAAATATCGTCAAATATTAATTTTTTTACCTAACTTCGGCGTCCGAAACGGTGCAGCAAGCACCTTTTCCGAGAGAAAAAGTTATTAGAAATGGAACAGACACCAGGACAGAAGTTTACAGTAAAGCACAATGATTTTTTGTTGAATTACCTATATGAGATTTTTCCGGGACAGAGCAAGACGGGAGTCAAGGCTTATCTCTCGAACGGTCAGGTAGTTCTGAACGGAAAGAAGGTTACGGCGTTCGACCAGCCGCTTTTCGAAGGCGATTCATTGACAATATTGCCCAAGAAGGTATCTATATATAATGAGGTCAAGCATGCGGCCCGCGTGGATCTTCAGGATTCGGGCGTGGAGATTTTGTATGAGGACGACAGCATAATAGTGGTGAACAAGCGCAGCGGCCTTCCCGTCGTAGGGACAGGAAAGTCTGCCGGACATGCCGTGGATATGGACAAGAAAGGAGCGAAGGCCAGTCTCATGGGCCAGAGAAAGGAGAACACGGTGTATTCCATATTGAGCGATTACATGAGGACCAAGGTTCATGCAGAGAGGATGAGTTCCAGCGTCAGGCTTCCTTGGAAACCGTCGCATGTATTTATAGTTCACCGTCTTGACCGTGACACGTCCGGCGTGCTGGTATTTGCCAAGACCGAGAAAATCCAGCAGATAATGCAGGACGGATGGAACAGTTTCGTCAAGAAAAGAGGTTACGTCGGCATCGTCGAAGGAGTACCGTCGCAGCCGCAAGGAGCCGTCATCAGCTGGTTGAAGGAGAATCCGAAGTCAATGAAGATGATTTCTTCACAGGAGCCTGATTTTTCCACGGACAGAAGAGGCACAGGAAAGAGTTCGGAAGAGTGGCAGAAAGCCATAACCCATTATCATGTATTGGCTTCCGATGTCCATCCGACAGGCAGCCGCAAGTCCGGCAAAGTTGAGGGGCCAAGGAACACGGCTCTGAAATACAGTGCCGTGGAGTTCTCATTGGAAACCGGCAGGAAGAACCAGATCCGCGTGCATGCCGCATCAGAGCTGCATTGCCCTATCGCCGGGGATAAAAAATATGGTGCCAAGACGAATCCTTGCGGACGCTTGGCACTACATGCAGGAACATTGGCTTTCATACACCCCGTTTCCGGCAAAGTCATGACTTTCACCGCAAAGACTCCCAAGGAGTTCGGGGTCTAGTCTCTACCTGAGATACTGGAACATACGTATATACGGTTCGCCGAAGAAAAGAACTACATCTCCGAATTCGAAGCCCAGCTTCTTGTACAATTTGTGGAGATGTGGTTTTTTCTCGTCTACAAGCAATGTCACCTTCTCATAGCCGAGCGCCTCTGCTTCATCCAATGCATTCCGCATCAGGATGCTGCCGATATTGTGTCCGCGGAATTCCGGGTGGACGACCAATGAATCGAGATAGTATTCTCCCTCGCCGGTTTCGCTGCCCGGTTCCGGCTTCCCGGTATTCAACAGCTTGGCCATCAATGCGAATGTCCTTTCGGCCGTTTCCTTGTAGCTTCCTCCGTCGTAAGAAACGATGGCTCCGGCTGTTTTTCCGCAGAAGGTGGCAACGGTCGTATTCTTCCAGGAATACAATGTGTCTTCCTTGGAACATACTTTTATCAATGCGTCACGTACGGCGGAAATCGGGCCGAACGATGTCTCGGCATCAGCCGGCAATTCCGGATTGAAGATATCGTACCCCATGGCTGCAAGGACGGCATCGGCTATAAACGGCGCATCAGACGCCCTTCCCTTGCGGAGCTCCACCCTAGGGGTTTTCGCTTCAATAGCCGGCATCACCACTGTATTTTTCTCATTCTCAGCTACTTCTCCAACACTTCCTTTATGTGGGTCTTTGTATATTATTTCCATAACGTAAAAAAGTTAAATTAATTTTTGTGAATATAAATAAAAGTATCTATATTTGCAAACGCAAACGGGGATATAGCTCAGTTGGCTAGAGCATCTGCTTTGCAAGCAGAGGGTCGTCGGTTCGACTCCGTCTATCTCCACAAAAGAAGCACTTCGGTTTTCCGAGGTGCTTTTTTCGTTCTACTCTTTTGAATTCCATTTACTATTCCGACGTGCGCAATAAAACGTTTTTTACGCACGTCACGCCCGAAAACCACGCATATCGTGAGTAAATCAGCCGTTTTTACGCACGTCAGAAGTCGAACTGCACCGGAGAGACATGCCTGCGTCAATGGTGTCCCGGCTTCCCGATTGCCAATACCACAGCAAGCGCAGCCGGCATGACACTTTGGACGAGAGAAACACTTCTGGCGTTGTCCAACCATTTTTTTAGACTCATAAATAACATAGATATTGTGCAATATGTACGGAATTTTCCTGATTAATACGGATTTTACCAAGAATCTAGGTAATTTTACTTATAGGAATTGACCTGATTATTCCTTTCCTTTGCAGAAATCAATAACCCAAAATAACATGAAAAAGATATTTATCGTCATTTTGACAATTTTCACGGCACTGTTCCTCAACTCTTGTTCCAAGTCCGACGTCATGCTTTCAGGCGACTGGTGGACAATCATTCCTGATGAAGTAGGAAGTGGAGACGAGAATGTCGTGATCAGGTTCGACAATTCGTCGTCTACCGTGAATTTCGCAGTCAAATCCACAAACAAAGACGAAAAGAACTACTACATGGTCGAATCTTTTGCCAGAAAGTATACACTTGAGAATACGGCAAAGGGTGAAGGCATCATCAGAATCTACGAAAAGGACGGCACTCAATGGCCGGAGCTCCGTTTCCATTCACTCACACTCGTGACTCTCGGATTGTCACACATTGACGGGACCGGCAAAGAAGTGGACGTTATCGCTTGCTTTCCATTCTTCGAGGATACGGACAAGAAGGTCATCAAGACTACGGATTCCGGCTATTCGACCAGAATCAATACATTGATTGACAGATTCCGCAGCGTCGGCAGACTCATAAAGAACTAACCAGTCCGCATATATGACAAATCCCCTGCAAAACAACACTTTGCAGGGGATTGTCGTATTAATGACCAAGATATTATCTATTCATACTTGATGCGTGAGAAATCACTGATCGTTGTCGTACCGGTAGCCTCATCATAAATCATACAAGCCAGAAGGACGAATATGTCTGAGCTGCCAACATTTATAGTCAACGTGTTGGTATTACTGCCACTAATATAATAAGCTCCATCGCTCATATCCGAAAGAGGAGTAACGGGATAACTCGTGAGGCCTGCAGATCCAACTTCGGCAGGCGCAGAAATGCACCAATAATACTGATAATTTCCTGTCGATTCCATTTCCACTGACACACTGAACGGAACACCCGTCTTCGCAGCAATCTCAGGTTTCGGCTGAGTCTTGATTTTAGGAGAATTCTCACAATACAGAACCCCCTTGACACGACTGCTCTCGTCACCCTTAATCATCTGCCAGCTGTAGGAAGTCCCAGATATTTTACCATATATAACCCTCAGGACCCCGTTCTCTCCAGGATTGAAGAAATATTCGAATTTGTTCATTTTATCCGGAAGAGAACCCGCATCTATGCTCGTCAGCTTATTATAGTTGAGCCACAGCGTTTCAATCAATTTGCATCCTGTCAAGTTGATGCTTTCCAGTTCGTTTTCGGAAAGATCCAGATAAACCAGGCCAGGTAAAGAGCTGGCGTTGAATTCCTTCAACTTGTTCGTATTCATAGAGACCTTTGTCAAGTTCGGATGCTGACCGAATACGACACTCTCCAACTTGTTGTCATCCATAATAACAGATTCCAAATCAGAACAGCTAGTCAAGTCGACATGTGTCAGCTTTCCTTTGGTAGCTACCAGTTTCTTAAGCTTGGTAAGAGTACTGACGTTCAGCGAAGTAAGATTCTTAGCACCTCCGAGATCCAGATACTCGAGATTAACAAGAAATTCCAAGCCTTCTGCGGTCTCAATATCTTTTACATATAATGCCGGGACATCGAATTCCGTTATGTTCTTCACTTCTCCATAGGTAATCTTATTATTATCGGCAATCAGTCCATTGTATTTCAATGCGAGAGCGAAATTGCCTTCAAAGTACGCCGAAATATCCTTGTCATCCGTAAGGACAAGCTGAACATTGACATCACAGCTGGCAGACAATGTACCGTCAGATGTAGAAGCAGTAATTCTCGTATTGCCTCGCATCTTTGCAGTCACGAGTCCGTTTTCATCTACGCTCGCAATATTTTCGTCATCTGAAACCCAGACAAGAGAAGACATAAACTCGCCTTTCTTGGCTTTTCCAGGCTGCACTATCACATCGAGCTGATGAGTGTCGCCGTCATTGAGATAAACGGTGACCGGGTCAATGCTGAAACTCTCGACCGGTACGCCCTTATCTTTCTTGCAGTTCACGAACAGAGGGATTGCCAAGGCAAAAACCAGTAGTGTGGATAAAATACGTTTCATAGTGTTATTGTTTTAAAAAATGATTGATAATCAATATACGACTTGGCCAAAGGTAAGCACGAAAAGCCGTTAAAGAAATAGGTAATTTTACCTAATTTGAGTGGCATTCCGGCTCAGAAGCGCACAAATAGCAGGAAAATACTTATATTAGCAAAAATTAATACATCATGAAACACTTTATACTGATACTTGCCTCAATCGTGTTCTCCACCGGTTTATCGCTGGCACAGACACAAGATTCCACTTCAGCTGTTCTGCAGGAAAATCTTCCTGAGACCCAGATGACCAAGAAAGAAATCCGAAAAGCCGCCATGCCTGAGCAGAGAAACGAAATCACAATCGGCTATGGCTGGGGAACATTTATAGATGCCACATTCATATTTGCAAACGGACTGGTTACGGCATTCTCCGCCGGCAATATAAGAACAGACAACTATCAGGCGCTCGGTTCTGTCAATGCCGAATACTACCGGGTTCTTAACAAGACTTTTTCAGTCGGAGGTTCGTTTTCATGGACGGGAGGAAGCGCAGATATCATTAATAAGGAAGATGTCAAGACAGGGAAGTCCCACTATAGTGCATTCGTGATAATGCCATCCGTCAAGGCATTCTGGTTCAGAAAGAAGCACGTGGCAATGTATTCCAAGCTGGCATTGGGACTCACCATGCTTGACGGATTTGACAACAAGGAATCAGAAAGGAACTATTCGCCGTTCTTTGCCGGTCAGGCAGGCGCTGTCTGCATACAGGCAGGCGGCAAACACGTACGCGGCTTTCTCGAAACCGGCGGAGGCATGCAAGGTTTCATAACAGGAGGCTTGAGCATATCTTTCTGACAATGAAGGACATCTAACGACCAACGATATGAAAAGATTTATATACCACATGATTCTGGCGGCTGCGGTCTGCATGGGTTTCAATGCTTGCGAGACCGTAGATCATTCCGGGGAGATTGGCGGATACCGGAAGCTGGAAATTATCGACAGGACGGTACTGCCCGAGATATTGAGTCACGAATGGTTCCTGAAAGGAGCCGGCTTCACCGAGCCGTACATTTATGAAAACAGTTTCTCCTTCAGGGACAAGGCGGAAATCCCTCTGAAATCATTCAAAGGAAACAACGACAACGATTTGACATTCAACTTTACAAAGAATTTCCCGGCGACATTCGCCACTTATGAATATGAGGGAGGAGGAGGCTATACATCTACATATTACAACAAATCTTCCTACAACGTACATTGCAACTGGCACGTAATCGGCGGTTTCTCTTTCAAGGCCAAATATCCGAGGGTCACTGAAATACTGTACTTTCCTGACAGCAACGATCCCGACACTCTGATAAATTCATGGATAAGCTACTACGGGAAGGATGAAAACCATGTGACGAAAATCGTCATAAAATCACGTTGCTCACATGTAGACGGATATCCTATCATCGACAGCGGTTTTCTCTATATGGTATTCGAGCGCTCATAGTTTGGAATTTAAAACAGAAAATATGAAGAAAATCATTTTTGCGGCTGCTGCGGCAGTCATGATGCTGATTAGCTACAATGCTTCAGCTCAGTTAAGTGTAGGTGTAGGATTCGCAAAATCCGACCTCAAAGAAAAAGCAGACATCAAGTCAGTCAAGCAGGAGAACACTTCCAATGCCAACGGCATCTATGTCGATGCGGACTACACATTCAAATTCAAATACGGTCTGGGATTCACTCCGGGCATCGAATGGGTATTCATCGGCGACAAGAGCATCAAGGAACTCGGTTTGGGCGACATAAAGAGCGAATCCAAATTCAAGGAGCATTACGTCAACATACCGCTCAAACTCGATTGGGGCATTGATATTAAAGTAGTTAGAGTATTCGCATTCGCGGGTCCTACACTTTCTTTCAATGTATCATCCAAGACCAAGACCGATGGAACCGCATTAGGCACAACCAGCAGCACGACCGTGGACACCAAGGACTTCTTCGAGAAACTCGGCGGCAAATATGGCTACTTCGACCTCATGCTCGGCGGTGGCGTCGGTGTGGACGTGTTGAACAAAATCAGAGTCAAGTTCGCTTACGACTGGGGTCTTGTCAACAGAGGAAACGACGATATCAAGCTCCACAGACAGCAGCTTAAATTAGGTGTCGCTTACTTGTTCTAAAAATCATTGACCTATATAATTTAAAACGGGCAGTCATTATCAGACTGTCCGTTTTAATTTTATTCAACACATCATTGATTCAAGAGTGTCGACCGCATGTTCCAAATCCTCGGAAAAACGCGTATGCTCCATCAGGAAGCCTTCCCGTCCATCCGCCAATTTCTTATACAAATCCGGATTCATATCCATGGCATAAGAAGCTACTACGTGCTCTATTTCATCACGTTGCGAAGGACTTGTAGAGAACTTGTATACCCGCAGTTTCTGATGGAAGATACAATATGTCCACTCTATCGCATCAGGCGGAATCGCGGCACCGTTATCCATGATTCTCGACCTTGTGAACGATATTGATCAATATGCTGCCGAGAATTCCTGCACATAGCGAGCCCATGAGAACGGCAACCTTGCCCATATCCCTCAGATGCGCCATAACTTCCGGAGACTGGTCGCTGAACGAAAGCGTATCCACGAAAATCGACATTGTAAAGCCTATACCGCCGAGGCAGGCCACTGCAATCAGCATTTTCCATGATGCGCCGGCAGGCATTTCACCAGCGTGCAGCTTGATGGCCAGGAAGCTTGCCAATGAAATTCCAAGCGGCTTTCCTATCAGCAGGCCGAGGAAGATTCCCATTCCCACGCTACCCATGGCAGCATTGAAATTGAACACATTGAAATAAGACAAATCCGGAATCACGACACCGGCATTGGCGAGAGCGAAGACCGGCATTATCAGGAAGTTGACCCATGGTTCGAGTGCATGTTCGAGGCGGTAGCTCATGCCCATCGAGCCTCTGGAAATCACGGACAGACGGCGGAGACAATGCCTCTGCGGGCCGTTAGGGAAGCCATCTGAAGTGGATGCGATTCCGAAATATTCCTTGATTCTCCTGAAATATTGCTTTTCCTTGCGGAAGAAATACGCTTCCGGGAAACGTGGCGCCATCGGAACGAGGAACGCCATTACCACGCCCGACATTGTGGAATGGATTCCTGCATAATAGAACAGGCTCCAGATGACAAAGGCAGGTACAAGATAACACCACATGCGTTTTTCGCCCAGTTTGTTGAGAAGGACCACGAAAGCGACAAGCACGACGGCGATGCCCAGGAGCAGGAAATTGATTTTCCCGCCGTAGAACAATGCCACCACAAGTATCGCAATCAGGTCATCTGCAATGGCCAGTGCTGTCAGAAACACCTTCAATGAAACCGGAACCCTGTCTCCGAGAATGGAAAGGATGCCGACTGCAAAGGCAATGTCGGTAGCCGTAGGGATTCCCCAACCGGAAGCGGCTGCAGTGCCATGATTGATGCCGGAGAAAATCAGCGCCGGCATAACCACACCGCCGAAAGCGGCAATGACCGGGAGCAATGCTTTCTTCACGCTGGAGAGTTCTCCGACCTTCATTTCCCTGCGGATTTCCAGACCCACGGAGAAGAAGAACACCGTCATCAATATGTCATTGATGAAACTCTCCACGGTCATGCCGCGCGGGAAGAAAATGCCACTGCCGTCAGGAGACTTGAAGAATATGGAAACATTGGTTTCCAATACATTGTGATAAATATCCCTGGTGAACGGCAAGTTCGCAAGGAGCATTGCGATGATGACGCAGGTCAGCAGGATAACGCCCTGAGCCCACGGCTGCCTGATGAAGGCGCGCCTCCTGAGATCCATATTCCTGACCCCCTTGGTCCATGTATAAATAGGAATAAGCATAGATAAACCCCAATTATAAAGTCCTGCCCAGCAACTTAGCCAGGTTTTGTTTCACGTTTTCAATGTTGTCGAAACGTATCGCATTGATACCCAATGCTTCGGCAGCTTTTACATTGTCAGCATTATCATCGAGGAAGACGCACTCCCCCGGTACCAGCCCATATCTTTCCAGAAGAATCCTGTAGATTTTCGGATCCGGTTTGGCAACCTTTTCATCGCCGGAAACCACGATACCGTCGAAGAGCCCGAAGAAATCATAATTGGAAAAGGCGTAGCCGATCTTTTCTGCCGACCAGTTCGTCAGGCCGTAGATGCCATAGCCCAGCGACTTGAGTTCCTTCAGAAGGGCAATGCTTTCCGGGAACTCGCATTTCAGCATCTTGTACCAATATTCGTCATACATCTGAATGGCTTCGGAATACTGGGGGTACTGGGCCTGAAGGAGTTTCACGGCCTCTGCAAAAGGGCGTCCGGCATCCTGCTGAACGTTCCATTCGCTGTTACAAATCTCTGAGAGGAAATACTCCATTTCCTTCTCATCCTTGAAATAATCCTTGTAGAGATACCTTGGATTCCAATCCAGGAGGACACCTCCGAAATCAAATACTATATTCTTTATTGCACTCATACTCAGATAAATCTGTTCTGTTCTTCGGAGAAAGAAAACCCGGCGGCAGCAAGTTTCGTTTCCAGTTCCTTACGGTCCTTATGATAGTAATCGCAAATCTGGTCCAGATTATCAAACTCTTCGTCACGAAGGAGAAAATTGATCGCCGAGGCCAGCATCGGCATGTCATATTCAGGAAGATGTTCCATCTCTTATCCAAATTTCGCAAGTTAAACACGACTTGCTTGGGTTTCACGTATATTCAAGTTTGCAACGGGCAAATATAATGAAAAATCCGGCGCAAGTGCTCAAAATTATTTTCCGAAAAGGAGTTTCATGTCAGCACGAAGGGCGGGAACCGCCTGCGACGGTATGAACTCCCAATCTCCGAGAATCGCGGGATTACTTAATTCTGAAACCTTAATTGTACCGACATGCTGCACATAATCGTATAGGATATTTCGGATATCATCCAATCGCGCGACAATCCGGTCATCCATGTTTTCTGTATCAATTCCGGCGCCTTTCGACAGAAGATTGCCGCCACCGGCAGCACGATAGGAAGTCATTGACACATTGTAAGTTGAATCAGCGCAGAATTGGTCGCCGCCGGCAAGGGAAGTTATTTTCACGCGCTCTCCATAAGGCTTGGTGACATCCACGGTATATACAAGTCCGGCTGCTGAATCGAAGTTGTAGGACCTGTTCACGAAATGCCATCCAGTCTGGAATGTACGCTGGTCCTCCCCCTCTTCAATCTTCAGGACATGGCCTCCCGGTGTATATGTCTGAATCCAGTTATCATAGGAATATTCCAGATAACGGAGAATTTCATCCCCTTTCATGCGAATCACAACCAACTGATTCTCATAGGGATAAATAGTAAACAAGTCATTATAAACCAATTTCCCAGCTTTAATTTCCTTGTTGAAGGCGAGGGGTGCGGCGAATGAAATCTGCGCCACGTCCGGAGAAATGGTCAATGTATGTATGAGATTCATGTAAGGGCACATCCCGGCATAGGAATCACGTGAGAGCAAATCCGTATCGAGACTTCCCACCTCCCTGAGAGTAAATGCCTTGACCTTCTCAAAGTCCGGATGAAACTTGGCTTCCATAGCGGTATCCACACGTGCGGCATTGACCTTTATGATGTCCGCACCGACGGTCTTGGAAACGACCTTGCCGTCCTTGAGGGTGAGATTGATGCGGCCGTGGCCGATATTGCGCGCATGGCTGCCGGAATTGATCAGACAGATGCTGTCCTGCTGAATTGCGAGCGCCGAATGGTCGTGTGAGCATACTAGAAAATCCACACCCCGCAGCGTCCTGAGCAGGTCCTTGCCCTGGCTTTCGTAAATCGTCCCGTCACCCAGTCCCGTGCCGGAATGCACGGCCACAATCACCACCTGGGGCCTTTCCTTGGCGCGCACCCTGTCGACATCTTCCTGCACAAGCGGTATCAATGACTTGAATTCCATGCCTTTCCACAGCGATTCGTCCAGCCAGGCCCTGATATTGGCATTGGTATAGCCCAGAACCGCTATCTTCACGCCATGTCGCTTCAATATCTTCGCGCCATCGAACCAGGTACTCCCGTCAGGACGCACAGCATTGCCTGCCAGAAACGGTATTCCATTGGCTTTCAATTCCTTGGCCACCCTGTCATACACCGGATGCCCGGTTTCCACATCATGGTTTCCGACGCATACGGCATCATATTTCATATAGGCTGCCAGGCGCGAAAACAGATGCGGTGACAACGTATCCACGTAATTGAAATAATAAGCGGCATTATCCCCCTGAAGGCAATCGCCTGCGTCCACGAGAAGGACATTGTCCTTTCCCAGCGAATCGCGGTACTCATTGACATAAGTATTGATGGCCATCAGCGAGTTCTTCACCTGCCCGCCGACGTATGTCGAATCGAACCACGAACCGTGTACATCATTGGTAGTCAGGAGATCAAACTGAAATTCGCCGCTCGGTCCATTTACGCACGACACCGCCGCAGACAAAACCGCCGCCACGGCCGGCAACCAAAATTTATTCATATATTCCAATGTTTATATTCCGAAGATTTCACCGGACCAGGTTCCGGCACTGCTGCGTCTGGAGCGTTTACGTCCGGAGACCCGTCCTTCGCCGGAAGACTTTCCTGAAGGATTCAGCAGTTTATCAAGACTGAAGATGAGGGATAATTTCTGCTGCATGCCCTCATATCGGAATCCGTCAGGAAAATGCGCGGTTATTGCAAGCCTAAGGTCCAGAAAATCAGCAATATGCGGCTGATAATATACCTCAAGCCTGTCATAGAAATCCCACTTTTTGCCACCATCGGCCGTCACGCGGTAGAACGGACTTCCAGCATACAGATTGTTTCCATATTTATATCCGCCGTCATCCACCATGTTGTAAAACGGCATCAGGTCGCGGCCATAATAGAGTCTGTTTTCAATACCGACGTTCCAGTTCCTTACCGACAATGTCAATTCGCCGCCGCCAGGATTGCTCTTTCCGTTCTTGAACCTCCTGTCCTGCTGCAATGACTGGTACCAGCCCAATGTCGCCGAAATGTCCTGCCATCCGCAATAATGTCCGAAATTGAATTTCACAAACGGCTGAACCATGGCGTCATCCACGACGCTGCCATATTCTTCGGTATTGGCGAAATGATGATATTTGAAAGCCATGCCGGCTGAAAACAGGTCGCAGAACATGTAACGCCCATATCCGAAAGCATTGAACTGCTCCCTCCTGTAAGACCCGAACATGCCGTTCCAGTCGAAGGCCACTTCCATGTAAGCGCGTGAGTTTGAGGCTTTTATCAATGCTCCTTCGAGATTGTTGTCGTAGAATTTCAATGAATCCGAGAAGAACGCCTGCGAGTATTCGCCCTCAGAAAACGCCCTCGGGAACATTCCGGCGTACGCCTGCAATTTCCAAGCTCCGAGTCTCGCATCAATGCCGTAGTACATCGTAATTTCACGGAAGAGCCGGGTATTTTCCAGCCCCCTGTCGTATTCAGGACTTGCCGCAACAGCGGAAGGATGGCGTCCGAAATCTTTCATCATGTCAATGCCCAGCATCAACTTGTGCCGAACATTGGCATTCTGCCTGACTTGCAGACCGACGGACGGAGTGAGACGGGCACCGTAGATAGTCATTGAATTGGTAAAGCGGTTCCCTCCAGCCGAGAATTCGCGATTATCGAAATGGTAGTCGAAATTCGCGTCATAGATAAATTTCACTCGGGATTCCTGCTGTGGTTGCGGTGCACCGAAACCCCATGAAAAGAAGTCCTGCGCACCCGCCATATTTCCTGTCAATGCTGCCAAAACGGACAGCGTCAATAATTTCAATTTCATAACCAGTTCATGAATATCTAACAAAGTTAGGCATAAATTTACTATCTTCGCAACCTAAATAAAGATTCTGGCATGCTGAAATTACAGACCCCGGTGGAAATTGCGGAGAGCGATATAAAATTCAGTTTCGAAGACAATATCATGCTGCTTGGCAGCTGTTTCACCGATAACATAGGAAAGATAATGAAGGATATGGGATTCAATGTCTGCGTAAATCCTTTCGGCACATTGTACAATCCCGTATCTGTCTGTAATTCAATACGCAGGCTGGAGTCGGCAGTACCGTTCAGCGAGGACGAATGCGTCCGGATGGGTGCAGGTTCGCAGCTGTTCTGCTCGTTCAGCCACCATACCGCAGCCGCAAGGGAGACCAAGGAGGAATTCATTGACAATGCCAATGCCGCGCTGGCGGTGGCGTCGGATTTTTTCCGCAAGGCATCGGTTGTGGTCATCACACTCGGGACCGCCTGGACGTTCAAGTTCAATGCGACCGGGGAAATCGTTTCCAATTGTCTGAAACGTGACGCGAAAGAGTTTACAAGGGAAAGGTTGCCGGTCAATATCTGCTCAATGCTGCTGAATTCATTGGTCGGGAGGTATCCGGACAAGCGTTTCATCTTCACTGTCAGTCCGATACGTCATTTGAAAGACGGGGCGCACGGAAACCAGCTCAGCAAGAGCACCCTGCTGATGGCGACGGAGCGCGTAGTGCAGGACCATCCGGGGCAATGCGTATATTTCCCGGCCTATGAAATCATGATGGACGAGCTGCGGGATTACCGTTTCTATGCGGAAGATATGATACATCCGTCCGCCCAGGCCGTCAATTATCTATGGGAACGTTTCTGCGACTTCGCATTGCCGCAGGCGGAGCGCGCGACATTGGAAAAGAACAGAAAAGCATTCTTGCAGTCCCAGCATAGAAGTATCACGGAAAAGAAGGAGATTTAGATGTTCACAGTTATCTGCTGCATGTTCGGGGGCATCGGTTTCGGTTATTATTCATTGTCCAGTATCTTCATTACCGAATACAAGGGCACTGAACTCGGAACGATTGCATTGCTGTCAAACATTGTCCGCGAGATGATTACGCTGCTTCTGTCGCCGCTGCTGGTGAAGGTGGCGGGACCATTGGCGCCGATTGCAGCCGGAGGTGTCCTCGAGTGCAGGTTTCATACGCCCGCTTTATCCGAATTCGCCCAGGCATCCTCGCCAGAAATACCTTCTTACAGCCAAAGGAATGATGATTTTGCAGGCTCTCGTGAAAAAGGGAGAATAAAAATGGTAATCTTCGGAAGGGTTCACCCACGCGCGTGAGTGAATCGGGTGAAGAACTCGCCTCAGAATATTCAGATAACCTTGTCGGTTTCGGAAGTGCGCCGGAAGGCCTTGAAAACAATGAAGTTGTCTATGAACTGCTCGCCGATATGGGCTGGACCAGAGGAGAAAGAGCCGCCACGACATCAATGATGACTTCGGAAAGGCAGTGGAAATATTCCTGAGCCTTTCAGACAAATGCAAGAACTCCCCTCTCTATTTCAATGATGCCATAGAATTCGTATCTTTGTGGCTGGGTGAACTCGCTGACAGACATTATGAAAAGGCATCGCGAATTCAACTGGCTGTCATTTGCCAGAGGTGCGGATTGCAGTGCAGTAGAACAGGACGCAAGGGAGGCCAACGCCAAGAGGCTCATCACCACATGGGGAGGCTGGCAGGAGGACTATGCCGCAAGATTCTGGTCTGGACTCATAAAGGATTACTACATCCCGAGACTGGAAATCCATTTCTCCGAAAAAGCGGATATGATGGAAGAATGGAAAGAAGAATGGATCAATACCCCTTATCACAGCAATACCAAACCATTTGACTCTCCTCTGGAGGTCGCAAAAGAACTCATAGCAAATGAAAAGTAACATCTCACGCATCAATGTCTTCATTATTGCACTGGTAATCAGCATCTTCTCGTTTACCGGCTGCAAGAATGACAATGCAACACAGACAGTCTTCTCCGAAAAGGAACAGATCAAGGCCGTGAAGGGGCTCATTGACCGAGTCACATCCGGAAGGTCCGGCGAATTCGAAGTCCGTCTTCTCCAGGAGCGTCCGGACAGCATGGATTTCTTCGAATACAGTGCAGAGAACGGCAAGATCGTACTCGGCGGAAACAATGGCGTCAGCATCGCAAGTGCATTGGGACAGTATCTGCGCGACTTCTGCGGATTCCACCTGAGCTGGTGCGGAAGCAATACCGTTCTCCCCGAAAGCCTGCCTCTGCCGGAGGAAAAGGTGACGAAGACTTCACCGTACAAATGGCGTTACTACCTGAACTACTGCACATTCAACTATTCTATGAGCTGGTGGGACTTCGACAGATGGCAGAAGGAAATCGACTGGATGGCATTGAACGGTATCAATATGCCGCTGGCCATCACCGGACAGAATTCCATCTGGCGCAGGGTCTATCATAAACTTGGACTTACAGATGAGGACCTGAAGTCTTTCTTCAGCGGACCTGCATATTTCAACTGGTTCTGGATGGGCAATCTGGACGGCTGGCAAGGCCCTCTGCCTCTGAGCTTTATGGAAAAACACGAGGAACTCCAGAAGCAGATACTTTATCGCGAAAGATCATTGGGAATGACTCCTATCCTGCCGTCGTTCACCGGCCACGTGCCACCGGCATTGATAGAAAAATTCCCGGACGTGAAGGCGAAGAACACACAGTGGGTGAACTTCCCCAAGACTTATGTACTGGACCCGTCCGAGGACATGTTCTCCGAAATAGGCAAACTGTTCCTGGAGACTCAGACGGAAATTTATGGCACGAACCATTATTACACAGCTGATACCTTTAATGAAAACATACCGCCGACAGATGACCCCGAATATCTGAAAGGGGTAAGCGCCAAGGTTTACCACGCGATGTCGGAGGTGGATCCCGATGCCGTATGGGTAATGCAGGGATGGATGTTCCATCACGAGAGACATTTCTGGCATGACCCTCAGATTCAGGCGCTTCTGTCTGCTGTGCCGGATGACAAGATGCTGATTCTCGACCTGTGGAGCGAGAGATTCCCGGTTTGGAACCGTACCCACGCCTACTACGGCAAGCCTTGGCTCTGGTGCATGCTGCAGAACTTCGGACAGAACATAACATTGTCCGGAAACGCGACTTCTGTGGCCAATGACCCGGCTGCTGCACTGGCGGACTCGACTTCGGGCAAGATGAGCGGAATCGGTCTGACTCCGGAGGGCATCGGACACACCCCTATCATCTACGCGCTCATGCTGGAAAATGTCTGGAACGAAGGCAGGCCTGTGGACATTGACACATTTATAAAGAATTATACGATAAACCGTTACGGCAAGCTCTCACCTGCTGCCGTCGAAGCGTGGAAAGGCATTTTCGCTACCGCCTTCGAGAACAATGTGAACAATGGCGGTCACGAGTCCATAATCACGGGACGTCCGACATTCGTGGAGAATCCCAAGGGCTGCACGAATACCAGGAAATGTTACGAGCGCATTGACCTCGTGAAGGCTTGGGAGCATCTTTACTCCTGCATTGACGAGCTCGCTGAAAGTGACGGTTATCGCTATGATATAGTGGACATTACACGTCAGGTGCTCGCCGACTACGCTTCGGTGATTCAGCAGAAGTTCGCCTCAGACTATAAGAATGGTGACATGGAAGCGTTCAAGGCCAATGCAGAGGCTTTCGATGCCCTGATTTCGGATATGGACACGCTGCTGGCCACAAGAAAAGAATTCCTGCTCGGCGTATGGCTCGAAAGCGCGAAGGCCATGGGAACCACGCCGGAAGAGTCCGCTCTCTACGAGCAGAATGCGCGCAACCTTCTGGGAACATGGGGCAACAAGGACTGCAAACTCTTCGACTATGCCTGCAAACAGTGGTCAGGAATGATGAACGGCTACTACAAGCAGAGATGGAATCTGTTCTTCGAGGACGTCCTCGCCAATTGGGGGCACTTCGAGCAAAATGACTTCGCACAGAAATGCAAGGACTACGAATGGAACTGGATATTCGAGACCGACTGCTTCCCTACTGAAAAGAGCGGAGATGAAATCGAAGTAGTGAAGAGTCTCTGGAACAAATATAATACAGCATTGCTAAATGAGTAACAATCAACCGACTGGACGCTTGGCGTCGCTGGATGCATTGAGAGGGTTCGACATGCTTTTCATAGCAGGTCTCGCCTATCTCATCAGGGCCGTCTGCTGCCTTTTCCCCGGCGGGGAATCTTTCTGGCTGGAGGATCAGATGCACCACGTGGCATGGGATGGACTGGCTCATCACGATACAATTTTTCCGCTTTTCATATTCATAGCGGGAGTGTCATTCCCCTACTCCTATGCCAAGCAGTTGAAAATCGGCAAGACCAGATGGCAGATATACAAGAAAATCTTCATAAGGGCAGCCGTTCTGGTGTTCCTGGGAATGATTTGCAACGGATTGCTGAAACTGCAGAGCGGCCCGCAGAGATTCTTCAGCGTGCTGGAACGCATCGGTGTCGCCGGAATGTTCGCATCCATATTGTATATCAATTTCAAGCCACGAGGCAGAATCATCATTGCGGCGCTCATCCTGATAGTGTATGGAGCCATCAGCTTCATTGTCGCTCCGGATGCGCCGGCAGGAACTTCGCCGCTCAGCCTGGAGGGCAGCATTGCCGCCTATGTCGACAGGACATTGTTCCCGAACCTGATTTATAAACCGGGAATATATGATCCGGAGGGTCTGTTGAGCACTTTCCCGGCCATAGTCACTGCCATGCTGGGCAACTTCACAGGCGAATTTATCCGGAACAGCAAGTCAAGCGGAAACAAGAAATGCCTGTATATGATCGGTGCTGCGGCAGTCATGACAATTGTCGGCCTGATATGGTCCCACTGGCTTCCTCTGAACAAAAAGCTGTGGAGCAGCAGTTTCACACTTGTCGTTGGAGGATATTCCGTAGCAATGCTGGCTCTTTTCTACTGGTTGATCGACGTGAAAGGTTATCAGAAATGGGCATTTCCGCTTAAAGTGGTAGGCATGAACTCTATAGCGATCTTCATGCTGCCTAAGATCATTGACCTGAAATATACGGTCAATTTCTTCCTGGGCGGATTGTGCAACCGGCTGGGAGAAGGATGGGACAATGTCTTGTTCTGGTCCGGATACCTGGTGCTCGTCTACCTGATTCTTTACTTCATGTATAAAAAAGACATATTCATCAAGGTATGAGAAAGATAGTCATCGCATGCGATTCATATAAAGGATGCCTGTCATCTTCGGAGGTAGCCCGGGCTGCTGCCGAGGGCGTGGCCGAGGTATATCCCGACTGCGAAATTGTCCGGCTGGCCGTCGCTGACGGTGGAGAAGGCACCGTGGATGCACTCGTGGAAACATTGGGAGGACATCTGGAATGTGCAGAAGTCTCCGACCCGCTGGGCAGACCGGTGAAAGCCGCTTATGGAATTGCCGGGGACCTCGCCATAATCGAATCCGCAGCGGCATGCGGACTGACACTTCTTACCAAAGAAGAGCGCAATCCACTGATTACCACTACCAAAGGACTGGGCGAGCTGATATTGGCCGCCATCGAGAAAGGCTGCAGGCGCTTCCTCATCGGGCTCGGCGGCAGCGCGACCAATGACGGCGGAATGGGAATGATCGGAGTCCCTGGCTTTCTGGAGAAAACGCGAGGCGTGGAGTTTACCGTAGCGTGTGACGTGGACACGCCATATATAGGGAAAAATGGCGCAAGCCGGGTATTCGGACCACAGAAAGGTGCGTCTGCGCAGGATGTGGAAGTGCTGGAAGAAAGGCTGCGCGGATATGCATTGAAAATACTGAAAGACACCGGCATTGACGTGAGCGATATGGCCGGTGCAGGTGCCGCAGGCGGTCTTGGCGGTGCTTTTCGCGCGTATCTTGGTGCGGAATTGAAACGCGGCGTGGACCTGGTGCTGGATCAGATAGGGTTCGACAGCATCATCGACGGGGCAGACCTTGTCATTACCGGCGAAGGCTGCTCGGATTATCAGACATTGAAAGGAAAAACGGCGTCCGGAGTGCTGGAAAGGGCTGAACGTGCCGGAGTTCCCGTGGCACTTGTGAGCGGAGCTGTAAAAGATGAACAAATGTTGCGGGACGGAGGTTTTCAGATTGTCGCCGCTGTCAGTCCCCATGATATGCCGCTGGAGGAAGCCATGCGTCCTGGAACTGCTGAATCGAATATTTATAAAACCATTAAACGATTGTTAATCAATGAATAGCGCACTTGCTGTTGCCACGATTGCCTCGGCTTTAGAAGTATAGGTAATATTACGTATTTGATATAATTCATCTTTTGTATATCTTTGGCAAAATGACTTAATGAATTATTATTCAATTTCAAACGATAACACTATGGGACGATTTTTATCCACCCTACTTATTCTCTCTTTGTCAATTCCGCTGCTCGTGAATTGCAAGAAAGATGCGCCATCTGTCGAAAGCTTCAGCATTGAGCCGTCCATACTTTATGTCAATGACGGAGACACTCAGCAACTTGATGTGGTAGTGCTTCCTGAAACAGCAAAAAAAGGAAAGTTCTTTTCTTCACTCGTCTGGAAATCTGATGACGAGAACATAGCGAGTGTCGATGAGAATGGTCTTGTGACCGGCAATATGAGGGGCAATACCAGAATTACTGCATCTACACCTGACGGCTCATTGATGGCGAGTTGTGATGTTGTGGTGCAACTTGTTCTTACAGATGAAAAAGATATCACTAAATACTTTGAGAAAAATTTTGCCTTGGCGTTGAACTTTGAAAACAAGATCAAGGATGCAAGCAAAATCACTTATGGTGAAGTAAAGGAAATCAAAGGATTCGACGTGCCGAATGTATATCACGAAAAAATCATCTCTGCTTCAGGACTGGAATTTTTAGAAAATATAGAAACCTTGGACCTTAGCGGTTGTGTAAATATGGAGTCGGTGAAGTTTGGCACACACGGGAAATTGAAAAAGTTGGTTGCTAAAGGCTGCCAGCTGACATCCATCGATTTACGAGGCTGCCCTGCTTTGGAAAACATTGATTTGTCCAGCAACAAATTGAAGTCTTTTGATGCAAGCGGTTTCCCGAAGTTGTATTACCTGGCGATAAATGACAATGAGCTTGAGGACATCAACCTTAATGGTTGTGCATTATTGAATTATCTATTTATACGCGACAATAAGTTGAAAAGTATTGATATGTCTTCAATTAAACTATTGAACGACTATAATTTCAATTATCTGTATAATCCTGGTGAGAACGGGGAGTTCAAGATAATCAATAAAAATGAAACTTCGCGTCTGGCAAGTTGGACAATGGTTGCCGGCGACGAGAAAAGCCGTGTATGGGCGTACAATTATTCTGACAATGCTCCTAAAATCAAGACTCAGACAGATAAAGTCTCTACAACAAATGATGTTCCGGTGACTCTATCTGTGGAGTTGGAGTCACAGCCGGCAAATGTTGAGTATTATTGGTGGCACTGCCGAGAGGCAAAGAACACGGATACAGGTCTGCTTGTGTATCAGATATACAGTAAGATTGAGGACAAGCTCGACTCTGATGGTGGAGGGAACAAGACGATTATCAGTGGCTCAAAAACCGGATCGATTACATTTACAATAGCCGGGCTTCACTATAAGAAGGGGGATGAGCTGTATATGTTAGTTGTCTATGACAAGGATGCTGTGACCGTTACATATAGTAAACCTATGACTATAACATATAAGTAGATTATTAGGGCCGGGGAAAACCCTTCTGACGTGCGTAAAAACGGCTGATTTACTCACGACAACACAGTTTTCGGACATGACGTGCGTGAAAAACGTTTTATCGCGCACGTCATCCATAAAAAAAGTCGTAAATTTGATTAAAGAAACAAGATTGACAACTGGAATATGTCTGAAAATAAGGTAAAGATACTTTTTGTGTGCCTGGGGAATATATGCAGAAGCCCGATGGCGGAGATGATAATGAAGAAAATGGTGAAGGATGCTGGGCGTGAGGAGGAATTCGAGATAAGTTCGGCGGCTACTTCGGATGAAGTCATAGGGTATGACATCTATCCGCCGGCGAAGGAATGCCTGAGAAAACATGACATTCCGTTTCAGAAAAGGGGTGCACGACAGGTGACGGATGAGGACTATTTATATTATGACTACATCTTCGTCATGGACTGGGCCAATCTTAGGGACATGAAACAGAGATTCGGCGACAAAGAGGGCAAAATCCAGATGCTCATGTCATTGGCCGGAGAAGAACGCGAAATTCCGGACCCTTGGTACACAGGAGATTTCGAAAGCACTTACAGAGACATCTGCACGTCATTGAATAAATTCCTAAGCGAGAGTCTCTAGCTCATTTACAATCACTTCCGCTGCGGAGAGAGCCCAATCAGGGAATTTCTCGTCGCGGTGGAAGTGGCCTTTCTCCGCGAAATCCAAAAGGACGGAAAGGTCGAACACATCGGATTCTATCGCGGCACTTTCACGTGTGGCATCATAGGCATTGCACTTCTGTTCAATGTGTGAAGGCACCATCATCAGCGGCTTGCCCAGATACATTGCCTCGCAGATGGACTCGAAACCGGCGGTAGACGCGTATGCACGGCAACCTGCCATCTGGCGCAGGAACTCCTTGTCATCCAGATAATAGAAGCTGAGCGTGTCATCCACGACCTTGACCGGGGCCTCGGCAGCATTGTCCCAGAAAAAGCGCAGAGGCACGGACGGGTGGGCCTCATGCCATGAATTCACCTCCTCCGCGAAACCGGCATTGAGCATGTACCCGAGGATATAGTCGCCGTCCTTGAAATCGGGGCTGTTCCGGTACGCGAGCACCTCAGGGCGCAGCAGCGGCGGCACCACCCTGATCTTCCCGTCATGCGGCATCTGCCTGAAAGACAGCGCCAAAACCTTCTCGGCCCCGGTCGCTATCGCGCGCGAAAACAGATTCAATGCGATGTGACCTTCGTAGCCGAATTCAGGAATATGCATGTCCTTGTGCAGGAAAAGGAATTGGTGGCCGATGCAGACCATCGGAACTTTCCTTCCGGTAAGGCCGTGCGCGATAGTTCCCAGAATCTCGTAAAAATTCACCACAACGTCCGCGCCGCTGTCCTTTATATGGTTACGGATCAATGATATAGACGGTATGAATTTCGGTGACATGGCCAGGTTGAAGAGCACAGTTTTCAGCGCATCCGGCCGCTTGTCCTGCGCCGCAGACACGAAATTCACTGACTCAAAATAAGTTATAGGGGCATTGACGCCTTCCGTAAAAAAAGCCGGCAATGTACGGGATTCACTTTTGCCTACTAGCATTTCCACGACTTCATGTCCGCGTGAATGAAGCAATTTTTCCATCGTCATCGCCTGGGTGAGATGCCCTCTCCCCTCGCCTTGTATTATGAACAAATACTTCATATCTATAACAGTATTAGAGGTTTACCTATTGCTGAACGGCGCCGTAACGCGCAATACGCCATTCCCCGTCGTAATTTTCCACAAGAGCGGTCAGGGATTCCACCCAGTCGCCACAGTTAAGATAATGGATTCCGCCTTTCAACATCTTGTCTTCCGGATGATGGATATGTCCGCAGATAATGCCGTCGCATCCTTTCGCCTTGGCAAATGAAGCGAGGTCGGATTCAAATCCGGAAATCGCTGATACAGCCTGCTTCACCTTGTGCTTCAGGACGGCAGAGAGCGAGTAGTATTCCTTGCCGCGTTTCATGCGGGCCTTGTTCCAGACATTGTTGAATTTCAACAGGAGATTATATGCGACATCGCCAAGTTTCGCAAGAAACCTCAGACGTGCCGTTATACTGTCGAAAGCATGGCCGTGGATAACCACGTACGAATGCTTGTCCTCCTTTATGACAAACTCATGTACCAGACTGATATTGGCCATTTTGGACGGCACCAAAGGATCCAGGAAATCATCATGGTTACCTGTGACATAAATCACTTCAGTGCCATGTTTTTCCATCATCTTCATGATTACATGGAAAAACGCCGAATGCACCACAGTCCACTTGTCACTGGAATTTTTCAGCTGCCATCCGTCTATGATATCGCCATTCAGAATCAACCTGTCGCAATTGACAGAACTGAGAAACTCGGTAACTTCACGCACCTTGGAAAAAGGTGCGCCGATATGCACATCAGAAATGATGACAGTCTTGTAATGTGGACGTTCAAGTGCCATATAAATAATAATTTAATCCCGTTTAGGCTCTGTAAATTCCTTGATCCGCTGGTCATCCGAGATCGGACAGACAAGAATATTGCCGCCGCTTTCCGCGACAATATAGTCCTTCAATCCGTTCACGACGACCATTCCAGGCCCGGAAGCATGAACAATGCAATTTTCGCACCCGTTCAGGCGGACATCCGGCCCGACTGCCGTATTTCCATGTTCATCATGGACACTTTTTTCTCCAATCGAGCTCCAGCTGCCCAAATCCGACCACTCCAGATCGGACGCAATCACATAAATGGAGTCGGATTTTTCCATGACGGCATAGTCAATGGAAATTTTCTCACAGGTCGGGAAAAGCTTCGCCAGGACATATTTCTCTTCAGGAGTGTACAATGCCGGTGCGAGCCTGTCCATAACGCCGGCAATCTGCGGCGCGAACTTCCTCAACTGTTCCACAATCGTCTGAACCGTCCACACGAAAATTCCGGCATTCCAGAAATAATTACCTGCGTCAATGTATTTCTGCGCGGTAACGGCATCCGGCTTTTCCTTGAAGGCGTCCACCTTGACCACCGCATCCATTTCCGGTAAGGAAGAGCAGATGTAGCCATAGCCCGTCTCCGGCCTAGAAGGATGAATGCCGATAGTGACAATGCTACCCGATTTCTCAGTGAATTCCAATGCCTTACGAATGCAGTCCCTGAACTTTTCCGTTTTCAGGACAATGGCATCAGATGGTGTCACTACGACATTGGCCTGGGGATCTTTCATCATGATTTTCCAGCAGGCGTAGGCGATGCACGGGGCTGTGCTGCGCGCTACCGGTTCCGCAAGTATCTGGTCTTCAGGGACAAATGGCAGCTGCGCGCGGACATCGGAGACATATCCGGCCGAGGTAACGACCCAGATTCCGGAAGGTCCGCAAAGTGGCATGAAACGCTCTGCCGTGAGCTGTATGAGAGTCTTTCCGAGCCCGAGCATATCTATGAATTGCTTCGGCTTGGAAGGTGTACTTACGGGCCAGAGTCGGCTGCCGATACCTCCGGCCATTATGACTACGTGTGTGTTCATTGAATTAAGCGTATTTCGCTTTCGACCCTATTCTCCCGAATCAGATTCAGTTCCAGTTCCTAAATTATTCAATCACGTTACCCTCACCCTAAATCCTTGAGAAATACGAGTCAAAAACTGTTTCCTTCAAATTTATGAAATAAAAATTAGTTTTCCTCGTGGTGGGGATACGAAAAAGCGCAGACTGACGGGCCTGCGCTTGAAAATCAACATGTCATACAGTGATTATTCTTTTACTTTGCGCTTCCAGTTGAAGACAGGAAGGATGAAAGAAATCGCTGCTGCTGCAATCCAGAACCATGAAACAGGACCGAAATCGTAGCTCATGACCTTGGCACCGTCCACCACAGTCTCGACTGCATTGCCGTCAATGAGAACACCGCTGATGATGTCCTGGACACCGGCAGCCAGGTAACTTGCCATGCCGACCACGCCGAGCGCTGCACCGGTCGCCTCTCTAGGAACGATGTCCACTGCCATCAGGCCGCCTACAAAGCAAATCAGCACGCCGATCGCGATACCGAACAGGATCATTGCAATGATATTGAGCGTCCAGCTGTTTCCGCCGAAGAGGAAGAGGGCCAATGCGATGGTTTCCAGGACTCCCGCCACGAATGCCGGGTATTTTCTGTCACCGCGGAAAGCCACGTCAGAAATCCATCCGGAGAAGATTGTTCCGATGACGCCGAGAATGGCATTGATGGAAATGATGAAGGTCGCGTCTCCGAGGTCGAAGCCCTTGACTTTCTGGAGGAAGAGCACGCCCCAGCCGTTGATGGCGTAGCGGCTCATATACATGAATGCGCTGGAAAGCGCGAGAATCCATACGCCAGGATTTCTGAGTACCTGCTTCTGGATAGCCTTGACATCCTTGGTTTCTTCTTTCTTTTCTTCCTTCTTTTCACCTGTGAGTTCCTCGATCGGAGGAAGTCCGCATCCCTCAGGCGTGTCATGCATCCAGAAAATGATCAATGCCACACCGATGAAACCGGCGATGGCTGCTCCGATGAAGCCCCACTGCCAGCTGAAAGACCTTACGATGATACCGACGAAAAGGAATGAGAACCACTCGCCAAGGTTATGGCTTGCGCTGAAGAATCCGTAAAATGTACCTCTGGTCTTCAGCGGGAACCACCGCGACAGCGCCACGACTGCACAAGGCGAACCGATGGACTGTGACCAGCCGCTTACTGCCCACATTATGCAGAAGCAGATGAAAAACAGGATATTGGATGTAGCGCCGATGGCTTCGGATGCTCCGAGGAAACCCATGATAAGGTTCATCAGAGCAGATGAGAAAAGGCCGACAGCCATGAAACGCTTGATGTTGCTGTAGTCTGTAAGGAATCCGTTTACGAACTTGCCTGCCGCGTAAGCGAAGAGTAGACATGAACTGACGACACCGATCTGTGTAGCATCCATGAGTCCGCTATCCATGATAGGCTGTTTTACCACATTGAGAGTCGTTCTGCAGACATAATACAAGCTATAGCCGAGTGTTCCGGCAAGGAACGACTGCATAGCGAATTTCTTGTAAGTTTTCTGGACAGCGGCAGCAGGCACCTTTTTCTCTGACGGCCCGCTAATCTTGAAGTAATCGATAATACCCATGTTAATGTTTTAGCAATTTAGTTTTTCTGTTTATGTTTAGTTTTTCTCGGCAAGTGACTGCCTAAAAAAGCGCCGCAAGTTATCAAAAATAATCCACACGGGCAAAGAAAGCCGGGAGATTCCGTTGTTTTTTGTAATATTTTCGTAACTTTGTCTGATATGAACGACGCGCGAAAACCGCTCTTGTTCACGGACATGAAAACTTTAACACTAAATTTATATGAAAACAAGACTGATGATTTTCATTGCAGCAATCTGCTGCATGGCATCTTGCAAGGAAGCCGCTCCACAGTATGCGAATCGCGCGGAAATGATCGCGGCACAAATCCACAACCCGAATTCCAAGTATGTAGTCGTAGCATGCCACAGAGGTGACTGGAGAAACTATCCGGAAAACTCCATCCCTGCCATCGAATCCATTATCAGAATGGGCGCCGACATCATGGAACTCGACCTCAAACTTACCAAGGACAGCGTTCTCGTACTTTCACACGACTGGACCATCGACCGTTGCACCACTGGCAAAGGCCGCGTAAGCGACTACACTCTCGATGAACTCAAGCAGTTCAGACTCAGACGCGCACACGGCGTAGCTACGGATTCTCTCCACATCTGTACTCTTCGTGAAGCTCTCGAATGCTGCAAGGACCGCATCTGCGTAAACGTGGACCAGGGATATGAGTATTACGATATGGTTCTCGCCATCACCGAGGAACTTGGCGTTACCGACCAGATTCTCATCAAAGGCAAACATTCAGTAGCTTCTGTTGCCGAGAAAATGGCTGCTCACGAGCACAACATGATGTACATGCCTATCATTGATATCCAGAAAGAGCAGGGCCAGAAACTTTTCCAGGAATACATGGACACCAAGACCGTTCCTCTGGCATACGAGGTTTGCTGGAAGAAACTCACTCCTGAGGTTTCCGACTGCTTCAAGAAAGTCGTCGAGAGCGGTTCCAAACTCTGGGTCAATACCATCTGGGGCAGCCTCTGCGGCTATCTCGATGACGACAAGGCTCTTGATTGCGGAGATCCTGCCGAGGTCTACGACCAGGTCATCGCTTTAGGTGCTTCAATGATCCAGACCGACCGTCCTGAGCAGCTGCTTAACTATCTGCGCAAAAAGGGCCTTCACGACTAACGTGTAATCCCGCGCGGGTATACCGACGAATAAAAACGAGACGCATGCCGAATTGATCAAGCATGCGTCTCGTTTTTTATCTGTTAACGGATTACCGCGCAGCGACAACTTCGATTTCCACCAGGGCTCCTTTCGGAAGCGCTTTCACTGCGATTGCCGATCTGGCAGGGAATGGCTCAGTGAAGAACTGAGCATAAATCTCGTTCATTGCAGCGAAATCTCCCATATCCGCGAGGAACACTGTGGTTTTCACGACATTGGCAAGAGTCAGCCCTGCCTCAGCTAGAATCGCCTGCACATTGAGAAGCGACTGTCTGGTCTGCTCCTGCACTCCCCCTTCCGGAAACGCTCCGGTTGCAGGATCAATAGGAAGCTGTCCCGACGTGTAAACGAATCCGTTGACTTCGATCGCCTGGCTATATGGCCCGATAGCCGCCGGCGCATTGGATGTAGATATCTGTTTCATAAAATTCAATATTGTTTTCGTGAATGCAAATATAATCATTATCCGGCAACGGCGTACCATCAATTATCCTGTTTCAGAACCTCGACCGGATTTTCCGAAGCTGAACTCCATGTCCGGGAAATTATCGAAACGAAGGAGATGAGGAAGGTCAATGCTGCCGCAACGAGGATTATCCACCACGGGAAGGCTATGGCATTGTAAAAATCTGCCAGGTAGTAACTCATTGACCAGATACATACCGGAACCGCGATCACGACGGCGACGGCTGTCATCAGCATGAACGACTTCGAGAGCTTCCAGGCCGCAGACTTGACACCGGAGCCGAAAATCTTCCGGAGGGCGATCTGACGCGCCTGCTGCTCAGTGTAGTAGACGGACATCGCGAACAGGCCGAGCGCAGAAATCAATATGGCAAGCACCATGAATGTCATCACCAGCTTCATAGTGTTCCGCGTCCCTGTCAATGAATCCGCCAGGAAGTCATCTATATAATATATGTCCGTTTCGCGCGGCACACCGATATACTCCTTCGCCACATCACGCCATGCCTCGCGGACAGCATTCAACGCCTCCGCCCTGTCGCCACACACCTTCAGCAGATGATTCATGCACACATCGGAACGGTTCTGCACAGCCCGATGACTGTCAGGCATTGGTTTATAAAGAGGATCACGCGCGCGGAAATCCGCTATTATGCCGCAGCACTCAAACTGCGGCTCGCCATCTTTATCGGTACCGACAGTCCTGTTCCCGGCAGTAATCCCATAACGCCGCTGCGCCTCCTCCGTAAACCAGCATGTCCCTTCAATAGGATCGGAATACTGTTCTATCACATTGAACCCAAGCAGCCTGAATGCCGTACTGTCAAAAGCAGGCAGCTGAAGCCACGACATTTCCTCACCCTCGATATGTACGCCATTGCTTCCACATGATAACGGAAGCTGCACCGCCATAACCGCCGTCTCCACCTGCGGAAGAGCCTGAAGTCTCTGATGCAGAGCCTCCTGGGCAGCCATATTTTTATAGCCGAGCGCCCATGAGGAAACCGACAGCAAATCTGTATTGTACCCTACCGGCAAAGATACCAGATGGCGCATCTGGAGAGTCATTGTCAATGCAACCGCGACAAGAACCATGCTTATGATGTTCTGGCAGACGATAAAGACCTTGCTGAACACCATCTTGCTGCGGAACCTGAAATCGCCCTTCACGACAGCTATAGGCTTGAATCTCGACACCATAAATGCAGGAAGGAGCCCGGAGAGAACCGAAACCAGCACGAGCACAATGACGCCGGCCGCAATGGTAGCCGCATCCGGAACAAGAACTATAGCGGTATTGAGAAGATTCTCTATCCAGCCCTTGAACAGCAGGGCGACCAGCACGCCGAACAGCATGCAAACAAATGTGAACAAGAACGATTCCATAAGGTATCTGCGGACAATGCTGCCTGAAGACTCACCGAGAAGACGTCTCGTCGCCATCTCCTTTGCCCGTTTTCCCGTCTGAGCCACAGTAAGGTTTATGTAGTTGAAAATGGCTGATATCAGCAGTATCAATGCTACCGCCAGAAGTACCTCAACGATCTTCCTGTCCCCATGACGCAACGGGCTGTACACGTCTATCTTGCTGAAATAGAGCCGGTCAAGCCTTGTCAACGTGGAGCCCCACAGGAAATTCCCGCCAGAGCCGTCGCGTGTGTAGAAATCCTTCCAATAATCCACATACTTGTCCAGCAGCTTTTCAGCCACAGCGTCAGGCGAAGCACCATCCTGCAGCGTCACGAAAGTATTGACCATACCGAAATTGTCCATTCTCTGGACCATACCATCCAGCTGCCTGATGCTCAGGAAGATGTCATAATACTGCAGTTCATCATAAGGCCCGAAATCCTGAATCACGCCAGTTACCGTGAACCTGTTTTTTCCTATTTTAATGGTGCGTCCCACAGGATCAGAGCTGCCGAATGCCTTATGCGCGAACTTTTCGGAAAGTATTACATCATTCAGTCCCGCAAGTATGCAGTTCTTGTCACAGCCTGAGAGCGTGTAGTCAAACAGCTGCAGGAAATTCGTGTCCACACAGACCGCCTCGGCGGCATAATAGTCGTCATTGACAATGACATCGGCATCGCCATACGCCCCGACTCTGGTCCAGGATGTTATCTCGGGCACAGACGGGAAGAACTCTTCTGCAGTCCCGTACGTCATTCCGACGCACTCCCCCATGCCGACAGCATACAGCTGCTTGGAAAGCGGCTGCCTTGCGCCTACGCTGAATTCTGTCCTGGCATAAGAAGCCAGCAATATGACGAAACCCAATGCTACTGACAGGCCCAATGCCTCGATTACCGCATAGAGTTTATTTTTCGAGAGGAATTTCAGATATGTGTTCATAGCTATTTGATAATCAGTTCATCTTTGTCGCCGAAGCTGTCGTAAGAGGATATGATAATCTTCTCGCCCGGCTCCAGACCTTCTATAACTTCGTAATACTGAGGGTTCTGACGGCCTATGCGGACACTGCGTTTAGTCGCTTTCGTTCCATCGGCATTGACAACATACACCCACTTGCCGCCGGTTGCCTGATAGAATGAACCGCGTGGTATTATGATCGCCTCGGCAGGCTGGCCGAGCTGTACATTCATATAATATGTCTGCCCCGCACGGATATTCTCCGGCTGCTGACCTTCGAAGCGGAAATCCGCCTTGAACTTGCCGTCACGAACCTCCGGATAAACCTTGCGGATGGACGCCGAATATTTCTCATTCTGACGCTCAAAAGTCGCTTCGAGACCAGGCACAATTCTATCAATATAATGCTCATCTATCTGAGCTTCAATTTTATATGAATCCAGATTATTAATCTGGCCGATTTTCGAACCTGCCGCTACTGACTGACCGAGTTCCACATCCAGCAGACCGAGTTCACCGCTGATCGGCGCCTTCACGGAAAGATTCTCCTTACGGCGGCGTATCATGGACATGTTCACACGCATGTTCTCCAGGCTCTCGTGCATCTGCGAAATCTGCGTGCTGCGGTAAAGGCTGTCCTGTTTTTCCCTGTCAATGACCAGGTCCAGCTTGTCCTTCGCAAGTTCGTAATCTTCAGCCGCTTTCAGATACTCTTCCTTTGCAATGAGTTTCTCTTCGTACAGCGCCTTGTTCTGCTCATACGCCCTCTTGGCCCTGCGCACTTCTATCTGGAGCGTGAGCTTGTCCTGCCTTACGGAAAGTTTCTGCTGCTCCATGGAAATCAATGTGTTGCGCAGGATATTTTCCTTCTCGGCGAGTTCAGCCTCGGAGTTAAGTATCTGCATGTCAAGGTTTTCATTCGACAGTTCGACAATAACGTCACCGGCATTGACCTTACTCCCCTCCTCGGCGACGATACGCTGGACATTGCCGCCTTCGGTCGGGCTTATCTGCACGGTCGTCATCGGCTGCACCTGACCGCTCACGCGAATATAGTCATTGAACTCGCCCCGACGCGCCTCGCCCGTGATGAGCGCGCTGCCGTCGACTCTCAATGCCGAACCCTTCCCCGTGAAAATCAGGACGACAAGCAATATTGCCAATGCTGCCGCAGCCCAATATTTCAATGCTTTTTTAGTGAACGCTGCCGCAATTCCCTTTTTCTTTTCAATAATCTTATCCATAATGCTAATTTTTTACTGCTCCAGATATGGTACACCATTATAATAATCGACTACACGTCTTTTCAGCTGGTATTGAAGCTCCGCATTGAGCTTTTCAGCCTGCGCTTTCAGATAGTTGGACGAAGCCGTATTGTATTCAATCGAAGAAATCAATCCTTGTTCGAACTTGCGCGCATTCAGCCTGAACGCCTCGTCATAAACTTCCGCGCGCCTTTCCGCCTGCAGCAATGCCGCTTCTGCTCCATCCCTGTCCTGCACCGCACGGCGGACTTCCGATTCCACGTCGCGCAATGATTTGTCATATTCGAGACTCGCCCGCTGATAGGCATTGCGCTTTTTCGCCAATGCGGTATGCTTGGAAAGGCGGTCATATATAGGAATGGTCAATGACAGCTGTAGATATTCTCCACCGTTATTCCTGAACTGCCGGCCATAAGGTACCGGAGTATAGCCGGATTGACCCGGATATGTGTAATAGCTTGTGGACCAGCCGCCATAGAGTCCGAGCGTAGGCAGGAATTGCCACTTGGCTGTCCTCAAGCTGTAAAAGGCATTGTCTCGCTGGTTGCGTGCTATAAGGACGGACGGCATTGACTTCGCGGCCGTGTTGACGATGTCATCCGCAGCAATGTCCTGCTTGCTTGCAGGCTGTAATGCCGTCAGGTCCGTATCTATTACAAGTTCCTCATCCACAGGCCAATACATGACATCTTCCAGGGTTATCCTGGCATTGTCCCTGCTGTTTTTCGCAGTCATCAGTTCATATTCGCGGTCGGCAAGGTCTGCCTTCATCTGGACCACGTCAGCATAGCCTTTGGAACCGAGCTGCTCCTGACGTTCTGCCAATTGCACCGCGGACTTGGCATTGTTCACCTTGTCCTCCAGAATCTCGGTAAGCTTCGTATAATAAATGACATTGAAATAAGCCTCCATCGTGGCGAGGCAGACTTTGTCGCGCTCCTGCCGCTCCTGGGAAAGGCCCATTGACATGGATGTGCGCGCGATTTTCAGGTTGTTGATGGCCGAGAAGCCGTTGAACAGCGTGATGCCGGCGGAGACTGAGAAGCCTTGGTTCAGCGACGTGGTCGTGACATAGGTATTGGTTTCCGGGTCGATGGAACGTCCCCACCTGTAGTAGCCGTAGGAATTGCCGTCGGCGGAAGGCGTGAACGCAGCCAATATGGCATCGCGCCTGTCCAGCCGAGCATCATCGTTTTTCGACTGCTGAATCCTCACCTGCGTGGAATTCGATACAGCATACTCCATGCAGTCGCGCAATGTCATCATCTGCGCTCCGGCATTCAGCTGTACAGCCGACAAAAATATTATCGCAATCATTGATTTCATAATTCCTCGTTTATGCCGAAGTGATGCACGACATGTGCCAATCAGCGTAAACGCCTGTGAATCAATGATTGCGACAATAAATTCTATTTCATCAATGTAAAAAAACTTTACAATCCTGTAAAGATGTTTTACAAGGCGGGATTACAGCAGTTCCAGTTCCACGTAGACTGGCAAATGGTCGGATGCCATCTCCGGATCACCGGTCTCGAATTTGCGGCATACCTTGGCATCGAGGACATTGACCTTGGCCTTGTTCTTCATGAGGAGGATGTAGTCGATGCAGATCTTGGAGTCGCGTGACGGGAAGGAAACGCCTGTTTCTGAGAGGTTTGTCCAATGTTTGAAATAATATTTCATAACCTCGGATTCCGGGGTCACGTTCATGTCTCCGCAAAGGAACACGTGCTTGTGGCTCTTGTAATAAGCCTTCTGCAATGTGGTGGTCACGATACGCGCCTGTTCAAGTGCTGCTGCCGACGACACATGGTCCAGATGAACCGATGCGAATACATACTTCGGTGTTTCAATGACCGCGCACACACGCTGCTCGGCACCTTCTCCCTGCGGAAGCGTGATATTGTAGCGGTTGATTACGGTGTCCCTGGTCACGAGACCTTCGCCGTAGCTTCCGCCTCTGTAAGAAATAGCCTTGCCGAATGCATAATCCCAGCCTTCTCCAAGACACTCTGCCAGGTACTTGGCCTGATAGACATTGTGACGGGTGTTGCAGCTGTCCAATTCATTGAGCGCGCATGTGTTGGCACCCATTTCCTTGATCATTGACGCGATCATCGGTGCGCTGTCCTCGACATACTTTCCGAACACGCCGACATTGTAAGTCATAAGTCTCAGGGTGTCAGCCTTTTCTCCCGGATTCTTAGGAGCATTGCCGCCGTTTCCGCACGAAACGAGCATTGCCGGCAGACAAAGTGCCAGCAGGATAGATCTAGTGAAATTTTTCATAATTTTTAGTTTTGTTCCGCAAAGTTACTACAAAAAAGTGAAATGCGGAAAGATATAGTGATAGAATTGAGTTA